>OGOV01000027.1_pt1 | contig 158975 bp, 153 predicted proteins | sample 1552711 | NCBI WGS metagenome assembly OGOV01 (sample SAMEA2580216, study PRJEB22360) | human gut metagenome | biome: human gut; feature: human-associated habitat; material: faeces | place: Denmark | collected 2008/2010 | reverse complement strand
AAAATGGATGCCGCCTGTACAATACAGGATAGCATCCATGTGTTCAGCCTAGTTCGTAAATATGTGTCCAGGATTCTGGGTACATATCACTATCAGATTTCTCCCATCGGGGCTTTGTTATTTCTTTTATTTCACATAATTTTTGTCTACGTTGACCTCGATATGATACTGTTCGCCCAGCTTTTCCTTTACCTGATGCTCCAGTTCTTTTAACACTGCTTCATCACTGGAACGGTAGCCAAATGGAATCACTACATCAAAGATAAGATTGGTATGGGTCGGTCCCTGAATCATACGGAAATCATGCATAGTAATGACCTCATCAATATCCTTCAAAATACCTGTAACCGTTTCTTTTATCTCGGTCAGTTCCTTGCTTCCGGTAATCACCGGATCCATATGTATGACAGCCTCACAATTCAGTTCCTTTTTCAATTTCATTTCTACATTGTCTATCATATCATGTATTACAAGGATATTCATTTCTGCCGGCACTTCCGCATGTAGTGATACCATCAGACGTCCCGGCCCATAATCATGTACGACTAAATCATGAATACCGATAATCATTTTTTCTTCCAACACCAGATGTTCTATCTCTTTTACGAATTCTTCCTCCGGTGGCTGTCCCAGCAGTGGATTTAAAGTCTCCTTCGCTGCATTAATTCCACCATATAAGATAAACAGTCCTACCGCCACACCACAGTAGCCGTCAATATTGACTGACGTAAATTCTGCAATCAATGTGGTGATTAAAACCACAGATGTGGTAATGCTGTCGCTTAAGCTGTCCATGGCCGTTGCCCGCATAGCCGCTGAATTAATCTTCTTTGCGACTCTCCTGTTGTAGAAGGTCATATACAGCTTTACAGCAATCGATATCAGCAGAATCACGATAATTAATGCAGAGCATTCCGTTGCTTCCGGATGAAGAATCTTTCTGATGGAATCCTGTATCAGTTCCACTGCCATAATTAAAATAACTGCAGCAACCACAAGCCCGGAAACGTATTCCATTCTTCCATGTCCAAATGGATGCTCCGGATCCGGCTTTGCTGCTCCCAGTTTAAAGCCCAGCAATGTTACAATGGATGAGCCGGCATCCGACAGGTTATTAAATGCGTCCGCTGTAATTGCAATGGATTTACTGATGGTTCCCGCAATAAATTTTCCTGTAAATAATAATACATTTAGCAAAATACCTACAATACCACATAAAATACCGTAGGCAAGCCGTACCTTCTCCGGCTTATCATCTTCCCGGATAAATATCCTGGCTAATAATGTTATCATAAATCTTCTCCTTTTGCTCCCTTATTCGTTCCGCACTAATTCAATATTTTAAAATTCTTCAGTGGCCAATATCGGAAAATCGCTTTTCCAAGTATTTTACTTTTCTTCACATAGGTATTGGTCCAGTATCTTCCATCATAGGAGTTATTCCGGTTATCTCCCATTACAAAATAGCTGTCCTCCGGCACTTCAAAGGTATACGGTCCTGTAGCTACCGTCCATGTCTCTTTGAGATAATCCTCCTCTAAGAGTTCTCCGTTGACATATACTTTGCCACCTTCTATCTTTACCGTATCTCCCGGACAGCCAATGACACGTTTTACATAGTTCTGGCTCTCATCATCCGGAAACTTAAAGATAATGATGTCTCCCCGCTCCGGTCCGGAAAACAGATATGACCATCGGAATCCAATCAGCTTATCTCCGGTCATGATTGTATTTTCCATGGAACCGGATGGAATCTCTGCATTAATTAACACAAAACGATTTAAAAACATAGCAATCAGCACCGCTGCTACAATCGTAATTACCCAGCTTAGAAATTCCCCTGCCACAGAAGCTGCATTCTTTGTATCGGATTTTCTTCCTTTCTTCCTGCGTCTGCCGCCTTCTGAATATTCCTCTTCTGGTTCTTCTAATTCTTCCCGGTTGTCCTCTGACTCTTCCGGTTCTTCGATATTCTCAAAGTCATCTATATATTCTAATTCTTCATTTCTTTCTTTTTTCTGCATCTAAATTGCCTCCGGTCTCTTTCCTTCCCGTTGTTCGTTCTATTATACTCCAAACAGGAAAGAAATTCCACCGGAAATGCTTTGCGAGTTTCTCGTGTAAATTAAAAAGTCCCCGAAACATAACGTTTCGGGGATGTTTTCTATGTGTTCAATGACATCTGCGTTATCTAAGTGTTCAATGACATCCACTCGGCTAGGATTCAAACTTCGTCTGCGACTCGTTTTCATCAAGTCTCGGGATGGGCTTTCACACTAAGTTCACGCTTCGCCTATGGCTCGCGTTCTCTAAGTGTTCAATGCCTAGCAAACGCCCTGAGCAAGCATAGCACTCGCTTAGGGTATATCTTATTTACTTACATGCACGCTATTTTGTAACCCACCAGTATACAGCCATTGTCAGACTATTTGGCTTTTCTCGCCCTATAATACACTATTTTTCATACACCGATACATACTTACTCGCTGCTGTAATATATAACCCTGAAATGAGTTTATACATACTGCCGCCACCCACTTTAATAGGTCCTTCTGCAATTGTAAAGACTTCATTCTTTGCCACTCTTCCATAAACAGCACTACTATCCCAGCTTGGTGTTTTTCTGACTGCCAAATTATCCACCAGTACTTTCACATACTTTTTCTTCTCTGGCAGTTGTACCGGTGCAACTGGCTTCGATTCAGCCGCCACATAATCAGATAAAGCGTATGCGATTGCTCTGCATACCTCTTCAAACTTCTGTTCATACAGTGCTGCATCCGGATTATTCACAAAGCAAACCTCAATAAGCATTGCCTTCGCCTTTGTTTTACGGATAACATATAATCCACTTCCGGCCTTTACTCCACGGTTCGTAAATCCAAGTGCTGCAATGTGTTCACATACCTCTACAGCATCCGGATACTGTCTGCCTTTGTATGTATACACCTCTACTCCGTGTCCTGCTCTTGCAGCATCATTGTTGAAGTGAACACTGATAAAATAATCAAGGTCAGTTGCATTTGCCATTGCTACTGCTTTCTGTAAATATGCTGCCTGTGTTGGTGCGGAATCTACTGTGCATGGTACCACCTGCACCCCCGCTGTTGTAAGAAGCTCTGTCAATCTGTTACAAACTCTTCTTGTTTCTGTGCTCTCTGAAATAACTCCAATTGTTCCACTTCCTGCTCCAGAAAGTGTATGTCCTGCATTTAATCCTATTTTCATTTTATATTCCTTCTTTCTTTAGTCTAAGTCAATTTTTTCCATAATGGCTCTCGTTTCAAGAACTGTCAGATACTCTTCCATTGCTCTAATCTGTATATTATAAATATTTTTTGGACAAGTAGGGGTAAAATTCAGTTCTCCGGCATCCCACTTTTTAAGCATTGCCTCTAATCCTTTGTATCTGATATCAAGCTGTTTGTATTCTGCTTTAAATCTCTCCTTATAGTCATTGCTCTGCATCAAAACAGATGTTGCCGGCAGTTTGCTTTCGTCATATTTCCGGTATGCATCTTCAAAGATTTCTTTAGGGGATCAGCTTTCATATCCGTCTGGATATCTTACCAGATACCCTTCTTTCTTTGGATTTTCATTTTCCGGTATTTTCCACCCACGGTAATTGTTATAATCACCCAGATTCATTTCCTTTGCTTCAATGATTTTTGTTCCCACATACTTTTTCATCTCTATTCTTCCTCCTTCTCTTCTGTCTTTGCGACCTCTTCCACCTGTGATTTCAGATTTTTCAACAGTGGTAATAAAAACGGTGGAACCGGTGCACCTATATCCTTGATATTCTCCAGAATACTGATGATTTCATTGCATATAATCCATATTGCTACTACGCACGCTATGAGAAATGTAATCGGCATTGTGATTCCAATTGTAGCGGCTGCATATTTCAGTAACTGGTCAACAATTGCTCCAACCACCACCAGAAGCCACATAGAAATCTTCTTTGCAATTCCCCGGAATCCCTTATAGGAATCTACTCTCTGGTTACGATACTTTGATGCGAAAATACCTGTTGCATAGTCAATAATGTTGCATGCCACCAATAACAATACCGGTACATACAAGATGCCAAGTAGGGATGATAAGAATCCCGTAACCGCTGTTATGATTACTTTAATTGTGTTGTTATTCATATTATTTTCCACCTTCCTTTACTGCCTGTCTAAGTTCTTCCTTTTCTTCCTCTGAAAGTTTTGTGTAGCCGGCAAGAATTTCTTCCAATTCTTCTCCATTAGCCATACGTTTTTTAATAACTCTTACCATGATGTTTTTTACTGGTTTACTAAGCATTCAACTCACCTCCCACTATTTCTGCAATAGCCTCGTCCTGTTCTGCCTGACTGGTTTCAAGTGCGTCTAATCTCGCATTAACATCATTCTGTAAATCCATTGTTACAATCACTTTTTTCTCCGCTGTAACTGTAGCTGACATGAATTTAATGTTTTCATAAATTCCAATTGTCTCTTTATCCGTTCCTTTGACCTCTACTCTTGTCATTCCTTCGAACTGCTCCACTACATCTGCAATTTTCTCATTTTCCAATTCAAAAGAGATGCTATTGGTTGATGTTGTCGTGTTGCACTGGTACTCTTTTCCATTTACATTAATGTATTCCATTCTCATCTTCCTTTCTTAATCTGCATATTTTCTATATGCATTTTCTACGTTCTTTTTGTCGATATAACAATATATCTGCGTTGTTTTTAGATCAGCGTGTCCTAATATTTCTGCCACATCCTGTATACTCATTCCTCTATTCAAAAGATTTGTTGCTAACGTTCTTCGAAAACGGTGTGGGTGTACGTTCTCTACACCGGCTCGCTCTCCAACCTTTCTTAATGCTGCTTCTATCCCGTTTTTTGATAATCTCTCACTTCCTTTTCCATTAAAGATTGCTCCAGACTTCCTTGCTTTTATATATTCCCTTAAATGCATCACACACACAGGAGAAAGAAATACTGTTCGTTCCTTATTTCCTTTGCCAAGAACCGTTAATTGGTTCTGCTCAAAGTCTATATCTCCAAGGTCAATCTCAACCACTTCTGAAACCCTGCATCCTGTGGAATAAAGGAACTCTACAAGAGCTCTATCCCTTTTTGTTTTGCAGGATATTCTAATTTTTTCTAATTCTACATCCGAAAATGGTTTTTTTATTTCCTTCCGGTATTTAATCTGTTTCATACATGCTACTGGATTCTTGCCTATGTACCCTTCATCTGAAAGCCATGAAAAGAAGCTGCTAAAGCATCGTCTTTCCCCATCCAATGTTCTATTGCTAACTGCTCCAGATTGTCTTCGATACGCCATATAGCATCTGATATCATTTGTATTGACTTCTTCAAGCGGTTTTCTCAAGAACCGTATCAGTTTCCTGTCCACTTCATAATATCTAGTAATTGTTTTCTCCGATTTTCCTTCCAGTCTCAACGTTCCTAGATACATGGCAAGCATCTTCTCCGGCATATCATCCACTAATGCTACTTCTGTGTTTCTTTCCTGTACCTCATATTCATTTAATGTAATAGCCAATGCATCATGCACCATTTCTACCACTTCGTTTGGCACCCGGTTTTTCAACTTTCCTACTACTTTCCTTGTGATTTCATTTCTAATATCCATTGTTCCACCTCCTGGACTATCTTATCAGATAGCTCTAAGAGGTGAACTAAACACAAATTTAAGTAAGGCGATAACCACATCAAATATTGGCAGTCAATCAGTTAATTATGCCAATAGTGCAGGTACTGCTAATACAGCCAAGTATGCAACATATGCTACTGCTAAATACAATGGTAATCCTAGTCCATTATGCGTTTCACTGTCTGAATCGCAAGTGCAATTTGTTTGGAATACATCCGTAATGCGAGTAGATGTTTATGTTGATAAAACATATATTGGTCACATAGTGACTAATTAAAGATATTAAAATAAGATATCTTAAACATAATAAATGACATAATATACTACTCCCACATTTTTTTCTGAAGAAGTACTATTCCACAACCTTGCTGTGAAATTTTTATTAACATCACGCCCAATGCTTATACCAACGGCATTTGTTACAAGGATTGGTATTTGTGCCACAATAGTTGCACCGGCAGGAACGGATATGCCAAAAGTGAAATCTCTGCTAGCACCTGCTCCAACAGTTATATCTCCTTGGGATTTTGAGATTAAATTTAATTTATTTTGTTTTGCTGCTATAGCTTGATTGGTCTTGGTTAAATTTCCAGCAACAGTCTGATTGGTTTTTGTCAAATTTGTGTTTAATTCACTAATCTGATTAGCCATTGTGCCAGATATGGAAGCATTTTTTTCTCTTGCATCAAGAGCATATCCATCCTGGTTTACTGCTGTGCTCTGTGTAATTTTATCAATATTCAATTTTTCAGTATCCAGCTTTTTAATTCCTTCATCCATATGATTTAGGTTTTCTGCTGAAATACTGGTGGTTTTATCCGGATAGTTTTTCCATCCTACTGGTTCATATCCTGCCATTTCTATTCTCCTTTTGGATAGCCTATCGAATCTATTACATTCTGAAGACTATTAAATAATTCTAGTGTTTTTTCATAATAAAACTTTGCTGAGTTTTTATCTCCGGTAGAGTAATTTTTTGCTTCTGTTGCACTGTTCGCTGCTCCTGCAGCACTACTCTTCGCTTTATCTGCATATCCACTAGCTTCTGTCGCACTGTTCGCTGCTCCTGTTGCACTGCTTTCCGCTCCTGCGGCACTGTTCGCCGCTTTCGTTGCACTTCCGGCTGCTTCTGTCGCACTGCTTTCCGCTCCTGCGGCACTACTCTTCGCTTTATCTGCATATCCACCAGCTTCTGTTACTGACTGGTTTATTAAAGTTATTGCATCATCTGCCTGCTGCCTCAGTGTTTCCTGCATACCTGATATCTCATTCTGATACTCCTCGAGAGCTGTTGCTTTCTCGGTAAATCCGCTTTCCATAGCAGATATATTCCTCTCTGCGTTCTCCGAAAGTGTCTTGTACTGTTCTGCCTGGTTGCAATAGTCTTCTGCCTGAGCAACCTGCTGCACCAATGATTTGTATTCATTTTGAGATTCAATGATATTCGGGGCCAGAATCTTGTTATATACATAAATTACAAACTCCGGCGAGGCGATAACCGCCCCATCCTGCATAGACAACTCTATTTGGCCAATACACTCACCTAACACATTAATAGTCTGTGTCGTGACTTCGTACTGTATCTCAGAGCCATCTATTACACAATCGTTGTAGCAAACTTTACCATCTGGCTTCACGATGCTTACTGCCGCCACTAATACATCCGACAAGTCGTATATCTTTCCGCTCTGCATAAGTGTAAAATGCAAGCTTCTTGTCTTTGTATCTCCCTGTCTTACAGAAATGCGGGGGCGTGTCCGTTCATGATCCAGGTCAAGTCGCATATTATTTACGATATTATTCCTCATAGATAACCTCCTTCGCCCTCATTATATAAAAAAGAAATAGGGGATTTCTCCCCTATTTCGTCTTCTTTTTTGACCATTCTTCGATTTTTTTATTTGCTTCTGCATTCGTATATCCAAGGTGCATATAGATTGAGATAAGCAGGTTCTTCATATCAGCATATTTACCTTTTTCCTTTGCCTTAAGGTATTTCTTTTTATATTCTCTTGTTACAACTCCACTGATATCTTTATTTTCTTTCCCGCCTTTACTTTTTGCTTCACTTATGTAGTCAAAGATAGCCTCTCTGTCTGCTCCCTTGTTTATAGAATTGTCAATTGCATCATATAGCCTTTGATATGTTTCACCATAGTTCCATTCTTCCAGGGTACACCATATTTTCTCATCACTCTGTCCGGCTTTTTCTTTAAGGAACTTCTTAGCTTCTTTCTCTGATATATCTCCAGCAAGATAACCATCCTTCATCTCTTTTTTCACCTTGGATGTAATTTCTTTTTTCTCCAGTCCCTTTTCTTTCAGTTCACCTTCTATCTCTTTATATGCTGCGTTATCTCCGGAAAGGTATGCATCCAGCATTCTCTCATACTGCCTGCTATTCTTTCTCTTGATTCCTCCCAGATATTTTCCCGTTGTGGTGTTATAGATAGCTTTGAAATCTCTCTCCACGTTATAAATTGGAATACCCGTTACAGAAGAAATTCCGCTCATTAATGACTCAGCCGCTTCTAACCAGGTATGGTCTTCTCTGTAGTCTGCATCTGTCGCATATTTCTGCACATTCCTTACTCCGGCAAACAGTTTTGACAGCCCCTGCATATCCAGTCTGTTTACATCATATCCCTGTACTATAGAAAGGATATCCTTAAGATACGGTATCAGCTGAATCGGATTCAGGTTATCTTTTACATTATCCTTGTAATCCTCAAGCCATCTCTCCCAGTATGTTGTGTCATCATCCTTCTTATCTCTGAATGCATCCATAAAGGACTGTACTGCCGCATTCACGACATTTGTAACAACATAGGCTTTCAATATCCGTTTAAAGAACCTTTTACTTCCGGCATTCCATTTACCCGGCATCTCATGCCAATCCCTCAATGCATTTGCCAGCATATTGTAAGACTTCGTAGGCTCTGCCATGAATGACGTTGCCATTTTATGTAAGCCATTGTTGCTTCGCATAATCTGTGACCGGTGGAGCACTGAGTCTACTACCTGTGTCTGGTCGATAAGCTCATCATATCTGTCTACACACAAATCTGTAAACTCTTTGGAATTTACGTCTATATCCGGATGCAATGCCTTTGCTTCCTGTTTTACTGCATTCCACAGTACACCCCATGTAATATCATCTGCCTGTTGAGCAAGAATCATGGATTTTTCCTGCAATCCCTCTTTAAAGGTATGCTGGTCCGTAATAACCTCTTTCATAGACTGACCAATTGATGTTTCAAAATATCCCCAGGACTTCCACTTTGCAATAGGTGCTTTTTCCTGTACCTCATGCACTGCAGGTTTCATGGTCAATGCTTTTAAAAGATACTTGGAATCCATCACTGCCATTGCACGGAAATAAGCTGTTGGCTGCTGTATTGCTACCCTGATATTTGCTGCTACAGATGCAGCCTTCATATTTCCAACCAATTCATCCACAAACTTGACCTGGACATCCCCTGTTCCTTCTGCATTAATATCCTGCACCAGTTTTTTAAAGTATTCCTGGTATTCTTTTCCATAAGCCCTTTCTATCTGTGCCTTAACGGATGTCTTGGAATTCAGAATATCCAGCATTTCATCCTCTGACATATGTTCATCCAGTCCTGCTTTTTGTCTGTAATTAAACCACTTCATAGCATCTGACAGTGCCGCTGTATAGCTTCCGTAACTTGCCATATCTGTTACATGCTTCGTAAATACATCAAAGATATCATCCACCACGATAGCATTTCTCGCATTTTTCATGGTTTTCTTGGTAAATCCCTGATTCTTTACTCCCCAGTATGAAGTCTGGTCCTTTGTATCTACAGTATTTCCGGATGTCTTAATAGGATAATAATGCTGTCCGCCAAATCTTCTGTATCCATACATCTGCATTGTGGTAGCATTACCCCATGCGGAGCATCTATTCTGCATAAACTGCTGCATGGAATCCGCCACTTTCTTCTGCTCCGGAGTAAGCTTCTCACATATCTTTCCTACCTCATATTCGGTAAGCCGGATTCCCTCAGAATTCCGATATACCTTTGTTCCAGCTTTGGTTGTTGTTATTACTCCACCATACTTGATATGTTCTTTTGCCTGCTCTCTGTTCTTAAGTTCATACAGCCCCATCATCTGTGCTGTTGTCATCCGCAACTTTTTATTGTCAAAATCAAACTTATGAACTTCCGCATCCCTTCCGGTCCATTTCTTCATTTCAGACTTTAACTGTTTTTCAGTAAGTCCGCATTCCTCGGCAATCTTTCCAAACTGAGACTGCATATAATCCTGTGCTTCTGCAATCTTTTCCGTTCTGGTATTCAGTCCCTTACGCAATCCTTTATAGATACTAAGTGCAGAATCTCCCATTCTGTAGAAGTATGACCTTGGGTCCAGCATGTTGGCATCCAGCATATTTTCTGCTTTATTAATTGTCTTTCCCCTTAATGTATCATTATTCCATACTTTCTTATCCTTCTTTGTTTTCAGCTCTTCAATTGTGTTGTCTCCAAGTTCTTCCACGTTCTGTGCACGTTCATTTACATATAACTGGTTTACGCTGGTAATGGCTCTCTTTAATCCGGATACCAGTCTGTCCAGATATCTCAGACCATTAATATCCATGTCCGAAATTCGTACACCCTCATTATTGTTCAGGAAATCTGAAATATCATCCAGCAGTGAGCTTGTCGTCTTCCGGTCTCCTAAATTGCCATCCATAAGAGCATTATAAATATCCTCATAATCTCCAGCAATGGCTTCTCTCTCGTTAGATAACTTAAGCTGCATCTGGCTTAAAGCATTGTACCATTTCAGTGAATCAACACTATTTGGATTCGTCCGATCTGTCGTGAAGTCTATCGCATCAATGAAATCTGCAACTGTTTTCTTTAATGCATCCGGCACATGATTCTTATCTGTATTCTGATTAAATGCAGTTACAATTCCCTGTGCATTTTTTCTTATACGTTCCCGGTATCTTCTCCGCTCCTCGATATTTCTCTTCGCCGTACGATTCTCTGACTGCGCCGCTTTCAGCTTCATATACTTGTCGTTGCTCTGCTGTTTCACCTTTGCCAGCTTTGCTTCGTATGACTTTATTTTCTTTCTGATTTCCGTTTCTGCCTTTGCATCACGATAGGCCATAGCGGAACTGAGTTCCCTTTTCTGCTCATCCAGTTCCCTCTCATACTTCTGTTTCAGGCTGTCTCGTCTGGTCTTTTCCTGCTCTTTCAGTTTTTCGAATCTTTCACGGTATTCTGCATTCAGATTCTTTCTGTATTCCTGCTGCTTTGCAATCAGCTTCTGAGTTTCCGCCAGCACCTTTTTATTTGCTGCATCCGTGCTCTGCTCTACAAAGAATCTCCGGTAAATGTCTAATGCAAGGTCATATGCTGCCTGCTGCTTATTCATACCAAAGATATTGTGTTTTGCCGGTTTCATCTCATTCATAGCATCAATCAATGCTATTGGCTGGTCATTTACTGCAGTATCCATATCCAATATGTAATTGGAGCTCTGGCACAGCTCATCCCATAAGGAATCCAAGTACATACCGTCCTCCGAGAAAGTAATGTTTCCGAAATTCATCTTCCGGAATTTATCATAGCTGTCATAATAATGTGCTACTTCTTTCTTCTGGGCTTCATTCAATCTGATTTTCTGCCCTCTCAATGTTTTCCGGAAAGAGTTATACACACCTGCTTCCACACTATCAACATCTGTACTTTCTTCGATAACCGGCATAGCAATTTCCTGTACGATTCTTACCATATCCTCATACGAAACATTCTTTGTATCTTTTAAATACGCAAATACCTTAGTCAGATTATCAGCCAGTTCCTTCGCATTGTAGGTGCTCTTATATTCCTGCTTGACCTCTGACGCAATCTTTCGCATGGTCTTTTCATCTATAGTCACGTTCTTAAGAGATTTAAAGCCATCCTCAATAATAGAACCCATCTCTTTTTCTGTATCAGAATACTCTTCGTCCAGGATTGCCATAAGGTCTTCGTCAATATCTATTGAGTATCTCTTCTCTGGGTTATCTGTAATACTTTTGCCATTATCTGCTCTTCTGCTTCCGATATATTGTTCAGATATACTTCTTTCGGTATCTCGTATGCGAACTGAATCAGTTCTACCACTTCTTCGTCCGTTTTCAATGCGTTGGCTACTCCCACTATTATATTTGTATCTACCCCACAAAAATCCAATCCCTTTATCAAATCCTTCATTGGTTCTGTAATTTTTCTTGAACCTTCCACTTTTCATTACCTCCTCTATATCGTCATGATATAATTCCACGTCATACTGTGCCAGCACTTTGAACTTATTTGCATTTTTATCCGTCACCTTATACAGATAAAAATACTTGTCCGAAAATGCTGGATTAATTTTTCTGCTTATAAAATCTTTGCTATAATTATTTTTTTCTACTTCTGATGCAAGTATAGCATATTCCCTTTTGCTAATGTAAACTTCTTTACTATTTTTTAAGATTGCATCTACATCAATAGAAAATACTGTATCCTGTTCAACTGCAGCTCTATTTACAACTTCCTTTCTACTAGCTTCATTATCTGTTTTATATTCATACGCTTTAATTCCCGCCTGTTTCAGTTTGTCTTTGGTCTTTTCTGAAATGCTATCCGGAATTACAACTGCTGCAACCTCATTGAATCCTACAGCTCTTTGTGGTTTTCCTTCAAAGTACTTTACCGGAATATCTTTAAGGATTGTTCCCAAACGCACAATATCATTCGCTATGTTGCTCGAAATATTTTTATAATATTTCTGCATGCTTTTTTGTATCTTTTCCGGCTTTAAACCTCCCTTTACTGCCTCAATAATATTTCTCCTTGCTATATCTCGGTCAAAAAAAGAATTATCAGAAATAGTTTTATTATTATCCACAATTTCGCTTACAATCTTTTGGTATAATTCTCTTGATTCACTATAGATTTCATCTACCTGCTCTGGCGTCAAATCAAGTAATCTTCCCTCCTGTTTCTTTATATCCTCTATGCTCTTAAAGTCTTTTGATACTGCTGCTCTTACCTCTCCTATTCCTGGTATAAGTGAACCCTCTTCATTCTTAACACCAGCACTTTTCATTGCTTTTACAATGTTTTCAATATTGTAATCATCATGTAATGCCTCGAAGCTTCTCAAATTCCCACTGGCTGTATAATATTCTTTTCCATTATATATTCCTGCTTTTCCAATAACTGGTTCTGCTAATTCCAATGTATATAGCTCAAAAGCATCCTGATTATCCTTAATTGTATTATTAACGCCATCTGTATATGAGTATCTGTCCTCTATTGGTTTTGCTTTTCCCTGTGCAATATCAAGATAGGTCTGATACTGTTCTTTTAATATATTGTAAATTTCTTTATCACTTTCCATATCTGACAGATTGTCGTTAATTTTTGTAGCCCACTTTTCGCCCAATGCTTTTAATGAGGTTTTTTCTCTTATTGTGTCAAGTAATCCCTCTCTCACTTTTTTATCATATACCAGTTTATCTACCGTTATATTTTCATTGTTAAGATATTCTTTAACCGCACCTCGTCCCATAAATGATGGTTCTGCAGTTGGCATTCTTAAAACCGGCTCCACCTTCAGATTATTTTCCCTTATAAATCTTTCTTTTACTTCCATCATTTCACTTAATTTCATTGCTGCCGTTTTCAAATCATTTCCATTAAAGGCATTTGCATCAATATAGTTTGCAGAAGTTCCTATTCGTTCTGCCAATTTGCTCAATTCCTCTTCATTTACTTTATAATCAACTCTAGGAAATCTTGCTGTATAAGCATCTGCGCCAAATACTCTATTATCCTTATTTTTCGGGTCTACAGTTTCCTTCTTAAATAGTACCGAAATATCTCCGTATCCACTATGTCCAATCTGTTTTTTTGTAATTGCGATAGATGGCATTGGAAATCCACCAAGTTCTAGTGCTTTATTCAAATTATCTTCTTTCAAATTATGCACTGCAATCAGGTCTTTTCCCTCTTCCATGTTCACATCTAGTGAAAATGTTTTTTCCGAATCAATATCCAGTGTCTCAGGTTCACCCAGTTCCATATATTTTTCAGCCGGTATAACTTTTATGGTATAATGTTCGCCCTCTTCTGCCGTTACATTTTCCCGCTTATAATTTTCCTGCGCCTTTGTCAATTCCCCCAAAAACATATCTCTTATTCTTTGTGCTTCTTCTGCATCTGCTCTCAGTGCTTTCTTTGCTGTGCTGGATAATACATGATCATTCAGGTATAATGTGATTTTGTCGTAAACTCCCTTGAAGAAGTCAGCAATCGTCTTGAGAATGCTCTTGTGCTCACTCTCTGTCATGTTCTCCGACAAGTACTTGGAAAACGCTTCCACTCCCTTCTGGTCAGCAAACAGTCCTGCTACATAATCAAATACATACTCATTGGCAGAATCTTCATAGGTCTTTCCTTTTTCTACCGTCTTATATGCCTTATGATACTGTTCAATAGTATTCGTAAGGTAAGCAGCTCCTTCTTTCGTTGTAACATAATTCAATACCGTATCTACTACTTTCTGCATACCTTCATGATTATATGCCTCGGAGAATTCACCCAATTCATGCACAAGTGTTGTGTATTCATTAGTGGTGTTCCCCTGTCCGGTGGTCTTGGCTAATGCTATTCTTGATAATGCTTTCTGGAAGTTACCATTTTCTCCGTGCTCCAATTCATCATTCAATTCAATATCAAGCCCGGTTTTCTTTGCTACCATTTCCACAACCGATTTCATTCGATTGTCAGATTTATCCAGTCTGTTATCGATTACAGAGCCGGTTCCCATCTTCACAGCCTGCTGCACATTGGAATTCTGTGATAACGGACTTCTGCTGTTTTCTCCGAGATAATACATTTCCAGCAATGTTGATGGTGACATTTCACTTACAATTCTTGCATTTATCGGATTATTCATAATACTTTCATATGACGTTTTACCCAGTTTTCCGGCATTGTAAAATACGGCTGCTGATTCCAGGTATGTAGGCATACTTTCCCCATTGTAATTTTCAATAACCGCATTGGCAGCCTTGGTATCATCAAATGTTGCAGCAAAGTTATATAAATTTCTCATAGTAGGATTGTTTATTTCCACCGTCTTATAGTCCACAATGCTTCCATCTGACAACTTCACCATAGTTTTCTCCGGTGTGCTTTCTGCTATCTCTACTACAATATTCTGTTTTCCGGTATTCTTATTTACTGCCTCTGTTACTCCTGTCTGATTCCGGCTATACTGTTGCACCGGTGCAACTTTCTGATTTTCTGTTGTAATACCTTCTGCATTTACCATTCTGTCTGCTACGTTATTTGTAGTATTCTCTTCCTTTGTGGTACTGGTATCTACAGTATCATTTATCAGCTTCTGAGCCTGCTGCTGTGCCTGTTCCTGTTCAGCTCCTTTTCTGACAAATCCCTCTGTTATAACCTTGTCCAGATTTACGTCTTCACTATTTGCCATGGACTCTATAATCTGGCTCATTTGCGAATCAGTAATATTATCCGTTTTTACTGTATCCGCAATCTGCTTTGCAGTAGAATTCTCCGGCATCTGTTCTGCTGTTTCCAAGATAGTATCTCTCATTGTATTATCCTGGTTAATTGTCTTTCCCATTTTATGATACTGTACAGAATTTACAGTATTTGCAACTCCACCAAATACAGCACCGGAAATAGCACCGGCTACAAAGTCCTTCCCTACCTGGTTCCAGAACTGCTCATTAGCCGCTGTTTTTGCTTCGTCTTCTGACATTCCATTTTTCATATATTCCTTTACATTTGTGCTGTATTCAGATAATCCGCCATTAATCATGCGGTCTGCTGCTTCATCTGCAAAATCGGTAAATACTTCCTCACTGCCCTCGATTCCAGACTGGGCAGCCCAATCCAATATCTTTTTCTTAAATGTAGTTTTGGTTGGATTCTCCGCCATGCCATATAAATGGTCTAAGCTCAACTTTTCAAATCCTGCCTCTGCTGCTGCATTGGCAATTCCAATAGCTGCCGCTTTATTCGTGTCTACACCACGCTCAGACGCATCCACATATGCCTGGGAGCCGGCACTTGCCGCCATGATTCCAAGAGAAACCGGTTCACTTCCTGTTGCCATGGCTGCAGCCGAATCTGCCATACTCATTCCAACATCATATACGAACTTTCCTATGGTGGAATCAATATCATTTGATACCGCTTCTCTTCTTCGGTTTCTCGACTGTGTGAAGCGAGCGGAATACGGGTCATAAGGTGTATAGGCTTCATCTCCTCGGAAATAGTTCTTTGCCGAATGACTTAACTGGTCTACAAAGTCCGCTCCGGAAAGCAATGAATCACCTACAGACGTAGCAGATTCCTTTGCATTAATGAGGAATCCTTTTAATCCTTCCTGCTTTGTTTCCTCTTCCAGTTCTCTCCGTTTCTTTGTATCAATCTGGCGATTATGAATCCAGGAATAGTATTCTTCCATATCATCAGCGTTAATTCCCTGACTTTCCAAGTTTTCTTTTGCACTGTTATATGCCTTTTCTAATTCGAATGGGTCTCTGCTTCCAATTGTATCTCTTATAGCCTGTTCCTGCTCTGTTGCTTCCTCCTCGTCATGGTCTGTAATATACATCTGCATGACAGCCTGTTCCTGTTCCGGAGTGAGCTTCGCATAATCCTCTGACCATTTCTTGATTGCCTTCTGGTTTTTTCTTATGCTCTGCTCATTTTCGTACTTGTCGATTGCTGTATTACCTTCCAGTGCATCATGCTCTTCTGCAGACATGGTTTCCCCTGTTAATCTATTTCTGTATCCTGCGAGCTTTGTATCCTTGGTAATGTTTCTTGCCAGCACTGGACTATCAAAACTACCGTATACCGGTTCATAATTCTTAAGTTTATCTTTATTTCCTTCTTTTTCATCCTTCGCACTTGTAATTTTTGCTGATAATTCTTCATCAGAAAGACTTGCAAGCTCCGGGTCAGATAAACTCTGATAATACTTGTCTATGTAATCTGCGTATTCCTTCGCTGTCTCAGGTTCCTTCTCCGGCATCCAGGATGTGTCCGCCTGCTGCTGTAATGCTTCCTCAATTGCACGTTTTTTAGCACCTTTGAAGGAGCTTACTGACGCCCCCTGCTTTCCTGTGGTATTTGATGCTGCTTTTGTATTCTCATAATCTTCCACCGTCATAGTTTCTCCGGTTGTTCTATTTCTATAGCCTGCAAGTTTTGTATCTTTTCCGATATTTCTAGTGGTTGTTGGACTGTCAAAGCTACCATATACCGGCTCATATCCTTCTAATTTCTTTTTGTTTTCTCTTTCCCTCTTTGCAATATCTAATGCTCCCTGCAGGGCACTTCCATTCCTTGACATTGCTTTTGTCGTAGTATTTACCGTATTTCTTGCCTTTTCTAATGCATAGTCCATTGCTTTGCTTCTTTTTGAATTAATTGTATTCTTTGAGAAATTCGCTGTGCCCAACGCAATTGCGCTTTCTCTGTTGCTCTGCGCTCTCTCTATTTTCTGCTGCTTCAGTTCTTTTAAACGTTCCATTCTAGATTCATATGTTGGATTATCCGACGTTGCATCACTATTATATTCTGCCTGTCTTTTCTCTTCTTTTAATTCAGCAAGCCGATTCATTCTTTTTTCGTATTTTTTCATAGCTGGTCTCCTTTAATAATGTAATCCATACTGTCTCATCCATGTATCGTGTAGGATGCTCCATGTGCTCTCATCAATTTTTCCTTTACCGAAAAGCTCGTCCAGATATGCTCCGCCTCTCGCACTTCCTCTTGAGATTGCTTCATTTAGATATTCTGTTTTCTTGTCTTCTGATATTGGTATTCTTTTAGAAGTATCAGTGGTTTTACCACTCTTGCTTCCGCTATTTGATTTCTTACTTCCACCGGATCCACTACTTGCTGCTTTTGCTTGTGATAAAGCATACTGTTTCGCCCACTGGTCATCTGCTACCTGGTCTCTCAACTTCTGATAATCGAACTGCTGCTGCCACTGATCATCTGCTACATTGTCTCTGTCTATCTGATAATTGTAATCATTGAGATATTTATCATTCGTCTGTGAATTCTGAAGCGCATTGAATAAATAATCACGGTCATTCTGCCAGTTACTAACTTTCTGCTGATATTCTCCAAAATCATTACCATGAAGGATGTTATATGCGTTCAGTGCGTTGCTGGTATCATTCTGCCAGTTCTGGTATCTGTCCTGATACTGTCCATACGCTCTATCTTCCGCTTGTCCTAATGCGGAATACTCATTATACATATTGGTGAGGTCTGTATTGTATTTATCTAATGCCTGTCCATAAAGATCCGGAATAATATCATTCAGCTTTCCAAGATATGCCTGGTATGCCTGAGAGCCTGCTGTTGCTCCATAACTATTGCCATATCCTCCGGATAATGCTGCTGCCTGTGATGTTGTATCAAGCATTGCCTGTTTTCCCAGATTAGCATACTGCTCCTTATACTGTTGGTATAATTGGTCTGCATTGAAATCGTATGAAAATGGCTTCTTATTCTGAATTCTATTCAATATCGTGTCAATTGCACCCTGATACTTGCTGTTATAGTCACCCGGCTTTGCATTCTGTGTATCTGTATAATTTTTATAAGCATCCTGCACATTCTGCGATTCCTGATAGTCACCCACCTTATTATTCAGATGGTTATCAAGATTCGTTTGTGCTGTTCGTGTCCCGTCAGATATTACTTCCTCCCAGTTTTTATGATTCCCCATTGTCCTTACCTCCTATTGATTCTTCTATTGCCGATATCCTTGCATCTACCTGATTTAATGAATAATTCAGTGTATCAGAAAGATTGTATAGAAAACTCTTTAAGCTCTCTATATTCTGTTCATTTGACATGTTCTCTATATCTACATTTGGATAATCAAATTTAGCCACTTACTGCACTTCCTTCCTGTATCATTTGTGCTATCGAATATACTTTAACTGCGCCTTTTCCGGATAACCTCAGCTTGAAATGGTCGCATCGTTTTATTCGAACCGGCACCTGGTATGACCGTTTTTTTGTTCCTGTATATTCCATTACCTTTTGCCAGTTTTCCGAATCATACATTATCTCTATCTTGAAATATGCATCTGCTTCTATCTCAAGCCGGATAACCAGCTCTCTGATATATTTGTTATAAATAGAGTCAAGCCCCATATCTCCTGTCACTGCATACCATTCCTGATTTTCTTCTTCCTCTCCAACTGGAATTGCTCCAGGATACCACTCTCCCGGATACATATACTGTTCTCCAAACCGATCATCCATCGGAGCTATTGGCATAAATATCTGTTCGTAATTAATTACCCAGATAGAGTTATTCTTATCTAAGAAATACAGTCCGCCATCTGAATATGCAAAGGCTTTCTTAATTCCTTCATCTTCCTTTGTCCACATTCCCTTTGTAATGTCATACACATAAGTACAGTAATTACTAAGTTCATCTCTCATGCAGACATAATATTTATCACGGTATCCTCCGGCAACTGCATCATAGTACATCTCTGTTCCAAGATTTCCAGATATTTTACTTGGCATACTTCCGTTATATGCGCATATACCATCCCGGCTTTTATAATATAAAACCTCATTTAATACAATCAGGCTCTTTTCCGAACCCAACTGAACGCCACGCATAGGTTTCCATGAAAGTTCATAATTACTCGGTTTATCACCAAATAATCTGTGCATGCCACCCTCTTTAAAAAAAAGTACACTACCGGAATAAGATATTGCACCGGTAAAATCCCCTTCCGAACCCACCGTTACTGCGTAGCTGTCAGAGGACAGGCCCATATAACATCTCCAGTTCTTTGGATCTCCTAGCTTGCAAGCATATATTTCATGATTTGTAGAAGAACACCCCCACAACCGGTTATCCATCTCAGTTACAAAATCCATATCCGGGACTGTCCTTGAGATGGTTATATTCTCACTGTTCGTAAATACTTTATTAATCAGACCCATCACAATTACATAATCATCTCCACAACCATACAGAATATTGGATGTATTAAAATCATAATTGTTATAAATCTCTGCCCTTTTATCTACTCCACTGAATGTAGCAGCATCATATACTTTAAAACCTTTCCCGATACCTGGTGACTGTATCTTTACATAGGTTGTTCCTACGGATACCCATGCTGCAGAATTTTCACTCCATATTTTCATTACAACTGTATTTTCAGAAGTATCTATCCAGTATTCATATTGCGTTTTATCCGGTTCTGTATCACCGGTATATGTTTTCTTTTCAGGAAATACCGTTCCGTCCATTTTGCAAAGCGTAAAGGATGGCTTTGTTGTGGTGGTTACCTTATTTTCCATATCGGTTAATGTTTGGTCATATACATTGTACATAACCTTATCTGGGAAGACACACAAATATGCTCCCATTCTTACAAATGTTCTTTCCTTATCCTTGCATGATTCCTTTAAATCACACGCTTCTGACTGGTTATAGTACAGCTTATTCTCTGTTACCCACACCAGCTTATCCGTGCCATACAGACCTTTACAGTCTGTAAGGTCCCGCAATTTTCCTCTCGGTATCCTCGGAGACAGTATCGGATAATAATCCGCCGTCATATTTTTCATATCCGAGAATTCCCCGTCTTGTATTCTTCCATTGGCATTGTAGCCGCCAAATGCACTCAGTACCTTGGTTTCCGACCTTGTACTTTGAAGTTTAGGTAATCTCATATGTCACCTCTCTAATACATTGTTGCCCTTAAAGAGCTTTTATGTGTCCGGTACCAGTAATTAGCAAAATCCTGGTATTTCTGATTAAACATAGCTGCTGAATTTGCGTATCTGTCCATTTCATTGTTATAATAATCAATCTGGCTCATAAGCCACTGGACATATAAATTGTCATATGGGGCAGGCACAAGAAGTTCTTTATCCATATCAGCTTCTGTATAAGGCTCTACCACTACATCCTCTTCACGTTCTCTTACGTTCAGGATTTCAATAGCAATTCTTTTATCCAATTCAGTGAGCCAATCTAACTTTTCGTTATCCTCATAAGTATTTGGTTCCAGATCATCCACCTTTGTTATTGCTTCATTTACCTTCATACATGTCTCTCCTTCTAAAAAAGAGGCACAACAACGCTGTGCCTCTCCTCGTTTTAATGGAATCTCTTATTAGTTTAAAGCCTTTCCTTTTGCAATAAGTTCCTGCTGTCTTCTCATTGCAAGCTGATCCATTTCTGTACTGTTTTTCAGAACTTCAAAGATTGGTTTCGGAATGGTTACCTCTTCCCCTCTTTTAATTATGTAATTATGTCCATTTAAAGATACGAAAATGTCTCCTTTTTCACCATCCAACGGTGCCATAAACTTAACATTTTCTTTCCATGGATCCACTTCTTCTACTGTTTCTGCCGCATCCATTACCTGAGTTTCTTCTGCTACTTTCGTTTCTTCTACTACTTTTGTTCCTTCTGTTTTTGCTCCCATACAGTTGCCTCCTAGTTTGCTTCTACGCTTCCGCTGAATTTTGATGTTGATTCAATACGAATCATATACTGCTCTACCAGACGTTCTGCTGTCTTAATTGCTTTCCATCCTACCGTGGAGCGCTGGTTTAATGGGTCCTCTCCTGCACCTGCCGGCTTGATAATCATCTGTAATGCTCCGCCATCAATACCGGTTTTGGCATACGCATGTGCTCCAAGTACTAATGTACCAAATACTGCAGTATCTGCCGGGCATCCTGTGCCTTTCCAAATTTTTGCGTTTGAAGTAGATACAAAACGTACATTTCCAATCTTTCCAATTTCTCCTTCAAAGATTGCTTCTGGTGCTGCATATTTATGTACGTCAATCCATTCCTCGCTGCGCATAAGGTCATATGCTGCGTATGGATGAATAATGGCTACATAAGATTTCTGAATTTTTGGAGCATTCATTGCTTCAAGCATAGCTGCTGCACGGAAGAAGATTTCCGGCGTCAGTGTGTCTGTTGCTGTTAACTGGGCTCTTGTTGCTCTGTCTCCAACAATTAATACGTTTGTGCCACCGGCCATAACGTCTCTTGTAACATTGTCCAATGTCAAGCCTGCCTGAGCACCTAATACTTTTGAAGCCTGCACAACATTGTTATCAATGGCTGTAAGGTCCAGTACGTCAGAGATTGTGATGTAATCTCCGTACTGTTTTACCGTACTTGTAACTGTACTTACGCTTAAGCTATTTCCATCCGGTGTCACACCTTCTGTAAGTGGTGTATTCGCCGGTTTCAAAGAGTCATACTTTCTGAACTCAATCTGTTTACCACCGTTTTTAGGAATCGGATAATCATCTCCAAACTGGTCATGCACCAATTCTGGGGATGCTTCTTCAATCAATTCCTTTTCGTAAAATGTTTTATTTTCTGCCGACAAACTGGATGTACCAGTTGTCTGTGTATTTGGGTCTGCAAAAAACTGCAAGATATTTCTGATTTTCATATATATTCCTTTCCGAATCACGAGAAAGAAACACGTTCTCCCTTGAGTACTTTCTTCTCGTATTCCCTCATCTGTTCAGGTGTCAATTTTCTAACATCTACTTTCACTGTTCCTTGTGAACCGGAAGATGCTGCACCTTCAATTGGTCTTCCACTCTTTGAATTGATGCTTTTTACTACATTGTTTTTTGCTGTTTCTGCCGCCTGTGCCATTCCATATGTCATAATCTCATCATGGTGTGTGGCCATGTAAGCCGCTTCAATGCTTCCACCAACTTTAAGAATTGCCGTGAAGTCTGGATTCGCAAGTTCCTCATTAAGGTTAAAGTCCATGTTATACTTCTGTCTTAATGCATCCGCCTGCTGTGTCCACTGTGCATAAATCTGCTCGCCTTCTTTTTTCTTCTCCAACTGTTCCATTGCTTCTGTCAGTTTCTTGTTTTCCAACTTTACCCGGTTTACTTCCCGAAGCTGGTCTACGGACATTCCATGTCTTGCTGCTTCATCTTCCAGAAGTGCATTGTCCTGCTGTACTGCTCTTACGAGTCCTTCTACATCATCCGCTTCAAGACCATAACGCATAGCAAGCTCTCCCATGATTGGAGTCAGTGCATCATACTGTTTCTGCAAGTTACTGATTGTTTCATTCGATTTTTTTAATCTGTCCTTAACGATTCCTTCTGTACGCTTTCGATATGCGTCTCTGTAATCGCCCTTAATCAGTTCCTCAAAGGCCTTTTCTGTGTCTTCCGGTGTTGTCGCATTCTGCGACGTTCCAGCGTCGTCCTGGTTACCTGTTCGACCGTCTGTGGCTCCGGCGTTGAGCCCTTCCGCCTGTCCTGCTGCTCCTTCTGCTCCGGTTGAAGCTGCGCCTGCCCCACCTTCTGCAAAGAACTGCAAATTAAAATACTTTTTTCTCATACTTTCGTCCTTTCCGAAGTGCCATGTTTTTCTTAAACCACTTGTACTATATCAATTCAAAAAATTTATTTCTCCCCAATTTCGTCTAAAAATAAAATATTTTTTGGAAAATTTTTTTCAATGATTTTATAGCCATTCAATATCGTTTCCAGCACTACTTCCGTCTCTCTACTCCAATCCGTTATTTCCACGTTGCATCTCCCGGATTCTCCCATTTCCAAGACTGTAATCTTTACTTTTCCTTCTGCCTGCTGCTTTTGTAATTCCTCAAGAAGCGTAAATAAAAGGATACTGCATGCCGAACATACAATATCCTTTCCTGCTTCTGCATAGTCAGCATGACCTTCCATTTTTATTTCCATCAGATTTTCTTTTTCTCTCACTCTGACTTTAAGCATATCTTTCTCCTATACTGACGTAGAGTTTCTAGTTGCATGCGCCGCCTGGCTTGTTAATGAGCCATTGCTATTCCTGTTAAGCACCGACTGGCTCTGCGCCATAGGTTCTTCTGCCTGCTGCATTGCAATCTGTGCATTTCCCGCTATTCTTTCTGCATAATTCGTTGTTCCTCCACTCGATATATCTACTGCCTGTGCCAGTGCAAGAGCCTGCTGCTGCATCTGTAAGTACAGGTTGTAATATGTCTGGGATTTATTTAATCTCTGCTTCACCTCGTCTTTTCCGTCAAAGTCCATCATATCCAGACATCCGATAGTCATTTCTGCATTCTGCGGATTAAAAAATCCAAGGTTATAGAATTGTAATGCAAGCTGATTCTGTGTCTCCCTGGTGTATGCGCTCTGCTTTGCTGGTACAACCTTTACATCAAAAATTGGAACTCTTTCTGACTGTGCCTGTCCAAATCCTGTATCCATTGGTTGTCCTTTTAATGCGCTATTATCAAACGTCACATAATCTGTTTGTCCAGTTTCTCCGGTAATTCTGAATTCCCTTGGCTCATCATAAAATTGTCTGATAAGCTCAATCACCAGATAGCATATCTTAGTAAATGCTCTATAATCTGCTCTGTTTGCATCCCTAGACAATTTGCCGGACGCTTCCTGGAGACTGGCAATTCCGCTCGCTGAAGTAACATTAGAGGTCTGTCCCTGTGCTGCCGCTGTATTTCCAGAAGTATCCTTCAGTTCTTCGATTTTATTATTCAAAATGGTTTCATAAATGCCCGCCATTGGTGTCGATGTGATCTGTCGAAAAGCATCCTCTCCCAGATTTCCGTTAAAATGCACAAGTGATTTTGAAAAATCGCAAAACTCCTTTTCGTTCAGTCCTACATCATCTCTGACCGCCCATCTCGGTTTCGCCAACGACAATCCATTTTCCAATATACCCTGCTGCATCTTGTCTATATATGCCTGTGTATCTTTCATGACATCCACATATCCAAATCCGCAGACACTGCTCTCGATTGGAAACAATACATCAAACTCAAATGGATATCGTCCATGATCATACAGCCCTGTATATTTTAATTCCTCGTCATTTTCTGTCGCATAGAGCACTTTCCCATTGCAGAATTTGCAATAATGCAGCACGTTCTTTCTTTTAATCAATCCATTATTGTCTTCAAGTACAATCGTTTTTTTATAATACCAGTCTACAACCGCAACCTTCTCTGTATTATCTTCCGCATCCGTCTTTATGTACTGTGTAAGACTGATATCACTACCTGCCATTATCTCCTTATCTGGATAAGCAGCCTTTATGTCCTCTACGTCTTCCATGGATACATAGAATACATTCTTCGACCTCTGAATATCTTTTACTCCTGGTTCCCAGAAAAGATTCATAATGTCGACATTTTTAATTGATATGTCGCCTAATCCATTGTCTTTCGAACCATCCCAGAATACGCCTGTAACACAAGTTCCATTTTTTAATTTATACCATCCGCCAGCTGAATACGTCTCTTCAAATTCATTTCGTTCCAGTATAACCGGTATGATTTCTGATAAAGCCTTAGCTGCTCTTTCATCATTCTTTTCTCGTGGAAGCACATTTGCTTCTGGAAAATTGTCCATGATGTCAGCATGCTTATTGGCAAGTGCGTTGAAAAGCCATGCAGACCGTGGTTCTATTCTTTTTTCTGCTTCCTCTTCCTGTTCTTTTCTTGCATAATCCCAATGCCTTAACCTCCACCATTCCTCGTTTTCCACAATTGTATTTTCAAGGTTCTTTTTTCCGGCATGATATTTTCTCAATACTTCTGCTGCTTCTTTCACATCATCATCCGTGATAGCATCTACCGTCTGCTCTTCCTGCATCTCTTTTTCTTCTGATTCCGTCTGAATTAATGTGTCCTGCTGTTCTTTTTCCTGTTGCACCGGTGCAACTTCTGTTATTTTTCCTTTTTTGTAAGCCATCTCTCATCCTCCTAAATATTTAATATCTGTACTCCTTGGCTTCTTTTTTGCTCTTTGAACATATCTAGTGGGTCGAATGCCGGTTTTTTTTGTAATGCATTTCCTCTTGGAGCAATTGGGTGCTCCATAAGCACATATCTGCATTCATCATAGATGTGGTCTTCTTCTGTTGTGTCAATATCTTCCGGAATTGTCTCGCTATATGTAAGGTTTGGGATTGTTCTGATGAAGTTTCTGCATGTGTTAAAAATTTGAAACATACAATCTCCCATTTCATCGAAGGCAAACCTATAGTGATACTGCATCTTTCCCGGCAGTCTGACATGGTCTCCGCCATGGAAGTATACAAAATTAGGGCTTCTCTCCATCATTCTGGCAACGGATTCTCCTCTTGACTCATCAAATATAGCCGGATCCGCTACACCTGTGATTCTCTTACCCTTCAGCAATGGATTGTTTTCTTCGACTTCTCGAATCTTTCTTGCCTGTTCTACAGGATGCTCTTTTAATCCCTGATTAGCAATTCCATTCCAACCGTACAGCTCTGCTATCCGATATATCTTTCCCTTTGTGTCTACTGCATACCATCCCACTGAATACGGCTTTGCATATCCGAAGTCGAACCCCCGGTATATCTTCCAGTGGTCCGGTATTTGAAATGGCTCAATCACATGCGTCCACATTCTGTCTTTATAATGATTTGGATCATCTCTGAATTCTGTAAACACCTGTCCGCTAAAGCTGTCCCATGAGCCATACATCAGGGCATTTCTTTCTGCCTCTGGCAATGCCGCCAGGTTTGCTAAATAATCCGGGTCATTCTCTAACAATTTTTTATTGTCAAATACCGTGGCCGGTATGTATATCCTGTCTCGCGAAAGCTGTATCTTCTTTCCCTGTGGGTTTAATACACTATACCTTTCTACAATTCGTGTATTTGGCGGTGCCGGCGTTACAAATCTCTGCTTTACCCATGCCATCCCTTTTCCATCCGGATTCGCTGTCGCTCTCATGTATACCCTTGTACCAGGTCCCATCGGTCTGTTACGAGACTTCATATACTGGTACTGTGTTAGTGAGAAATGTGTTAATTCATCGAATCCGATAAAATCGTATGCTTTTCCTTGGTAGTTGAAGCGGTCGGCGTCTCTTTGCATGTATCCAAAAAATATCTTTGCACCGGACTCAAACTGCCAACGCATTTTATTTTCATTAAATTTTGGGCGCTGCCCCTTCAAATTACCGTACAAGTCATAGGATCTTGTAATTAATCCTTCAAGCTGTGGCACTGTGTCTCGGAATATAATGCCTCTGTAATTTGGTATGTTTATCTGTCTTAACGCTTCCGCTAACATGGAATCTGACTTTCCACCGCCTGCTGCTCCTCCAAATAAGACCTCATACTCCGGTCTTTCCATGAATATCTTCTGCTTCGGCTGTGGCATCCACGAAGCACTCATCTTCATCCACCTCCTTTACTGGTGGCAGGAATACTACTCCTTCATTGCCCTCTCCATCGTCTTCACCTTTAAAGCCATGCTTGTCCAACCAGTCAATTGCTTTCTGCGAATCTTTCAGTTCGATAGCTACTCCATGCGCTGTATTCTTTATGGCCTTTACTGTCTGCCAGTCTATTAGATCCGGATTTTTAATGCTCATTCCATATGCAGATACATTTACAACGTCTGATAAGTCAGCAAATGCGATTCTTGATTGCAGTTCAGCTACATCCTCTTCTTTTGGAAGCATTCTCTCCATCTTGTCCCGCCGGATTTCTTCCAAACGTTCTTTGATTTTAGGATTTTTTAGCTTGTTATGAGCAGAAACGGCCGCCGACTGGTAAGAGCAGTGATAAACACGCATATAGCTTCTTACTGCATTGAAAGATCTTGCGTAATACTGGCAAAAAAGCTCGTCTCTGTCTACTGCATTCTCCTCTTCTGGCGAATCTTTTTCTTCTTCTGTATATGCATTCTTTTTTTGTGTGCACACTTTTTTTCGCTTTTTGTGTGCACACTTTTTTCCACCGCCTCTTTCCCATCCGTATCGTTGCTTCCAGGACTTGACCGTATTCAGGCTGATGCCGTATTTTTCCGCTATTTCTTTATATTTCATCCCGAGCATGTAATCATTTTCTGCCTCTTCATGTACTTCTCCCATACGGTCCTCCCTTCTCTTTTTTCTGTCTGTATTATACAAAAAGGTGCGCTGTCTTTTCTCCCCTATTTCGTCTCCGTTTATTAAAGGATGAGCTTGTCAAAGGTGAATACTTTAAAACTATGAGTATTGGAGAGCTACTTCCTCTCATGGAAAAAGAAAACTACGAGAACCCAGTCATTCTGAGTTCTCGTAGTTTTCTTCCATCAACTTTTTTATTTTACAGCTACATTTTAACTTGTAGCAATTGTTAATCTGATGCCTTTTCTTTTTTGCTTTTGTTTTGAATCCAATTGTCAATTCTGTCCTGTCCGGTCCTTCACACATTATCTTTGTTCCGGTTTCACGCAAAAAAAACGGGCACTCGGTCTTTACCATACTTGTTTTATTCATTGCCGCCTCCTCTCAGCCTGCTGCACTCCGGCTCACACACCCTTTATCTGAGAAGCAATCATATCTGCAGTATGTGTCCACAGGACATTAGGGCATCTATGCACTGCCCGGCTGTAAAACTCCCATTCTGACTTTTCTGTGAATGCTCCCATATGATATCTGATGCACATTTTCTCTTCTTCAGTGAGATCTATTAATCCCATCAGCATAATAAGGCTCTTGTCTCCGTGCCCCGGATACTGCCTTTCTTTCTTGTATTCATATCCAATTTTTTGAGGCTCCTCAAGCGATACTGCGTAATAATCATCCAGCTTGCACACGTCATGGAGTAGTCCTATTATCTCTGGGCTTTCCGGTCTCTCCCACCTTAAGCCCATCTTTACGGTTATTCTCTCGAGTTCATATGCCACCTGGAGTGAATGCTCTATTAATCCGCCCTCATGCGCTCCGTGATGGTCCTTTGAAGCCGGCGCTGTAAAGTATTCTTTTTCTTCAAGCCATGCTATCAGTTTTGGCCACTTTCTCAATATGTCTCTTACTAGGTCTTTTTCATCATCTTTTCCCCTCTTTCCGGCTTTTATTGGAACTCTTCTCATGAATTCTCTCATTGTGCTCTACCCTCCATTTCTTTCAGCTTGGCTTCGGCTTCCTCTTGTGATAAAAACCAGGTTTCCTTGTACATTTTTTCTGGCAGAATTCGGACTGTATCGTATTTCCTGTCCTCGTCTCCTTCCATGTACCATCCGTTTTCTGTAAAAGAAATCAAAGCCACTTTCTGATGATAAACTCGGTTATTTTCAGGATGTCCTGCAAAGATATTCATCCTGAAATTCATTTCACTTGGAACTATATATACGTCCGAGCCAATTCTGCACGGCAACTTCAGTAGTAACCCCTGTTTTTCTTCATTACTCGGTGTTTCGCTCACGATTTCAAAGCATTCATTTTTCCACTTTAAAACGTTATGCAATTCATATGAACTGTATCCTATGTGGTGATAGCTCTCTCCGATTTCCTTGTACTTAATCTCGTAATATGGCTTTTCGTCCATCATTGTTACAATGATATCTAAGCTTGATACCTTAATACGTTCGTTTTCCATCAAATCCCGCTCCTTCCCACATACTCTCCATATGTCATGCCTGCTTCTCTTGCTTTTGCATTTACCCAGGCAATACTTCCTACCTTTAGCTCCGGCTTCTTATATGCTGCCTTTCTTCTTTCTGCTCTTTCCTTCATCCGTGCCTGCCGGCAGGCTACTGAGCAGATTGCTTCCTTTCCTACTGGCATAAACAGCTTTCCGCACTGCTTGCATCGTCTTCTTTTCATACCATTACCTCGTTAAGTTTCAATTTATCTAGTCAAAATCACATTCTTTTCTGCTTCCTGCGACATGGTACATATCATCAAGATCCTCTGTAGCAAATTCTGCACGATAGCAAATATCACAGTTCGCACTTGCACATTCATAACAGTCATCACATTGACAACCATCACAATTCATTGTTCTGAAATTCTTTTTCTCTTTCATCGTTTAATCTCCATAAATTTTAATTTCAGTTCCTCATCGAGTTTTGTTGCTTCTGACCAATCCCAACCAACACCAACTCTCAATCCCTTATTTGCCATTTCCTTTGACCATTCCTCTACTGCATTTGTGATTTTTTCGTTTAAAGACTTAATGTTCTGCATTGGTAAGTTGCCAGCATTAAATGTCGTATCAACTCTGATATGACAAAAATATCTTCTTGCTTCTGTTGCCATTTGTTTTCCTCCACAAAATGTTCATTTGGTTGTGTTTGATAGTTCAATGTTTTTCCACTGGTTTCATTCTGCATTTCCTCCATTCTTCTGAATCTGCTCTATTCTCCAGCGTATGCTTGTTAATTCTTCCAAGCACTTCTCCAGTTCCCGGCTTTCCCAGAGGCGGTCCAGTTTCTTAATGCTGGCGCTCACTGCCGCTGCATATCCTCTTAATACATTTTTGTCCAAGCCTGCTGCCACCGGAACTTCCTCTGTGGCTTTTTCTTCATGGTTTTCTTTCGGAATATGCTCTTCTGGTTCATTGTCAACCACTTCCCCGGAAAGCACTTCGCATTCTGTTTTTTCAACGTTTTCCAGTTCTTTGGGTACGCTTTCCGGCTTTTCTGATACGGTTTCTGATTTTTCAGTAACATTTTCCGGTTGCACCGGTACAACTTCCGGCTTTTCATAAGCATCCGGCATATCTGCCACCGGGGCAAATACCTCTCTGACCTTGACTGCATACTCATCCATGCTTAAGGTCTGCTTTTCATTGTTTCTGACTGCCAATATATCCACCGGCTGTCCTTCTCCTTTGAAGGATGTGAATACCTTTCCGATTCCCTGTGGCCTGGAAGCCAGCACTGCAATTCCTGATGGTGCCAGGATGCTCTCAAGTTCTTCTGTATCTCCAGTTTCTTTCCACTTAAGCAGTTTTTTAAATATCTCCGGATTGTCTTTTGCATACTGGAAGATAGCCTTCTGGCTTAAATCCATATCCGCCTGCTGCACATCCTCGCCTTCAATGGCTACTTCTACCGGTGATATGGCTTCCTCTTCCCTTACCTCTGCCTTTACTTCCGCAATCTCTTTTCTGGTCATTTCAGGCGATATGAGATCTACTACCTCAATCGGAAGGGTGAGCATATCCTGGAGCTTCGCCACTCCGTACCCTTCGTACTTATCCTGGAGGCGGTCAGAATAACCGCCCTCACTGTATCTGTCATTAATAGCTATGTACCGTGATACAATATCTTTTGAAAGACCATATTCTGCCTTTGCAAATTCAGCCACTGTACTATAGCCGGATGCTGCAAGGATATCTGTGTCTCTTGCCTTTTTCAGCAGGTAGCCTGTCCTTACAAAGCCTGCTGCCTGATTTGCCAGCTCCGTGTCCAGAGCCTGCTTGAACTGTTCATAGTTTTCAATACTCCTTAATTCTTCCATGTCACACCTCCATAAAATCACTTTCTAGTGCATCTACCAGCATGGTTCCCTGTAATCTTCCATGCCATATCAGCTTCTTTTCTCTCCGAAGCTGACCATAATTTTTCTTTCTTGCCTTATCACTTTTTTCTGCCAATGCTGCATCCTCTTTTGAAAGGTTTTTCTTCACCCATTGCTGCCATTCTTTCAAAAATGGCATTGCATCTTCCAAATCTGAATAGGCTTCATTGAGGACTGATTTCTTTTGCCGGATATTTCCGCCAGGCTCTACTTCCAATGTATACCATGGAGTATCCGGTTTTTCTGTCCTGCGGAGGAACAGCAAGTATGTCTCCTGAATATCTATTCGCTGAAAGTATATATCACAGGTATGTATGCAGTGTTTTAAAGTCATTCCCTCGTTGTATATGTCCTTAATTCCGGTTGGAGACAGGATGCAGTATTTTTCATTCCGGTATTCATATTTTTTAAGAGCTCCGCTCTTCATCAGTTTTTCTGCATTTTTAAAAGTTTTCTTTTTTTCTTCAATCTCTTTTCCCTTATTCAGCATGTCATTTTGAATCACAAGCTCATTATGTGCCAGCGTCAGGTCTTTTGGGCGTAAAAGCATACCGTTTGACATATCCGCATTTCTTTTTTCTAACATGGATAAATAATCTTCCCAGTCCCTTGCAATATCCACAAGATTTCTGTCCCTGATAGTCTGCTGCTTTCTCAAATAATTTGCTGCTTTGGCCACACTGACATATTGAAAGATTCTGCTATCCGCACCGTCTACCAGCGCACTTGCAAGTGTCTGTACATCTTCATCCTTGTATATGGTGTTGTTTTTCTTTTCATCTTGTAGCCACAGCAGTTCATACCTTCCACCATTCATCCTTTTCAGACGTGCCAAACGTGCCTTGTCAATATACAGCGCTTTGATAAGTTCCGGTTCTTCTTCATCAACCAACTCCCGGTACAAATAATCACTTCTGATTAAATCATTTCCAATCCGGTACAATCCTGCTTTGAACACTTTTTCAATTAAAGGATTCTTTTTTTCCATTTTCATAAAAAATACAGGATCACCTTTATATCCGTGTTTAATTGCAATGTTATAAGTCGTTCTTGTATTTTTCAAAAGGGCTGACAGATTTCTCCGATAAAGGTTTGCATATCTTTCTTCAAAATAACTTGTATCCTGCTTTCTCCATCGTTGTCCTTTGAATCTGTAGTTTTCCCAGCAGTATGTCTCCACACCATCATCCGTCAGCAATACTCTCTGGACTTCCCTTATGATTAATTTTGGCTGTCCCATATTTGCTCCGGTATCTACCCTGGTACAACTGAATATTCTTTTTACAATCCCATCCCGATACCTTTGAAGCAAGGTTGCTGTCCCATATGACCATATAGGATTTTTCTTTTTTGACCTCGATTCATATATAATCTTCTTTCCACACTTAGGGCATTTATTCCACTCGTTATGCTTTGGTCTTTTATTTAATGGAACTTCCTGGAGGCATCCTGTGCAGTAACCCGTCTTTGCGTCTGCTCCTTTGTAAAAAATGTAATGGTCGCTGAATGCTTCCGTTTTCCAGAACTTTTCAAATCCTGCCGGATAGTTCTCCGGAACATCCTTCATGGCTGCATCCCATCTATCCGTCTTTCTCTTCTCTTCACGTTCTATCTTTTCTGTCCTGACTTTCTTCTGCCATTCTATAACTCCATCTACACCGGAGTTTTTTGTTTCAAGGATGGCTTTTATTGCAGCTTTTCCTTCAGGATTGATATAGTAGTTTTCATCCGCACCGGCTTCTTCCCATTCCCATTCGAGATTGTCTACTTTTGCCGTCCGCCATTTATATGTCCCATCTTTCTGTCTTTCTCTTGTGATGTATGTCTTATCCCTAGGGCTTAAATACACATCCCATTTTGGCTCCGTCTCTCCCTTTCTTATCTCTTTTGTTTTACAGATAGAAAGTTTCAGTATGCCGTTCAGATACTGGCATCTTGCCATGTACCTGTATCTGTATTTGTTCAAGCCACATGTATATCTTCTTTCTTTTCTGCCCGGCATTTTTGCCAGTGCAACCATTGAATTTGTGGCCGGAAGTCTTCTCAGCTTACTCAACTGCTTTTTATTCACTGTCTCATCCTCCCTCTCACATCATAGAAAGTGTCTGGCAAGTATTCTTCTCCGTCGATTAAATACTCTGCACATTCTGCTATTTCGCCACTTTTATTTTCTTTCAGGAGAAAAATGGTGCTTCCCATTTTTCCTTTTGCAGTTGGATTTTTTCCTCTGACGATTACATAATCATCAAGTGCTGTTCCTGTATTCTTTTTAACACCCTCTATCTCTATGTGCGGGTGATTTGCTATCCACATGACACCCTCTCTTGCCAGTTCTATCCTTGACAGCTCTTTTACCAGCTGAATCTCCGGAGCAGCTATCCTGGTATCATGACCATCCTCGTCCACATTCCCTTTCAAAGCTACGATGAAGTAGCGTCCTTCTCGGTAGTAGCCCAATACATCAAGCGGATTATCTGTCGCATGAAATCCTGTCCTGGCACAGTGTGCTTTTTCTTCTTTATACCAGACCCCCGGCTTGTACTGGAATGTTCCATTTCCCATCGTGCAGGTGAGGTCTTTATTAAATCCCTTGTATGCTAGTCTCATTTTGTGCCTCCGTAATAAGCTCTGATTGTCTCTTTTCGCTCCGCTAAATTAGGAAATCCGATTGAAATTTCATGGTTGTCTGCTACTTTTGCCACTTCCTTTGCCTGCTGCACAATGCGTTTGTCTACCACCGCTTTTTCTTCAAATCCTTTTTCCAGTAAAATAGCCATATATCCTGCAAGTGAATGCTTCATTACTCCGGCACATACTTTTTCATTTGCAAGACACTCCTGACGTATTTCATCCACCCAGTCCATAAGCACTCCGGCAATCTTTAAATCTTCTGATTCCACTTTCAATCTTCCGTGTGCGGCGGTACATGGTGTTGCCAGTTCTTCCATTTCACCTTCTGCATAATCCTCTGCATCTGCCTTATCCAGTCCATTTTCTTCTGCCAGTACTATGATGGATGCTACATCTCCCTCTTCTTTCAAGCCTGCTGCCGCTTTGTTCAATTCTTCTACTGAGTTTAATTCGCCAAATTTTTCAAGCATAATACTTACTTCCTCCTTCTGATTTTTCTCGGCACATAGAATATGTGCGATTTTAAAAAAAATAAAATTCAAATTATTCCGCTACATGATTTCGGCATATCTCCTTTCACATACCATCATCTTTTAAAATTTCATCTAAGCAGGCATTCCAGCCTTTATCAAATCTTCCATTATCACAATAATCAGGATGATTTGCTTTCTCCGGCAGTTCCCGAAGCGGACACCAATCTGGTCTCTCTGCTTTTGCTTGTAAGCTCTCTTCTGCTGCTCTGCAAAATATTCCACTCAAACTCATGTACATAGCGTAGCAATCGTTGCAATAATCCGGCATATCATCCATAATCAATACTGCTTTAGCCATACCTAACATCGCTCCTTCCTTATACTGCGCAATTCTGCTTTCACCTGTGATACCAAAGGATTTTCCTTGACTTTATCTTTTTCCTGCTGATATATTCGTGCTTCTTCTTTTTTCTCTGGTAGTTCCCGTAGCGGGCACTTTTTATGCCGTTTCTCAGTAAAAGTATTCTGTGACAGCCTTGATGCTCCATTATTGAGTACATTCATAAGCTGGCATTTCTTAATGCCTTGAAACTCATACAGGAATTTACACATACTGCACGATTCCGGCATATCCATAACCAAAATTGCTTTAGGCATATCTCAACTCCTATCTACGGCTCTAATCCGTCTTATTGAGACGATAAAACTTGTCTACAGTATCAAAAATTGCGTTTCTTGCATCTTCAAAGCCTTTCACATACGCTTTCATTTCTGCGAGGTTCATTGGTTCCTCCGGCTGTATTATCGTTTCATCTAAGTTGTTAAAAAGTCCATCTTTTTCTTCTTTTGTCACTCTACTCCACCGCCTTTCACAATCTCAATAGCCTTTTCATAGGCTATAAGCATTCCTAATTCCTTCGGTTTATCATTTACAATATCATCAAGAACCCTATTTACTGGTACAAGGCTTTTCAGCTTTTCCAACTGCTTCACAACCTTTTCTCTATTACAGCAATCCAAGCACTCATCCGGAGTCATCCCTGAATCTTCATAATCCTTCAGTTTTGCCAATGCTCCATATATCTTCTCTTGTACCTGCTGTGTTATCGTCTCGCCCACATGGAGCTGATTCCATTTAACACCTTTCAAAGCCCAGTTGCCTTGTTCATCCTTAATTGTCAGTCTTCCCATCACGCTCTCCTTTCTCCGGAGCATGGTGTATATGTGTGGTCTTTTGTACCTCTTCCAAAAAACGCTCCGCATTCTGTGTTTATGCGGTTTCCATGCCCCGGCTGTGACAGATTTATAAGTTCCTTCGTGTATATGTAAGTTAATCTTGGAGGTCTAAACTTCTGCCGCCCGCTGGACGGTTGTTTTGCGGTTTATTTTAATATTTCCTTTTTTGGTCTCGCTGACCATCATCTTTAATTCACCAGTTACCTCAACAGTTACCTTTTCTGCTATTCCATCTACCACATAGCCTGCTGCCTGATGAAGCATCTGCATCCTTGCATCTGTAAGCTCCGGTTTATTTCCTGATCCGAAAAGCTCTTCAATTCTGCAATCTGCCTTTTCTTTCCGGTACAACTTTGATGTATAATTCTGTGCTTCATAACAATTGCACTGCTCTGTGGCCAGTTCGTTCAGTTCATCCTCGTTGAATTCCTCCAGTGCCTCTACAAGCTTTATCTGACCGCAAAATCTACAAGCTCCATTTTTTTTCTACAGCCCTGTCCTTGTTTTCTTTCACTAAGTTTTTCAGCATCTTCATACTCCTTTCTTGTATACCAGCTTCTCCCGGTTCCAATCCGGGTACTGCTCTTTCAGGTAACATTCTGCAAACTCAAGCATTTCAGCTCTTAATCCCTTGTTTCCGTTGTCCAGTAACTGGTGGTGACTCCGGCAGGCGGTTACACCGTTCTGCTCCACTCCGAGTCCACCCTGGCTCCGGTTCACCACATGGGCGATATCCCGGATGTGCGCCCCGAAGTCCCTCTTTACAAGCGGCCATCTGCCACTGGCGCAGAATATACAGGTATCTCCGTCTCTGCTGATGATTCTTGCAATTGTGCCCTTGTCAAAGGTGCACGCTTTTGTTCTTCTGCTCTTGCTCATAATGTTTCATTCTCCTGTCCTGCCAGTTGGAATACTTAGTGTGCTCCGCATAGCAAATATTTATATTGTGTGGTGCAAGCAGCTCTGCCGCCCGCTTCCATAAAATACTGTTTTTCACCGGCTCTCCGTTCTGCTTCCTGAAGTCTGCCGCTATCCAGTCATCCAGGAACCGGTTCACACCGGATTCCAGATATTTACTGTCTGTGAATATCTCAAGGTCAGACGCTCTTCTCATATGCTCCATGGCTTTTATCAGCCCAAGCAAGGCTATCTGATTGGCTGTGCCGGTGTCTTTCCCGGTCTCTTCCAGCGTCTTCTCTCCTTCACTGGTATCTGCTTCCAGGATGCCACAGTAACACCCTTCCGCTTTCCGGAGTCCATGGTATGAAGTTCTTAAGTAAATCCTTGCTTCCATCTTCAAATTCTCCTATCCAGTTTCTCCTCGGTATATCGCATGTATGAATATCCGGTATACCGGTTTGTGCCGCTCCGGATGCTCTCCGGGACGATATAATATCCCGGTGTCGGTTTTGGTCCATAAAGCAGCAGCTTTCTCATAGTCCACCGCCTGTATCTCTTCCTCTCCGGTTTTGGCCGGATTAAATTCCGGCTCGTGGAATAGCTGTATTCCTCTTTGGTCAGCTTCCGGGGGAGACCTTTCTTCTTTCTCTCTTCCTCATCCGGCACCTTTGCCATATACTGGGCGAGCTGTTCATAGCCGCCCTCTTCATAGAGGTTTGAAAAGAATACTCTTCCATGCGGCCAGCACTCCTTTATCATGATGTCTGCATCTGCTCCTCTGATACGGTTCAGTATCAGATGGATATGTATGCCGCCCCTCGAACCTATCTCAATTGTCCTCATCCACTTCATCTCTGCTTCATGCCTCTTATATCTCCTCTGCAGTTTCCTGGAGAAGATATTTAAATCCTCTTTCACTCCCTGCATATCCTTCCGCTCTCCCTTCCGGTATGTGAAGGTCAGCCAGAAGTCATTTTCCATAAAGTTCGCTTTTATCGTCCTGCGGATTCTGTTTTTCTTATTAATCTGATTCTGCAATTCTATCTGCCAGGGGGAAGGTCTCTCTCTCGGTGCCCTCTTCTCTCCCTTGGCTCCATAATCCCCCGCCCATTTAAACTCATACTCGATGGAGTGAGGGAAGCTGTAAATGTCTACACAATATGCCATAGTGATGTCCTTAACTTTAATATACTTAATCGAGTGGTGAAAACAGGTTAAAAGCCCCTGTTTTCTTGCTTTTTTCCGGCTTTTATGGTATATTGTCTATGAGGGATGTTTGCAATTCGCCAAATTACTTACAACCCACTTGAGGACGTGCGCCACACGTTCTCTTTTTTTGTCTATCCTGCAGCATCCACCACCTGAATGTAGACATAATCTCCGTACATTTCTATCCATTCGTAACACCCCTCCAGCGTATCTCTGTATACATCAATGCTTGTCCCGTTGCGGATGGTCTCGCCCCTTCCGTCTCCGTCCAGGTCGATTCCATCCCCGGTGTCGGTGAAATCGAAATATCCGATAAAGTCACCGATTCCGCCATCTTCTGTGACTGAATACATGATGATTGCCTTTCCCAGCCATTCTTCCTTACCGGCTACGGACAATCCCTCTACCGGCCAGCTACCGTTCCGGCACTGGTTGCCAGTCCATGTGTAGCAGGTGCACCGGATGAGGAACGGTTCACCGAGCGGATTCTCCTGCTCCTGCGGTTGCACCGGTGCAACTTCCATCTCTCCGACTGCGTTCATGGTCTTTGCGGTGAAGCTATTCACTTCTCCAGATACTTCCTGTGGTGATGTCATCCATATGGTGAATATGAATACTGCTACCGCTATTGCCATTAATGTGATTACTCTGATTCTGTAGCGCATCTTTTCTTTCTCCTTATCTCCTCACCCATTTCCCTTGTGGCTTTTATTGCTTCTCTCAATGCCGACTCCATCAGGTGGTCAGCGCTAACATCCTGCTTCTGGATCTCTTCTTCCGACATCTCGGATATAATCATGTACCAGACGCATTCATCCCGATACTGGCTTATCAGTTCATTGAGTCTGTCCGTAATCTCCTTGTCCGTAATTTCCTTTTTCTTCTTCTCTCTCCATTTTCTGAAAAACATATCTTTTTCTTCTCCTTTCTCTTTCTCGCTTCTGGAAGCCCGAGCCAAATATGAATGTCTCCATCGATACTATCTCTCCGGTCTTTCTACGGTATCTTGTGCTATACCAGTAATCTCCGGCTGAATCCTTATAATAATCCGTGATTCTTCCGTTTGCCTTCTCCGTGGAACCGATATATTCAATGTTCCGGTTCTCAGTTTCCCAGCCTTCCCGGCACTCCAGGCTATATGCTCTCTGGTATGCCTTCTGCAATTCGCTGTTCTGTATTTCCCTGTACTGGTTTTCCATTCTCTTCACCCTTTAAAGAATTCTTATAAGTATCCAGTGCAGCACGGTAAATATAGTATGTAGTTCTGCCACATCCTTCTCTTCTCACAGCGTGTCCTATAGGCAATCTTCCGGTACTCATTAAATACCGGACTGTATCATTGTCCATATTCAGCTCTGTTGCTGCCTGCTTTACTGTTACCCGTTCAAGTATTTCCTGTTTCATTGTTGTTCTCCTTATGCTACTGGAAGCTCTTCTTTTTTCTTCTCTGCTGCTTCTTCCTTTTCTTCTACTCTTCCAAGAAGATACCCTAACTCATACGTTGACATCTTCGGGATTGCTTCAATAAGTTTTTCTACAACCTCTTTTTTCTCTTTCATCATATCTTCCATCTCCTTTCTATATGTTTTGCTAACTTTGTAATCACAAGATAGCACACATTGTTATCATTGTCAATATATTTTTGTTGACAATGTGAGCACTGCATGATATTTTATTTTTACAGGAGGTGATATAATGAATGAGCGTATTCGTGAATTGCGTGAATTTTTCGGAAAAAGTCAAGAAGATTTCGCTCAATCCTTAGAGCTTTCAAGAAACTATATTTCGCTTGTAGAAAATGGACAACGAAATATGTCCTCTCATACTATTAAGGTGTTATGTACCTTATACGATGTGAATGAGAACTGGCTTCGTACTGGTGAAGGTATGATGTTTGTTGAAAAAACTGAGGATGAAGAAATTTCAGAAATGCTCGCAGATATCCAGCTTTCTGGTAGCAGCTCTTTTAAGCACCGTCTTGCTGTAGCTCTTGCCAGACTGGATGACGATGGTTGGAAATGGCTGGAAGAATTTGTAAATTCAATAGCCCTGAAACCAAACGAATAATAAAAGAACCAAGGACAATGCGCAAGTCCTTGGTTCTTTTATTATTTGACTATTTTTCTAACATATGAATATATGCATTTTATAACTTTTATTTTATCACATTTTTTTACGAGTCTTATGATTTCCTTTTTTATCAGGTCCTTTTCCATAACTCAAGCCCCCTTTCTGCCATGAGTTTACCACTGCTTCTCCCCACAGAAAAGTGTTTCGCTTAAGAATTCCGAATATCCGGAGAAATTCTAAACATTTGGCTTATTTCATCTATCTTTCGCACAATTCTATTCTGTATACAAATCTCTAATCCTTACCCCCATTGCTTTTGCTATTTTTTCTAAAGCTCTCAGTGTTGGTGATGTTCTTCCGCTCTCATAGTCATACAGGGTGCTTTCTCCTATCCCCGTCAGTTCTGCCAGCTCTGGCATTGTGATATGTTTCTCCCTTCTGATTTGCCAGATTAGTACTTCCATGTAAATATTCTATCATTGTGCCTGCTGCACATCCACCGGTAATATATTCCATTTTGGTTTATCTCGGTCTTTCTTCATTCTTCTTGACCTTTGTTCGTATTTCTTCTATAATGTTCGTATATTATTTAAGGGAGGTAGTTATATGTATTATTTTATTTGGATTGGTTCCATTCTACTTGATTCTTTTTTTGTTTATTTGTTTCATCAGGAATATCTGCGGCGGCATATATTTAACATCCACCCGTCCCCGATTCCTACCCTCATATTTGCAATCGTATTATTTGTAGTAACTTTCGCATTAGATTGGCATTTTGGCAATCTCTGGTTGAAGCACGAGGCAAAAGTGGAGCGAGAAAAACGTAAAAAATGAATTTTTATCTATTCTAGGGGTAACATGTTTGTTACCCTTTTTTTACAACTATTTGGAGGTGTTAAGTTTGAAATTACCTAATGGATATGGTGGAGTTGTTAAGCTGCCCGGCAAGCGGCGTAAACCTTACGCCGTTCGTGTCTCTTATCTTGAAGAACAACCAGATGGAACTATAAAGCGTAAAAGAAAATATCTGGAATTTTTCACTAAACGAGACAGTGCACTTGCTTATCTCGCAGAATATAACAATGGTTCTGTTGTTTCTGAGCATCAAAAATATACTGATGTTCCAACCTTTGCAGAAATGTATGAGAAATGGAAAAAATATCGTTGTTCATTGAAAAATAAGCCGGGAGCTGCTACCTGGAAAAATTATGATATTGCTTTTTCAATGTACGCTCCAGTTCATTCCAAAAAAATTATATCTATTCGGGCGCAAGACCTCCAGGACTGCATTACTGCTCACAACAGTAAATCCCGCTCTACAATAGGAAATATGCGTGCTATCGTTCGTGGTATGTGGAATTATGCAATTGCCAATGAATATACCGAAAACGACATTACCCAACGACTTGTTTTTGAATATACGGATCCGGACACTCCTGTTCATACAAGATTTACTGATGCAGAGATTACTCTTCTTTGGAATTCCTTAGGAGTCATTAACAATGTAGATATTATTTTAATTTATATTTATACTGGGCTCAGACCAGCAGAATTATTAGAAATCAAATCGGAAGATGTGCATCTTGACGAGAGATATATGGTTGGCGGTATGAAAACAGAAGCCGGTCGCAATCGTATTATCCCTATACATGAAGCTATTGTTCCTTTGGTGGAACGTCGTCTTGAACAAAAACGTCCATATCTCATCACAAATAAATACGGTAATATGTATACTCGTGCTGTTTATACAGTAAGTAACTGGCTCACTGTCATGAATAAGCTCAACCTCAACCATGCCCCGCATGATTGTCGATATACCTTTGCGTCCCTGGCAGATAATGCCCATATGAATGAAACCGCAAAGAAAATTATCATGGGACATTCTATTTCCAATAAATCCGGAACCGCATTTAAAATTGGCGGCTCTGGTGATGTAACACAGAACGTATATACCGAAAAAACAATTCCAGAATTGATAAAAGAGGTCAATAAATTACCTGTAATTTTTGTGTAACCCACTTGTAACCCACTTGCAACCCACTTGTAACCATCGACCTCGTTTTATCCCGTTTTTTCTCCCTCTATGAGAATATTCTGACAATTAAAAAAGCCCCGAAACATAAGGTTTCGGGAACTTTCTTTCTATTATTAGCAAACGCCCTGGGCGAGCATAGCATCAGCTACTTTTTCGAAGCCTGCGATGTTAGCTCCTGCTACATAGTTACCTTCCATGTTGTAACGTTTTGCAGCATCATCAATGTTATGATAGATATTTACCATAATCTGTTTTAACTTAGCATCTACTTCTTCGAATGTCCAGCTTAAACGCTCTGAGTTCTGGCTCATCTCTAATGCAGAAGTTGCAACTCCACCTGCGTTAGAAGCTTTACCACAGATGAACCATACTCCGTTATCCTGTAAGTATTTGGTTGCATCTAAGGTTGTAGGCATGTTAGCACCTTCACAAACTGCTTTACATCCGTTTGCTACTAACTGTTTTGCATCATCGATAAGGAGCTCGTTCTGTGTAGCACATGGAAGAGCGATATCACATTTAATCTGCCATACACCACGGCCTTCATGATATTCTGCACTCTTTCTTTCAGCAGCATACTCAGTAAGACGAGCACGTTTTACTTCTTTTACTTCTTTTAATAATGCAACATCGATTCCTTCCGGATCATAAATCCATCCGGTAGAATCAGAACAGGTAACAACTTTTGCACCCATCTGCTGCGCTTTCTGGATAGCGTAGATTGCAACATTACCAGCACCAGATACAACAACTGTCTTACCTTCCATAGATTCACCATGGCATTTCATTAATTCTTCTGTAATGTATAAAAGACCATATCCGGTAGCTTCTGTACGAGCTAAAGATCCACCATAGGTAAGTCCCTTACCTGTCAGAACACCTTCGTACATTCCACGGATTCTCTTATACTGTCCAAACATGTATCCGATTTCTCTTGCGCCTGTTCCGATATCTCCTGCCGGAACGTCAACGTCAGCGCCAATATATTTGCAAAGCTCGGTCATAAAGCTCTGGCAGAATGCCATTACTTCACGGTCTGATTTTCCCTTAGGATCAAAGTCAGAACCACCTTTACCACCGCCGATTGGAAGTCCTGTTAAAGAGTTTTTAAATACCTGCTCAAATCCTAAGAATTTGATGATTCCGATATTTACGGAAGGATGGAGACGAAGACCTCCCTTGTACGGTCCAATAGAATTGTTGAACTGTACTCTGTATCCTGTATTAACCTGAACCTGTCCCTTGTCATCTACCCAAGGTACACGGAATTTAAGCTGTCTATCCGGCTCGGTTATTCTCTCAAGTAATGCTTCTTTACGATATTTCTCCTCATTTGCTTCAATTACCGGTCTTAAAGACTCCAGTACTTCTTCTACTGCCTGAAGGAATTCTGGCTCAGAAGCGTTTTTTGCTTTTACTCTTTCTAATACTTCATCAACGTAGCTCATATTATATCTCCTTTACATATTAATTTGAGTATTATATATACATCAACACTACTATTTTAGTATGAAATGAATTTTTTCGCAACGTTTTTTTCATATTTGTGTCAAAAACTTTATACTTTTGTGTACTTTTTCTTCTTTTTTGCAAGTTTTGTACCAGTAAAATTCATTTTTATAATTAAAAAGAAGTAGAAAACAGTTTTTTATTTCCCTTCTCCACTTCTTTTTTTGTATAAATATACTATTTTTTATTTTTCAGATATGATTCATATTTCTTCTGGAAGAACTTCACCAGTTTTCCCAGTGTTCCAATCAGAATCTCACTCTCCTGGTCAGTCAGGCTCTCCTTGATATCATGTATCATATTGCTGTGAAAACGTGCATGATGCTCATATGCCCGGACTCCGGAATCGGTGAGTGATACACGGACCACCCTTTTATCCCTGTCATTTCTGCAACGGTTTACATAACCTTTCTGTTCCAGTGCTTCAATTGCTTTTGTCAGGGTTCCTGTTGTAACATTCATCTTCGCCGCCACTTCCGACATCCGCTTTGGTTCATCCAGACCAATTGCTTCAATAATATGCATATCATTTCCGGAAATGTTCATGAATTCTCCGGAGATTAAGCATTTTTCCTCAATTTCCATCAAATCATTAAACAGCTTTACCAGAATGTCATTTAAGGTTTTATCCGCATTCATTCTTATCTCCTTTTACCAGACCAGTACCGCTGCGCCCCATGTGAGTCCGCCGCCGAAACCAGCCAGTACAACTTTATCTCCTCTATGTATCATACCATGCCGGTTGATATTATCAAGCAAAATCGGCACACTTGCTGCCGAAATATTGCCACATTCCGTCAAATTTACCGGGAATTTCTCCATCGGCTGTTTCAATCGTTTTGCTACCGCTTCAATAATTCTTAAGTTTGCCTGATGTAATACGAAAAGTGAAATTTCCTCTGCCTCTAAATCCGCCTCTTCCAGCACCTTTGTAATGGTTGCCGGAACTGTGCGGACAGCAAATTTATAAACCTCCTGTCCATTCATGCTTACATAACCCAGCGGACTTTCCATCTTATGATATGGATTATTGACCGGACGGTTCTCACATGCCAGTACCAGTCCCTTCGCACCGTCTGAGCCCTGCACCACATGACAGATATTTTCTTCGTCTGCCCGGACTACCGCTGCTCCTGCACCATCTCCAAAAAGAACACAGGTACTGCGGTCATTCCAGTCCATAATTTTAGAAAGTACTTCTGCTCCGATTAAGAGTGCATTTTTAAATCTGCCACTGGCAATATATGCCTGTGCTGTACTCAATGCAAATAAGAATCCGGAACATGCTGCACCAAGGTCAAAGGCTACGGCATTCACTGCTCCGATTTCCCGCTGCACTTCACAGGAAAGTGTCGGCACAAGATGATCCGGTGTTACCGTCGCTGCAATGATAAGTTCCACTTCTTCCGGCTTCATGTCTGCATCTGCAAGTGCTTTTTTTGCAGCTTCTGTGGCAAGTGATGTTGTTGTCTCTTCCGTTGCAAGGTGTCTTGTTTTTATTCCTGTTCTGCTGGAAATCCATTCATCGGAAGTATCCATAATCTGACTTAAATCGTCATTGGTAATTTTTCTTTCCGGTAACGCACTTCCAGTTCCACATATTCGAATGTTCATGCTCTGCTCCTTTAAAATTTACGGAAACGTTCATAACGTGCTTTTGCAATCTCTTCTCCGCTTTTTCCTTCATATGATTCTAAAAATTCGCGGATACATTTATGCATATAAACTGCAATGGAACTCAATGCCTCATCATCTGCTCCACCATACTCTGGTATAATTTTCTCGATAATGCCAAGTTCTAAAAGATCCTTTGCTGTTATCTTCATTACTTCTGCTGCTTCTTTGGCACGCTTGCCATCCTTCCAGAGAATAGATGCAAAGCCTTCCGGAGAAAGTACGGAATAAGTTGCATTCTCCATCATGCAGACTTCATTTCCAACTGCCAGTGCCAATGCACCGCCGCTTCCGCCTTCTCCTATCATAAAGGTAATAACCGGAACTTTCAACCCTGACATTTCATAAAGATTTCTTGCAATAGCTTCTCCCTGTCCGCCTTCCTCTGCTTCCATACCGCAGAATGCTCCGGCTGTATTAACAAAGGTGATAACCGGACGATGGAATTTTTCTGCCTGCTTCATCAGGCGGATTGCTTTACGGTATCCTTCCGGAGATGGCATTCCGTAATTATGACGCATGCAGTCCTTCATGTCCTTTCCCTTCTGGATTCCGATTACAGTAACCGGTTGTCCGTCAAGGTATGCGATACCGCCCACAATTGCCGGATCATCCCTGTAATAACGGTCTCCATGAAATTCTATGAATTTGGTAAAGATACTGTTGATATAATCCTCTGCGGACAGACGGTCTACCTTACGTGCCATCTTAACCTTTTCCCATGCACTCTTTTCTTTTGTATTGTAAGCGCGTTCCCGCATCAGCTCTGTCGGTCTTCCGTCTACTTCAGTTGCCGGGTCAAATTTGGCATATCCACTTACTTTATGCATACGAAGGATTTCATACAGACGTTTCTTTAAATCTTTCCGCTCTACAATGGCATCCACAAAACCATGCTCTAACTGGAACTCTGCTCTCTGGAATCCCTCCGGCAGTTTCTGTCCGATGGTCTGCTCAATTACTCTTGCTCCGGCAAATCCAATCAGTGCGCCAGGCTCTGCTAAAATAATATCACCTAACATAGCAAAACTTGCTGTTACACCTCCGGTTGTCGGGTCAGTTAATACAGAAATATATAAAAGTCCGGCATCGGAATGTTTCTTTAAAGCTGCTGCTGTCTTTGCCATCTGCATCAGGGATACAATACCCTCCTGCATTCTGGCTCCACCGGAACAACAGAAAAGAATAACCGGAAGTTTTTCTTCCGTAGCACGTTCTACTGCCCCCGCAATTTTCTCTCCGACTGCATGGCCCATGCTTCCCATCATAAATCTGGCATCGCACACACCAATGACTGCATCTTCTCCGTAAATCTTACCTTTCCCTACGGTTACTGCTTCTTTTAATCCGGTTTTCTCACGGACTGCCGTCAGCTTATCGACATAGCCCGGAAAATCCAGCGGATTCGTTCCATGCTCTTCGGCAAACCATTCTTCAAAGCTCTGTGGGTCTAATACCATCTTCAGGCGGTTTCCGGTTTTTACGCGGAAATATGCTCCACACTCATAACAGACATAGCGGTTTCTTACTACCTCTGCTTTGTTTACCATTTTGCCACAGGCTTTACAAAGTACTTCCTCTTTCTTTTTTTCTTCCTGTAAAATGCCTTCTGTGGCATCCTTTACAGCTCTATTTTCCTTGATTTTATCCAGTAATCTGCTCACTTTACTCACCACTTCCAATCGCAAATGTCAACTCTGCTGTTGCAGCTATTTTTCCATCTACTGTTGCAGTTGCCTTTCCAATTCCAATCGGTCCCTTTACTTTTATGATTTCTGTCTCTAAAACAAGTACATCCCCCGGAACCACCTTTTTCTTAAATTTTGCATTGCTGATTCCTGCAAAATATGCGGTTTTTCCTTTGAATTCATCCTGACAGAGCATTGCAACCGCGCCGGTCTGTGCCAGTGCTTCTATAATTAAAACACCCGGCATTACCGGTTCTCCCGGAAAATGTCCTGCAAAATAAGGTTCATCAAAGGTAACACATTTTTTCCCTACTGCACGAAGTCCCGGCACCAGTTCTTCAATCGTGTCAATCAGAAGAAACGGATGACGATGTGGGATGATTTCCATAATTTCTTTCGTTGTCAGTACTGACATTGTTCCCTTCTCCTTTATGCCTGATATTTTTTCAGAAGCAGACTTGCATTATGTCCGCCAAAGCCCAGTGAATTGCTGATGGCATATGGCACTTCTTCTTCATATGCCTCTTTGCAATAATTCAGATCCAGTTCTTCATCCGGTGTCTCATAACCTACGGTTGCATGAATGTAACCTTCTTCGATTTCCTTTACACAGGTCAGGCACTCGATGGCTCCTGCTGCTCCAAGAAGATGTCCAATCATGGATTTGGTGGAATTAATCCGGATATCCTTTGCATGCTCACCAAACGCCAGCTTGATTGCTCTTGTCTCAAATAAGTCATTATGATGGGTGCTGGTTCCATGGGCATTGATATAAGTAATTTCTTCCGGATTTGCACCGGCATCCTTCATTGCATTTATCATTGCGGTTGCTGCGCCTGCACCATCCTCTGCCGGAGATGTAATATGGTATGCATCCGAAGAACATCCATATCCGGTTACTTCTGCATAAATCTTTGCTCCACGTTTTTTGGCATGTTCTAATTCTTCCAGAATTACGATTGCGGCACCTTCTCCCATAACAAATCCACTTCTGTTTTTATCAAACGGAATGGATGCATGTTTTGGATCATCTGAAGAAGTAAGTGCGGTTAAAGATGTAAATCCTGCTATTCCAAGCGGAGTAATGCAGCTTTCTGTTCCACCTGCTACCATCACTTCTGCATCACCATACTGGATGGTACGGAAGGCTTCACCAATGGCATTCGTTCCGGATGCACAGGCGGTACTGATATTTAAGCTCTTTCCTTTTAATCCAAACTGAATGGATACATTTCCCGTTGCCATATTGGAAATCATCATCGGGACGAATAACGGATTTACTCTTCCCGGTCCCTTTTCCAATAATTTGCTATGCTCTCTTTCGATTGCCTGTAAACTTCCGACTCCGGAACTGATGGAAGTACCCACACGGTATGCATCCTCTGCTTCCATGGAAAGTCCGGAATCCTCCAGTGCTTCTCCGGCTGCCGCTACGGCAAACTGGCAGAATGCTTCCATTCTCTTTGCAGAGCGGAAATCCATATATTCTTTTGCATCAAAATCCTTTACTTCTGCTGCAAGATGACATTTATAGTCTGTTGCATCAAAATGTGTAATCTCTCCAATACCTACCTTCTGCTGCTTTACTGCAGACCAGAATTCCGGCACATTATTTCCAATCGGGGTAATTGCACCCAATCCTGTTACTACAACTCTACGATTCATGTTCTTATCCTCTCTATCTAAACAATCCATCTCTCGTCATTCGTCATCCGCTGTTCTTTCTAGCTTTTTCATCAGCCAGTATTATTTCTGCATCTACATAGTCATTCCACCATCTACAGCCAGCACCTGTCCTGTGATATAACCTGCCTCTTCGGATGCTAAGAATGCAACTGCTGCCGCAATTTCTTCCGGCTTTCCGATTCTTCCAAGCGGAATGTTATGAAGCATATTTTCTTTTAACGTATCCGGTAAATCCTTTGTCATATCGGTCTCAATCATTCCCGGTGCTACTACATTTGCAGTAATACCGCGGGAGGAAAGTTCTCTCGCAACACTTTTAGTCAATCCGATGACTCCGGCTTTGGCTGCACAATAATTTGCCTGGCCGGCATTTCCGGTAATTCCGGATACGGATGATATATTGATTATCCTTCCACTTTTCTGTTTTAAGAAATAGCGGGATGTATGATGAATGGTATGGAATACACCCTTTAAGTTTGTCTCATAGACTGCATCAAATTCTTCATCATTCATCTTCATCACAAGATTATCTCTTGTAATTCCTGCATTATTTACAAGAATATCCAGATGTCCGTATTTCTTTATGATATCTCTGAGCATGGTCTGACATGCCTCGTCATCTGCCACATTGCACTGATAGGATTCTGCTCTGCCACCCATATCGGTAATCATTTTTACCACTTCTTCAGCCCGTTCTTTACTGCCATTGTAATTTACAATTACCGTTGCTTTATCTTCTGCCAGACGAAGTGCAATGGCACGACCAATCCCTTTGGCTGCACCGGTTACCAGTGCTACTTTATTCTCCAACATAAGCTTTATAATCCTCCAGTTTTTCAATGCTTACCGTTTTGACATCCCGGTTGATTTTACGCATAAATCCAGATAAAGTATGTCCCGGTCCGATTTCTACGAATTCATCATAACCGTCTGCTATCAGACGCTCGATGCTCTGCTGCCATCTTACAGAAGAAGATACCTGCTTCTTTAACAGCTCTTTTACCGGTTCTGTTGTGGTAACGTAATCTGCTGTCACATTGGTTACATACGGAATGCTAAATTCCTGCAGCTTTGTATTTTCCAATACTTCTGCCAATTTTTCTCCGGCTCCGGTCAACATGGCGGAATGGAACGGTCCGCTTACCTTTAACGGAACCACACGCTTTGCTCCAGCTTCCTTTAATGCTGCACCGGCTCTTTCTACTGCCGCTTCTTCTCCGGTAATTACAATCTGTCCCGGACAGTTATAATTTGCTATAGATACAATTCCTTCGGTATTGCTGCATACTTCTTCAATCGCCTTCGCATCCAGTCCTAAAACGGCTGCCATTGCTCCGCCGGTTGGTACTGCTTCCTGCATAAAGATTCCTCTTGCACGAATGACACGGAATGCATCTTCCATACTCATGACACCGGATGCAATCAATGCACCGTATTCTCCAAGGCTTAATCCTGCACAAGCTGCCGGTTCTTTTCCAGCTTTCTTTAATGCTGCATAAATTGCTGCCTCTGTGGTCAGCATGGCAATCTGTGTATACTCTGTAATATTGATTTCTTCATTTTCTTCAAAACAAAGCTTTGCAATATCAAGTCCGGTTACTTTTGAAGCAAGCTCATATACGGCTTTACTCTCTTCACAGGCATCATAGAAATCTTTGCCCATTCCAATATACTGCGCTCCCTGTCCAGGGAACATGAATACAACCTTACTCATTTTCTTCTCCTTATTTCCGATTCATCAGACGTTCTGCTTCTGATACGATAGAAGTAATAATTTCCTTACAGGACAATTCATCCTGTATCATTCCGGCAATCTGACCTGCCATCAGACTTCCATTTACCACATCGCCATCCATCACTGCTTTGCGGAGGGAACCAAGGGTAAGCTGTTCTAATTCATCTAATGTTGCGCCTTCTTTTTCCATCTTCAGATACTCACGGCTCATCTTATTACGGATGACACGGATTGGATGTCCGGTACTGGAACCTGTTATTTCAGAATCAATGTCTTTGGATTTTATCAGCTTCTCTTTGTAGTTTGCATGTACGATAGATTCTTTGGCTGCCACAAATCTTGTTCCCATCTGAACTGCTTCTGCACCCAGCATAAATGCTGCAGCCATTCCTCTTCCATCTGCAATTCCTCCGGCTGCAATCACCGGTGCATCAATGGCATCTGCCACCTGTGGCACCAATGCCATGGTTGAAGTGGAACCGATATGGCCACCGGATTCCATTCCCTCTGCCACAACAGCATCTGCGCCACCGCGGACCATAAGTTTTGCCATAGCTACACTTGCTACTACCGGAATTACTTTAACACCTGCTTCTTTCCAGAGGCTCATGAATTTGGCTGGATTTCCGGCTCCTGTTGTGACAACCGGAACCTGCTCCTCAACTACCACCTTTGCCACTTCCGGTGCATTCGGATTCATCAACATGACATTTACACCAAATGGTTTGCTGGTGCGTTCCTTCACCTTGCGAATCTGCTCCCGAACCACTTCAGGTGGAGCACTGGCTGCACCGATAATACCAAGTCCACCTGCTTCAGATACTGCAGCAGCCAGATGATATTCTGCAACCCATGCCATTCCGCCCTGGATAACAGGCTCTTCTATTCCTAACAGTTCTGTGATTCTTGTTTTCATATTTTATTCCTCAACGCCCTTTGCTTTTAAGTAGTCAATAACATCTCCTACAGTTGCGATTTTCTCTAAATCTTCTGACGGAATCTCTACACCGAATTCCTCTTCCATGCTCATAACCAGTTCAAACAAGTCTAAAGAATCTGCTCCTAAATCATCCTTGAAATTGGATTCTGCTTTTACCTCTCCGTCATAGTTTAACTGCTCTTTGATTAATTCTGCTAATTTTTCTAACATTATTTCGTTCTCCTTTTTTGTCTTTTCTTTGATAATACTTTGAGTTGCAAATATTTTGATTGTCAAATTATTTGCAACTCAAAGTATATACATAAGCATTTCTGTTGTCAACTATATTTTTACCTACTCGCGTAAACTACGAGAAACACGCTTTGCGTATTTCTCGAGTTATCGCGGTGCTCGCCAAAATCTGCTGAGAAAAGAAATTCGCTCAGGCAAGCCTGGCTCTTTCTTTTCTCTCAGATTTTTTCTCGCTACTCGCGTAAAAAAGACAGTGTCGGAACTTTCTGTTCTTTCACTGTCTTATGTTAGTTACTTCTTTTATTTTTTATCACTTATGCAGCTTTTTTACGATTTGATACTACAAAGTAAACACCTACTAATAATACTCCGATGCATAAGAAGAATACCGGATTGATACCGTCACCTGTCTTCGGTGTGCTGTCCTTCTCATGGCTGCCTGAAGTTACTGTCTTACCGGAATTGCTGTACTTGGTTGCGCCAATCACATTTCCGCCAGTCACTGCTGTGCCTCCACCGGTTACTGTAGTAGCGGAACCACTTCCGTTGTTGCTGTTGGAAGTATCTGTTGAACCATTGCTATTGGAATTATTTCCATTATCCGGAGTCGGCTGTGGATTCTCTCCTCCAAGGCTCTGGAAACTGATTCCATTTCCGGTTGCATATACCTGTGCCTGTGTTCCTGAATAACCGGAAATTGTGGATGGACTCCAGCTGCTCTGGCTTCCGATTGACGTTACACTCGCCGGAATCAAAATTGTACTGATACTGCTGCCGCTGAACGCATCTGTTTCAATGGTATTAACAGAATCCGGAACTGTCAGTGAAGTAACCGACTTGCAGTTTGCAAAAGCACCTGCTCCGATGGTTACAGTACTGGTCGCAATTTTTGCACCGGATTTTCCCTCCGGACAACGGATTAACCTGGTCATTGCTTTGTTATAAAGGCATCCGTCACTGGATGCATATGTACCATTTCCTGATGCAGCACTGATGGATGCCAGTCTGCTGCAGCCGGTAAATACATTGCTTCCGATGCTGGAAACGCCAGCCGGAATTGTAATTCCGGTTAAAGACGTACAATCATAAAATGCTTTATCCCCGATGCTTCCTACGGATTCAGGAATTGTAAACTGGGATAATGAACTGCACTCTGCAAATGCCTGGGAACCAATGGATGAAATTGAAGTTCCAATAGATACACTGGTAAGGCTTGTACAGTTATAAAATGTCTCTGCCGGAATAGAACCGATATCTCCTTCTATGCTGACAGAACCAAGGCTTGTACAGTTATAGAAAACTGCGGTTCCCATTCCAGTCACATAAGATGGAATCGTTACACTTGTAATGGATGTATTGGATGCAAATACACCACTTGCAATTGTAGATACTGACTCTGGAATTGTAATTGCTCCACCGGCTCCGCTGTAGGCAACCAGTGTTCCACTGTCATCTACTGTAAATCCATTTTCATCTGTTGTCTCGTCTGCCCGGACTGTCTGTCCCGGCATCACTGCCAGCAGCAAACATACTGCTGCAAAAATAGAAAATCCTTTTTTCAATATCTGCATCTCTCATCTCTCCTAGCTTTATCTGCTTGATACATTATACTTCTTATCTGCTTACTGTACACGCTTTGCCAGTATAAACATTCTTCCGTCCTGTGTATAATTATTGCAGGTAGAAAGAGTCAGTAGCTGGTCTCCATAAGTACTGTCTATCTCTGTGCCATATACAGAAAGCTGTGCCACATTATTTAAATATTCCTGATATTCTTCTTCGGAATCTGCATTCAGAAAATTATAATACCGGAATACATTTTCATCCTGATACTGGACCTCCGATAATCCCACTTCAATGACTTCATAGACTCCTCTTTCATAAAGAGTATTAAATTCTATCGTCTTATGGGCATTGTAGAAATCTTCGTCCAGATATTTCTTTAATTCGCCAAACATCATTCCGCTTTTCATATTATGTCCGTAAATGATGATATTGGTATCCCTGTTTATGTAATCATTTCTGGCATCGATAAAAAGGGTGCCATTCAGGTCGTCATTTTTATCAAAATCATGTTTCAGATAATAATCCGGTTCTTCCTGTGAAGACTGCATGACCGGATAATCAATATCCGTATCCGGAATATGTAACCATCCGATTAATTCCGGATTTTCCGCATACAGGGAAACATAATCCTCTAACATAATCAGTGGCTGCTCTGTTGTCTCTCCTGTTTCAGTTGCATCTTCTGTGATTTCCGGATTCATCTGCTCCGTTCCTGTTACAAGGTGCTCTACTACATTATTCTGTTTCTTATTCTGTAAATCCTTAAGCCTGTTAGCAGCTTTATAATCCGCATATTCCGAAATCGCATAATATCCGATACAGGCTGTCGCAACAATGATGCATACGATGCCGACCACCTTCTGCCAGGTAAAATGAAATGGCAGCTTTGCTTCTGCTTCCGCTTCTTCCTTGGCAATTTTTTCTTCTATCATGTTCTGCGAACTATCCGCAACAATATCTGAAATGCACCAGAAGAACGATTTTCCGATTTCACTTTTAAAACGGATTTTCTTCGTGCGCATCATGGTATACAACCGGATTGCTACTTCCGGATCATAAATATCCAGTTCATCGGTAATATACTTGATTTTCTTTAAATCTTCCTGCGCCTGCCTGTATTCCCTTAAGGTTTCGAATTCATAATCACCTATTTTATAAATCTTTTCATCCATAATTTATGATTCATCTGCCTTATCTTCTCATGGTCCAGGTAGTTTTATTATAGGTCATTTTGTCATCTTTCGCAAGATTTTTCCGCAAGATATACACAATGTACCACTTCTTATTTTTATATCGTCTATATCTTGCGCTTTCTTTAGTCTAAATTGGATTTTTCCAGCAAATAACGGAACATCTGCTCCGCTGCTTCCTTATGTTCGGAGCCAAGGGCAATACCAAGAATACATTCCTTTTCATAATAACCGTGTTCAACCGGCCAGCTTCCGGCTCCAAGACGGATGCCTGCTGCAAAAGTATCTCCGGTGTCCTTATCCTCTACATAGAAGATATAATCCTTTAACTGTTCCAGCTCGTCTTTGGAAAAGTACTGCGTCAAATCTGCTATGGCACCAGACTGGGCAAGATTTTCAAAAACCATTTCATCGGCACCCAAAACATCTACTCCACCGCCTGCAATCACTGTCTGCAGGGACTGATAGGAATAGAGATTACTGGTATCTGTGCTGGTTAAATCCACATAATATGCATCATTTACCACAACCTCCTGGGCTGCTGTATCATATCCATATTGCTCCATGAATTCTGAGAAATCCGGTTCTTCATCTGCCGGCATACTCTTTGCATTTACTAATACAATCTGGGAAATATCTTCCTTTGTGGTCATATAATGATGTACCGTCATACCAATCAAAATAATCACTGCAACTACTGCCAGTATTACAAGTCTGTAATAATCCCAGACAAATCCGATCCGCTGTTTCCAGGTCATTGTCTTTAAATCAGCTTTCTTTTCCATATTATCGCCTTTCTTCATCTGCCGGAGCTGTATTATCTCCTGTAGTGTCATTCTCTGCTGCATTACCCTCTGTCACATCTGTGCCACTCTCCGCATCAGCATCATTGCCTGTGCCAAGAGGTGCCACAAAATCTGCATACGGTAATTCTTTATGTAAATTTTCCATATAATCATACCAGATTTCTCCCGGATAGCTGGCTCCTGTCAGTCCTGGAAGTTCTGCCGGAATATCATATCCAACCCAGACGCTGGTGGTGTAATACTTTGTATAGCCTACAAACCAGCCATCCTTATTGGAATTGGTGGTTCCTGTTTTCGCTGCACTGGCAGTCTCGGACAATGCCAGTCCCTTTGCTGTTCCTTGTGTCAGAACACCCTCTAATATATTGGTCATCCAACGGGCTGCATTGGTTTTATAAACCTGCTTTTCATCGACAATTTTCTGATAGATAGCGTTTCCGTCTGCATCCTGTATCTCTACAATGCAGGTAGGCTCCCGGTATTTTCCATCATTTTCTATGGTGGCATAAGCCGCCGCCATTTCTACCGGAGAGACTCCATTGGTAAATCCACCCAGGGATGCGGCAGGTCTTTCATCCTCCGGGGACAGCTTTGCGAAATTCATCTCCTTCAGATAGGAAATTCCTGTAACGGGAGTCATCTCTTCTAAAAGATTCCACGCCACTGTATTAATGGAATTTTCTACTGCATAACGCAAGGTTACGCTGCCAAGATACCTGCCACTGGCATTTTCCGGTCCATCCTCAATCGGTGCATCTTCCACCACAGTATCCGGGGTATAGCCCCGCTCCAACGCCGGTGTGTATACAATCAACGGTTTGATGGCACTGCCCGGCTGCCGGTAACTCTGATAGGCGCGGTTTAGCATATGCCCGTCATATTCCTGACTTCTGCCGCCTACGACTGCCTTTACAAAACCGGTCTCATTGTCAATGCATACTGCCGCACTCTGCAATGTATAAATGCCCTCTTCATTGACATCGGTAAAATCCTGCAGCTTCTCATCCACTGCATTCTGAAGCTGCTCTTCCATATTTAAATCAATGGAAGTATAGATTCTATAGCCTCCTGTATAAAGAGACTGTTCGCAGGTTTTATACTGCTCCTGATAGGCATCTTCATAGGTCTTTCGATCTTCCTCCGAAGAAAAATCTGTCCGGAATTCAAAGCCCTGCTGCTCCATCAATGCCCGTGTTGCACAATAGCAGGCATAGGTCTCTACCGCATCATAACGCTTTGTTGGCTCTGCTGTGCTGAGTACAATCGTTTCCTGTCTGGCATCCTTATATTCCCTGCGGCTGATTTTGCCATCCTCATACATGTTTTTTAAAATGCGGTCACGTCTTCCTAACGTATTATCCGGGTTCTTATAAGGATTATACATCGTCGGATTATTCGGTATCGCACAAAGATATGCCATCTGGGACAATGACAAAAATGAAACATCTGTATCAAAATATCCCCGGCTCGCCGCCTGAATGCCATAATATCCATTTCCAAAATAAATATTATTAAGATAAAACTCTAAGATTTCATCCTTGGTATATTTCTTTTCCAGCTCTGTGGCAATGAAAATTTCTTCCATTTTTCGCTGCCACGTTCTGTCATTATTTAAGAAAATGGTTCTTGCAAGCTGCTGCGTAATGGTACTTCCGCCCTGGGTTACTTCTCCGTTACGCACCATTGCCCAGACTGCACGGATAATTGCCTTAAAATCGATTCCGCCATGACTGTAAAATTTTTTATCTTCAATACTGACCATAGCTTCTTTGACTTCTTCCGGTATCTCATCACTGGTCAGATAGCTTACATCCTTGGTGCCACGAAGTGACATGATTCTCGTTCCATTCACATCATAAACCTGGCTGGTCTGCTCCGCCCGAAATGTGTCCTTCGTCGACTCTTTTACAAACCGGACTGCCTCTTCATGCATGGCACTGACCTGACTGGCATACCCGCCAAAATAGTAATACGCCAGCCCGCCGATTACCAGAAGTATCAGAACTATCTGCAGCTTTACAAAAAGCCAGAAACCACGGTATTTCTTTTTCCTTTTTTTCTTCTCTTTATGGGACATGGGATTCCTCCATATTGCTCTATTTTACACTGTTCCATAAAAAGTTACAAGGCTACTGTTCCATTTGTCTTCCTAAAAATCCCGCTGCTGTAATAGCAAGCTTGCTTTCGGTTTCTCCCATTTTTACAGTTTCATTTTTCTCATATAAAACAACTGCTCCGATGGCATCTCCTTCACAGATAATCGTGCTGATTGCCTGGTCATGATAGTTCCCGGTATCATCTAAGGTAATTCGTACAAATTTGCTGTCTCCCTGCTGTGCAAGAATATTTTTCCGGTCTTCGATCAGTTCCTCTAACTGCCTGCTGATTGGTTTTCCTTCGAATTCCTTCTTTCCGTTTCCTGCAGCCGCAATCACATGGTCCCTGTCGGTAATACATACCAGATGCCCGGTGCTCTGTGCCAGGCTCTCCGCATACTGTCCGGCAAACTGGCTCAGTTCTCCAATGGGAGAATATTTCTTAAGAATGATTTCACCTTCCCGGTCTGTAAAAATTTCCAGTGGGTCACCTTCCCGGATTCGCAGTGTCCTGCGGATTTCCTTTGGCACTACAACTCTCCCCAAATCATCTATTCTACGTACAATTCCTGTTGCTTTCATTAAAAATTCCTCCTGTTTCCTACATACTTTCCATTTTTGTGCTGTATGGGTAGTATGTGGAAAACAGGAGGAATTATGCAAACCTTCCTCGTATTTACATTTTTAAATCACTGGTGTTTTTATTAGCCAAAATCAATCTTTTTTCATTTTTGGCTAATAGTTCATTTATCCAATAACCAATCCGCAATATCGACTATCTTGATTCCCTCATATTGATATGCATCATGTCTCGTTCTGGCAATAACATACTTAGGGTATGCATCTTTAATCTGCAGTAGTGGTGATACCTCTCTTTCAAAAGTCTTATCATCACTTATGTTATCAGATACCTGAATATAAATTTTTTCGCTACGTTTAATTGCAACAAAATCTATTTCCTTTTTATACAATATTCCCACGTAAACCTCATATCCCCTACGAAGTAGCTCAATTGCCACAATATTTTCAAGTATTCGACCATAATCCATGTTTTTTGTTCCAAGTTTTGCATAACGAAAAGTATGGTCACTCAGATAGTATTTATCATTGCTCGACAAATATTTTTTTCCTTTAATGTCATACCTTCTTACTTTATAAAATGCGAATGCGTTGCACAAATACTGCATATAAGAGCCTACAGTCGTATGATGAATTTTTTCATGCATACTTCCTAATGTATTTGTAATACTACGGGCAGATGACAAATTTGAAATATTATCCATTAAAAAGTCCACAATTCTATCCATAAGCTGCACATTCCGTATTTTGTATTTTTTTCTGATATCCCGTATAATCAGAGTATCAAATACATCAGCCACATAATCAAATTTAGCTTCCTGATTTTTATAAAGATAGGAACCTGCCATTCCACCTTCAAGCACATACTCATCTAATGCCTCATACTGATTCTTTAATTCAAAATACTCCATATATTCCCCGAATGAAAAAGGATACATTTTTATTTCAAAAGTACGTCCGGTAAATAATGTTGCCAAATCAGAACTTAGTAAAAAAGCATTAGAACCCGTAATATAAATATCATATTTTTCACTTGCATGCAGTCCATTTACTGCTTTTTCAAAATCCTTGCACATCTGCACTTCATCAATAAATACGAAGTTTTCCCTGCCTGCCACATAATGTTCATTTACATAATCATATAATGCACGATATGTTAGCAAGTCATCATAATCCGGTAAATTAAAATTAATCTGAATAATGTTGCAATCTGGAATTTCTTTTTCAACATATGTTCTAAACGCTTCCAGCAATTTAGACTTTCCACTTCGTCTTACACCTGTAACAACTTTGATATCCGGAGTTCCAAGTACATTAATTAACTTATTCAAATACTGTCGCCGTTCTATCAGTTTCATGTACACCCATCCTTTATACATATTATGTGCTTATTATATTGTGTATATTAGCCAATATCAATCTTTTTTCAATTTTGGCTAACAGTTGTAACTAAACACATATTATATATTGTGAAATTAAGTTCCTACTTACTACTGTTTTTCTCTTCTCTTTAAAATTGCCATAAATCCAAGGCATAAAATCAACTGCACAATGGATGACATCGGTGTCGCCAGTCCAATTTCAAATAAGGACGGATTCGGACGAAAACTCATAAAATAGGACACCGGAACACGGACACCAAAGGCTCCGATGATTCCCTGAAGCATGACAAATCTCGTCCTGCCGATTCCATTATAAAATCCGGTGTAGCAGAAAAAGATTGCGGTAAACATGCAGTCAATGGCGTATGCCTTTAAGTAATCTGCCGCCGCCAGAATAACCGCTTCATCTGAAGAGAAAATGGATGCCAGTAAATCCTGCAGCGCAATCGGCGCTCCAAGCCTGTCATTTTCTTAAGAGATGGCTGGTTCATTTCTGCCTTTCCTTCCGGTTTAAGATTGTAAATGCAACAACACAGATGATTGCGGAAAGCAGGGAGCCTGCTGCCGTTGCCAGCCCCATCGGGAATAAGGTATCCGGGAATAAAGTCGAAGTCAGATAAACGCCCGGAATTCTTACCAGTGTAATTGCAATGATATTATGTAAAAATGAGATGCCGGATTTGCCGCAGGCACAGAAATATCCGCTGAAGCTGAAATGAATTCCTGCGAACATGCAATCCCAGACATATCCCCTTAAGTATTGACCTCCCAGACGTACCACTTCCGCTCCCGATGCATCCGATGCATCTGTAAATAACGCCACCACCGGACTGGCGAAGAACTGCATGAAGATTCCTACGATAATTCCAAAGCCCACTGTAATCATCACAGCATAGCGCAGTGTTTCATTGGCACGCTGCCTCTTTCCCGCTCCGATATTCTGTGCACCAAGTGCAGATACTGTTGATAACATGGAGGACGGAATCAGGAACAGGAAGCTTATTATCTTTTCCACGATTCCCACAGCCGCTGCATCATTTAATCCACGCTGGTTCGCAATGATGGTGATAATCATAAATGCCACCTGGATGAAACCGTCCTGCAATGCAATGGGAATACCGATTTTTAAAATCTGTCCCATTACATTTCGGTTCGGTCTGAAATCTTTTCTGCTAAGAGAAAATTTCTCCCGCTGTCTTATAATCATAACGAGGGAAATCATTACACTGATGACCTGAGCGCAGGTAGTTCCAAGAGCTGCACCTGCCGGTCCAAGATGCAGACCGCCGATAAATACATAATCCAAGACAATATTTGCTGCACATGCAATGGCAATAAAGTACATCGGACTCTTGCTGTCACCCATACCACGGAAAATTGCACTGATAATATTATATGCTGTAATAAAAGGAATCCCGATAAAGCAGATGGTAAGATAGGATATCGTTCCCATTACTGCTTCCTGTGGTGTAGACATTACTGTTACAATTGGTTTTGTCAGCAAAAGCAGCACAATCATCAGCACAAGGGCAACTCCCATAAATAGGATTACCGTGTTTCCAATTCCTTCTGCCACCCGTTTCTTATCTTTGCTTCCAATCGCCTGTCCGATGCTGACCGTTGTTCCCATGGCAAGTCCCACCAGCATAACTGTTATCATATGCATGACCTGTGAGCCAATGGATACCGCCGTAGTGCTGGCAACTCCTTCAAACTGCCCGATGATAAATAAATCTGCCATTCCATACAATGTCTGTAAAAAATAAGATAAAAGGTATGGCAGCGAAAATATAATTACATTTTTAAATACACTTCCTGTAGTAAGATTCCGTTCCATCATTTCATTCTGCTTCCTCTAAACCAGCGCTGCGCCCAGATGACGGGTCAGCAAATCCACCAGCCATGCATGGTCTTCTGCTGACAGCTCACTCTGTCTTACCAGAATCACCTGATTGGACAGATTTCTGATATAAATATAATTTTCATAGAATCCCCAGTCCTTATAGGCAGTCCACAGATTCACACCCTCCGCTATTTCTGATTTTATGCTGATGCTTTCTTCACTGAAAATATACTTGCGGTGACCACTTACCAGTGCCTTCTGTGCATTTGCGTAAAATCTCTTAAGTCGTGCTTTCTGCTGTACCTTTTTCCCGCCGCATGCAAAATATAGAAAAGCTGCCCAAAGAATCATAAAAAGTGAACCCATTTCTGCCCTGCCAAGCATAAAGCTTAACATTCCGGACGGCAGACAGATTATGCACATAATCACAGAAGTAATCGTTACCACTTTTCTTCTCTTCCGGTATACATCCGATTGCAAAGTTATTTCCAACAGCGCATCCTGCTCTTCTTTTCCGATTTCAATTTCATATTCTAACATCTCTGTTCCCCCATTTTCTTTTCATCTATTTTTTATTTATTTTCTTTCCATTCATTTCTCATTTACTGCTTTTCCCAGATGACGGGTCAGTAAATCAATCAGCCATGTCCTCTCTTCTGCCGACAATTTATCCTGTTTTACAAGAACATTTTCATTCGACAGATTCCTGATGCAGATGTAATTTCCATAGATTTCCCAATCCTTATAAAGTGTCCATGCAGTATTTCCTTCTGAAACTTCTGATTTTAAAAGAATTCCCTCTTCACTGAAAGTATACTTCCGATAACCGGATTTCAGTTCTTTATCCATTGCTGTAACAGATTTCTTTAATACCGTCTTCTGCATCAGCTTGCTTCCTCCGCATATCATAAAAAGACTATATGCAGCCAGGAGTGAGCAAAGTACAACAAGCCTTGTATCACTATTTGTTACTCTCCATATTATAATCAAAATACAAGCTACAATCAGAATTGAAAATTTTATTGCTTCCGCTTTTCTTTTCTTTCGATACTCCTTCGAATTCAAAGTGATTTCAAGCAGCGCATCCTGCTCTTCTTTTCCGATTTCAATTTCACATTCTAACATCTCTGTTCCCCCATTTCTTTTTTCTAAAAACATTGTAATGAACACTGCTTATTCTGTCAAACACTATCGGTTGTTACCTTTGCTGTTCTACTTTTGCACGAAACTCTGACTCCTTTTGAAATTCTGGGAGCACTGCTGATACTAATCGGTGCGATACCGACTTCTATAGAAAATGCCTCATAGACGCATAAAATGTCTATGAGGCATTATAACTTTACTCGGCAAATATCTGCTCAATTATTTTATCAAACTCTAATGTGTGATATCTTCTTTTTAATGAATCGAGATTGTAAAGTGCCTGACCATTTATCAGTCCATTACAAGTATCATTATCATCTCCTTTATTTTTTGCTACAGCTCCCGAAAATTCCAAATCATCTGTATCAGAAAGCCATAAGGATGTCAGAAATCCTTCACACTGAATTCCAGGCATTGTATATCCATACATTCTTTGTGGCATAGATAAACCGTGCTGCATTCCTAATGTTACAATTTTTCCCAATATAGCCAGTTTTTTATTCCCGCTATACTCTGCAATTCGCATTAAATCTGGTACGAATTCTACAAATTCATCGTCCACATAGCTACATCCCGGAATAACATCACACCCTGCCCAGCCAGTTGTTCCAAAATCATTCTTTCCAAGAAGTGTATTTTCATCAAACGGAATATCCCAAAGATAAGTCCATGATGCAAGAATCTGTGCTGCTGATTTTGCGCCATACAAATATCGTTCTTTTTTGGTAGTTTCATAAGCCAACAACAATGTCCGCATATTATACATTACTCCAACAGCATCTATCTTTACAGACTTTTTATGTGTTGTATCATTTAATCCTCCCAGATATAAAACATCTTCTACATAATGTTCCATAATAAAATCAGCAGCTTTACACAATGCACTTCTATATTTCTCATTACCGGTGTATTCATGTACTAATGCCAATACTTCTCCCGGAAAAATTGTTCCTGACCCCTGCTCTATCACATTACTTCCAAACCATTCTTCCGGATATGTCATTGGAGTACCTTCCATCGTATATGCCCGATACCAGGAGCCATCTGTATTCTGAATTTCAATCATTTTATCACAAAATGCAACCACTACATCCAGCCAGTCTTTATGTAATGTTCCATTTTCCTTTTCCTCAAGAAAACAGAGCATTAAATAATACATAGCCTCCGTCATAGTCCGGCAATAATTTCCTTTTGTTCCTTTTAATTTTTCTGCAATTCCCATCATTGCACCTACGACCTGATTGCCCAGAAATTTTTCTAATTCTTCTCTGTTTTCCGAATATTGAAATGGCATTAATACGCCAGTCCACCAATAAACAAATTCTTCTTTTTCTACACTGTACATCGCATTCGGCAAACCACTTTCTGCAATACAGTGTTCCACAAAAAATTGTATTGTTTTTAATGCCCTTTCCCTATATTCTTCCTTTCCTGTTTCTTCTGCAGCCCGAAGCATTTCATAGCAAACCATAGTCTGATTTCCGGAAAATCCATATTCCAGTACGTTTTGATTTCCATAATTTTCTCTCGGCGAGAAATGACACACATAACCACAAGGATGATTTTTCTTTTCCGGAAAATCTCTAAAACTATTGTGTAATAAGTCTCTTCTGTATGGTATTGTTTCTTCTAAACTAAATGGATGCCTGATATCATCATTAAGAATTCGTTCCATCTGAAATACGCTCGTCTTCCACGATGCTTCTGTCAGATTTTCAGCTTCTCCAAACTGCAGGATATATGAAACTTCCAATTCTTCTCCCTGTTTTATCTTTCGATATGCAGCCCACTCCGATCCATCTACATTTAAGCAAAATGAATTTCTTTCATAAAATGGATAATCACAACGTAACAAAAATTCTTCCATTCTATTTGCAGACGGTGCAATTCCCAGGGATCCAATATCTGTATTATGAACAAAATGCCTTTCCGCTATCTGTTTTCTGGTTATTGTAGTATCCACCTTTGGAATATCTGCCCGAATTAGTGAAATAAATTGCTTGTCATTTTTTGCAAATCCTGTCACTGACAAATTTGGATTTCTATCATCCTTATAATCCTGCTCGAAAGTTCCAAGATAATCATCCTGTCCATTCTGGTCTGTATCATTCTTATTATAAAAAGCTCCCGGTATTACAAATTGATAATCGTCAAAATTTTTTGCATGTTTTGATTTACAATGGAATTCCGTAGATATCCGGATAGCAGTCTCTTTTTCTGCTGAAATGCAGGCCACCTTTCTGCTCAATTTTATATTATTTGTATTTTGTTCCCACATATCAGTAATATGAAATCTATTTTCTTTATTTACTTCTACGTCTGCTTCTGCAATATAAATGTTTTTTTCATTTCTTATTACATCATACTTTGCTTTCTTGTTCCTTTCCTTTAAAATCTGAATCTGAACCGGCCACGGTACTTCTATTTTTATTCCGTCCCTTTCTATTAAAACTTCATTTTTTTCTAATCCCACCGGAAATTTAAGTTCCATCACATCATCCCTTCCTTTCCACTAATTCGATACAAATTTGATTTTTCCTACCTGCTATAAGCTTTTCTTCCAGTTCAGCCTGATGTATCACAACAGAGGTACTATTTATCTGATTCTTCCATACTTCTCCATTTATGCTAAGTTCACCCAACTGATATTCTCCATAATCCAAATGTTTTCTGTTATAAAAAGAAACACATACTTCTTTTTCCGCAAATAATGTGTCTACTGTTAAAACTTCACCGGAATCATACTGCTCCTTTACTAGTTTTGGTTCAATTAATAAGTCTCCAAGTTGTCCACGTATGCCATATACCTGTGTCAGCATCAGAAAAATTGTCCAGCTTCCTGCACCAGTAACATAGGAATACATTCCCCTTCCTCTACTGCTGATATATTCCGGTACACCAGGATATATTTGTGCCATTTGTGTATTTGTAGAAAGTTCATAAATAGATTTTATAATCTGATAACCCTCTCTTGCATATCCTCTGCTATATAATGCATAAGCATACATCGTTGTCATATGGCTAAACATACCACCATTTTCTTTTTCTCCATAAATAAGTGCAAATCCTCTTCCAAAATTCCAGGTATTATCTCCCAATGGTAAGGTCAGCCTGATTCCTCCGGTATTTTTATCTGGAAGATAATTATTTACAGCATGGATTGTTTTTTGAACCTGTTCATCCGTTGCCGCCCCTGACATAATAGAAAAGGTCTGGGCTGTCAATCCAAATCGCAATTTTCCATCTCCAAGAATTCCATCAACTGCATTTCCATCATTGTTATAATAACCATTAAAAAAGCCTTCTTTTGATGATAATTCAATCCATTCATTTTCTCGGACCTGCTGCAATAATTGTTTTCCTTTCCAGCGCAACATATCTTTTAATTCTAAAACCGGTATTTTTTTCTTTTTTCCGCTTATTCCAAATCTTATGTGTTCATAATATTTCTTTAATACTTCCACTTCTTTTTGGGGTTCCTTTTCCTTTAATCCCTCAAGCAGTATTTCCATTTCTTCAAATACAGAAATCGTTTTTCGGTCTTCTTTCTCTATTTGAATCTCAAGTAAATCTGCTATATCACATATATTTTTTCCATAAAAAGCCGTAAATGGTATTGTTTCCCCTTTATCCGGAGCCATATCCAACTGATCATTCCAATCTCCATCTTCAAGCTTTATATTCCCATGTTCTCCAATATTTAAGCTGCAAATTAAATTTTCTAAAAGTAAATGCTCTAATATTGTTCCGGTATAACATTCACCATCCTTTGTCTTTTGACTATTTCCATCTTCTTTTTTCCAATTTGTGTCAATCCTTTTCGCTCTTTCAATTTGTGCATCTTTCCAGTAAGACACTTCTTCATCTAATATAGAAATATCTCCAGTTTGATTCATATATAACAACAGTGTAAATAATGGCCAGACACCATGATCCATCCAAACTCTGGATATTTTGTTTCTGTCTGCCTGAAAATTGTCCTCACCGTCCAAAATAATAGTTGCATTACTTCCATCCAGTCTGACACCTTTCATGTTATGAACAAAAACACTTCGAACCCGCATTGGATTTTGTAATAATAATGTCAGATAATCCTGCCACAAATCTCTCCACCCGCGACCACCTCTTCCATAATCATGATATGGAAGAAATGAACAACCATATATTTTTCTTAAAACAGGCTGTATACTTACCCACCTTAACCAGCCATCAAACTTATCTGAATTGCCCTGAAATTTTATCTTGTCAGCTTCTCCATTCCAATGCTCTTCATTTTGTTTCCACGCAGCTTCAACCTTTTCTTTACTGTTATACTTTTCAAACTCCTTGTTAAAATTTTCTTTTTCAGTAATTCCAGCGCAGATAATATATTCTTTTTTCTCGCCTGGTGCTAACCGTACCTTTGCAAAACGCATTGCGCCAATGCATTCCATACCATCTTTCCGATATGTCATATCATGTTCTGGTATACTATTTTCTACTACTGTTCCAGGCCAGTCCAATGTTCCTCCCTTTCCAATAAACTCCTCTACTGTAGGGAACATTTCTACTGCTGCCTGCCCGCTTTCATCTGATCCATATACAAAATAACTTGTATTATTCGGTTCATGACCTCTTTCATCATGGTGTATCGTTGGCTTTACAACAATCCCGTTTTCTTCCAATGTTATCCTCTGCATCAGTGATGTTGCATGTCTATGATCTCTTAAATTATCTGCCGATCGTCCAAAAATAGGGAATGCCGCTGTTGGCACAAATTCCAGAATTTCTGATCCGTAATTTTCCAGAATAACCCTGTTAATTTCTACTACATCCTCATTTGCCGGACAAAACGTTGTAAAAATACAGTTTAATTTCAATTCAGGGATTGCATAATACAAGCTGTGATATAGCAATCCGCACTCTATTTTATTCCATTTTTCTTCATCTTTAAAGCAATGCTCCGCTCTCTGTCTTGCAGAATTTCCCACCACAGAAAATGCTCCCTGCTCTTTTGTATAAACCCAGAAATTTCTTCCAGAACGATTATTATGTAAGTCCTCTACTGAAACTGGCAGATACAAAAATTCATTTTGATTCTTTTTGGCATCTCCATTTAAGCAGGGTGTCACCGATGCTTTCATTCCAGCCTCATTGCATATAGGAAAATATAATTGATTTACTTCCCGGGCATTTTCACAAACAAACGTCCCTTTTTTGTCAATAAAATTCCACTTAAATCCGTGTTCCATTCTTTACTCCTTTTTCTTAACCCTTAACCGCTCCTGCCGTTAATCCTCCTACAATATATCTTTGGAAAATTAGTGCTAATACCATTGGTACAACTGTAGCCAGCAATCCTGCAGTCATCATCATTCCATAATCAATTCCATACTTTGTTCCAAACTCTGATACCGCAACCGTTAATGTCTTCGAAGTTTTTGATGTAGTAAAAATTAATGCATACAGAAATTCATCCCATGCCATAAGGAATGCAAGAACACCTACTGCAACATATCCCGGCAATGCTGTCGGCATAATAATTTTCCAAAACACCTGATTCCAACTACAACCATCTACCCGTCCTGCTTCTTCAAGTTCAAATGGAACCGATTTAAAATATCCGTTCAAGACCCAGATTACATAGGCAAGAACTGCATTTGTATTAATTAATATTAATGTTCCCAAATGATCCAGCAGCCCCATCCGGCTAATCATGATATAATACGGTATTACCAATGCAATTGGTGGTAGCAGCTGAAAAAACATTACTCCAAATAACATTGGTTTTTTCATTCGAAAGCGTAATCTTGCAAACGCATAGGATGCCACTGCACCTAATACAAGACTAATTACTGTTGTTGTACCCGCAACAATGCAACTATTTTTTATTGCCATTCGGAATACTTCAACTTGTTTTGTTGGATTTTTATCCCACAATAACATTTTGTATCGTTCCCAGGTAATTGATGTAGGCAGTATTTTGTCACTACTTAACAATTCATTTTCTGATATGATACTGGATATAAACATCCAGATAATTGGCAATAGCGTCCAAAGAACCAATAATATCACTGCCAAATATAATAATATCCTTCCTATTCTTCTCTTTACCGTTCGATTCATATCTTAATCCTCCGTTTTTCCTGCTTTCAGGTAAAGAAGGCTCAATAACAATATAACAACTGCTATAATTACGCATATTGCCGAACCTTTACCATAATGTAAGTAATCAAAGATTTCATGATACGCATAAAAGCTTACTACCTGTGTACTGTCATTTGGTCCACCTGACGTCAACGAATATACAATATCAAAAACTCGAATCGTCTGAATTGTACGCAAAACAAGAACCACTATATACATTGGCTTTAATGCAGGAAAATACACTACTTTAAATCTCTGCCATGCATTTGCCCCGTCTATAATTGATGCCTCCTTTGCATCATTAGACACGGTCTGGAGTCCTGCAAGCAGCATAATGATAACAAGTGGAAGCATCTTCCATGTATCTGATAATATAATCATATTAATTGCAAGCTTACCACTTCCAAGCCAGACTATATTTTCATCTATCAAATGTAATTTTAATAATACTTTATTCAAAATTCCTGCGTTCGCATTAAAAATCCATTTCCACAAATTTGCATTTACAATCGTTGGCACTGCCCATGGAATCAGAATAATTCCACGCACAAAGCCTCTTCCCTTAAAATTTTGATTCAGCAATAATGCTGTAAGTGTTCCCAATATAATCTGAATTATCACTGATACAACTGAAAAATATAAAGTAATTTTTAAAGAATTCCAAAATGCATGGGTACTCATAACTTCTGCATAATTCTTTAATCCAACAAATTTCGTTACAAGACTACCTGGATTTACATCATTTAAGCTGAACCACAATGTAAACAAAACAGGAAATAATCCTAATCCCATGATAATCAGCATGGCAGGAGTAATCATTCCATAAGCAGTTCTTGCTTGTGATATACTTGATTTATTCTTCCTCTTCATATTCTTACCCTCATATTAAAAATGGCAGGCAGTTTACCTACCTGCCATTCTCTATTTAATTCACAAAACTTTCTGATACTTCTTCTGCCTGATTTAGTGCATCCTCTATTGAAGTTGAACCTGACAGTGCTGCCGAAAATAATGGTTGTACTGTATTAGACCACTCACTATAATCAGCAAGCTGAGGTCTTGGATGTGCTGTTGCAAACTGCGGATAAAACTTAGCCAGCTCTTCATGTTCAGCCACCAGATTCTCATCTTTATATAATGCATCAATTGTCGGCAGTACATTATAATTCTCATATGCATATTTCTGAATATCCTCACTAGTAAATAACTCAATATATTTATATGCATACTCCGGATATTTTGAGGTAGATAATACTCCGAAGCCACCGCCACCAGTTACTGAAGCACTTTCTGCTTTATCAGTTCCAGGCATTAAGCATACATCTACATTTCCTGCAACAGTAGAATTTTCTGGATTATTTGCATATCCATACACATAAGCCCAATTCATAACAAATGCTGTATCTCCTGCCATGAATGGATCCAGGCAATCTCTGTCCGTGTAGGTAATTGATGCCGGATCTGCCCATCCATCCTGCATAGAATCATACATAAACTGTACTGCATTATTTGCACTTTCACTGTTGATGTCAAATGAGCCATCTTCTTTCTGCCATGTTCCGCCAAAACTGTAAATCATGGTTGTCAAATCACAAATCAAACCTTCTGCCTGGGATGCCCCCCACGCAATACCATACTTGCAAATGCCTTTATCCATCATATCCTGAGACATTTCTTTTAATTCATCCCATGTTTTTGGTGGCTCCTCATATCCAGCATCCGCTAACATCTGCTTATTATAAAACATCCATTTTCCACCATTTGCAAACGGAATTGCTTCTGTTTTTCCATTATAAATCATCTGATTTAACGAACTCTCAATCAAACTGTTTTTTACATCTTCATCCATATATTCACTTAAGTCTATGGTTACTCCCTTACTTTCAAATTCTGCAACCCATGGAATATCTACATAGCAAACATCCGCATCGCCTCCACCGGTCCATGTTGTAGTAATTTTTTCGTGTGTACTATCATAGGACTGACAAATCAGATTCACTTTTACACCATACATTTCTTCGTACTTCTTTCCAGCATACTCATAAAGTCCTTCTTCGTCGGTTGAACAAATAACGCTAATGCTTTCCGGTTTATCTCCGGCTTCTGTTCCTGCTACTTTGTTATTTTCTGTTTCAGAGTTACCACAAGCTGTAATTGATACTGCCATTGTCATACACAACAGTACTGCAACTAATCTCTTCATTCTTTTTCCTCCTTTTATACTAATACTTTTTTGTTCTTCTCCCCTGGCGCCTTTTACTTTATTCTCCTTGCTTTTTGTAGTTTAAATATAACGATTTTATATTCATGATTCAATTTCATTCTTGCTTTATTTTTGCACTATTTTGCGCAAGACATTTTTAATTAAAAAAAGACGAAATATACTAATCACATTTTGTATATTTCGTCTCCTATAAATACTACTATATTTTAAATTCTGGAATGATGATAACCCTCACAGTTGTTTATTTCTTCATTTCCACTTATTTTACGGTATCTGCTTGGTCCCATAGAATATACTTCCTTAAACTTCCGGTTAAAATAGCTCAATCCTGAGAAACCAGATTCATATGCCACTTCACTGATGGGGAGTTTTGTGGAAAGCAATAATTTTTCTGCAGATTTTAATCGGATATGATTTAAATACTCTACAAATGTATAATCTGTTGCCTGTTTAAACACTCTGCAAAATGTATACATACTCATGCAACACAATTCTGCTACATTTTGTAACTCTATATGATTTTGATAATTTTCTTCTATGTAAGACAACGCAGGTCTGATTTTTTCCAAGGCTATCATAACTTCTGTCGCAGGTCTTCTGGCACAAATATAATCATTTCGCATAAAGTATACCATTAGTTCCATAATATACGCAGGTATCCGAATCTCATATCCCAAAATCTTCTTTTTATATTCTCCCTCTATTTTCCACATAATGGATTCTACTTTTTTACTTCTCAAATTAAAATGTCCAACTTTTCGAAACGGATCTAATAATATACTTGGAATGTGTTGATATTCCTTTGCCACAGAAAAATAGGGTAAAACAGGTTCCATTTGAAACTGTAACAACAATATTTTATGTCGCTTTGTAATTTTTTCCGTTTCATGTGGTTCTTCCCCAGAAATGACCGTGATGTCGCCTGGTCTTGAAATAATCTTCTCCCCACCAAATCTTACATATGCTTCACCCTCTAACTGGCACAAAATTTCCCATGAATGATGCCAGTGCATCGCACACCCCGTTAAAGTATAAATTCCTGCTGAGAACGGTAATTTTGCCTCTTCAATATAAAAAAGCTCCGAAGAGTGAAACTTATTTGCAGTTGATATGGGTTCTTTGATTTTTATAATTTCTTTCCTGTCTTCCATTTTTCTCCTGTTAATCTCTCCCATCCAAGCTATAATTTTTTTGTCAAATCCACCAATTTTTCTACTCTGTAATCTGCCTGCTGCTCTAACTCTCTTAATTTTTCATTGGTTATGGCATCTTCCGGATGATACCAACAGGTTTTAAGTCCTGCAGCATGCCCTCCTGCAATATCTGCTGTCAGGGAATCACCTATCATCAGGCATTCTTCCGGTTCAATTCCAGGCAATTCTTCCATACATTTTTCAAAAAAACGAAGGCTCGGTTTCTCTACGCCAACCTTTTCCGAAACAAAGCAATGTGTAAAATATTTACGCATGCCGCCTCGTTCCAGGCGGTTTAGCTGCTGCTCATACGGTCCGTTGCTTGCTGTACAGAATATGTATTTTCCTGCTAAAGCTTCCAATGTTTCCAATGCACCGCTCACCGGCACTGCACTATTATGAAGATAGCTTCGGAACACATGCTCCATTGCCACACCATCGGCTTTTAATCCCAGCCGTTTTAATATAATCTGCCAGCGGACATAGGGAAGGTCTTCCCTTGATAATTCACCCTTTTCGATTTTGTCCCAGATAATATGATTTTCTTCCTGAAAAACATTAAACATTTCCGGTTTAAACTCCAGCCCCAAATCTGCAAATGCCTGTTTCATGGAATCTTCTGCTCCCGCATCAAAATCAAGCAGTGTATTATCAATATCCCAAAAAAGGACTTTTATATTCTGGATTTTATTCATCCTTTATTTCCTCGTCATCCTAAGGTTTTATGCTATGCAAAATGCAATACATCTATCAACAGCAGCCAGACTAATCCATAATAGGTTACTACTGCTACCAGGTCATTAATTGTGGTAATCAATGGACCGGATGCCACTGCCGGATCAATCTTAATCTTATGAAAAAGCATTGGAATCAAGGTTCCCACAAGGCTTGATATTACCATTGCTATCATCAGTGCAAGACCCACGCATCCTGAAATAATAAATGCATGACTCACCGGATTATTCTTTAACAACCAGACATATAATCCGATAAAGGAAAATGCCAGTATCCCCAGAAAAAGCCCGTTCATAAACCCAACACGCATTTCTTTTCCTACCAGATGACGCTTCTGTTTTGATGTGAGATTTTCATCTACCAGTACACGAATGGTTACAGCCAACGACTGTGTTCCGACATTTCCTGCCATGTCAAGTATCAGCGACTGGAAACACATGACAATTGGAATTACGGCTACAACGGTCTCAAAAATCCCCACTACAGAAGATACGCCCATGCCAAGTACCAGTAAGATAATCAGCCATGGCAGACGTTTCTTCATACTCTCTACCAGCGTTTCCTGTAAATCTTCTTCGGCGGTCAGACCTGCTAACTTTGCGTAGTCATCACCCATCTCATCATCCACAACTTCTACGATATCCTGAGATGTGATAACACCTAAGATTTCATCATTTTCATCCAGTACCGGAATGGAGTCCTCTGCATAGTCCTTCATTCGCTCGATACATTCACTGATCTGTTCATGATCCCGCAAATACGGATAGGATGTACTGATGATATCTTCCAGTGCATTATTTTCACGGGCAATGATTAAGTCCTTTAAATCGATGGCTCCATAGAATTTGCCTGCTTCATCGGTAACATAAACTGTCAAAATGTTATCATTTTCTCCCGCCTGACGAATCAGCTCCCGCATAGCCTGCCGGATGGTAAGATCATTCTTAATCACAATGAAGTTCGTGGTCATCTTGCTACCAATTTCGTCATCCTCATAGGACTGAATCATCTTAATGTCATGACTGGATTCTTCATCCAGCAACTCTACCAGCTGTGCCTGCTTGGAATCATCCAGTTCGTCTAAGACATCTACCGCATCATCGGAGTCCATGTAGGAAATAACCCGTGCCGCTTTATCCAGATCCAATTCATTCAGATATAAATCCGGGTCATCAATATAAGTAAAGATTTCCGCAACCTGTTCCGCTCCCAGGATTGGGTATAATCTCTTTCGTTCTTCTTCATCCAGACGCACAAATGCATCCGCAATATCATTTTCATGATAATCGGATAATTTATCCCGCAGTTCCTCATTGCTCTTCGTACTACGGATTATCTCTATTAACTCTTCTACATAATTCTGCTCTTTTAATTTCTCGTCCACTGCTTCTGCCTCCTTATATCATTTTCCTGCGGCAGCAGTCCCGATGATACCCGCACAATTATAGGAAACACATATCGCATTTCCAGCGTAAAAAGAGCAATTGTCCTGTATGGATTCTTACCTGAAATCCATGGCCAATTGCGCCAAAATCATCTTCTGTCTGCCACCGCAGATACTACTTCGCCCAGTACTATCGCAACTGTCCATGCATTTCACCTCCTGATTCATTATCTTTTTCCATTCTAATCCTCGGAATGAATCAAGTCAAGATTTGCTTTGTCTGATATTTGTATAATCTTTGTAAAATATATATTTTTTTATTCTATTTCTTCCATAAATATTCCAGGCAATTGTGAATGAGGGATTGAGAAAGATTTTGAGCAAAAAATTTTGAGGCTTTCCATGTACAGCTGATTTTCTTAGATGTGAAATGCCAACAGTTCTTAGAATGCGTGTTTTTCTTGCTGGTAAACTGTCTTTCCGGTTGCTTTGTCAGAATCACTGCACTGTCCGTCGAGAACAGATGCCACATAATGCCTGCAAGGGGCACTGGGAATTTCGATATCATCTTAATTTCATCTGGCAACCGGCACAAATTCACATCCATGTTCAATTGTGCCTCGCTGGTACATCCCTGTACCAGCGTTGCCCGTTGCCAGACGAAATTCCAAGTGCCCCTAACAGCCCTTATCAGGCATCTGTACTTCGACGAACCGTGCAGTTATTCTGGCAAACATTGGAAAGACTGTTTTTATGACCAAAAGAAAAACACGCATTTTAGAACTGTGGTATTTCATCATCTGAAAATAAACGTACATGAAATACCTCAAAATTCCTTTACTCCAAATATTCTACCTCTTTCGCAATTGCCTGCTATATTTATCGAATATTTGTATAGTCTAAAAAAAAGCACATACAGCTTGCCCGCTCACTTCCTTCATTCCGGTAAATGTGCGGCTGGTCTGTTTCAAATTTGTAGACCTGGCTCTTTTCCACCTTCTGGCTGTGGTCATGGCATTCTATGGTCAGCGTGCCGTCAATTACCGTAATATATTCTCTCGTCCGCTCGCCGTGGCTTCCACTGGTGTATACACCGCCCGGCTCTACGTCAATCCGGTAGATTTCTACGGACTGGGAGTCCTCAAATGGAAAGCAGGTAAAGACCTTATACTGTCCCTCCAGTTCCTTGGTTGGAATCATTTCTTCCGGCTTCACCAGACAGAAATCCACACGGGGAGCTTCAATCAAAGTCTGAAATTCAATCCGCAGTCCGCTTGTAATCTTTCCAAGCACACCCAATGATGGATTTGCCGTTCCCTTTTCAATCTGTGCCAGCATACTCTTACTTACACCGGTCTGCTCTGCCACCTGATCAAGACTCATTCCCTTGGACTGACGCAGTCTCTTTAAATTTTCCGATACATTGTGTGACAGGTAATCCATACATTTTCCTCTCTTTCCATTTGAAACTTCCACTTCAAATTTTTTACATCAAACTTTTCACATCAAATTTTTATGATATTAACCGATGTTTTTGATAAAGATATCTGTTTTACAGTGCCTTGCGGTATAACATTTCTATATCACCCTGACGGGATGACCGTGGGTTCACTGCAATATTGCCGCTCTTCATGGCATCTGCTGCCATTGCTTCTATTTTCTCTTCGATGGTCTCCCGGCTGATGCTTCCTGTTTTGCCTGCATGATTGATGGCTTCCGTAAGATTTGCCGGAATTCCGATGGCTTTGCATAAGGAACGGATGGCATCCACTAACATCATCGGTTCAAATTCATCTTCATAGGCCGGAATTTCACTGATGTAGTTATAAATTTTATAATACCTTCCATGGTCAGCTAAGGCATTATACTCCGCTACTACCGGAAGCAATACTGCATTGGCAACTCCGTGTGGCACATCAAAAAATGCACTGACCGGATGGCTCATGGCATGTACATTTCCAAGTCTTGCAAAAGAAAATGCAATTCCAGCAAACAGTGAGCCTACCATCATTGCCTCTGCCGCCTCCACATCGGTGCGGTTTGCCACAAATCTCCGGATATTTTCTCCGATGAGCTCCATTGCTTTTTCTGCCATGGCATCGGAAAACGGAGAAGCCGCAGTTGAAATATACGCCTCTTCTGCATGGATAAATGCATCAATTCCGCAGGCTGCCGCCACACTGGCTGGTGCCGTTGTAATCAGGTCTGCGTCCAGAATAGCATATGCCGGCAGCAGTTCATAAGAAAATACCGTCAGTTTATAATCTCTGCTGTGGTCAGTAATTACAGAAAATGCTGTTACCTCAGAACCGGTTCCTGCTGTAGTCGGTAGTGCCACCAATGGAATAATTTTGCCCGGCACTTTATGTGCCCCTTCATATTCGGTAATGCTTCCACCGTATTTTGCTACTACACCGACTGCTTTTGCTACATCCATCGGAGAACCGCCGCCAAAAGCTACGATAAAGTCTGCTCCGGAAGCCTGAAATGCTTCTGTCGCTGCTTCCACGGTTGTAATGGAAGGATTTCCTTCGATATCCGTAAAATCATCCACCAAAATTCCTTCGACTCTTAAAGATTCTGCAGCTTTCTCCACCAGTCCCATCTTCTTAAGATGCGGTCCGGATATGATAAACGCATGCTTTCCACCCATTTTTTTTGCAACTTCCGGAAGTTTTGCCATAGAGCCTCTTCCTACGATAATATTCTGTGGTACTGAAAAATTAAATTCGTTCATAGCTTTTCCTCTCATTTTCTGTCGATATTTTCAGAACTTACTACTCGACTTTTCTATATTCTGCTTTCTTCACTCTATACATTCCATTATCCTGCCAGCCGTGCCAATACACGGTCGATTGCCACATCGATTACCTGATCCAGCTCCACATCATCTGCCTCCGGCATCAATGTTGCTGCATCTTCATCTGAAATAAGCTGTACCAGACTGCCAAAGGACTCTTTGTATTTCTTTTTACAGATTGCAAAGAATACAACTCCAAGCAAGCTCCAGGCTCCAACCATCAACCACTCCGGAAGAATCAGGCTGCCGCCGGTTCCCGGAATGCAGTACATGCATACCATAAATCCTGACATTAAGACTGCCATTACACCCACAAATTTATAACCAGGCACTTTATACGGACGAGGCATATCCGGTTCTTTCTTTCTTAAAATCAGAAATGAAATGGATACCATACAATAGGCAAGACAGCATCCAAAGTTACCTGCATCACAAATCCATACCATCATGACACGTCCCGCAAACGGTGCTAACATCGTAAGAATTCCCATCAGGATTAATGCATTTAACGGGGTCTTATGCTTTGGATGAAGTTTTGCAAAAGTTCTTGGAATCATATAGGATTCTGCCATGGAATATAAAGCACGGGAACCACCAATCATAAAGGAGTTCCAGGAAGTAATGATTCCGCACATTCCACCAACAATAATTACTTTTGCCATGACCGATGTTTTAAATGCTACTGCCATGGCATCTGCGGTTACAAGACCGGTTCCTGTCTGTGATGCTGCAATGGCATCTGGCTTTAATACCAGACCTACTGCAATGATAACCAGTGAGTAAAACAGCACTGCCAGTACAACAGATAATATCAGCATTTTTCCAATTTTCTTCGGTGGAACATTGATTTCCTCTGCCGCCTGCGGGATAACATCAAATCCGATAAAATAAAATGGAGATAACACCGCAACACTAAGCACTGCCTTGATTCCACCTCCGGTTGATGTGCCGGCAAACATCTGTCCGTTAAGATTATCCACACTTCCATTGATGACGGATGCAACAATCAACAAAATCCCTGCTCCACCAATGATAATAGTAAGAATGGTCTGTAAAATAGCTGCTGTTTTGGCTCCAAAAATATTTATTATCATAATTAAAAATGCAACGATAATTGCTACAATCAGCCAGGAAGCATAGATATCAAATCCAGCTACCGTATAAAGATATCCCTTTAAAAATCCCGGCCAGAGATAGGTCAAAATCGTTGGAAATGCACATGCTTCAAAGCAGGTAACTCCGACATATCCCAGAACGATTGCCCATGTACAGATAAAGGAACCATTTGAGCCCATTGCCCGGTAACTGAACACATGCTCACCACCACACTGTGGCATGGCTGCTGTAAGTTCTGCATAAGTCAATCCCACAAAGAATATCATGATTCCACCAAGAACAAATCCGATAGCTGCTCCAAGAACTCCGCCTTTCTGAATCCAGCCACCGGAGGATACGACCCAGCCCCATCCAATCATGGCACCAAATGCAATGACAAGAATATCCCAGGCATTAAATACTTTATTGAATTCTGTTTTCTTCTGTTCCATATTTACTACCTCCTATTCCTGAAATACTTTTCCGGCTACTTCTTCAATCAACTGTGCAGTTCCATCCACACCCAGCAAATCGCTGTTAATCAGCATATCCCTGTTATGTCTGTCTCCACGATTGCTTCCGGTCAGTGCCATATGTCTTTTGTGATAACGTTTATCTTTTTCCACAATCAGCAATTTTGCATCATCTGCCGAAAGATTGTGGCTTTCCATTACATTCTTTATCCGTATTTCATCCGGTGCATAAATGAAAATGCGTAATATTGGTTTTTGTTCTTTTAAAATATAATCAGCAGAACGTCCTATAATCACACAGGACTCTCTTGCTGCGAGTTTTCGAATAATTGTTTTCTGGACGTGAATTGCACGTTCTGTCAAATCAGCGTATTTGGAGAAAGAGCCCCTGACATCGCCTTCTGCTCCTTTACCGGCAATGGTCACTCCTTCTTCTACCTTTTCCATAATATCTTTGGGAATTCCTACTTCTTTGATAATCTCATCTACCGTTTCACGGTCATAAAACTTGATGCCCAAATCCTGTGCAACCTTTTTCCCAATCTGATTTCCTTTTGCGCCATATTCGCATCCTATTGTAATAACAAGATGTTCCATTTTGCTTCCCTTCCTTAATGTATATACATGCGTTTTTTCTCATCCATACGAACCTGCCACTGGCAGCTTCGTATGGATGCCTGACAACTATCTGCATAAAAAAGACGAGGGCGCACTTATTTTCTGTGACATCCTCGTCTTTTCTATTTCTTATTTTTATCTTTCTGTTATTCTTCCGGTGCCCGGTTTGAAGGACACGGATTCCTAAATTTCTTACTTTTCCAGTGATTTTACCGTTTCTTCAATGATTGCATATGCCTTGTCGCATTCTTCTGCGGATACGATAAGTGGCGGCACCATACGAATGACATGTGCACCAATGGCTGTAATCAGAAGCTTTCTGTCTAAGCAGCCATGTTTTACATCTACACCGGAAATGGTATCATCAAATTCTACACCAACTAATAAGCCCTGATGTCTTACTTCTTTGACATGTGGTAATTTTTCTAATTTTGCTGAGAAATAATCTCCCATCTTCTTTGCATTTCCAGCCAGGTCATTGTCTAAGAGCTCCCCCACCTCAGCCAAAGCTGCTGCACAGCTGATTGGATGTCCACCAAAGGTTGTTCCATGGGAACCAGGAGTAAATGCTTTGGCGACCTCTTCCGTTGCACAGATTGCACCGATTGGCATTCCGCCGCCAAGACCTTTTGCCATAGATACGATATCCGGTTTTACGCCATAATTCATATAGGACATTACCGCACCGGTTCTGCACCATCCGGTCTGTACCTCATCTAATAATAAGAGCATTCCTTTCTCATCACAAAACTCTCTTAAGCCTTTCATGAATTCCATGGTTGCCGGATGTACTCCGCCTTCACCCTGTACCGGTTCAATCATGATTGCGATTGTATTTTCGGTACATGCATTTTTAAATGCCTCCAGGTCATTGTATGGTGCATAGGAGAATCCGTAAGTCATTGGTCCGAATCCTACCTGGCAGCCATTTCCCGGCTGACCGGTTGCTGACATTGCTCCAAATGTTCTTCCGTGGAATCCCATTTTAGCAGTTACGATATGATATTTATTTGGACCGTATTTTTCAATTCCATATTTACGGGCCATTTTAATCATTGCTTCGTTTGCTTCTGTTCCAGAGTTCTGATAGAAAATTTTATCCATGCCAATGGTCTTACAAACTTTTTCTGCTAACAGTGCCTGTGGAATGGTATATGGATAGTTGAAGGTATGCATGATATCATCTACCTGATCTTTGACTGCTGCTACTACCTTCGGGTTACGGTTTCCTGCATTGTTAACAGCAATTCCTGCATAGAAGTCAAGATATGGTGTTCCTTTCTCATCATAGAGGTACATGCCCTCTGCTGTCTCAGCCAGGAAATCGAAACGCTCATATGTTTCAATCATATATTTATTTACTTTATCTTTAATGTCCTGTACGCTTAATCCTGTGTCTTTTAATTTCATAATTGAATCCTCCTTGACATATTCTTTACTCTTTTTTGTTTTCTCTTTAAACCGGTTTGTTTTGTTCAATGGACTTTCTTTCGCAACTCTAGAAACACACTTTGCGAGTTTCTAGAGTTTTCGCGGTGCTCGCCAAATCTGCATGCAAGCATGCGATTTTTCTCGCTACTCGCGAAAAAAAGGCACTTACCGATTGGTAAGCGCCTTCGCTTTTGTTTGTCTATTATTTTGAACAGTTATACAATATCACGTCTTTTTTGCTCTGTCAATATTTTTTTACAAAAAGTTGTATTTTCCTGTTTTTTCTGCTTTTTTCAGTCTATTCATAAGAATTAATAGAATATATTGTATGTTTTTGTGTATTATAATGCACATTTGTATTATCCATTCGTACACTATAGTATCATTTTGACTTTATACACTCTCCGCTCCGATATAAGCTTCGATTCTATCCCGCTGTAAATGCTCTCCGATTACAATAATAACTTCCTGGCCTTCCTGAATCGGTTCCATCCGCACTCCGTTGTGGGTAGCATTGAGTTGTATCCAGGAATTATCTTCTGCTTTTATAAATCCCTTAATCCGAAATACTGCTCCGCAGGAACTGTCTTCTAAGATTTCTTTTGCAACCTTCTGCATTTTTTCTGCCGTCATAGGTACATTCATAAAATACTGTGACTCGAAACCGGAGTGTTCCTCCAGATCCATTTTTTCATAATTTTCCATTACATAGCCACTGCTCATAATCCGGTGTAAATCTTCCGAAGTAAGCTGCGGTGTACTCTTACGCAGAATCTCTTTTTCAATTCTTCTCTTACAGTGTATCTTCTCCAATGCTTCGTTGATGTGTGAAACCGTTGCATCCATTTCTTCTGCTGTAGCTTCATCTGCATGGCTTAATAGAATGCAGCCTGCATCTGCCACCTCCGATGCCAAAATGAAATCTGCCTCATCAGACAACTCTTTTTCCAGTTTTGCATCTACGATTGCAATTACATTTCCAATCTCGTACCATTGATCCAGCGGTTCTTCCCGCAGTGCATCAAAGAATTCGTCCACATCAAAAATTCCGGATGGCTCCACCAGCACTCTGTCATATCCGCACATGCCCATGGCGATTAACTTTGTCTTAAAACGTCTTCTGTGGCAGTCCTTATCACAGCCTCCGGCTACCATTTCCAGCTCACAGTTATCTCCCATCAAATCCTGCAACAGCATCATGTCCACATTTACTGCGCCATAGTCATTCTCTAAGATTCCAATATTCATGCCCTGTTCCATCAGATACTGGGCATATTTTCTTATAAATGTTGTTTTACCGGAACCTAAAAAGCCGGTAATTAAGTCGATTTTTACCATGTTTGTCTTCCTCCTTCTCAGATATCCCGCTCCAGCCGCCGTAAGAGCTCCTGGTATGCCTCCATTACTTTATCATGATGACTTCGGATATAATCCGTATCCGGAATGTCATGATTCTTGATGGCATACTCTAATCCCTTAAACTGCCCAGACAACCCCATGGCTCCGATATTCGCAGACACATTTTTCAGTCCATGCACATGAATCTGATACTGCGCCCAGTCCCCTGCCTCATAATCCTGCTGCAGAGTATCCACCATCTCATCTTTCAGATAGACTTTTAATATCTTAAAATAAAACGCTTCATCTCCCATGCATACGGACATTCCCTGCTTCGTATCAAGATACGGAAAACGCTCCTGCAATGATTTCTTATTTTCTTCTGCTCCACCGTCAGAATTTTTCTTTTCCACTTCCTCTGTCTGCTTATCCGCCAGAAAACGTTCCAGTATCTTCCACATCTTCTCTTCAAAAATCGGCTTCGAAATATAATCTGCAAATCCATGCTGCAGATACATTTCCTTTGCTCCTTTTACCGCATTGGCTGTCATGGCAATTACCGGTGTAGTTTTATTCTGATGATTAATTCTCTTCATTTCCTCAAAGGTGGCAATGCCGTCCATATCCGGCATCATCTGATCCATAAAAATAAGATCATAGTGCTGCTCTTTCATCAGAGTCAGTCCTCCTTCCCCACTGCCTGCCACATCCACGATTGCACCAGTCTGCAGCAGCATCTCTTTTGCCACAATGCGGTTCATTTCCATATCATCCACCACAAGGATATGCACGCCGGCAAACTGGGGTACCGGCATCATAGCACCGACAGAAAGCTCATAGTTTTCGAAAATCTGCTTCATATCACCAATGCCATCTTCGCAGATGACCTTCTGCGGTATGATTGCCGTAAATGTTGAGCCTTCACCATACCGGCTTTCTACCAGCACTTCTCCGTGCATCATATCTACCAGACGTTTCGTCAGGCTCAGTCCCAGTCCGGTTCCCTCGATATTGCGGTTCTTATGCTCTTCTAATCTTGTGAAATTCTGGAAAAGGTTCTCCATATCCTTCTTCTGGATTCCAATTCCGCTGTCCTTTACATCGATACGCAGGTTGATATTTTCCTCGTCTATCCTGCTATAAGAAATTTTTAAAATTACATGACCACGCTTGGTATATTTTACCGCATTGGACAGGAAATTATTTACTATCTGGCGGATACGGACATCATCCCCATATAAAATGGATGGAAGATTCTCATCAATTTCCATATACAGATCCAGATTCTTTTTCTTGCAGTTAGAGGCAACTATCGTATAACAGTCATTGATGAGGGATGCCAGCTCATAACCCTCGCAAAGCAGCTCCATCTTTCCGGATTCAATTTTGGAAATGTCCAAAATGTCATTTACAATGGCAAGCAGGGTCCTGCTGGCCCGCTGCATATTTCCTGCATACTCTGCAATCTTCTCCCTTGGCAGCGTATCACTCTGCCGGAGCAGGATACTGTTCATTCCCATAATACCGTTGATTGGCGTACGGATTTCATGGGACATATTCGTAAGAAAATCGGTCTTCGCCCGGTCTGACACCCGGAGCCGCTCTAAAAGTTCTTCTTCGTAAGTAATATCCACCAGTGTTACGATAGTGTTCTGCATCTCGCCATATTCATCGCAGACCATCGAAGACGTTACCGATAAAATCTGATTGCCCTGCAGGCATTTCACCTTGCAGTGCTCTAATTTTCCCTGATAAAGCTGTTCTGCAAATTCTTCCTTATTGCACTCGCAGGTTACCAGTTCTTCAAAAGGCTGTTCCACATCTGCACCAAACAACACTTCTGCATTTGTATTATGTAAAATATGTGTTCTCTGATAATCATATACCATCACACCATAGTCAATCTGATTAAACAGATAATCTGAAACTGTTAATTTTGATATTCCAAAAGTATCATACCGGATACTAAAAAATACAGTCATTAAGAATGAAACTGTTACACCATAAACCGAACTGGGATAAGATTTAATTCCATAAAATGGCAACACTGTATCCGGAATTGCCGAAAGAAGCATAATTGTATTTCCCAGAATGATATATGCCACATATTTTCTCTGACTTTTACGCATAATTTTCTTCGACCAATATAGTACAATATAGATGCAGCACAAAAAGCAAAGCATAATATACATCCAGTGATAAAACACGCTGCCATGAAATTCTGTGGTAAAGCAGGTTCTTCCATTGACCCTGTAAAAATGGCGTATCCGCATACTTCCAAAAGAAACACCATCCACCAGAGATGTCAGTATTCCTAATCCAACCATCAGGCCATATCCCTTTATTTTTACACCAGTCAGACACGCCACATAAATTACAATCGCAATGACATATAAATTAAAGCCTACAATTGTCATGCAAAAGAAATCCTGTGCCAATCTGTCATCCGTACAATTTCCATACAATGCTGAACCCAGTGCCCAGATTCCTCCTCCTATTCCCAGAAGCAGGATACAAATCCGCCCCTTGTTTTTCGTATTATTAATAAAAAAATAAAAGATACCAACGCCAATACATATAGTTGCACATGCTACCAAAAGCACTGTTGTAATCATTCCTGCTTCCATCAATTTTTCTCCCGAGTTGTTTTACTTCATTATATATAAAATCCAGTTTATTCGCAATAAAACAATCCCTGTGGAAGCTGCCACCAGCATTTTCTTATTGCCGCAAAAAAGCAGGAGCTCCGTTCCAGTTTCGGTGTTCCTGCTTTTTTCTGTCTTTTTCTAATTTTCCAACTCTAATCTTATTGTGAACTTTTCATTTCGAGCTTTCATTTTGAGTCCTTATCCAAACTCTTATTTTAATTCTCCTGCCGGATGTATCATATCCGGTGTAATCAGCTCTTTGATAATCAGGTACTGCTCAATGGTTTTTACACAGTTCTGCACGCCAACCCGCTCACTGTTTAATGTCATGTCATAATTGACCGGGTTTGTCCAGTAATTTCCATGGGTGTAATATTCATAATAATCTGCCCGGAATTTATCCGTCCGCTCTATGGTTGCATTAGCAACCTCTTCGGTCACGCCCATATTTTCCATGGTACGGTTCACGCAGAATGCTCTCGGTGCCTCAATATAGATGCTCACCACATTTGGTTTGCCCTTCAGTACATAATCGGCACATTTTCCGACGATGACGCAGGACTCTTTTTCTGCCAGATCTTTGATAATTTCACTCTGATATTCAAACAGCTTGTCATCCGATACGAATTTTTCATTTCTGGAAATGTAACGTCTTGACCGTGGCAGCCCTCTTAAAAAGCTGGAAAATCCACTGGTCTCCCTCATTTTTTCATTTACTTCCTGAAAAATATTCTCATCCAGTCCACTGAGCTGGCTTGCCAGTGTTAAGATTCGGTTTTCATAACAGTGAATACCTAACTCCTTTGCCAGCTGGGAAGCAATCGCCTTTCCGCCTGTTCCGAATCCTCTTGCAAAGGTTATTACAAAATTCTCCATATTTTCTGTCCTCCTTTAACCTGCTAAATAACGACTTAAGAATTCCCGTGTTCGCGGATTCTTCGGATTGGTAAACAGTTCGGATGGAGCTGCATCCTCTGCCACATAGCCGGAATCCATGAAAATGGTTCTGGTGGACACATCCCTTGCAAATGCCATCTCATGAGTAACAATAATCATTGTAAGTCCCGTCTTGGCAAGCTCTTTCATAACATTTAATACTTCTCCTACCATCTCAGGATCCAGTGCAGAAGTCGGCTCATCGAAAAGAAGTACTTCCGGATTCATGCAAAGAGACCTTGCAATGGCAACCCTCTGTTTCTGTCCTCCGGAAAGCTGTGATGGTTTTGCATTGATATAAGGAGCCATTCCTACATCCTTTAAATGTGTGATTGCCCGGTTAAATGCCTCTTCTTTGGAAATGTGAAGCACCTTTCTGGTGCAGAGCATGCAGTTCTGTAATACGGTCATATTGTTAAATAGGTTAAAGGACTGAAATACCATTCCCACCCTGGAGCGGTATTCATTGATGTCCTTCTGTACATTCCGGACTTCCTTATCATGGTAAAGGATTTTACCGGAGGTCTGCCGCTCCAGTTTATTGATACACCGCAGCAGCGTTGACTTTCCGGAACCGGAAGAACCAACTATACAGATAATTTCTCCTGCTTCTATATCAATATCTATTTTTCTTAAAACCTCATGATTCCCAAATGATTTGCTCAAATCCTTGATTGAAATTACTGTCTCTCCCATATCCGTTCCTCCTACTGATTATCCATATACTCAATTGCCAGTGCGTAATCTGTCTTGCCCTGCATTTTCTTTTCAATAAATTTGAAAATCTTATCAAAGACAAAGCACAATACAAAGTAAATCACTGCAATTACCAGGTATGACTCGAAGTATTTGTAATAATTTCCTCCGACTGTTTTTGCAGCCATGAAAAGTTCCTGTACTGCAATTACATTTAATACGGATGTCATCTTCAGGTTTGTCAGGAATGTATTTGCCATCTCCGGGATAATATTTTTAAATGCCTGTGGCAATACCACATACAACATTGTCTTAAATGGCGACATTCCCATTGCCCATGCGCCTTCACGCTGGCCCATATCAATGGAGCCGATTCCGGCACGTACTGTCTCACCCATGTAAGCTCCGGTATTTAATACCGTTACCACAATACCTGCAAATACCGGTGTCATTTCTACTCCCAGCATTTTTATTCCATAGTATACAATCATTGCCTGAACAATCATTGGAGTGTCACGGAAGATTTCCACATATACGGTAAAAATGATTTTCAAAAGCCGCATCAGAAGCTTCTTGAAAACATTATCGCCCTCGCTGATTTTTGCATCATTTACAAGTCCGACAATATAGCCTAACACAAAACCAACCAGCGTTCCGATTACAGCAATTTCTAGCGTAAGCCAGGTTCCTTTGATAAACATACTTGCATATTTCTGGGCTAAAAATATCATCCACTCTAACGAATTACTCGGATTTTCTACTAACATATTTCTCTACCTCACTTTATCTGTTACTCAGCTCACGCTGGAAATATTTCTAGTTTGCTGCCGGCTGCTGTGTCAGAACAGTATCCATCAGCTCATCCATTTTGGCTTTATCATTCCAGCCAATGGCATCCATAGCATCCTGGATTTTATCTCTTAATGCGGTATCATCTTTTCTGGTAGCGATACATACATTTACCATTTCATCATCACCGGTGAAAGAATCATCTTCATCTAACTGGATAATCACAAGGTCATCATTGGTAAGTGCTGCTGACTGTGCGGTTGGCAAATCTACGACACATACATCTGCAACACCATTGGATATTGCCATGAAACATTCGGATGTTGTCTCATAATTTCCTGACTGCTCTGCACCTTCAATCTGATCCAAAAGAGGTACCCAGCCGGTTCCTAACTGTGTTGTTACTTTACATCCGGTTCCTGCCAGATCAGAAAGTCCTTTTACATTTTCATAAGCACTTCCCTTTTTTACTACGATACAGTTATCTCTGTAATAATATGGTTCTGTAAATGAATAAGAAGCTTCTCTTTCTGCTGTTTTTCCCATTCCTGCGATGATTACATCATAATCTCCTGCATCTAATGAGATTCCAATGGAAGACCATTCTACTTTATGAACCTCTAAATCCATTCCCATCTCATCAGCAAGCTTCTGGGCTACTGCCACATCATATCCATATGCATAATAGTCAGATCCATAAATCGGAACCGCCTTGCTTCCATCCGGTGTTGTATCACTGTCCTGTGTCCAGTTAAATGGAGCATATGCACATTCCATTCCAACTCTTAATACATTCTTATCAGATGTCTCTGCTGTCTCTGAGGTTTTCACATCTGTATCGGATGTTTTTGTATCTGATGAACCACATCCTGCCAATGTAGATATTGCCATAACTCCTGTCAGTACCAATGCTAATAATTTTCTTTTATTCATAATATGTTCCTCCTTAAATGCAAATGTGAAGCCGACTTTTTGTTTCTCTAGAGTATCAAAAAAGACGCTTGAGATTTCTTTCTCTCAAAGCGTCTTTGCTGATAGACAGTATAGTATACTTTCTTTTTCTTCTTTTCAACTTTCAAATTGCACAATTTGATTGTGCATTTTGCACAGCATCTTAATTAAACATCAATCTTTTTACCAGAATACAGTTTACAATATCGAGATATTCCATGGAATCTTCCAGGTCAACCTCCAATATTTCTTCTATCTTCTTCAGGCGGTACTGCAGGGAATTCCGATGGATATACAAAGCCTCTGCTGTCTTTCCCACATTAAATCCACTCATATAATATGTCAGCAGTGTCTCCACCAGAAATGCCCCATTGGTCTGGTCATACATCTCAAGCTTCTTTAATTTATCATTACAGTAGTCCAGTATTTCCTGCTGATTTCCGTTGTTAAACATATATTTATAAATGCCCATGGAACTGGCACTAAGCACTTTTTTATTAGTAGGATTCGGCAGATAATCTTTCTTTGGAATCAGATTTTTTGCTTCCTGATAGCTCTTGCCAAATTCAGACGGATCCGTATAGGCTGCGCCCAAAATACAGGTACTGTGTATCAGCCCAGCGAACTGTGGGCGGCTGTCCAGCTTCTTTAGCAATTGTTCAATCTGCCGTTCTGTCTCCTTATCCTCCGTTGCCTCAAACAGCAGCACAAATTTATTTAAGAAACGCATATACATCGGACGATTTTCCATATGCATTACTTCCCGGTTCAGACAGTCCGTATAATAGAGATAAGTATGCTCATCCTGCTCCAGGTTAATTCCATATTTCCGGTCAATTACAATGATTCCAACACGATATGCCCGGTCGAAAGCCAGTCCAAACTGGCTGGATATTTTTTCAATATATTTATCATTTACTTCATATCCAAACAACAGATTATATAAATAGTCCCCGGTACGCTTATTTGTAATATTGGTTTCCAGTATCAGCTGCCCGATACTCTGTGCAATATCCACGAAGGTTGCGCCTTCCCAGCGAACATAGAACAGTGGCAATTTCAATTCAACCGCCTTGTCTATCATTTTCTGTGGAATCTTCTCCTGGTCATCCACAATCGATATTGCAAGCCCGGAAATTCCCAGTGCATTCAGTTCTACCATTGTTTCAAAGGTCTTCTCAATGTCAAACCGCAGATAATCCACTACAATCAGTGCGAAGTTGCCAGGATTCATATGCTCTTCATAGGGCTTCGTCTGCACAAAATATGTCCAGGACACCACTCTGTCCAGTCCTACTTCCCCTGTCAGCAGTTCTACTCCATCCAGATCCAAATTATTGACGTCTCTACAAGTAACCATAATGTCTCCCTCTGTTGGTTGTGTGCAAGTTGCAAAAAACCCGGAGAAGTGCGAACACTCTCCGGGTTAATTTTACTTATTTTAGCAATTCATTGCAAGAGCAAAGATTACTCGATAACTGTAGCAACACAACTGTTAATGTAACAAATTGCATTGTTTTGAATATTTCTAATGGTGTTTCATTTTATATAGCGGTACATTTTGTGATTATTATATCTATTTCGAAAGTTTTTCAAGTCCAAAATAAGCCCATGGGCTTTTTACCTCCAATTCAAATGAAAGGACTGATAACAATGAAATTAATACACGCAAGATATAACCCGATGCACAATAGCATCGACATTAACCACTATGACGGCTACATTCTCCGGATTGACTGCAATCAGGCAGAATCCGGGATACAGACCACTCCTAATTCCCAACGGTGTCTGAATTCCCTGGCGATTGATAATCCGCTGGAATATGCAAGACTTGCTCTGGATGGCGAGATGCAGGCATGGGTTGATGCGGAGGATAGTTTGGAGGTTTACACAAACTTTGGGATACTCCCGAAACACGGATTATTGTTTCTTCCTCACCTACTTGTAATCTCTTCAATTCTCAACAACTTATTATCCTGAGAAAGCTCAATTACATAAAATTCTTCTTTTCTAAGTTTATCTGGCAACTTATCTTTCAAAATGGATGCAACGAACTGTACATTTTTATCCGAAACATAATCCATTACATTAACAAGTTGATTATCATGAACCAATTCTTTTTTATCGTTTAATAAGAAATGGACACAGGGCATCTTTTCACTATCGGCAAATTGAATATATGCAAGATCAAAACATAAAATTTCTCCCTGTTTTTTCCCTGAGCTCATATTTGCATTAAAAGTTGAAAATTTATACATCTTCTGTTGTTTCTTATTAATCTCCGTTTCATATTTAATAGCATATGTTTCACCATACAATTTTTTTGAAACTTCAGAGAAAAAAACATTAAACTTATTAATCTGATTTTTTACGGTATCTTCAAAATCATCCGTAAAAATCTTTTGATCAATCTCATCTAATTCCTCACGATATTGTTTGATATTTGTATCTACATCTTCCATCTGAGAAATAATACTTTCATATTCACCTTTTTGGCGATATTTTTCATTTAATTCTTCTATCAACTTTTCTAATTCTGCAAATGTATCTCCTTGTGCAACTATCGTAGCATATTCTCTTTCTTCCTCACATAATGTATCTAGGCGCTTTCTCTCATCGGTAATTTTGCTATTTAGTTCTGGCAATTCTTTCGAAATGAAATGAATTTTTTCTGCAACCATCTTGTTATGATAAGTCACTAATTCTTCGAATGTATGCTGTATCTTCTCGAATTGAGTCCCTGCTTGGAAATAAATTTGCCTAAGTTGTTGCAAATCTATATCCGACATTTCTTGTTCCATATCCCTTTGAGTTTCTACAATTATGTTCATTCGAATTTCCAAATTGCTAATCAACTCTGCAGTCTTATTCTTTTCATACTTTATTTGCGTATAATGAGCTAAATCTTCTTCATAATTCTCATTAATATTCAAATTGGCTTTTTTTTCATTCAAATTTTGAATTTCTCTTTCAACTAACGCCAATGCCGCTTCATAAGCATTTTTAGTCTGCTTTTTTTCCAACCTTTCTTTGAAGCTAATTTCTTGCCCTATTTTCGTTAATAATTCTTGCTTCTTTTGTCCTCCTTCAAACTTGCATCCAAAAAGATATAAATACAATGTTTCATATTCTACATCCTTTGTATAGCGATTCAATACTTTCAATGTATGACCGATGCTTTCATCTGAATATCTTATATTGTGCGAAAGTAACTGTCTCAATGTCGGCTTTCCTTCTGTAACATCTGGAAATAAAAGCATTCTAATTTGTTCTTCAAATTCATCCTCCGTACAGTTCTTATCATTAACTTGCCTCAGAACTTTATTTCTACTTAGGAAGTTTCTTCTAATTACTATTTCATCCGAATCATCATCATCCAAATCTTCTTTAAGAACAAGAGTTATCACTACTTTGTAGTCAATTAGAAAATTCTTGACTAATTCATAATCTTGACGTTCGTTTTCTGGATCCGTATATATATTTTTAGCTTTTGCTCCAAAGCAAAAATCAATTAACTTTAAAACCGTTGTCTTTCCAACATTGTTTCCTGTTTTTAGTTCATTCGTATCATTCGTAGATGTTGGAGTATCATCAACAATCAGATTTATTCCTTTATGAAAATGTAATTCTCTTAATACCTCATCTTCTGTTTCTATCCTAAGTAATTTTAGGAACATAATTTTATATCCCCCTTTTCATCCATGACTGCAACATCTATAAGGTACAGCCAATCAAGCGACAGAAGAAAAATAGGAAATGACATTTCATACTTTTCTTTTACTACTTGATAGATATCAATAACCGAATTTGAGGTGCTATTTTGTAATTCTTTCAATACCATCGCACCATTATAATATATACTTACTTCTGGTTGCATGTTTTCAGGTAATAACATATGCATAGCCCTCCGGATTCTTAAATATTTTGCAACGCATAAAAGCATCTACTACAAGCAAAGAGGCACATGCTTCCAACGTTTCTTTACTAATATCAAAATAATTACTACTATTAATTACGATCTCCTTTACTTCGTCAATTAATCCAACAAACAGTAGATCACTATTATCATATTTATTCTTTAACAACGCATCAATATACATCTTTTTTAAAGATTGTAAAACAAGCATACTCTTGTTCAATCCCATTTTATCAAATTCTCTGTACTTTTTCTCTACCTGATTATAAAATATTTTATAATCATCTATTATTGATGCAGCAATATCTAACTTATTAAATTCAATTTTTTTATCAATTTCAAACATATTAATATTCCCCAAAGGTTCATTCTCGTCCAACTTCACCTCTGCTAAAATATTAATGATTGTTGTCAAATCAGAATTAAAACGTACACAATCTGGCATATTTCCAAGCTCGGCTTTAATAAATTGATAAACTTCCTCCAATTTTTGTAATTTCAAATTTAAAATATCTTTTTCTAAGCTTGAAATATCGTAAATATCTTTCTTAGGATTAAATCCAATATTATATAAATTGTTATATTTTTGTTGACGAAGTTGATCGGCATTTTCTGCAATAGAAACAAACTTAAACGTATATCCCCTTTTTGCATACTCTTCAATACTTTTTTTACTTAAAGAATTATTGATTTTGGTTTTAGTTGCTGTTGCAGAAACCTGTACGATTAATTTTACATTATCATCAATCAAATCAATAGCTTCAATGTTTTGCAATCTGTTATTAGCATTCTCCAAAGACCAACCATATAATAGATTAATGAAATCTCTATAAAAATTCTCAGAATGCATATGTACATCCAGGATATTTAACTTCCCTCTGTTCTTTACTCTTATGCTTAAAATCGCTAGTTTTTCTTCTACATAATCAAAGTAGTTCTTTCGTTGCATAATCTTATACTACAAAGAGGCAAGCGTATTTTGGACATCTCACCTCCTGCATTTACCTCTCTATATTATAATTTGATTATACTTATTTTTATCACAGACGGCAATCTTTTTTCACCACTTATACCAAAACTTATACCAAAATTATTTCATACTACTGTTTGTAAATTAACTATTAATTAGTTTTCTGGCACCATTTTGGCACCATTCACATTTAATTTCATTAGTTCTGTACATAAAAAGGGTTCCGGAGAAATCTCCGAAACCCTTGAAATTACTGAATAATTTTTGATTACTCGATAACTGTAGCAACACGTCCTGATCCTACTGTACGTCCACCTTCACGAATAGCGAAAGTAAGACCCTGCTCCATAGCTACTGGATGGATCAGTTCGATAGTCATTTCTACGTTATCACCAGGCATACACATCTCTGTACCTGCTGGTAATTCACAAACACCAGTTACGTCAGTTGTTCTGAAGTAGAACTGTGGTCTGTAGTTATTGAAGAAAGGTGTATGACGTCCACCTTCATCTTTTGTTAAAACGTAAACCTGAGCTGTGAATTTTCTGTGGCAAGTAACAGTACCTGGTTTAGCAAGAACCTGTCCACGAACGATCTGGTCACGGTTAACACCACGAAGAAGTGCACCGATGTTATCACCAGCCTGAGCCTCGTCTAACTGTTTACGGAACATCTCGATACCAGTTACAACTGTCTTCTGAACATCTTCCTTAACACCAAGGATTTCAAGTTCGTCATTCAGATGTAATGTTCCTCTTTCTACTCTACCTGTTGCAACAGTACCACGACCTGTGATTGTGAATACGTCCTCAACTGGCATTAAGAAAGGTTTATCTGTATCACGCTGTGGATCTGGGATATAGCTATCTACAGTATCCATTAATTCCATGATCTTGTCGCCCCATGGTCCGTTAGGATCTTCAAGAGCTTTAAGAGCAGAACCCTGGATGATTGGGCAGCCTTCAAAACCATATTCCTCTAACTGCTCTGTAACTTCCATTTCTACTAACTCGATTAACTCTGGGTCGTCTACCATATCACATTTGTTTAAGAAAACAACGATGTAAGGTACACCTACCTGACGAGACAGAAGGATGTGCTCCTTTGTCTGAGCCATAACACCATCAGTTGCAGCAACAACAAGGATAGCGCCGTCCATCTGAGCTGCTCCGGTAATCATGTTCTTTACGTAGTCAGCATGTCCAGGACAGTCAACGTGTGCGTAATGTCTCTTCTCTGTTTCATACTCAACGTGAGCTGTAGAGATAGTGATACCTCTTTCTCTCTCTTCTGGAGCTTTATCGATGTTAGCGAAATCTGTAGCTGTATTACCTGCAACTCTTGCTGCTAAAACTGCTGTAATAGCTGCTGTTAAAGTTGTTTTACCATGGTCTACGTGACCAATGGTTCCGATATTACAATGTGGTTTGGTTCTTTCAAACTTAGCTTTTGCCATTTTAAAACGTCCTCCTTAATTTTATGCCCTTTCTGGGCGCTTATTTTTACATTTTAATAAGTCACTCGGCTATTTCTGATTATATAAAAAACTTGCGAGTTTTTCAAGCATTTTTATTATTTTGCTTTAGATGCAACAATCTTGTCCTGTACAGACTTCGGAACCTGCTCATATTTCTCGAAGAACATTGAGTAGTTACCACGTCCCTGAGTTCTGGAACGTAAGTCTGTTGAGTATCCAAACATCTCAGCAAGTGGAACATATGCTTTAACCATTTTTCCACCACCGATGTCATCCATACCTTCGATACGTCCACGACGAGAGTTAATGTCACCAATAACATCTCCCATGTACTCTTCCGGCATAGTAACTTCAACTTTCATGATTGGCTCAAGAATTACAGGAGCTGCTTTTGCCATAGCCTCTTTGAAAGCCATGGATCCGGCAATGTGGAATGCCATCTCAGATGAATCGACCTCATGGTAAGATCCATCATATACGGTAGCATGAACACCTACTACTGGGAATCCTGCAAGGATACCAGCTTTGGTAGCTTCTTCGATACCTTCGCCTACTGCAGGGATGTATTCCTTAGGAATAGCACCACCAACAACTGCAGAATCAAACTTGAAGAGTTCATCTCCGTTGGCATCCATCGGCTCGAATTTAACTTTACAGTGTCCGTACTGTCCACGTCCACCAGACTGTTTTGCATATTTGTATTCCTGATCAACTGGCTTTGTAAATGTCTCTTTGTAAGCAACCTGTGGAGCACCTACGTTTGCTTCTACGTGGAATTCACGAAGCAGACGGTCAACAATGATTTCCAGATGGAGCTCACCCATACCAGCGATGATGGTCTGTCCTGTTTCTGTATTTGTATGAGCACGGAAAGTAGGATCTTCTTCTGCAAGTTTTGCAAGAGCTTCACCCATCTTACCCTGTCCAGCTTTTGTCTTAGGCTCGATAGCAAGCTCGATAACTGGCTCTGGGAATTCCATGGACTCTAAGATAACCGGATGTTGTTCATCACAGATGGTATCACCAGTAGTTGTAAACTTAAATCCAACGGCTGCTGCAATATCTCCAGAGTAAACTTTTTCAAGCTCTGCTCTCTTGTTTGCATGCATCTGAAGGATACGGCCTACACGTTCTTTTTTATCTTTTGTTGCATTCAGTACGTAAGATCCGGAGTTCATTACACCAGAGTAAACACGGAAGAATGCAAGTTTTCCTACGAATGGGTCAGTCATAATCTTGAATGCAAGAGCGGAGAATGGTTCATCATCAGATGAATGTCTCTCTACTTCATTTCCTTCAAGGTCAACACCCTTAATAGCCGGGATGTCTGTTGGAGCTGGCATATATTCTACGATAGCATCCAATAATTTCTGAACACCCTTGTTACGGTAAGCAGAACCACAACATACCGGAACTGCTGTACACTCGCAGGTACCTTTTCTGAGGGCAGCCTTCATATCTTCAACAGATGGCTCTTCTCCCTCTAAATACTGCATCATAAGGTCATCATCTAACTCGCAGATTTTTTCAACCAGTTCGGTATGATATAATTCTGCGTCGTCTTTCATATCATCCGGGATGTCTGTTACAGAGATATCATCTCCCTTATCATCATTGTAGATGTAAGCTTTCATCTCAAACAAATCAATAATTCCCTTAAAATCATCTTCCTTACCAATTGGTAACTGAAGAACAATTGCATTTTTACCTAATCTTGTACGAATCTGATCAACAGCTCCGTAGAAGTTTGCACCTAAGATATCCATTTTGTTAATGAATGCCATTCTAGGTACGTTGTATGTGTCAGCCTGACGCCATACATTTTCTGACTGAGGCTCTACTCCACCTTTTGCACAGAACACGCCGACAGCGCCGTCCAGTACACGAAGTGAACGCTCAACCTCAACCGTAAAGTCTACGTGTCCAGGAGTATCAATGATATTGATACGATGCTCTAAAGCACCTTTCTTTGGCTTTGTAAACTCTTCCAAAGTCCAGTGACATGTCGTAGCGGCTGAAGTAATGGTAATACCTCTTTCCTGCTCCTGCTCCATCCAGTCCATGGTAGCAGTACCTTCATGAGTATCACCAATCTTATAGTTAACACCGGTATAATAAAGGATACGCTCTGTCAATGTTGTTTTACCAGCATCGATGTGCGCCATAATACCAATGTTTCTGGTTCTCTCTAACGGATATTCTCTTCCAGCCAAGGTTTTTTCCTCCTAATTTTCTTAACCGAAAAAATATGCTCTCGTTCTGATTAGAAACGATAGTGTGCGAAAGCTTTGTTTGCTTCTGCCATCTTGTGCATATCTTCTTTTTTCTTTACAGATGCACCAGTATTGTTTGCTGCATCCATGATCTCATTTGCCAGTCTTTCTTCCATTGTCTTCTCGCCTCTCTTGCGTGAAAACAGTGTAAGCCAACGAAGAGCCAGAGCCTGACGACGGTCCGGTCTAACTTCGATAGGTACCTGGTAAGTTGCTCCACCGATACGTCTAGCCTTTACCTCAAGTACTGGCATAACGTTGTTCATAGCTTCCTCGAATACTTCAAGAGCTGGTCTCTCAGTCTTCTCTGCAACTCTGTCAAATGCACCGTATACAATCTTCTGTGCAATACCTTTCTTACCATCTAACATAATGTTGTTGATAAGCTTGGTAACCACTTTGTTATTGTACATCGGATCTGCTAATACGTCTCTTTTCTGAGTATGTCCTTTACGTGGCACGTTACTTCCCTCCTTAATCATGTTTTGCATCACAGGTCATTATGCCTGTCATGTAGTATTTGTTTCGATTAATTCAACGGTACTCACATGTGTCTCTCTAAAATGTGTTCGTGCGGAAATATATCGTATGTGACAATAATTCCAACACTTACCTTTAGCTCTGTTTGTGATACTATTGGTGTGCGCTAAGCTTATTTAGCGTCTTTTGGTCTCTTAGCGCCGTATTTGGAACGAGCCTGTTTTCTGTTAGCGACTCCTGCTGTATCAAGAGTTCCACGGATAATATGGTATCTTGTACCTGGTAAGTCCTTAACACGACCACCACGGATAAGAACAACGCTATGTTCCTGTAAGTTGTGTCCCTCTCCTGGAATGTAGCTTGTTACTTCGATTCCGTTGGAAAGACGAACTCTGGCGATCTTTCTAAGAGCTGAGTTAGGTTTTTTAGGTGTAGCTGTCTTAACAGCGGTACAAACACCTCTCTTCTGAGGAGCAGAAGTATCAGTTGCTTTCTTCTTTAAAGAATTGTAGCCCTTCTGAAGTGCAGGTGCAGTAGACTTCTTAACAGATGTCTGACGTCCTTTTCTTACTAACTGGTTAAATGTTGGCATTATTTTCACCTCCTGTGCTATTATTTGATAAATGTGCATTTGTATGCACACTAATTCAGTATATAAGCCGATTCGCCACTTGTCAAGCAAATTTTTCGTGCAAGCTATGAGAAACGCAAAGAAAGTTTCAGCCAGCGACTGGATACTTGTATCCTAGTCGCTGGCTGAGGCTTTCTGATGATGTGGCGACAGCCACGACTGAGATGGAGCGCAGCGGAATCGAAGTTGCGGTTCTCGTTCTTATGCCTGAATCTTTCCGTTCATGTGGCGACAGCCACGACTGAGATGGAGCGTCAGCGGAATCGAAGTTGCGATTCTCGTTCTTATGCCTGAATCTTTCCGTTCATGTGGCGACAGCCATACTTCCATGCAGCGTCAGCGGAATCGAGGTTCTCTGGCTCGCCGGCTAAATCTTTCCTTCCAACCTCACCGGCTTCCTTACCTCTATCAGATTTCTATCTAAATCATAGAAGCGCACTACCTTTTCTTTATACCACATTTTTTACTCCCGCTGCTCCACTACTCTGAGGCTGTCCTTTTCCACCTTGCACATAAGAAACAATACTTTTACGCCTGCTGCCCGCGCTTCTTCTAACGCATCTTTAAACTCCGGGTGTGTCTCTTCATTTGCCCGGACTTCCGTTACGCCTTCCATCTGAATCACAAATGCCACAGCACATTCATAACCGGCTTTTTTTGCTCCAATCAATTCCCGTAAATGCTTTACCCCTCGCTCTGTTGGTGCATCGGGAAAATAACCGATTCCCTGCCGTTCTAAGGTACAGCCCTTTACTTCCATCAGATATTCCTGCATCCCTTTCTTCATATAGAAATCAATTCTGGAATTTCCATATTTATACTCCGGTTTCACTACATCATAATTCTGTGTTTCAAGCCATTCCTTTGCCACCTTATTGGGTGCCTGACTGTCAATATTTATTAAGCCAAAATTTTCTTTATAGACCGCAATCAGATCATAGGCTGTCTTTCGTGCCAGATTGTCTGCCACTTCCAGATAAACTTCCGCATCCGGAAGCAGCAGTTCCCGGCACCGCCCGGTATTCTTTACATGTACTGTCTGAATCTCATCGTCAATCTTAACATGGGCTATAAAACGATTCGGGCGGTCTACAAAGCTTCCTTTTACTACTTTTTTATATTTCAAAGTTCTGCCTCATTTCGTTTTTATAAGATATTCTATTTTTAGAAAGTCAGACGCATCTTGTTCCACACTACATCTCCATGGGTAGATTCTGATACGCCTTCATTTTCAAATCCAAATTTCGCATAGTAATGTATCAGCTTATCCTTGCAGGTCAGCACCAGCCCTTTTCTTCCCTGGGCTTTTGCATCTGCAATAGCTCTTTTTAATAGCTGCTCTGCCAGACCGCATCTTCGATATGCCGGGATGGTATTCACACCGAAAATCATCTGCCAGTCACCCTGTTCCTCATGCAGGTCTGCTTTTTCATACATTTCATCTGTAAGGTCTTTCTGATTACTCACCATGCCATCTACAAATGCCACCAGATGTCCCTCATTGAACATCAGCCAGAAATGGTCTTTATAATATTTTAGACGTTCTGCAAATTCTTCCCTTGTTGCTGCTTCTGCCGGCGGAAAACATTCTGTCTCCACTGCTGTAATTGCATCAATATCTTCCATCTGTGCGGTACGGATTGTCATTTTGAGTACTCCTTTTATAAGTTTTTATAACCTTTTATAACTTTTATATTCTTTTATAAGTCTTTATAACTTTTTATAACTTCTCATATTCACTGCAATTGTACCATAATTTTTTCTTAAATCAACGCGAACTTCTCCCGTTGTTATAATGCTTTCCAAATACATCGGATAAGAATATATTTTTTCACTATTCGCATAAGCTACAAGAAAAGCACAGCAGCCTTGCCCTCCTCAGGCAAATCCTGTTGTGCTTTTCTATAATATTTCCGTAAATACTTTTATTCCTTTGCCGGCACCAGACAGATATTCACTCCGCTTACCTTTAAATCCACACCATCACTGAATTCCACATTTTTCACTTCAGAAGTATAAAGACCATTTCCATCATCCACACCAAATATCTCATTCATTCCACCGTCAAGCAGATTGGATGAACTGACATTTCCGGTTCCTTCCACCGCTGTCACCGTATAGGTTCCTGCCGGAAAATCTGTTCCTGCGGTATAGTTTCCACTGCCTAATTCTACCGCCTGGGATTCATCATATTCTCTTCCGGTCATGCCACCAGTCACTTCTGTATAGCTGACCTGTACAACTACATCTCCGGAAATATGAAATACTACATTTTCTTTCATCTTAAGTCCGTTAAAGGATGATTCGTAAAGATCATTTCCATCATCCACGCCGAACATCTCATTGACTCCACCCTTCAGAAGATTGGAGCTGTTTATATTTCCATTTCCGCTGACTGCGGTAAGGTTACATTTTCCAACCGGCAAATCAATACCTGCGGTGTAATAACCTGCTCCAAGGGTATATTCTGTTTCTACAGCGGATAAATCTTCTTCCGGTTCTGCATCTTTTGCATCGGAGTCCTTTGTCTTTGCGTCTTTGTTATCCGTCTGCTCTGTACCGGTAGCAGAATTCTTTTTCGAATCCTTTTTGTCACTTCCGCTGCCGCCTGCTGCAATTGCAAATACAACTACTACAATAATTACCCAGAACCACCATCTCTTATAAATCGGTTTCTTTACTTTTTCCATTTTCTTGCCTCCCGGTTTTTCATCATTCTTAAGTATGAAATCATCATATACGAGTCGGAAGGCTTTGTGGTATGCCGGCAGCATACATTTTCAGCCGTGTTCAAAATCGGAGGCATCTTTCATAGCCCGATAACTTTCGATATTTTCTATTTCAGCGGCAGACCAAGTAAGGTTATTTTTACATAGTTTTCCAGCTTCATGCCAAAATAAAAGATAGTAAGTGCCAGTATAATCCGGATTATAATCCGTACCGGCTTCTGCAGGGAGCGGATTCCCGGCACTTTGGTGTCCCACAAAAGGAAATTAAATCCAACCCCGCAGGATATCCACGCATAGATGAATACCGCAATTGCTTCCAGGCAAAAAGTCAATGGAGTCTTGCCATACAGCATCAGAAACTGTATGCTTCCCACAATCAGAAATAGATATACAAAAACTGCCACTATCTCTTTCCAGACAACTCCGGTCCGGAATCCCGGAAGAATCGTTTTCTTTTTTACAGCACCCAGATTTTCTAATTTTAATGCCTCCCGAAGTTCCCCGGCATTCTGATACCGGTTCTGCGGGTCAATCTCTATACATCTTTTTATTACATTACAAAATGGTTTCCGGGCAGTCAGATGCACATTTGGCAGCGTCCCCTCCAGCATCACATTCATAAGAACGCCCAGTGCATAAATATCTGCGGTTGCATCTGTCTGAAGGAAGCCATACTGCTCCGGAGATGCAAATCCTACGGTTCCAAGAATTGTCGTGTCTGCATTCTGATTTCGCTTATGTCTCCTTGCAATATCAAAATCCAGTAATTTTACAACTCCATCCGTAGAAATGAGAACATTTTTCGGAGAAATATCACGGTGTACGATTCCCTGTGCATGAATCTGCTCCAATGCTTCCAGTAACTGTCGGATATAATATTTTACAAGCTCCGGCGGCATAACGCCCTGCCGGTGCAGCTTCTCATCCAGTGTCTCACCGCTGATATATTCTTCTGTTACCATGCCGATGTCCTGCTGCTCTTCACAGCTTATAATCTTTGCAAGATGTGGACTCTCTAATTGCTGCAGTTTCCGGTAAACCGGAATACTGTCTTTTTGTATTGCTTTTTGAACCAGAATCTTTCCTGTGGCAGCATCCTGTATCAACCGGGTCTGATAGGGCGGCTGGCCCCCCAGTACGGTAAGCGGTATCTGCCGCTGCCGCCGAAAATCCTGATATAATTTTTCACTCATTTGTTATCACTTTTTCCTTTTCTACTTGAATTTTCATTCCCACAATTCTATGATAATCAATATCACTATAGCAGAAATGAGAGGATTCGCCAAATGAAAAAATCAACCCAGGAACTTTTAGATATTTTGAAAAACACACCTGCTTTCTCCAACTATGCAGAGCAGGAGGAAGCTGAGCTGATCGAGGTCTCACTTTCGGATTATCTGAACCGGTTGATTCAGGCAAAAAATCAAGACCTGCCTTCTCTCATCCGAAAAAGCGGTCTTGACCGTACTTACTGTTATCAGATTTTTGATGGGCGCAAACGTCCTTCCCGTGACAAAGTGCTCGCCCTCTGCTTTGCCATGGACCTATCCTTTACGGAAGTGCAGCAGCTTTTAAAAGCTACCGGCTATCCGATTCTCTATGCCCGCATGGAGCGGGACAGTGCGATTATTTTCTGCCTGCAAAGAAACTGTGCTCTTTCCGATGCCAATGAGCTGCTCTATGAACTAGGGTACGAAGGGCTGGCATAGAAATTATTTTATATAACAGTTCCCAATCAGCCGGAATACCTGCTCTGCCGTATAGCTCATATTCTCATATGCCACAGTCTTCTGCATGGCTTCTTCCAATGTCATCACACCTGGTAAAATTGGAAATGCTCCATCTACAAGCTGCATTTCATCCTGCACTTTCCGGACGCCCTGTGGTTCAATGCTGCCGGCAAATACCAGTACCATGCAGTCCTTTTCTTTTGCCCGCTTTGCAATTCCAACCGGCGCTTTTCCCATAGCAGTCTGTCCGTCAAATCTTCCTTCTCCGGTCACTACGATATCAGCTTCACTTAATTCTTTCTCCAGCAATACCGCATCTAATACTATCTCTACGCCCGGACGTAAATCCCCGCCCAGATAGGATGCAAATGCGAAGCCCAGTCCGCCTGCTGCTCCGGCTCCCGGCATGTTCCGGTTGTCTACGCCTAAAGCCTTTTCTGTTACATCAGCAAAATGAGCTAATGCCGCATCCAGTTTTACTACCATGGTCTCGTCTGCGCCCTTCTGTGGTGCAAACACAGCACTGGCTCCTGTTGTGCCACATAATGGATTGGTCACATCACAGGCTATTTCAAAAGTACATTCTTTCAGCCTCTTATCCAACGCCTCCGTATCTATCGTTTCCAGGTCTTTCAGTTCTGTTGCTCCAAATCCTATTTCGATTCCATCTTTTTTATAAAAATGACACCCCAAAGCCTGCAGCATTCCGACACCGCCATCATTGGTGGCACTGCCGCCAATTCCAACGATAAACTTACGGCAGCCTCTATCCATGGCATGGCTTATCAGTTCCCCCACACCATAAGTAGTGGTTTCCATTGGATTTCGTTTATCCACCGGCACCAGTGGCAGTCCGGCGGCTTCTGCCATTTCAATGACTGCTGTTTTATCCGGCAGGATACCATACGCTGCCTCGATCTTCTGTCCAAGGGGACCTGTTACCGCTACCTTTTCCAGACTGCCCTGCAATCCAGTGGTCAGGGCTGTTACTGTTCCTTCTCCACCATCTGCAACCGGCCTTATCATAACTTCTGCTGTTGGTATTGCTTTTTTAATACCATCTTCCACTGCTTTTCCTGCCTCTAAGGAACTTAAGCTGCCTTTTAATGAATCTATTGCTACGATTACTTTCATTGGATTTTCCTCGTTTGTTTATTCTACCACCTGTATAAAAGCTTAAAAGAATCTCTAACTCGAAAGGGAAACTCCGGCCTATTAAGCCAGAGCTTCCCTTCCTGTATCTGCATCAGTTCTTCGAACCTTACATTATTCTTCTGTAGAAGCAGTTACTTCTTCTTTTGCTTCTGTCTCTTCGACTTCATCTGTCACAGGTGCCTCATCGAATCCGTCAAAATCATCAAAGGAGAGTTCTTCCTCTTCGTTTACATCTGTGTTCAGTTTGATGTTACGATAACGCTTCATACCAGTACCAGCCGGAATCAGCTTACCGATAATTACGTTCTCTTTCAGACCAATCAATGGGTCAATCTTGCCCTTGATAGCTGCTTCTGTCAGAACCTTAGTTGTCTCCTGGAAGGATGCTGCTGATAAGAAGGAGTTGGTTGCCAAAGATGCTTTGGTAATACCAAGTAATACCTGTTTACCTTCTGCCGGCTCTTTGCCTTCTTCCTCTAACTGCTCATTCATCTCTTCGTAATCCAGATTATCTACTAATGTTCCTGGCAGGAACTCAGAATCTCCGTTATTTTCAATGCGAATCTTCTTTAACATCTGACGTACGATAACCTCGATATGCTTATCGTTAATTTCAACACCCTGCAGACGATATACACGCTGTACTTCCTGAATCAGGTAATCCTGTACGGCACGTACGCCCTTAATCTTAAGGATATCGTGCGGATTTACAGAACCTTCGGTCAGCTCATCACCAGCCTCTAATACTGCTCCATCCATAATCTTAATTCTGGAACCGTAAGGGATCAGATAAGTCTTAGTCTCACCTGTTTCATTGTTTGTTACAATGATCTCACGTTTCTTCTTGGTATCTTTAATGGTTGCAACACCACCAAATTCTGTGATAATTGCAAGTCCCTTAGGCTTTCTTGCCTCAAACAACTCCTCGACACGAGGAAGACCCTGTGTAATATCGTCACCGGCAACACCACCGTTGTGGAATGTTCTCATGGTAAGCTGTGTACCAGGTTCTCCGATAGACTGAGCTGCGATAATACCAACCGCTTCACCAACCTGTACCGCCTGACCGGTAGCCATATTGCTTCCGTAACATTTTGCACAAACTCCGATGTGGGAACGGCAGGTAAGAATCGTACGGATTTTAACCTTGGTTAATGGTTCTCCATTCTCATCTACACCCTTGCTCATAATTGCTGCAGCACGTTTTGGTGTAATCATATGGTTTGCTTTTACAAGCACATTACCATCTTTATCGCAAATTGTCTCACAGGAAAATCTTCCTGTAATACGCTCTTCAAGACTTTCGATTTCTTCTTTTCCATCCATGAATGCTTTGACATACATACCAGGAATCTCTCTTCCTGTGCCTGCGCAGCAATCAGATTCACGGACAATCAGGTCCTGTGATACGTCTACCAGACGTCTGGTTAAGTAACCGGAATCGGCGGTACGTAACGCAGTATCGGACATACCTTTTCGGGCTCCATGTGCGGACATGAAGTACTCCAATACTTCAAGACCTTCACGGAAGTTTGATTTGATAGGCAGCTCGATTGTTCTACCAGTTGTATCAGCCATCAAACCACGCATACCTGCTAACTGTTTAATCTGTTTATCAGAACCACGGGCTCCGGAATCTGCCATCATGAAGATGTTGTTGTATTTATCCAGACCGGAAAGCAGTGCTTCTGTCAGCTCATCATCAGTCTCTTTCCATGTTTCAACAACTTCTTTGTAACGCTCTTCCTCTGTAATAAGACCACGTTTGTACTGTCTTGAAATGCGGTCTACCGTATCCTGAGCCTTTGCAATCATTTCCGGTTTCTGAGGCGGTACCGTCATATCTGAAATAGATACGGTCATAGCTGCTCTTGTAGAGTACTTGTAACCCATGGACTTAATATCGTCTAATACCTCAGCGGTCTTGGTTGCTCCGTGTGTATTAATAACTTTTTCCAGAATCTGTTTTAACTGTTTCTTTGCTACATGGAAATCGATTTCCAGTACCAGTTCATTTTCAGGCTTGCTTCTGTCTACGAAACCTAAATCCTGAGGAATGATTTCATTGAAGATAAATCTTCCCAGTGTGGACTCAACGACACCAGTCTTAACAGTTCCATCCGGCATGGTCTTATGAACACGCACATGGATTCTGGAATGTAAGGTCAGTGCCTGGTTCTCATATGCCAGAATTGCTTCGTTTACACTCTTATAGTATCCGCCTTCTCCTAATGAACCTGGTCTTTCCTGTGTCAGATAGTAGATACCAAGAACCATATCCTGTGAAGGAACGGCTACAGGGCCTCCATCAGAAGGTTTTAACAGGTTGTTCGGTGAAAGCAGCATGAAACGACATTCTGCCTGTGCTTCCTGTGACAGTGGTAAATGGGCAGCCATCTGGTCTCCGTCGAAGTCGGCGTTGTATGCGGTACATACCAATGGGTGAAGCTTAATTGCTTTACCTTCTACCAGGATTGGCTCAAATGCCTGAATACCAAGTCTATGCAGTGTAGGAGCACGGTTCAGCATAACCGGATGCTCCTTGATGACATCTTCTAAGACATCCCAGACTTCCGACTGTAATCTTTCAACCATCTTCTTTGCACTCTTAATATTGTGTGCAGTTCCGTTTGCAACCAGCTCTTTCATAACAAACGGTTTAAACAGCTCGATTGCCATTTCTTTTGGCAGACCACACTGATAAATCTTAAGTTCCGGTCCTACGACGATAACGGAACGTCCAGAGTAGTCTACACGTTTTCCAAGAAGGTTCTGACGGAAACGTCCAGATTTACCTTTCAGCATATCGGACAGAGATTTCAGAGCACGGTTACCAGGTCCGGTTACCGGTCTTCCTCTTCTACCGTTGTCAATCAGGGCATCTACTGCTTCCTGCAACATTCTCTTCTCGTTACGAACGATGATATCAGGTGCACCTAACTCTAACAATCTTCTCAGGCGGTTATTTCTATTGATAATTCTACGATATAAATCATTTAAATCGGATGTTGCAAAACGTCCACCATCCAGCTGTACCATAGGTCGTAAGTCTGGTGGAATAACCGGGATAACGGTCATAATCATCCACTCCGGTTTATTTCCGGATTCACGGAAGGATTCTACCACTTCCAGTCTCTTGATGATTCTTGCACGTTTCTGACCGGTAGCATCTTTTAATTCTGCTTTCAGCTCTGCTGCATCTTTCTCCAGGTCAATTGCCTGTAATAACTCAAGAATGGCTTCTGCACCCATTCCAACACGGAAAGAGCTGCCATATTTTTCCCTTGCATCCTGATATTCCTGCTCGGATAATACCTGCTTTACAGATAAATCTGTAGAACCTGCATCCAGTACGATATAGGAAGCAAAGTACAGAACCTTCTCCAATGTTCTTGGAGAAAGATCTAAGATTAATCCCATACGGGATGGAATTCCTTTGAAGTACCAGATATGGGATACCGGAGCTGCAAGCTCGATATGTCCCATACGCTCTCTACGAACGCTGGCTTTGGTGATTTCAACACCACAGCGGTCGCAGACAACACCTTTATAACGAATCTTTTTGTACTTACCACAATGACATTCCCAGTCTTTGCTCGGTCCAAAAATCTTCTCACAGAATAATCCGTCTTTTTCCGGTTTCAAAGTTCTATAGTTAATGGTCTCAGGTTTCTTAACTTCTCCTCTGGACCACTCTCTGATTTTCTCAGGTGATGCCAGACCAATCTGAATTGCATCAAACTGTATCGGCTGGTAAGTTTCCTGTTTTACTGTTCCTGGCATTAATGACACTCCCTTCCTATTTATTCTTCGTCAAGAACTTCATCGGCAGCATCGTCAAAATCGAAGCCTGCGTCATCATCCTCTTCCTCTTCTTCTACGTTGTTGAGTTCTCCACTCTCAGAATCAAATTCCTGTTTGGTAAAGCCCATCTTTCCGAAGGACTCGCTGTCTTCAAACGCGAAATCTTTATCGCCCGAGATAATGGAATTCAAATCTGTGTTACCATATTCGCTGGTCTCCATCAGTTCAACTTCGTTACGGTCTTCGTCTAATACTCTGACATCAAGACCAAGGGACTGAAGTTCTTTGAGAAGTACCTTGAAGGATTCTGGGATTCCCGGTTCAGGGATATTGTCACCCTTAATGATTGCTTCGTATGTCTTCACACGGCCAACCACGTCATCGGACTTCACAGTCAGAATCTCCTGTAATGTGTAAGATGCACCATAAGCTTCCAGTGCCCAAACCTCCATCTCTCCGAAACGCTGTCCACCAAACTGAGCTTTACCACCCAGAGGCTGCTGTGTTACTAAGGAGTAAGGACCAGTAGAACGTGCATGAATCTTATCATCTACCAGATGATGCAGTTTCAGGTAATGCATGTGGCCAATGGTAACCGGTGAGTCAAATTCTTCTCCGGTACGTCCGTCACGAAGCTGAACCTTTCCGTCACGGGAAATCGGAACGCCCTTCCACAATTCTCTGTGGTCTCTGTTATCGGAAAGATACTGCATTACATCTTCACGCAATGTATCTTTATATTTTGCTTCAAATTCTTCCCAGGTGGAGTTGACATAATCATTTGCCAGTTCCAGGGTATCCTGAATATCAATCTCTCGTGCACCGTCAAATACAGGAGTCTCAATGTTAAATCCAAGTGCTTTCGCTGCAAGACTTAAGTGAATCTCCAGGACCTGACCGATATTCATACGGGAAGGTACACCCAATGGGTTCAATACAATATCCAGTGGACGGCCGTTCGGCAGGAATGGCATATCTTCTACCGGAAGTACACGGGAAACAACACCCTTGTTACCATGACGTCCAGCCATCTTATCTCCAACGGAGATTTTTCTCTTCTGCGCAATGTAAATACGAACTGCCTGATTTACACCAGGGGATAATTCGTCACCATTTTCTCTTGTAAATACTTTCGCCTCTACAATGATACCATATTCACCATGTGGTACTTTCAAGGAAGTGTCTCTTACTTCTCTTGCTTTCTCACCGAAGATGGCACGTAACAGTCTCTCTTCTGCGGTAAGCTCTGTCTCTCCCTTTGGAGTAACCTTACCTACCAGAATATCACCGGCACGAACTTCTGCACCGATACGGATGATTCCTCTTTCGTCAAGGTCTTTCAATGCATCATCGCCGACACCTGGAACGTCTCTTGTAATTTCTTCCGGTCCTAATTTAGTATCACGGGCTTCTGCTTCGTACTCTTCAATATGAACAGATGTATAAACATCATCCTGTACTAATCTTTCACTCAGAAGAACAGCGTCCTCGTAGTTGTAACCTTCCCATGTCATGAATCCGATTAACGGGTTCTTTCCAAGAGCAAGCTCACCATTAGAGGTAGATGGTCCGTCAGCAATTACTTCGCCAGCTTCTACATGATCACCTTTGAACACGATTGGTCTCTGGTTGTAGCAGTTGGACTGGTTGCTTCGTGAGAACTTGGTCAGTTTGTATACGTCTCTTGTTCCATCATCATTCTTCACGGTAATCTGGTTTGACTCAGATTTCTCAATAGTACCGGATTTCTTTGCAACTACACATACACCGGAGTCTACTGCAGTCTTGGTTTCCATACCGGTTCCTACTACAGGAGCTTCTGTGGTAAGAAGAGGTACTGCCTGACGCTGCATGTTAGATCCCATCAGCGCACGGTTCGCATCATCGTTCTGCAAGAACGGAATCAATGCGGTAGCAACAGAGAATACCATCTTAGGAGATACGTCCATATAATCAAACATCTGCTTGTCATATTCCTGTGTCTCGTCTAAGTAACGGCCGGAAACGGAATTTCTTACGAAATGTCCTTCTTCATCCAGTTTTTCATTCGCCTGTGCTACATGGTAATTATCCTCTTCATCTGCGGTCATGTATACAACATCTTCTGTAACACGCGGATTCTTAGGATCTGTTTTATCAATCTTACGATATGGTGCCTCAATGAAACCATATTCGTTAATTCTTGCATAACATGCCAGTGAGTTGATAAGTCCGATGTTCGGTCCTTCAGGAGTCTCAATAGGGCACATTCTTCCGTAATGGGAGTAGTGTACGTCTCGAACCTCGAATCCGGCACGGTCTCTGGACAAACCACCTGGTCCTAATGCGGATAAACGTCTCTTATGTGTCAGCTCACCCAGCGGGTTGTTCTGATCCATGAACTGCGACAGCTGGGAAGATCCGAAGAACTCTTTCACTGCTGCGGTTACCGGTTTGATATTAATCAGGCTCTGTGGAGAAATTCCTTCCTGATCCTGGGTGGTCATACGCTCACGAACCACACGTTCCATTCTGGAAAGTCCGATTCTATACTGGTTCTGTAATAACTCACCTACCGCACGGATACGACGGTTGCCTAAGTGGTCAATATCGTCATCATTTCCAATGCCCCACTCCAAGTGCATATTGTAGTTAATGGATGCGAAAATATCTTCCTTGGTGATATGCTTCGGAACCAGTTCAGATACGTTTTTACGAATTGCTTCCTTGATATCTTCCAAGGATTCATTTTCATCCAGGATTTTCTTTAATGCCGGATAATATACCAGCTCAGTAATACCAACTTCCTTCGGTACTACATCAACATAGGTAGTGAGGTCTACCATCATATTAGAAAGAACTTTTTCATTTCTTTCTTCTGTAGCAATATATACTGCCGGAACAGCTGCGTTCTGAATCTCTTCTGCAAGCTCTCTGGTCAGCTCTGTTCCTTTTTCGATTACCTCTCCGGTAGTCTCAAGAACAACATCTTCAGCCAGCACTTTTCCGCGCAAACGGTTCTTAAATGCCAGCTTCTTGTTAAATTTATAACGGCCTACTTTTGCCAGGTCATAACGTCTTGGGTCGAAGAACATTGCGGTAATCAGGCTCTCTGCACTGTCAACAGAAAGAGGCTCGCCCGGACGAATCTTCTTATATAATTCCAGAAGACCTTCCTCGTAGCTTGTAGCAACGTCTTTTCCAAAAGATGCTAAAATCTTTGGCTCTTCGCCAAATAAATCTATAATTTCCTGGTTGGTTCCCAGTCCTAATGCACGCAGTAATACTGTGATTGGCACTTTTCTGGTACGGTCAACACGTACATAGAAAATATCATTAGAGTCTGTTTCATACTCTAACCATGCTCCACGGTTCGGGATTACGGTACAGGAATAGAGTTCCTTACCTACTTTATCATGCGCAATGCCATAGTAAATACCAGGGGAACGAACCAACTGGCTTACGATAACACGCTCTGCTCCATTGATAACGAAGGTTCCTGTCTCTGTCATGAGAGGTAAATCGCCCATAAAAATCTCATGTTCATTAATTTCATCTGTTTCTTTGTTATACAGTCTGACTTTTACCTTCAAAGGAGCTGCATAAGTTGCGTCTCTCTGTTTACACTCCGGAATTGTATACTTCACATCATCCTCACATAATGTGAAATCCACAAATTCCAAGCTAAGATGTCCGCTATAATCCTCAATCGGAGAGATATCTGCAAACACTTCTTTCAGGCCCTCGTCTAAGAACCACTGATAGGAATCCTTCTGGACCTCAATCAGGTTTGGCATTTCCAATACCTCTTTTTGTCTTGAGTAACTCATACGTATGCCTTTTCCAGCCTTCACCGGACGTATTCTGTTTTTCTCCATTGACGTTTCACCTCTCGTTTTTTATTCTCAATCCACTAAATTTCAGCAAATTATATTCTTTGGGCTTCATTTCCTAAAAAAGGATATAGTAAAGCCACCTCACCACAATAGTGCAACGTATATGATACCACAAGTAGTTTTCTAAAGTCAAGCATTATTTTCGCACAATATGCATATATTTTTCAATATTGGGGAATAATTTTCATCCTCGCAGTGATGCAGCCTGCCATCTGCGTTTTTTATAGCTGCCTAACATCAGAAAAAGCAGCCATGAAATGCTTTTTTCTTTGCATCCCATAGTTGCTTTTTTCTTTATTTTTCTATTCTATTACATATTTCATTATCTATTTTATTGCTTCCGGTTTTATTTTAAGTCCACATCCAGTTCTGCAATACTTTCACCTGCACCATTTTTGTTGGTTACGGATATATGGATTGTACTCTCTCCATTATAAAGCAGCATAATCCGTTCACTCTGGCTTCCATCCTCATTTGGGGTAAACCGGCCGCCTAACCACCACATTGCATTGCCTGCTTCGTCGGTAATAAATATATCCGGATCATTATATGGGTCATTGTACGGTACGCCGGTAATATCCGGGAGCTGCATGTCAACGATCAAGACGGCACCGGTTTTGATCACCTGATTTACTGCAACACCATTATCTTCTTTATTTACTGCGATGGTCTCATTCTTGGAAGTATCCACATGCACCGGGAAGGAGAGCTGCCAGTCTCCGCTTACTTTTGTGGTGGTCTGATATTCTCCATTTTCATCCCATGCATCGGAAAGATAGCCTTCTAATGTGTCTATGCTCCAGGTTACGGTAAAATCTTTCAAGCCCGAAATATCAATCGGATTATCATTTTCATCAGTCAATGTTGATAAATCAATTTGTTCCATCTTCACATAGCTTCCGTCCTCTGCCTTTTCAAAAGGCTGCCCGATTGCCGACTGAATCAGGGTTTCATTGATAGAAACATTTTCCATCACCTTATCACTCTGCGGTCCCATAATCCAGTCTGATTCATTCAGTTTTTCATTGTCTGTGCTAAGGGTGGTTGTGTAGTAAAGCAGGTAACCATCGCAATACACATCCGAAACGCTTATCTTTACTCCACTCCGGTCTGTTTCCAGCACACACTGATCATCCGAAACCAATTCCGTGGACTCTTTTCCAATGGTAGAATAGATATCCGAAAGTTCCTTTTCATCTTTATCTCCCTGTGTTGCGCCAATCAGTTTTCCGATTGTGTTGCTGTAGATGCTGTCTGCCAGTGCAGAATTAGAAAATCCCGCCACTCCCACTGCGACCGCGCAGGCTGCTGCCATTCCTGCCGCAATTTTTCTTATATTTTTATTTTTCTTATTCCTTGTTTCCATGTTCATACGTTTTACCTCCATCCGGATTCTCGTTTTATACCGTTCCTTTTCTTCGGAGGATAACTCTTCTACTTCATATTCATTCAAATCAATTTCCGCATCATTTAACATTTCATAGATTTTATCGTCTTTCATCTCTTCATGCCTCCTTCTGTTTCAAATACATGTTTCTCATTTTCCGCTTTCCTCTGGATACCCGGTTGTAAATGACATCTCTCGGAAGTCCGGTATCTTCGCTTATCTGCTCTACAGATTCTTCCTCTACAAATAATTTCATAAATATTTTCCGGTCAAGGGGTTTCAGGCACAAAAGCAATTGTTCTACTTCACGGCTTAATTCCCCTTCTATCAGTTGTTCTAACATCCTGTCATTTTCCGCCGCTGTCACATCATCCATACAAAGCTGTTCCAAGTCCCGCTTATATTTCCTAAGATAGTCGATGGCTTCGTACCGGGCAATGGCTGCCGCCCAGTTCTTGAAGCTGTTCTTCTCATCATCAAAGGATGCTGCGTGTTCCCAGATGGAAAGCAGCACATCGTTCATGCATTCTTCCTGTTTCTGTGGCATGGTAAATAAGTGTTTCCGGATGACCGCCTTAAGCAATCCACCATACATATCTATGACATAAATCAATGCTTCTTCATTATGCAATTGTAATTGCTGAATATAATTCTTCTCTGTTATCTTCATTGTTATCCTGCCTTTTGCTTCATGCACCATGGTTTGCATTTTTGCAGCTACACTTATTATTACGAATCTGATGTCTTAAATCTATCACTTTTATAAAAATATTTTCTATAAAGCAAAGAACCTTCCAGCATTTCTGCCGGAAGGTTCTTCTTGTTGATGTCTCATTCTACTGGAAGCTGTCCCAGTCTTTCTGCATAAACAAATATGTAATTAATGGGCACAATACTGCGCTGATGATACTTTTTACGACTCCAACCCCGCCAAAGATGTTGATTACCAGACCGATTGCTGCACATGCAATCATCAGATAGAATCCAACCTTCTTCTGTGCAAACAAAATCAGACCGGCACCTACGATAATAAGCACTTCTGCAATGAGGCTGACAATCAGCAGTGGCTGAATGAGCATTAACGGAATCATCATTACTCCGGAAATGATATTGATTACAAATACAATCCAGAGCCATACCTTAAGTCCTGTGTTCATAACTAATCTCCTGTTCTTATATTGTTTTCAAGTTACGCTACTATTATTACATATTTCCTTTTTTCGTCAATAGGTCTAAAGTCCTATAAACTACAAGAAAATCGGATCCATATTTCTATGAATCCGATTCCTATCATTTCTAATTCAGTTGTGAATCAAAAATTATTTTAATGTTACTTTAGCACCTTCAGCTTCTAATTTAGCTTTGATGTCATCAGCTGTAGCTTTGTCAGCCTGCTCTTTAACGATCTTAGGAGCGCCATCTACTAAGTCTTTAGCTTCTTTTAAGCCTAAGCCAGTAGCTTCACGAACTACTTTGATAACCTTAACTTTGTTTGGTCCAACTTCTGTTAACTCTACGTCAAACTCAGTCTTCTCTTCTGCTGCTGCTGCGTCTCCACCTGCTGCTGCAACTACAACGCCTGCTGCTGCGGATACACCGAACTCTTCTTCACAAGCTTTTACTAATTCATTTAACTCTAATACGCTTAACTCTTTGATAGCGTCAATCATCTCAGCTGTTGTTAATTTAGCCATTTTAATTTACCTCCGTTTTTGGTTTTGTTTTCAATAAATTGATTGGTTTGCAGATTATTCTGCTGCTGGAGCTTCCTCTGCAGGAGCTTCTACTGGAGCTTCTTCTGCAGGTGCTGCCTCTTCTGCCTTAACTTCTACGTCTGCTGCGCCGCCTTTTTCAGCGATCTGATTAATAACACGAGCGAAGTTTGTAATAGGAGACTGAATACTTCCAAGGAATTTGGAAAGTAATTCTTCTCTGGATGGGATTGTAGCGATTGCTTTCATTCCATCTGCATCATAGAAGGTTCCTTCTACTACGCCGGCTTTAATCTCAAGTGCAGGAGCTGTCTTTGCAAATTTAGCAATTACTCTTGCAGGTGCTGTTGCATCTGTTGTTGAAATTGCGAATGCGTTTGGTCCTTCCAATACGTCGGAAAGGCTTTCGAAATCAGTTCCTTTGATTGCAAAATTAACTAATGTATTCTTATATACTTTATAAGCAACACCAGCTTCTCTTAACTGCTTACGCAGCTGAGTATCTTCTGCAACGGTAAGTCCACGGTAGTCAACGACTACTACTGACTGTGCATCTTTAATCTGCTCAGAAATTTCCTGTACGATAGGCTGTTTAAGTTCTACTTTTGCCACGAATCGTGCACCTCCTTCTTTATTTTTCATCTTGCGAAAGACAGGTACATTACCTAAAAAATCCTCTCTGTGGAAGACAGAGAGGATTTGAAATCTCATTTACAAATACATAAGTATCTGCATTTCCTCGGTAGGTTCTCTACGGTTACGCCTTACGGCACCTACTGTCTTCGGCAATATGCTTTGCTATTATAGCAATTAATATCTTGGATGTCAATAACAAAAACTAAACAAGCTTCAGTGGGTTGATTTTTACACCCGGTCCCATGGTAGGAGCTACAGAAACGCTCTTCATGTACTGACCTTTTAATGTAGCCGGTTTTGCTTTGTTTACGGCATCAATAAGAGTCTGGAAGTTGTCCGCTAATTGTTCTTCACTAAAGGATGCTTTTCCAATTGGCACATGGATAATATTTGCTTTGTCTAATCTATACTCGATTTTTCCGGCTTTGATATCGTTTACTGCCTTGGTAACGTCCATAGTAACAGTTCCAGCTTTTGGGTTTGGCATTAAGCCCTTCGGTCCAAGTACACGACCAAGACGTCCAACAACACCCATCATATCAGGAGTTGCAACAACAACGTCGAAGTCAAGCCATCCTTCGTTCTGGATCTTTGGAATCAATTCCTCTCCACCAACGAAATCAGCACCTGCTGCCTGAGCCTCGTCTAATTTGGTTCCCTTTGCGAATACTAATACTTTTACAGCTTTACCAGTTCCGTGTGGTAATACAACTGCACCACGGATCTGCTGATCTGCGTGACGTCCGTCACATCCGGTACGAATGTGAACTTCGATAGTCTCATCAAATTTTGCAACGGCTGCTTTCTTTGCAAGTCCGATTGCTTCTGCCGGATCATATAAAGTTGCTCTATCAATTGATTTTGCAGCTTCTAAATATTTCTTTCCTCTTTTCATTCTAAATAACCTCCTGTGGTATTATCGGGAGTGGTACCCTCCCACGTTTCCATTTAGTCCTCTACTTCGATTCCCATACTTCTTGCTGTTCCTGCGATCATGCTCATTGCAGCTTCAACAGATGCAGCATTTAAGTCTGGCATTTTCAGCTCAGCGATTTCCTGAAGCTTAGCTTTAGAAATCTTTGCAACTTTTGTCTTGTTCGGAGTTGCAGATGCACTCTTTAAGTTGCAGGCCTTTTTCAGCAGTACTGCTGCTGGAGGAGTTTTTGTAATGAAGCTGAAGCTTCTGTCTGCGTAAACAGTGATAACTACAGGAACGATTGTATCTCCCATATCTGCTGTTTTTGCATTAAACTGTTTTGTGAATTCCACAATATTCACACCATGCTGACCTAAAGCAGGTCCAACAGGTGGTGCCGGAGTTGCTTTGCCGGCAGGAATCTGCAATTTGATATATCCTTCTACTTTCTTTGCCATTTGAGGTTGCCTCCTTTAATTCATCTTCTTTACATCTGAAAAACTAATCTCGACCGGAGTCTCCCGGCCAAATAAATCCACATTAATCGTACAAATCTGTTTTCCGTGATCCATACGCTGGATAACACCGATGGTGTCCTTCCACACACCACCGATTACAACGACGGTATCGCCTTCATCGAAATCTACGACAATGTTGTCTGACTTGATTCCCAGTGGTCTCATTTCAGCGTCAGTGAGTGGTACCGGCTTAGATCCCGGTCCAACAAATCCGGTTACGCCTCTGGTATTTCTTACCACATACCAGGTATCATCATTCATGACCATATTGATAAGCACATATCCCGGGAACATTTTCTTCTGAACCTGCTTTTTCGCACCGTTCTTAAGCTCGACAACATCCTGCATCGGTACTCTGACTTCGAGTATCTGCTCTTCTAAATGCCGGTTCTCGATTGCCTTATCGATGTTCGCTTTGACCTTATTCTCATAACCTGAATAGGTATGAACTACATACCAGTGTGCCTCTGCCATAATCACCTATGCCTCCATTATAAATTCACTAGAAAATTCACACCGTACTGGATGATTGTATCCAGAAGTGTAATTATCAGACCAAGTACAACTGACACAATAACAACTGCTGTTGTCTGACGGGCAAGTGATTCTTTTGTAGGCCAAATGATTTTTTTGAATTCAGCCTTAAGACCGGCGAACCAGCTCTCTTTTACTGCTGTGTTCTTGTTTTCGGTTTCTCCCATTTTGTCACTTCCTTTTCTTTTTGCTCATTGTCACGCATTCACAAATTATTTTGTTTCTTTGTGTAATGTATGAGTCTTGCAGAATCTACAATACTTCTTTGTCTCCATTCTGTCTGGATGAGCTTTCTTGTCTTTTGTCATGTTGTAATTACGCTGCTTGCATTCTGTGCATGCTAATGTAATCTTTGTGCGCACAACTTCCACCTCCATTACTTTCTTTGTGTTTTCTATGCCTATTTTTAGGCATAAAAAAAAGACTTACTTCCAAGCTAGTCTATGATAGCACAAACCACATGGAGCGTCAACTCTTTTTTCACATTCTCTGTAAACTTGTAATCCAGTACATATATTACCACAAAATCTAGCGTTTTTGCAACATTTTTTGTATATCTTGTAGATGACTTTTTCTTATTTTTATGCTATATTAGATATGTATAAATGGATTTTACTATACCCGGCATCAAGAAGATGCACATTTCATGGAAGAAAGGAGGGGGTTATTTATGGCATCTGCTATTCTTGATAATATGTATAACTATTATCTTACAACTTATGGCAAGTCTACCGTTTCCCGGTATGATTCCCACAAGAAGAGTGAGTTGCGCTCTGTTTACAATAATATTGTAAAAATCAATAAAGAATCCCCTCTTTACAAAATAAAAGATTCTGCTGATGCACAGAAGTTTGCTATCGATATCAAAGAGCATGCCCGTGATTTAAAAAATGTCATTGCTTCTTTATCCACCGGTGACAGTCTTGCAGAGGCTTTTCAGAAAAAAATTGCCGTCTCTGACCAGAATGATATCGTTGATGCAGATTATGTTGGAAACGGAGATTCCGACGAGAATACCAACAGCTTTCAGATGGAAATTAAGAAGCTTGCTTCTCCGCAGTTAAACTACGGTAATTACTTAAAGGATGACCAGCTTGCTTTTAAACCAGGCAGTTATTCCTTTGATCTGAATACCAGCAGTGCTTCCTATGAGTTCCAGTTCAATGTAAATCCAGATGATACCAACCGGAGTGTCCAGGATAAGCTGGCAAAGCTTTTCAATACTGCCAGCATTGGCATTCACGCAGATGTTAAAGAAGACGACTCCGGCCACAGTGCCCTGGTCTTAACTTCCAGAAAAACCGGTCTTAAGGATGACGAAGATTTTCTGTTCCAGATTCTGCCGGGAACTTCCAACGAATCCATACAGGCAATGGATAAGCTTGGTATTAACAAGGTTACGGATGCAGCTTCCAATTCCGTTTTTCTGTTAAACGGTACGGAACACAGTTCCTATTCCAATACATTTACCATCAACAATACTTTTGAAGTACACCTGAAAGCAGTCAGCCCGGAAGGCAGACCTGCTACCCTTGGTTTTAAAGCAAATGTGGATGCCGTTGCCGATAATATTCAGGAACTGGTGGATTCCTATAATTCCATGGTGGATACCGCTAATGAATACCGCGAGTCGCAGCCGACCAGCCAGAAGCTGCTTTCTGATATGAGCGGTGTTGCACAGCATTTTAAAAATGATTTTGAAGCCATCGGACTTATTATAAATTCTGATTCTACTATTTCCGTTGACCGGGATTTACTGGCGGACGCTGTCGAATCGGATGATGCCGCCGAGAGTTTCCATGTATTAAACCGCTTTAAGAATGCCTTAAGTGCAAAAGCCAACCAGGCTTCCTTAAATCCGATGCAGTACGTGGACAAAGTAATTGTTGCTTACAAGAACCCGGGCAAGAATTTTGCCACACCTTATATTACGTCTATGTACTCTGGTTTGATGCTGGATAAATATTTATAAGACCTGACTTTTACATGTGGGAAAAATCAGGTCTTATTTTTTTGCTGCCGGTGGCAGGTTATGTTCTTTATTTTGCGAAGCTGGTGCTTTGTGTATACAATTCATCCGGACAGATATCCTGACCTTCCGGCCATACAACAGTATATCCATCTGTTCTTACCCTTCTAAAGTAATCCGGGTTCTCCAATTTCCCATACCACGAGCCTTTTATATATGGTTTAACATCAAACTGTTTTCTTTCTCCATTATCAAATTCAACATCAAGAATATAACCTTCTTCCGCCCGAACGCTTGTAGCCGTTGGTCTAAGCATCTTCATATCCTCCTTGTTCTGTTCCATTATTTTAATGGAGCTATCCGGAAATAGCCTTCTCCCTCACTTAGCATTTTCCAATTGGCATATAATTCATCTTCATGGATTGTCATCCATGCCAATAGCATTTTTAACTGCCGATTAGGGAACTTGCCTTCCAATACTTCTCCATTCAGCGAAACTATAATTTCCTCTTCTCCATACAACGCATGAATATGTGGTTTACTATGTTTTCCACCTTTTTCACTCTGCATGCGTACAATAATTCCATAAAACATTGATAATGCGGGCATTTCATTCTTCCTCCTATGCAATTTTTCACAGGAGTTTTCTAAAAAAATCCTGCTTTTTTTGTGAGTTTAAAGCATGAATTTTTCAAGAAATATAAGATGTGTTCATTGATTCTATGAAATGAGGCATTATACGGATTTCTTTTTGCATATTGCCAAAATTATGAAAAAAATATGCTTCGTAGCTATTGTAACATAACCGTCGAAGCATATACAATACAAGTTTCTAAAAACACTGTAAAGCGTCTCTAATTTTTTTATAAATCCACTATCTTCTACTCCTCCCCAATCTTTTCCAATATAAACTTCAGACGTTTCCGATAGCTGCAGCAGTTCTTCACTTTCTCATAACCGTTCTTTGCTATCTGCTGCCGTTCTTCCTCACGGGTAAGATAGTAGCTGCACTTTTCTACCAGTTCTGCTTCGGATTCAAAGCAAGCCAAATCTTTTCCAATTTCAAAATAATCCGGTAATTCTGCCTGATAATTGGTCAGCAGGAATCCACCTGCACCAAGTACATCAAAAATCCGTAGAGGCAGCCCGCTCTTGATATTCGGAATCGTAAAATTAAGATTGATTTTCGAATAGCGGAATACCTTCGGCATCTCCGACCAATAATCTACTGAGCCGCAATTCTTTACCCGAAGCAAAGTATCTCCGCCTGTATTTGTATAAAGGTTTACCGGGAATTTAGCCACCAGTGCCAGCAATGCACGCTGCCGCTGCAAAGAAGCAGTTTTAAATCCAAGCACCGTTGTTGCAAATACCAGCCCCAGATCAGAAAAAGAATCCTTCGATTTCTTCAGTTCAAAATATTCCGATACACGCTCTAAGATATCCGCAGTCAACATCGGTTCGATTATATTGCCGCCGCTGATATTAAGCTGTGCCTCCATGACAGCATCAAAATAACCCCGCAAATATTCCGGAAACCTTGTTTCCAGTTCATCATAGCTGTTCTTCTCATATAAATTTCCTACAAAAGAAATCCCGCCTGCAAAATCCCGCACCGAATGTTTTGAGGCATTCCCACTATCTGTTTCTGCCAACTGCATTTTATCCATAGTATCCTGTGCAAATAGCTCATCCAGCCGGTCCGTATCCACTGCCAGCGGCAGATGCCAGATATGTTTTACGCCCATTCCCTTGAATTCCAGATAATTGGTCTTATCAAAGAGAAAGAAATAATTGCAGTCCAAGAATACATTCTTGTGATACATGCTAAGCAGCGGGCTGTCACAGCTCCAGGATACATACTTTATCCCCATCTGCTGACATACTCCGGAAATCACTGCAAAATAATTCACCGTAAAAACAAAGTCATAGTTTTTCTGCTGCAATATGCCATGCAAACGTGCCGCAAACACTTCATCCTCATCATAGCTTTCCAGTTCCTGCTCAATTACATCCACCTGATGTCCCATGGATTGGAATGTTGCAATGATGTCTATGTAGTTGTAGGAATTCCAGCGATAAACCAAAATATTCATGGGGTGGCTCCTTTGCTATCTTATAGTCTTCCTTCTTTGATAATTCTTACTGTATGTGCCGTACCTTCTTCTCCACCAAAAAGTCCCTGCCAGCCCAGCAACTCCAGCTTTTCCCCATTCAGGCTGGAATTATCCATGGGATTAAATGCTTGTCGTTCTTCTTCTTTGGGAATTTGAAGCTGCACCTTAACTCCAGCTTCCTTTGCCAATTGCTCTGCCAGCTCTTTTACAGACATAATGGAATTTCTATTTGAAATATTATATGCCAGTTCCTTTTTTCCTTTTAAAAGTAAAAATAAAATTGCTGATGCACAATCCAACGCATAGCAATAGGACCTTATCTGCGTACCATTACTTTTCATAATAAGATTTTTGCCATCTGCTGCATCATATGCAAACATGGAAGATACACGATTATCCTCTCTCCGAGCTGTAGGTCCATAAATATGTCCTGGACGTGCAACTGTAACATGAAGATCATATTCTTTTGCATAACTGATGCACATTGTCTCTGCTGCACGTTTTCCCATAGAGTAAGAAGATCTCGGATTCAGCAAATCTATATATCCATATTCCGACTCTTCCAATGGATTTTCACCTGCATGTTTTCCATACACTTCACTGGAAGAAATAAATACCATCCGCTGAATCTTCTGTTCCACTCCATACTTTAATATCTGATCTGTTCCATATAATGCTACCCGCATCGTTTCTACCGGACTTTGAGTAAACATTTTCGGATAGGCAATTCCTGCACCATGAATAATATAGTTCACCGGGCATTCAAATTTAATTTTTCCAGTAGCTTCATATGGAACAATATGGAACCAGGCTGCTTTTTCATAAGGCTCAAATTTTTCTTCTATCTGTTTCTCATTTCTACCGGCTGCATATAGTTCAACCGGCACATTTCTATCCTTGTTGTACCAGATTAATAAATCTGCAATCGCAGCACCAATCAATCCAGTTGCACCAGTCAGCAATACTTTTTTTCCTTCTAACGCCTTTAAGATATCATTGGTTGACTCAATTGTTTTTTGCAAATCTTTCCGATATGTCTCGCTGTTATATCTGCTCATTTTGCCTTCCTACTTTAACCACTCTGACCGTTTTGCCAGCAGCAGTGCCTTAAATATATCAACATCATCCACTGTTGTAATTTTTATATTCTTCTCTGAGCCCATGGAAAAATGCACCTGTTTTCCCAGTTCTATCATCAATGTACAGGAAGCCACCGAATTAGTTATTCCTGCTTTTTCTGCTTCTCGATGCAATTGGCAGATATCCCCTAATTTAAATCCATGCGGAGTTTGTGTCCGCTTTAATTTTTCCCTTGGATAACTTCCCGTAGATACCATGCCATCTTCTGTTTCAAGCATTGCCTCTGCACATGGAATAACCGGAATTGCATTTCCGAACTGTTTTGTCTTCACAATGCAGTCTAATATAATATCTGCCGATACCATTGGTCTGTTCGCATCATGTATCAATATAATATCATCTTTTTCATATTCTTTTTCCAATGCATAAATTCCATTTCGGATAGATGCCTGTCCGCAGTCTCCACCCGGGAAAATATGTTGTAATTTAGTTATATTAAATTGTCTGGCATATGCTTCTAATACATGTTCCCATCCTTCCAGACACACTACCGCAATAACATCTATTTCAACATGTTTCTGAAATGCCTCTAATGTATATACAATAACAGGTTTTTCATTTACCGTAAGAAACTGCTTCGGAATATCCTGTTTCATTCTTGTACCTGCACCACCTGCAATCAATAATGCAATATTCATTTGTTTTCCTCCCTCACATAATAACCCAGTCGATTTAATTCTTCTTTTGAGAAAATATCTTCCGGCTCTAGCAGTTGAATTTTGGATACACTTAAATGTGCCTTTCGTTCTTCTTTTGGAGGAAGTTTCCTGTAATCTCCATATAATTCCCTCAGATAATTATCATATTCCTTAAACACCCGGAAAGAATATCCTTCAAATTGCATATCCATCATTTCATCAAAGCACTCTGCCGGCATACCATATTTTCCATGCGGATAAGGATATGTCATATGACTGACCAATGTTGTCCTTTTCCTGTTACACCTTCCGGCAATTCGATTCCGCCAGGAAAATATGGTATCTCTTGGAACTACACGATATAAACAGCCAAACCACTTCCTTTTCAATCCGGAAGAAGCTGCCTTCATCCCCAGTTCAGAATACAACAGTTTACGAATTACATAGCATGCCATATAATGCAGCCTTCTTAAAATATATCCATCCGGAACATTATCAACTACAAATATGTCAAGAAAAATTCCTCTTGTGCTCTGCATATGTTCCTGTCCCAGCCGGACAAATTCTGTTCCCTTACGCCGCAGCTTTGCATAGCCCCAGCGATAGTTCTTATCTGTCCGGTATTCCTGCAAAGTAAAACGTTTCTGATCCAGTTCTCTTTTACACGCTTTATAAAATCTCTGATATTCTTTTCTTCGCATAATGACATCTACATCATCATCCCATGGAATAAATCCTCCATGACGCACTGCCCCAAGCAGGCTTCCTCCGTCCAGCGAATATGCAATCTGATATTTCCGGCAGATACGGTCTACTTCTATCAGCATCTCCAATAAATCCAACTGCAACTTACGCAGTTCCTGATCCGATAATATGATTTCAGTGTTGTTCTGTTCTACTATATCTTTCTTACGACCGTTCAACTTCAAGAAATGCCTCCCAAAACTGTTTCATGTATTTTTTTGCTCCGGTGGAAATCCGTATCCATCCACTCAATACACCCTTCTTATAATCCCGAATCCAGATTCCTTTTTCTTTTAATTCTGCCACAACCTCTGCCGATGGTTTTACCGGCTTCACCAGAATATAGTTCCCCTCTCCGGCATAACAGGTATACTCTTTCTTTTCCAGTTTCTTTAACAGCCACTGTCTGCCTTCCCGCTCCTTTTTTTTCAGTTTCTTTTCCAAATCACTGTCCTGGATCACTTCCAGTGCAAACAGAATCGCAACATTATTTACATTAAAAGTTGACTCCGCATTTTCAATATAGGAAATAAGTTGCTCACATCCCGCAACATATCCGATTCGAAGTCCTGCCATGGAAAATAGTTTGGAAAATGTCCGAAGCACCATAAGATTGTCATATTTTTTAACCAAAGAAATAGCACTCTTTTTATAAAAATAATGATAGGCTTCATCAATCACTACGAACGCCCCCATCTCTTGCGCTTTTCTTATAATTTCTTCTATTTCATTGTCCTTATATACCGTTCCAATCGGGCTGTTGGGATTCAGCAATACAACAATATTGGTCTGAGTGTCTATTTCTTTACAAATGTCATTTACATCAACCGTAAAATCATCGTGATATTCTACCATCACATGCTGCATTCCAAACATTTTGGCATATACATCATACATTTCAAAGGTCGGTGCAACTGTAACAACTTTCCCACCTGCTTTTGCAAAACATTGGAATATCAGCCGCATTGCCTCATCTGACCCCGCCGTTACAGAAATATTTTCATAAAGCAATGCATCATGTTTCGCAATTGCTTCCATAAGTCTATCTTTCTGTGGATATGTTGCAAGATACTCCGGTGTGATTTTTTCCATCACCCGCCGAAACACTTTTTCCGGAAGTCCGCCCGGATTTTCATTCATATCCAGTCGAAGTACACCTTCCCGGTTATCATGAAATTTTACTCTGTATAAATCCTTAATATTTTCATTGATGTAATACATATGTATTTCCTCTTAAATTACATATTTTCCAGTTCATTACGAACATATTCCAATGACAGCAGTTTTTCCTTTACCTGCTCTACATTCAGAATCGTGGTATTATCCGATGTAAATTCTTCTAATTTTGCTTTCTCTACCTGACCCTTTTCATAGTACTGTTCGTAATTTAAATCTCTGTTATCCGCCGGAACACGATAGAAATTTCCAAGGTCAAATGCATGCATACATTCTTCTCTGGTCAAAAGAGTTTCATACTTTTTCTCGCCATGTCTTGTTCCGATATAATGAATTTCATTGGTATCATGGAAAAGTTCTCTTACGGCCTGTGCCAGAACTCCGATTGTACATGCCGGAGCCTTCTGCACCATAATGTCTCCAGGCTTTGCATTTTCAAACGCAAACATTACCAAATCCACAGCCTCATCCAAGCTCATTAAAAAACGTGTCATTTCAGGGTCTGTAACTGTAATCGGCTTTCCGCTCTTTATCTGATCGATAAACAGTGGAATAACAGAACCTCTGGAGCACATTACATTACCATAACGGGTTCCGCAGATTGTAGTCACATCTGTTGTTCTTGATTTTGCCACAAAAACACGTTCCATCATCGCCTTACTGATACCCATCGCATTAATCGGATATGCAGCCTTATCAGTAGAAAGACAAATTACCTTCTGCACATCCGCCTGAATTGCTGCTGTTAATACATTATCTGTACCAATTATATTGGTTCGAACCGCTTCCATCGGGAAAAATTCGCAGGACGGAACCTGTTTTAATGCAGCTGCACTAAATATGAAATCTACACCATGCATTGCATCCTGTACGCTTCGTATGTCACGAACATCTCCAATGTAGAATTTAATTTTTGTATTATTATACAACTTTCTCATATCATCCTGTTTCTTTTCATCTCGCGAAAAAATACGGATTTCTTTGATATCGGTATCTAAAAATCTTTTCAGAACCGCATTTCCAAAAGAGCCGGTTCCACCTGTAATCATCAATGTTTTGTCTGTAAAGAATCCCATCTATCTAATCCTCCTGTTTCTTAGCTGCTCTGCTGCCTCTTTTGCAATATAAAGTGTATTTTCTATCGTAGACATATAATGAACATAGCCTTTTTTCTCCATCATCTGTGAAAATTCAGCTTCCCGTCCCCATACTTCTACGCAAATCAGCTTTACTCGAAAACGATCTGTATCTAAAGCTTCCAATATTTCAAAGTCCATGCTTTCTGTATCAATGTCAATAATATCCGGGGCTTTGGTACAGTTTTCTTCCAGAATACGATTGATATTCATTACCGGAACATCCTTATAATTGTCTGCAAATCCTTCTCGTTCTGCAACCTCCTGGTTAAATGTATTATAACCTTTCAAGCTGGACTGATGATTCATATAATAGCGGAGAATTCCACCTTCGTCACCACTGGCTCCCGCCTCAACAATTTTATTCTTTGGTCGATATATCTGTGCCAGTTCACACATATTTCCATTCGGCTCTATTAATATGCCATTGGTATAACCTTTTTCATATAGAAGATAAGTATTATTTCTGACTACCGGATGGCAGACCCCAATGTCAACATATAGTGGATTCTTTATTCCCAGTGCCTCTATCAATTGTGTAAAAATAATATCTTCATTTGCCGTTGCATAAGAATGTAAATACGGTGCCTGTGGACAGTCAATTAACCGGGATGCAATAAAATCATACTCTTTGAGGTATTTTTCTATTTCCGGCATTATCTCCAGTTCAATATTCGGATATATAATAAAGCAGACCTTTTTTCCGACAAGATTCTTTAATATTTCCTGGGATTCCATCTTTATGCCACAGCGGATTTTCCCCCAGTTCTCTTCGGCCGCATCAATCATATAATCCAATTGATACAGGCTTAAATTATATCGTCTGTCATATTCATCCCTTCCGGCACCCCAGCCAACCAGATAGTCATAGGAAGTTCTCAATTCATTTATGTTGGTTTTACAGGTGTATCTCATGTGCTATTTCCTCCAGACCTTATCGTCAATAATGCGTGTATAGCTCTGAACAATTCTTATTACAGTTGAAGAAACATTTACGGCTTCATAATCCGGAACTGCTTCTCCAAAATCTCCCAGTTCAGCCATTCTCACAGCCATATCAACAGACTGTAACAAAGATTCTTCTGTAATCCCACCAATTACAAAACAGCCCTTGTCCAATGCTTCCGGCCGCTCGGTAGAAGTGCGGATACATACTGCCGGGAAATGACTGACCGCCGATTCTTCCGGCATAGTTCCACTATCTGATACCACACAAAAAGCATGTTTCATCAACGCACTATAATCGGTAAAATTAAATGGCGGCATTTTCCTTACCAGTGGATGGAACTGATAATTACGCTGTTCTACAAATTTGGCACTTCTTGGATGCAAAGAATAAATAACCGGCATCTGATATTTTTCTGCCATCTTATTTACCGCATTCATCAGACTTTCAAAATGTTTCTCATTATCAATATTTTCTTCTCTGTGTGCTGAAAGAACAATATAATTCTTTTCTGTCAGTCCAAGAGTGGTCAGCACATTGCTTTCATCGATTTCTTTCTGATGTGCCAGAATCACCTCTTTCATCGGAGAACCGGTTACATAAATATGTTCTTTTCGAATTCCTTCTGAAATCAGATATCTTCTTGCATGTTCTGTATATGGAAGATTGACATCCGAAATATGATCTACAATACGTCGGTTGGTTTCCTCCGGAAGATTCTCATCAAAGCATCTGTTTCCCGCTTCCATATGAAAAATCGGAACCTTTAAACGTTTTGCAGAAATTGCAGTCAATGCGGAATTGGTATCCCCCAGTATCAGCAATGCATCCGGTTTTACCTTCTGCATCAGTTCATAGGATTTTGCAATAATATTTCCCATCGTTTCTCCCAGATTGTCTCCAACTACATTCAGATAATAATCCGGCTTTCTTAATTTTAAATCATCATAAAAAATATCATTTAACCTTGCATCATAGTTCTGACCGGTATGCACAAATATATGTTCAAAATACAAATCTGCTTTCTTTATAATTTCTGATAATCGAATCAATTCAGGTCTTGTTCCGGCAATTGTCATCACTTTCAATTTTTTCATTATACTATACTCCTTTATACTGTTGATAAAGCTGTGGATGTTTCTGTATCCATTCTGCCATTTCTTCTACCATCTTTTCATAAGACGGCACTTCAAAAATTTCATCCTGCGTATTAACCAATGACTTATTATTAACAATACTACAATTTTCTTTTATTTCAATCTTCTTTTCTCTGCAATATTGATTAAACAATCCTAATAATGCATACTTACTGATCTCTTCATTATTTACCAGATGGTAAAGTCCTTTTTGATTCTTCTTTCCATCTGCTTCAATTGCTTTTGCCAGCTGTAAGGTTGTAACACCGGACCAGATTACATTTTTATATCCGCTCACAGAATTTCTCTGCGACATAAACCAGTGAAAAAGTCCGATTCCATTTTCCTTTAATTCCGGTCCTACAATCGAAGTCCTGATTGTAAGATTACGGTTATCAAAAATTTCTCCCAATGCCTTAGAACGTCCATAATAGGATGTTGCATCCGGTAGATCTTCTTCTGTATACTTTCCTTTTGTACCTTCAAAGACACAATCTGTACTGATATGTATCAGCTTACTTTTTGTATTCTCTAACTTTTCTGCCAGAAAATGTGGGAATACGCTATTTAAATAAATTCCATCCGAAAGTTTCTTATCTACTGCCGTATTCAATACTCCAATACAATTTACCACCACATCAAAATCATCAGCTGTAATTGCATCCAAAAGCTCGTCTTTCCTGCAGGCATCACCTATGATTGTCTTACATATCGCACTTTCTTTTTTTGCAAATCCTGTTACATCATGTTTTTGTTCCAGCAGGTACTGTGCCACCATATGTCCTGCCATTCCATTCACTCCAAGGATTAAATATTTCACGTCAGTCTTCCTCCGATGCATCCATTATTTCATTACAAACATAATCAAAAATTCCTTTTCCAGCACTTCCATCATTCCGTGCAAAAGTATCCAGTACCGCATTTTTTCTCTGCTTTGCATAAATGTCTTTCTTATTACTTACCAAATCTGCAAAATAAGAAAATCCAAACAGTGAAGAACGGTAAATATATTCTTTTTCTCCTTTACATTCCAGAATTTGAGACACCAGTTCTTCTGTATGCTGCGTCTGAAAACATTCTTTTTTCAGACTGTTATCTTTCGTATCCAGCACATAGAAATCCGTAAGCATAAATGGTGGAAAATATATTTTATCTTCTACTGCAACCGCCTCTGAAAATGGCTGTTCATGCTGTCTTAAATATTCTATCACTTCAATATGGTCTATATCAATTCGAGTTGGTTTTCCATTTTTCTCTATTTTAATAAAATATGGGACATTTCTTGGTATCAGCCATAAATTCTCTTTCTGCAGTACCATCCGATAAAACAGAAATGTCTTATCCTTGTCTTCCATTGGTATAAATTCATCATATTCAATCTTATTTAACTGCCTAAAATCCTTACTACATTGCAGCAAATATTGTCCATCTGCTGGAAGTATCCACAGCTTATCATCCCAGAATATGCACTGCATGAATCCACCATTTATTTTTTCCAGTTTATGACTGATAACCTCTTCTCTCGTAATTTCCAATATCCGGTTTTCTGTCCGTATCGGAATATACAACTTTTCATTATTGATACAGCTTTGACCATAATAAAAGCTTCTCTGGTTATCGTTATCTTCCGGAAGCTCTCTTTTCTTTATTTCTTCTGTCTCAAGATTTAAAACAAGCACCGGATCTCCAGAAAAAAGTGGTGTAATTACCAGTTTATTCTCCTGTCTTATTGCTGAAACACATTTTAAATCATCTTCTTTTTTGTAATAGTTTGGAAGATAATGTACTTCTTTTGTTTTTTTATCAACAACCGCGATATGTCTGGCAAAATTTGGCAGCATAAATATCTTCTCTTCTGTAGAAACCACATAACCATATGCATTTTCCTGCATACGATTTTCTTCTAAAATACTTCGTATATATTGTACCGTTTTCGTCTTCCGGTTGATTGCAAACAATGTATTGCAGGCTCTTCCTGTTCCATAACAGACTTCCTGCTCCAATTCCGTCAAATTCGCACAAGAGAACTGCTCTGCCGGTGTCACTTTAAGATTATCAACATCAGAATCCAGAAGATAAACCGGCTTTCCTGTGACTTTATACAAAGTCAGCAAAGAACCTCCATCGCCAAAGTATGCATCACTTACCGCTATTGCACAATGCATGTCTGGTGTATCATCATAAATCACATTCTCTATTTTTTTGAATTGTCGGATAACTGCCTCATATTTCTCATATATTTTCCGGTTCATTGCCAGTGCAGTGCTCTCACTTAATGGATGCGGTCTCCAAATCAGCACGATATCCTTGTGCTCTTCAAAGAACTCTGCAACCTTTCGCAAAAAAGTAAATGCTCCTGTCTTTTCATTGATAATCCGTGACACATGCGTATTCAAAAGAAATACTGTTTTTGTTCCAATTACTTTCTCCCACTGCATCGGAACTGTCACTCCATTTCTTCCTTTCAGAATCTTATCTATCTTCGGTGAACCCAAAGCAACCACTTTATCTGCCCCGACATATTTTGCATAGATTTCTCTCAATTTTTCAGACTGTACGAAAATCTTCCATGCATTTCTTACACCCGGCACAATACAATACGTCTCATTAAAACTATTTTCATTTACGACATCATAGGGAACATAACACAAATGGCTGGTATATTTTATTAATTCACTGCTGTAAAACTGTTCCTCAACTCTGGTTACCCGGTTATATCCATCATAAGGATTATGTATAAAGATTACATCCGGTCGTTCCTCTTTAAGCTTATATTGATATGCATCTACAATGGGTAATCCTTCCGGGAATCGATTTCCTTCATATACTGCTGTTTTCTTTCCATCCTCCAAAAGGTAATAAGGAACTGGCATTACAGACACTCTACACTTTGAATTTTGTACGGCAGCCAAATATATGCTTTCCATAGAATCCCACATAGCTGCTTTATATGGCAGAAACAATATTTCATATTTTCTATACAGCAGATGCTTTACATAATAATCTTCTGCCTGCTCCAGCTTTTTTCCTGCTCTTTCATTTTCCACTGCTGCCTGAAGTCTGTTGTTTTTTTTCATGCTCTGAAACATCTGATATACAAGCTCACAATACTCTTCCAACATTCTGATAAAAGGTGCTGTCTGTCCCATATTCTGTTCCACATAATTTCCCAGTTCAATGATTGTGCCCTGATTTTCTTCCAGCAGAGCAAAGACTTCTTTCTCTGGCAGACTTTCCAATATATTATGCTGTTTTCGTATATTTTCAAGAATAGACTGTACTTTTTTTCTCTCAGACTGTTTCATAAATGCCTCCGTATAACCACTATTCTATCTGCTCTGCAACCTTCACTTTATTACAGTTTGCCTCTGACCAGCCTGCACATTTTTTACAAAAATCCACATAACCTTTTGTAGTATATTTCAGTAGGAATTCAAGTAACTCCGTTTTTCGGACTTCTGAATAATCTTTAAGGTCAAAGTAATCATTTTCTGTTTCTTCTATAATTCCTGCCTTCGCTGCAAAATGTGCAAAATTGCAGGAGTACAATCTTTCATTTTCCAGGCAGTTCCACGGGCTGCCGCAATTATCAAAATAGTTTTCCAGTTGTAAATCAGTCATATCACTGTGTTCTGTATGTTCCACATCCAGACTGAACCATTCCGGAACATAATTGTCAATCCACTCAATGCCATATTTTTCCAGTTTTTCTACTGTTTGTGTATAGGTTTCCCTTAACTGAGGTACATTCTCACGATAATCATCCAGATAAACCTTTATACGATGTTCTTTCATCAACCGGCATAGTTCATCACCCGGTACAATACTTCCATTAATTACAGTTTCTATACTTTCAATCCTGTTTCTGTAATTTTCATCCAGATAAACCAGTGTCCTTCCCAAATCTTTATTCAGCAAAGGCTCTCCCCCGGAAACCTGAAACCTTGGAGTATAATCAATCCACCGAAACAGCGTATCAATATCTCTTTTTACAAAGGTAAAATCATGTATAATATGCTTTTTAAAATATGGTGAAAAATTCAAACAATCCTTGCATTTTAAATTGCATACTGTACTTGGAATCATACAAACAGAAGAAATCATTAACTTATCGGCTGCAAAAAAAGCATATTGCTGATAGGTATAAAAATCCAGAAAGTCTTCGATATAAAAACAATCGAGAGCCTTTATATATCCTGCCGTTCTAAGCAGCCTCATAACCTGCTCGGCAGCCTTTTTTTCCATAGCAACAATAATAATATGTTCCTCATCTACTTTTTGAAGAATCTTTTCCGGTGCAATTACCTGCTCTCCCAGATAACCATTCTGTTGTTTTTCTACGTTGCGGTCTATAAAACCATCTATATTTCCAAGCCAATTGATTCTATGATACAAATCAGCTCCATAGATTCCTGCTCCATAAATATATATTTTAGTTTTCTCTCCATAGATTGATTTTACATGGTCTAACTGATGTCCCCGGTTTGTCCATTTCATTGCAATTACTCCTTTGCTTTCTGAATAGCTGCATCTTCCAGATTCGGATTAATGGATGTCCAGCCTGCACATTTTTTACAGAATTCTACATATCCCTTTTCATTGTATCGTAATCGGAATTCTAATAATGCTTTTTTGTCTACCTCGCCTGTTAATACAAAGTAATTGTCTTCATCATCCGGTAAAATCCCTGCCTTTGCTGCATAATGTGCATAATTGCAGCCTGTTATCTTCTTCTTACGAAGTGTTGACCACGGATTACCACATCTTTCATAGAAACTTTCCAGTTTCTCTTCTGAATCTTCTTCATGGCTTGAATTTTCAGAATACATACGAATCCACTTTTCTGCATAATTATAAATAACAGAAATTTCTTCCTGATTAAGTTTATTTTTTACACGTTCATACAATGCTTCTCCATTTGGAAGGGTCTTTCTGTAATCATCTAAAAATACCGTTACCTTGCATTTCTTTAAGATCCGGCAAAGTTCATCAGATGGTACAATTGTTCCATTCGTCACTGTCTCAAGGCGAATCACTTTATCTTTATAATTCTCATAAATGTATTCCAATACATGTCCCAGCTCTTTATAAAGAAATGGCTCACCACCACTAATCTGAAGACGATAAATTAAATCCACCTGTCCAAAAAAGGCATCAATATCTGCTTTTACTTCTTCCAGACTGTCCACAATATGTTTCTTAATATATGGGTTAAAATTCAGACAGCTTCTGCAGTTCAAATCACAAACGGTACTTGGAATAATATTTTCCGATGTGAAAAACAGCTTATTCTTCACATACATAAAATAGATGGGAAGATATGTATAAAGGAAATAACTATAATCGTAAATATCTTCTTCCTTTATTTCATGTTCCAGTAAACCTTTTTTTATCTCTGTAGCTCCGGATGGTGTTGCACAGATTACTACAAAGTAATTCTCTTTCTCCTTCTTCCAGAGTTCTTCCGGAGACATTACACGATATCCTCTTTTTCCTTCCTGCTGTTTTTTTTCATCTCTATCTACCAGCCATAGTTTCCAGCTGTCTTTACATTCAGAACCCTCATACACATTCAGAATATCCTCTGCATAATCTCCTGCGCCATATATAATCATTGTTTTCTTATCCTTTAACTGATAGCCGATGCTTTCAAATTCTCTTCCCTTATGCTTCCACTTCATGCTCATGTTTCAAATTCTCCTTTAATACTGATTTTAATGGTTCACAATAGAATAATTTTTTGTATATCTCTGAATATTTTTTTATGTATTTTATGTTGTTTTTTTTCAGTTGAAGTTTTATCTCATCTTCTGCCAGTGCAGACACAATAACCGCTGTATGTTCCTGATGTTTCACCAGATAATCCATTCCATAGCATGGAATACCACAGATTCTTGTGTTCCATTTTTTCTCATCATTATCAATATAAGAATGTACCAAAAATCCTCTCAACTGTAATTCATTCAGCATTCTTTTCCCATAATCCCCTGCGCCAAACAAACATATTCTATCTACCCCTTTATCCTTCCATTCCGGGAACAGGAGATTCATATCTCCTGTTCCATCTGACATTAGTTCATCCTCTACAAATGCCAGCAGCTTATCCTTAAGATATCCCAATATGGTATCCGCCTTCGGACTCTGTTTCAACAAAACATATAATCTGTAATAAAAGTTAAATACACTTCCACACATATTTATCTTTTCATCATCTGTCAGCCATTCACAGAAATTTTCAAACATTTTATTATATTCCGGTCTGTGACATGCCAAAGTCTGGCTGCCCTGCTCTCCATGAATTCTTCCCACAAAAAGACTCTCCGGCACAAATACAGATTTCTGTCCCCTCATTACATGAAACAAAAATACAGAATCCTGTGTTGCAATCAGTTCCGGATCGTATAAGCCGACTCTTTCAAAATGGCTTTTATGAATCAGGATACTGCAACCATGAATACACAGGAAAACCGGTGCAAAATTACTGTTCGTCAGTTGCTGCATATCATATTGTTTCAGCCAGTCCACACTGGTTTTTTCTCCTGTTGTCATATTTAAAAAATCAAAATTAGAATGGGCAATTGCTGTCTTATCTCCGGATTTTTCAATGGCTTCTATCTGTTTTTCTATTTTCTGCGGATAATAATAATCATCATGAGACAACCAGGAAAAATACTCACCCTTCATCTCCTTTATTCCTCTGTTTACCGCGGTTGCTACTCCACCATTTTCTTTTTTGATATAGCGGATTCTATCCCCATAGGATAATGCAATTTTCTCAGTGGCTCCATTATCATTTGAACCATCATTTACAACAATTACCTCGCAATTCGGATAAGTCTGATTTAATGCGCTATCAATTGCCTCCTTCATATAATTTGCTCCGTTATAAACTGGAATCACAATTGACACTATTGGCTTTTCCACTTTTTCTGCCTCCTGACCTAACTTCTTTCTTTTTGCTTTGCAGGTGATACAATATGATCATTGATATCGACATAACCGCTGCATCTTTTACAGAATTCCACATATCCCTTTTCATTATAGCCCATACGGAATTCCATCAGTTCTTTCATTCGGCTTCTGTCATATTTTTTCAAATCAAATACTTCATCTTCCTGTTCTTCCATAAATCCTGCTACAACTGCATAACTGGCATAATTACAACTGTATATTTTTTCACCGCGCAGCTCCTGCCACGGAACATGACATCCTTCAAACCACTTCTGCAGGCGCAGTTCACTCCAGTCACTATGGTCTGTTGTCATCGGTGCAAGATCAATCCAGTTGTCAACCTTGTTTATTTCATATACGATTCCATATTCTTTAAACAGCTTCTGAATCTCCTGAAATCTCTCTTCCGATGCCGGAACAGCCTCCCTATAATCATCTAAGGTAACATCCACATTATATTTTCTACAGGCTTCCAGTATCTCCTTTTTCGGCAAAACAGTTCCGTTTGTTACTGTTCGCAGGAAATGAACTTTATGTCTGTAATTTTCTCCGATATACTCTATCAACTGTGCCAGATGCGGATATAAGAATGGCTCTCCACCGCTGATATGGAATAGCATAATATAATCCACACACCGGAAAAACATGTCTACATCTGCCTTCACAATCTCCCAGGAACGAACCATCGGCTCTTTCATATATGGTGTAAAATTCAGACATGCTTCACAATTCAAATTACATTTTGTGCTCGGCAGAAAAGAAATGGATGGAATATACAATTCTTCTCTCTGATATGCAAAATAAACGGACATGAAGATTTCCATTGTAAAAAAGTCCTGATTATAAACATATCCACTGGTCATCAGCTGCTGTATTAGCGGCTTTCTGGTATAAGGTGATACTGTTATAATAATTCCGGCATTTTCATTATCAATTTCCTCTAAATCAAATACACGTTTTCCTAGATAATGCTCTTTTTGTTTTTCCGGGTTGTTATCAATAAAACCTGCAACCGGAAGCTTATCTTCTAATTCCTGATAAACTGCTTCTCCATATTCACCAGCTCCGAATAAATAGAATTTATCCTTTTTTTCTATATTCTGATAAACTGTATCAAATTCGTGTCCTTTATTTGTCCACTTCATACTTTCACCTGTTTCCTGCTTCTATCTGTTAATATTCCATCAATCTCCTGCCGGATTATGATATTGGTAAAGCCAAGCTTTTGCAATTGTTCCAGCGCACTCTGGCAATTTCTGAGAGCCACTACAACCATAATATTATCCTTATCATCAAGTACCGTTTCCGGTAATTGACAAGGCAATCCATCTATTATCTTTTGATTCTTTTCTGTGCTGTTATCTAAAAACAGTTCTGCCTCTATTCCCCTCTTCAGAAGTTCATAATGCATTCTTACCCCATACTGTCCTGCACCAAATATCACAATTCTTTTCCGGTTCTTCTGAAGTTTTTCCGCTAATATCTTGCGGTTTCTATTGTCAGAATCATTCGGACTGCATTCGGCAAGCATTTTTTCTATCTCAGAAGTATCGCCATTGTAGCTCTTTATAAAAGCTATCATACGTACAAGAAAGCGCCATGCCGAACCGAATACACGCTCCATTTCTGTCAAACTCATTTTCTTTATCAGTCTTATATACAGTGCACATGTCTCCGCATAATAAGACGGTATGGTTCTTGAGCCTGCTGCCGCATGTTCTCTTACCCGAAACAGTGCTTCCGGAACAAAACAGGATTTACGATTTCTTAACATACGAAACCATAGTTCTATATCCTGTACTGTATAAATTGTTTCATCAAAACAGCCTGCCCGGGTAAAATTGTCCCGATGTATCAGTGCTCCGCAGGCATGTATCTGTAACTGTAATACACTGAATACAGAATTGGTAATCTGTTCTAACGTGTAATATTTATGAAAATTTGTCGTAGTAAGGCTCCCAGATGCCATATCATAAAAATCATATTCACATTGCACTACTGTTGTCTTATCCGCAAGCGACTGTACTGCCTGCATTTCCTTTTCTATCTTCTCCGAATAATATAAATCATCGTGTGACAGCCAGGAAAAATATTCTCCCTTCATATTTCTAATTCCCATATTCAGTGCGCTCGCCACACCACCATTTTCTTTCTTCAGGTAGCGTATCTTATCTCCATAAGACAATGCAATTGCTTCTGTTTTTCCATCATCCTTTGAGCCATCATTTACAACCAGTATCTCAATATTACGGTACGTCTGATTTAACGCACTATCAACTGCTTCTTTTAAATAATTGCCCCCATTATAAACAGGAATTACAATTGATACCAAAGGCAGTTTACTCATCTTATTTCCTACTTTCTCTTGTATGTGCAACATAATCTATAATTCTTTCATAATCATCAAAATAATCTATTTCTGCCCAGAACTTACCGTCCACATCCACGGTATAAATATCCTGTTCTTTCTGATCCGTAAAGGAATATAATACATTTTCCCACCAGGCACTATGCTGCTGGCTTCGAATCATTTCCTCCATACGTTTTTTAAATAAGGGCAGAAAACTCTTTTCCACTTTTGCCATACCTACATATTCGCAGCTGCGCAATTCAATCGGAAGTCCCTTTCCATACTTTTCAATTCGGCCATTCCATGCCGTCTTAAAAAAATAATCCCCCTCCTGCACCCGGGAACGGTCGATTGCCATAACCGGACTTCTTTTATCTTTAAGCAGTGCAGTTAATATCTCTTCAGTAAAGAACACATCTGCATTCATGATAATCAGATCATCATCCATCTCTTCTCTTGCAAACCAAAGACTTGCAAGGCTGTTTGTAACATCAAAAAAAGGATTGTAGCAATATGTAATTTTTTCCATTCCTTCTAATGCTTCTTTTACCTTTTCTTCTTTATATCCGGTACATACAATACACTGCATTCCAGCTTTCTGAAGCAATGCTACGGAACGCCGAATCAATGGTTCTCCATCTATCGGCAAAGTTGACTTTGGCACCATTTCAACATTTCTCGCTATTCTGGTTCCCCGTCCTGCAGCCAATAAAATAGCCTTCATAGTTCTCATTCTCCTTTGTATCTATTCACCCTTTGAACATGCCCTGATTCTCTCCTGTGCTTTTGCATAATCTCCGCATTTCCGGTAATATTCCAGTGCCTGTCCGATGTCTCCGAGGCACTCCCGGATTACGCCTGCATTGTAATATGCCAGATAAGAATTTGTTCCTGTCATCCGTGCGCTCTTATACTCCGTTGCCTTTAAGAACTCAGCTACTGCTTCTTCGTAACGTTCATTATTCATATAGATGAGTCCCATCAGAAACTTGAAATCCGCACAGTCTCCAAACTCTTCATAAATCCCCTGAAACTGCAATGCCGTTTCAACCCGCCCGGTATTCAAAAGTGCGTATCCATAGCTTTCTACCATGTCAATTACATATTCCAGCTTTGGATTCAAGTCATAGCCCAATGCTTTTTCAAAATACCGGATTGCTTCTTCATAATCCTCTGCCATATAATAGCTTTTTCCAATCTGATACATGAAATAAGTATCATACGGATGGTTCTCCAACTCTTTTAACAATAACTTCAGATTACGTTCTGCTTTTTTCCTCCGCTCCTCTTCGGTGCCTTCATAACCATCATGCAAGATAACAACCGGAGCAAGGTAGGTTTCATACTCTTCTTTATTTTTTGCTGTAACTTGTTCGTGGATACTGCCCGAATATTCATATTGCTGTCTGGAGAATATCCGGTTAATCCGTTCTACGTATTCTGTTTCCTGCTCTCCTACGGAAACGCGGTTAATTCTTTTGATTCGCCCTACCATAGAAGGATGCTGCTTTAACAAATTTTCCAGCTCGCCTGTATCTATTTCCTGTAAATATTCATCACTGTCTATCATCATAACAATGTCATTGGACGCCTGAGTCAATGCATAATTCCGTGCTGCGGAGAAATCATTGCACCAGCTGAAATAGCATACTTTATCTGCATATTTTTTTGCCATGGCAACCGTATCATCCGTAGAGCCGGTATCTACCACAACAATTTCAAAGCCATATCCCGTCAGATGTTTCAGGCATTTTTTCAATTTTTCTGATTCATTTTTTGTAATGATACATACAGAAATTTTTCTCATGCTATAAGTCCTCAAGTATTACTTTCATCCGTTCTTCAAATCGAAAATCATCTTTTACCCGCTGTAAACCTCTGGCTGCAATCTCTTTTCGTTCTTCCTCATGCTGCAAATAGTAATTCACCAGATAATAAAGTTCCTCTAAATCTCCATAAGTAACCATTTCTTCTCCCAGCCGGAAGTACTCTGCCAACTCTTCCTGAAAGTTTGAAATCACAAATCCACCACTGGCAAGAATATCAAGTATACGCAGTGGAATTCCTGTCCGGATTGTTTTCAGCGAAATATTAAGATTCACTTTGGAGCATTTAAATACTTTTGGCATCTGGGTATAATAATCGATATAATTCTTCTTTCTTATCTTTGGTATGGCTACATTCTGTTCTCCGGAATAGAGTGCTACATCAAAATGATTGGAAAGAAGCGTTAATATTTCCTGCCGCTCTCTTCGTGTAATCTCACTGGCCAGCAGAAATTCAATTTCACGATGATTTACCGTAATCTCTCCATTCCACTGTTTCTGATAAGCCGCATTCATTCTCTCTATCAAATCATCCGTTATAAAATCCGGCAGGAAATAGCCGCCATATACTTTTTTCTGAGCTGCAATCACACCTTCCAAATATCCTCTGTCATACTCTTTCAAAGGTGCCATATACTGTGGATAGACAGTCTGATATAATTTTCCTACCAGTGAAATCTCTGCTCCATATTCCTTTTTATCGACTTCTGTAACTGCAACCGGATAAAATGTTTCCACATCTGCTGCCAGTGGCAAATAGCCGGCATTGATTCCCTGTCTTTGATATTCTTCTGCCTGTCCACGGTCAAAAAAATACACTTTTGTATAGGAATTCTTCAGTGCCTGTACATTGCGGATATGAATCGGAGAATCATAGACCCACGCACGATAAGGCAGTTTATGATTCTGGCATACATCAGAAATAACCGGATTAAAATTTATAGAGATCACTGCATCATACGCCTGCTGCGAAATCCTCTTTTCCAACTGCTCTGCAAACCGATCATCCGATTCCCAGTCATTCATCTGATAAAAGAAGGTATCATAAGCAATATTCAATCTGTGTAACGCACGTTCCATTCCTTTTCCCATAAAAGAATGCCATTGCCAGAATAATATTTTCATCGTTCTCTCCTGCTTTGCAACGAAAAACACTGATACCTTTCGATATCAGTAGTTTTTTAATTCATCTTAACTTTGGCTACTTCTTCCAGTTTTTCAAAGAATGGTATCATGTCCTTCTCAAAGACTTCTGCAAGCTTCTCATCATCTTTTTTCTGATATATTTTGCTGAAATTTACAAACAGAGCATTTGCTGCCTGCTTATCAATAAGCTGCTCGATTTCATTGAGATAGTCCATTGTTCCATTTAAGACCTGAATTTCCCAGTTCATACCTTTGATAATGCTCAAAAGATATTCATCGGTATCCGGCTGACGATTTCCATGTAATTCTTCCATTACATTTCTCATAGATTTTAATAATTTCGGGCTGTACTCCGTCAATACTTTTAACGCTTCTTTTTCTTCTCTTCTATTATCTTCCATGATATTTTCACCCTGGCACATCCTGTGCCGCCTTTCTATAGAATGTATATCGGTTCATTCCTTCATTTTCACAAGAGTATTTTCACTTTTCACTGCATTTTCTTTCCTTGGCATCTATTTCATCAATAAATGCAAGAAGCTTTTTCGCACTCTGCTCCCAGGTATAATTTTCCTTTGCTTTCCTGTAAGCATTCTCTGCAATCATCTGCAGGTTATCTCTTCCTGCCCCTTCCAGATAATCCGCAAGCAGTTCCTGAATCTTATAAAGTTCATTCAACCGGTACATGAGAATATCTTTCCCATCTGTAAACTGCTCTTTCAGATAAGTGCTTTCATCGGTAAGTACCACGCTATGCTGTAACATGCTGTTTGCAATCCGTTCCGTAAATCCATCCTTATGCCAGGCCATCACATTAAAAGATATAAGGCTTTTTTCCATGACTTCAAGGCTTTCTCTCATATCCACCGCTTCATGGATACGAAGATATGGTGAATCCCCAAACGGGCTCTTCTTCCAACTGTCCCCGAATACTTCCAGTGTAATGCCTGCTTCCAAAATTACCTTTACTGCTTTTTCCCGGTAATAGGACATGATGCAATAAATCATTGGCTTGACGCCATCTAATACTTCTAAAAATTCTTCATCCGATAGTACAATTCCATCTTTTCGTAAGGATTCTTCCAATGCTTTCTCCGCAGTCTCTTCCGGGTGCTGTTTCATCCGAAACAGAAAATGGGCTGCTATCTTTTTAATGATTCCCTGGCTATTTCTGATCAGTGGCAGATAACTCCGATAGTCCGTATAGGTGCCAATAAAGGATATCTGATATTCCTTTTTATCCTGCGCTCCCCTCAAATTCCGCTCTGCTTCCTGTTTTCCATTCTCTCCTGCTGCCTTCTCACAACCTCCCGGAAAGATAATGGAACTTCCTGCAATTCTCGGATAATACTTTTCTATAAATGCCGCATAATTTCTGTCATGGGTTGCACTATAGCAATGCTCCGGCATTCTGATATAATGATTCTTCATCCAGATTGGATGGTCAAACTGGAAATTTATTTTTGGTCCCTTTATCAAATCATGTAAATAAATGCCTGCCTTCGGAAGATAAATATCAAAAAGATAACTCTGAAAGCCAATTACCGCCTGATATGTTTTTCCTGCATAAGCTGCCAGAGCTGCTTCGCCGCTCTGCTTCACATCAAAATATTCTACCTCTTCTCCAAGCCTCTGCAACGCTTCTCCCAGTTGCTCTGCAAATGTATTTAAAATGTTATAGCAGATTGGTTCTCCCTTATAGATTAAAATTGTCCCTTTCGCTTCTCTTATTCTATGCTCCATGTTATCTCCCGTCCGGATGCTGTACCTGCTTTTCCTGCCTTATTGTATAAGTTTCCACAAATTCACATAACCTTCGATAGTTTTCTTTTTCATCTACTGCAAGAATTTCCTCTGCTTTTCTGCGGCATGCTTCCTTCTTCTTCTCCATGAATCCTTTATCTTCACAATATTGATGTACCAGATTTACCATCGACTCAATAGAATCACAGGTGAATACCTTGCCCACATTTACCTGCACATCGCAGTTGTCCAGTGTCACTACCGGAATTTCCTGTAAAATTGCATACATGGCTCCGGTACCGCCGCCCTGTCTTGGCGGGTTCAAAAACAAATCTCCTATGGTCATGGTTTTCTGTAATTCTTCGGTATATCCAAGGAAATAAAAACGCTCCCGATATGCTTCTGCTATCCTTTTTTCCAGTGCCTCGCAATTTCCAATGACCGCCAGTACTGCTTTTGGATTTTCCTCTAGCATCGTATAAATCGTCTTAAGAAAATCCTCTGTTACTTCCTGCACCAGCCGGTTTCCCACCAGTAAAATTACGAACTTGTCTTCTGGGATGCCATAATTTTCTTTCTTCTCTTTTTCCACAACCACTGTATTTCCCACAATGGAATGTTTTACTTTCACAAACTGCTGGTACGGTTTCAGCCAGCTCTGATATCGTCTTTCTTCCGCCATGGTATAATCCGAAGCCAGTACGATAATCGGTGCATTGGTCACAGGAATTGTCTTAACGCACCTTCTGGTTAATACGGTAGTGAACTGTCGGCACAAATCAGCCAATATTGTTTTATCACCGATTTCAAGCACCCACTCAGGTGCTTCCTGCCATATCATTTCCGCCGCATCATAAAGCTGTTCCGGATAATGTTCTTCTGTAAAAAGCAGATTATAACCCTTCAGTTCCTCTCCTTCTATCTCGCCCTGAAATGCTCCGGCTGTATTCATAAAATTATTCCACAGACACTGCTTATACCACAACGGTGCTGTATTCCGATTTGGCATATAGGCGACATATAATACCACTTCGTAACCCAGTTCCTTTAAATAACGGTTCATCTGCAATGTTATTTCCGTCGGTGCATGCTGTCTTCCGATAAACTGTTTTGTTATCAGAACAATTTTTTTATTCCGTTTTTTCCACGGCAGATAGGAAAATTCTTTTTTATTCTGCTGTCTGATTTCATCCATCAATGCAGTATAAGCGTCACTGTTTCTCTTATACTCTGCCTCTTCATCCTTTATCATTTCACTGGCAAAAATTGTCCGCTGCAACTGATTCATTAATTCCACTTTCTGCCATAAATTCAAAGAGTCATCTGCCGTTAATTCTCCCATATAAGGAATGATTTTTTCATCCCGAAGAACCGCCAGCAGGGATGACCAGATGTAAATCTGCAATGTTATCGGAAACTTTGCCAATGACTGTTCTATTACGCGCAGCATATTCTGCTGCATTGCTGCATCAAATTTCTGGTAGCTTTCCTTTAACTCCCGCAGCGTTCCTTCTTCATATTCCCCTGTTGCATCCAGCTGCCCCAGTCCTCTTTGTAAAATCATAAAAAACTGTTCCATATATTTTCTTTTCGTCCTGCGACGATTTCTCCTTATTCTAACCTTGTTTCTTTCCACCGATTTCGTTACAATAGTTATAGTTATTATACTCTATATCCAAGGAAGAGGAAAGTTTATCATGAAAATACTATTCTACCGTTATGGAAGCATTTGCGAACCGGATATTATAGAAGCCATGAAGCATTTAGGGCATGAAGTATTCTGTATTAATCTTGAAATTACCGATAAAAATATTCCCACACAGACAGTCATCAAGCATGTTTCTGATACACTGTTATCATCTTCCTTCGACTGCATTTTCTCAATAAACTTTTATCCTGTTTTATCGGAAATCTGTAATATCATGAAGCTTCCTTATATCTGCTGGACCGTAGACAGTCCTGTCATGGAATTATATTCGGATTCCTATTCGAATGAATGGAACCGTATTTTTCTTTTTGATTCCATGCAATATCAGGACTTTGCGCCATATAACCCGGCTCATACCTTTTTCCTGCCGCTGGCAACCAATGTAAAACGTTGGGATTCCGTTCTTGCTGATTCCAATCCCGATTCTTATAAAAGTGATATTTCCTTTGTTGGATCGCTCTATACGGAAAAATGTCCTTATGATGCCATCAAGAATCCTTCCCCTTATCTCGAAGGATATCTGAATGGAATTATGGATGCACAGGAACAGATTTACGGTGCATTTCTTTTAAATGAATTGCTGCCGGATTCTATTGTCAAAGAATTTATTGACTGTATGCCGGATTATTATATTCCGCCGGAAAAAGCCAGACGGGTTGACCGGGATATCATTGCACAGCAGTACCTTGGCATGAAGGTAACTGCCAATGAGCGGAAGCACCTTTTGTCCCTTCTTGGCTCCCATTTTTCAGTAGACTTATACACCGGAAGTGATGCAGACGCTCTTCCTGTCCACAATCGTGGACGGGTTAAGACTTTAACAGAAATGCCTCAGGTCTTTGCCCACAGCAAAATTAATCTGAACATGACCTGCAAATCCATCCGGAACGGTATTCCCCTTCGTGTCTTTGATGTTCTTGGATGCGGTGGCTTCTTACTGACAAATTATCAGAATGATTTAAGTGAATGTTTTACCATTGGAGAAGATTTAGACATCTATACCAGTCCTGATGACCTTCTGTCTAAATGCGAATACTATCTTTCCCATGAAAAAGAACGGATAGAAATTGCCGAAAACGGCTATCAGAAAGTATTAAATCATTATACTTATGAGAAACAGCTTCAGAAAATGTTATCCTCTGCGCGCTCTCTTTAAAGAAAGGAACTCTATGAAAATATTATTTCTTGATTCACCGGCTTTTGCCAAAAAAGATATGTTAGAAGCATTTCATAACTGCAACATTGAAACCGATTTATTTATGCACGAGGATTATAATGTCCGCAAAAGTGCTGCCTATGATGCGGCTTTTGATGCTGCTGTAGAAAATACTTCCTACGACTTTGTATTTTCCTTTAACTATTATCCGATTCTGGCCACCTGTGCCCATCGGCATAATCTCCGTTATGTTTCCTATGTTTATGACAGTCCGCTGGTGGCTTTGTATTCCTTTACGATTACTTATCCCACCAATTATATTTTTCTTTTCGATTATCCAATTTACGAAGAGTTAAAGCAGGGGGGCATTGACCGGGTATTCTATCTGCCGCTTGCCGCAAATGCAAAAAGACTTTCCACCATGCAGGCAGCAGATTCTATCCTTGATATAATCTCTTCCGAGATTTCTTTTGTCGGTTCTCTTTATAACGAAGACCACCTGCTTTATGACCGCCTATATCAGAAGCTTCCTGCCTTTACGAAGGGATACCTCGATGCAATTATCGCAGCCCAGCAGCAGGTATATGGTGAATTTCTAATTCCCGGTTTATTAAATGATACCATCTTAAGTGATATGCAAAAATCCGTTCCATATGCGCCTAATGAAGACGGCATCGAAACACCGTGCTATATTTATGCCAACTATTTCCTTGCCAGGAAACTGGCAGAATTAGACCGCACTGCAATCCTAAAAAAGCTTTCCGCAGCGCATCAGGTGAAGCTTTATACCAACAATCCTACTCCGCAGCTTCCCAAAGTTGAAAATATGGGAGCCATTGACTATTATGAGATTATGCCTCTGGTTTTCCAACATTCAAAGATTAATCTTAACATTACATTGCGCAGTATCCAAAAGGGCATTCCTCTGCGGGCATTCGATATTATGGGAAGCGGTGGTTTCCTGCTGACCAATTATCAGGAAGATTTTCTGAATTACTTTGTTCCGGGAGAAGATTTCATTTATTATTCTTCCTATGAGGAAGCAGAAACTTATGCCGACTATTATCTTTCCCACGAAAAAGAACGTCAGCAGATTGCTGCCAACGCCCTTGGTAAAATTTTAGAGGCCCACACCTTTGAGCACCGGATTCAAACCATGTTATCTGTTATAGACGGTCAATAAATTTTTCATGTAAATCTGCTATGAGTCGGTCTACCGCAGATTCATAGCCCTTGTACCAGGCTTTTGCACGATTGCATAAGTCTGGTATTGTTAAATCTGCAGATAATACATCATCCCCAATGGAAAATTCTATTTCACTGTTATAATATAGTAACAAATCCTGCACCGGCTCTTTCTGGATTTCTTCATTGAGATTTCCAAATTCTGTCAGAAGTTTCTTCTGCTCCTCTACATTTCCATCTTTGGATGCCTGTTCTAACTGCTCTGCAACTTTCGTTGCTTTCTTAATATTTTCCTTTACTTCTTCCAGACGCTTCGGCTCTTCCTTTATCTCATTGATAATATCCTGCCGTTCTTCCTCTGAAAATGCCAACGGTACTTCCTGCAATAATTTTTCGAAATCAATTTCTTTCGTGCAGGAATCAATGACTTCTTTTAATGTCATCACTTTTGCGCCTTCTATTTTCGCGCCACCCTCTGTTGCATTGATTACCGTAATATCCTCCGGCAATTTTAAGATTTCATTTTCAATCCATTTCCGGTACATATCCATCTGATAATCCGTATCCAGCATGGTTCCGTCATTACCTTTTACCTGTACGATGACACGTTTCTTCTGGTGCTGCTCATTTTCTTTTTCATCCATCTTCAGACCGCTGTTATAGCTCTGTCCTCCGGTAAAAGCCAAATCCTGACCGATAAATACAATTTTCTTAAAGCCCAGTGCCTTTACCAGTGAAAATGCGCTGGTCGAAATAGAGCCTCCGGTTAAAATATCATCTAAGACATAGCCTTTCTTTTCTATTACAGCCTTTGCAAACATGTTACACGGAAATTCATCATAGAAATGTTTGCCGGTATGTCTCTTTACGATTTCTTCTCTGGATATTGCCTCAAATACAAACGGAAATGTGCTGATATCGATTCCTTCAAAAAAGCGGTCTGCAACTCTTGCGTCTACCGTCATTCCCAAATCCGGTGTAATTCCGGCATTTACTACTGCCCGGAGTGCTGCATCCACCACAAGAATCAATGCTTTTCCTTTCGCCCGCTTCAGTTCCTGCACATTTTTATTTAAGGATGGTCCTGCCGCCACAATAATTGCCGGTACATCACTCAAATCCTCCTCCGCAAGACATTCTTTCAGATAATGGGTATCTGTCTGCCAGAGATAATCATACATATTACTGAGAGCATGCGCCGCAAACTCATCCCGGAAATTATAGATGGTATTCCGATATATTTTCGTCTTATTCATGAAATATATCATAGTCTCTAACATATGTTTACATTCCTTCGGATAAATAGAATCATAATTTGGAAGAATGCCAAGGCGCATCATCCGGATATTGTTAAAGCTGATACCGGATTCTAAATAATCCTGCAGCATATTCTCTGACTCTACTATCAAATACACATTTTTCTTCTTTAAAAGTTCAGTATAATCAAAGGTCTCTAATGTTTTTTGGAAAATAGCAGCGGATGGTTCATATACAATAAGTGTCATGGTCTCATCCAGCGTCTGCGCCAATGCTTCTATACTTCTTCCGTCTCCAAATCCCAAAAGAAAGAACACACTGTAGGAGCCTTCTTTTTCAAACTGGCTGACATACTGCATGGATGCTTCCTTTGGATTATATTTACTATTTAACCGGTATTCCAATCCGCCCTTTGTCACAATCGGATAAAGCATTTCATCTTCCGCTGCTTCATAGCGTATCTCTACTGATTGCTCCGGCTGTGCCGTTTCCAGATATTCATGAAGTCTTACATGGTGTTCCCGGATTGCCTGCATATTCTTTTCGTATATCGTCATATTATATCTCCCATCCCATATATCTGCCATATTCATAGTTCAGGCAATCTGCCAGTTCCATGATCTGATGATTCTGATATGCATGAATCAGATGCTCCAATATGGTAACTGCCTGTTCCTGTATTGCTACGTCGGTTTCACCTTTTTCTGTATAATATGTAATTTGTTCTAACAGGCTATCCTTTATCTCCTGAATATGTGCACCAATCCATGGATAAGTTTCCTCCTGCTGGTTCTGATACAGCTTCCGGATTACTGCTTTCATTTCCTCTTGTAACTGACTATACTTTCCTGCTTCCACTTTAGAGTACCTCGTCTTATCTCTTTTCTTCTATTCTACATGATACTAATCTTTTCGTCACTAAGAAAATAATTATCACTACCCGTGTAACAAAGAATGTGACTTGGCACATTCTCGCATCTGCGACATCTAGCTTATACGCACCGTGCGCATCCTCGCGGAGCGTTTTTTTACTTTACAGGAAAGCAATTTCCTGTAAAGTAAAAAATAAAGCCGACCCTTTCGGGTCAGCTTTACTTTTATGGTTGAGTACTTATGATTACTGAAGTAAGGATAATACACCCTGAGTAGACTGATTAGCCTGTGCTAACATAGACTGACCTGCCTGAGCAAGGATGTTATTCTTGCTGTATGTAACCATTTCAGAAGCCATATCTGTATCACGGATACGGGATTCTGCTGACTGGGTATTCTCAGATGTGGTATCCAGGTTGGCAATTGTATGCTCCAGACGGTTCTGGATAGCACCCATTGCGGAACGCTGTTTAGAAACAACTTCGATTGCATCCTGAACTGATTTCATGTAAGAACCAGCTTTTGTAAATGTACTTACACTTAAAGTTGTCTTAAGACCAATCTTTGTTGCGCACATATTAGCAATTGAGAAGTCGATAGACTGTCCGGAAAGGGCACCTACCTGTAATTTCATCTGATTTGTTGCTCCAGAGAATGTACCATCTAACAGGTTCATTGTGTTGAACTGTGTAGTAGACTGGATACGGTTGATTTCAGATGTTAACTGATCCAACTCAGCACGGATAGCGCTTCTATCTACAGAAGTGTTAGTTCCGTTAGCTGCCTGTGTAGCAAGTTCGTTCATACGCTGTAAGATAGAATGTGTTTCATTTAATGCACCCTCAGCGGTCTGTACTAAAGATACACCATCCTGTGCGTTTGAAGAAGCTTTGTTAAGACCACGGATCTGGCTTCTCATTTTCTCAGAAATGGAAAGTCCTGCTGCGTCATCTGCTGCACGGTTGATTTTGTAACCGGAAGATAATTTCTCAGTTGATTTTGCCTGTGCGCTTGTTGTGATACCTAACTGTCTGTTTGTGTTTGCTGCCTGTAAATTGTGCTGTACTACCATAATTAATTCCTCCTTGAATTTAACGTCGCTTCCTTGCGACTACTTGTTTGTTGTTGCAGATATCTTATCGGCCGTACACTCCTCAAATCTATCTGCTAAGTAACAATATCTTGTTTACTTGTTATATATATCGGACGGTTGTCTCGATACTTTATAGTAAATGGAAAATTTTTTTAAATTTTTCCAGTCTACTTCTTATCATCCAGAAATGTGGAACCCGGAGTTCCCATTTTCATCATATTTCTGTAATAGGAATTCACCGCCTGTCTGGATTTCTTTACTTCCTTAATCTGTTTCTTCACGGAAGTAAATTTCTGCTGCATCAATACCTGATTGCGTTTTTCCTGGCTCTGGATTGCAGTACTCTTGTCCATGATTGCGGTAATATCCCGCTTCATCTGAGCAATGTCTTCCGAATATGCCCCTCGGTTCTCTGTCAAATCAGCTCGAACCCGGTCATAAATCTGACTGAATCCGTCATCTAACTTTGATAACTGCTCTACCATATCTGCCTTATGGTTCAGATTTTCTTCCAGTTCATCCGGATCTAAATCCGGATTTTCCAGCATGTCCTTCTGCAATACATTTAATGCCATAATTGTATCCAGCAGTTCTATTTTTTTCGTAAGGCTCTGTTTTAAGATTTCAATATAGCTGTTATTTGCTGTGTGCAAGCTTCATTACCTCTTTCCAAGTATCACGCATGGTGCGAAGGTGTACCAGTACTTCCTCTAAAATTTCTTTATCTTTTTTCATGTTTGCCTCAACCAGACGTTCCTGTAAGTACTTATACACATTTTCAAAGTCCTTTGCAACCGGATACTTATGATTTAAGGTTGCCTGAAACTCTTCTATGATATTTTCTACTTTTACAATATTTGTATGGGCTTTCTGGATATTATTCTCCTCAATTCCCATGATTGCAATATTACAGAATTTGATGGCACCTTCATAAAGCATCAGTGTCAATTCTGCCGGAGAAGCAGTCATAATCTTACTGTTCTGATATGCTGCATATCCATTGTTCATTGTCATCGTGTTACCTCCATGTATTTTCACATTATCACCGGTCTATACCTGTGACTGACATTTATCGGCACTTATGAACCTAAGAGACCTGACAGTGAGGATGTAGACTGCTGTAATTTTGCCAGTGCAGTTTCCATCGCCGCAAATTTCTTATAATAAAAATCTTCCATCGAAGTAATCTTATCTTCCCACTTCTTAATGGTGGTAGTGTAATTGCTATACTCTTTTGCCATCTGCTTATCATTATAAACAGTCATTGCACTGCTCAGAGAATTAGAGCGCATCTTGGTATCAATCTCATTGTATACACCGGTAACAAGCTGCTGCATGAATGCCGTAACTGTATCCGGGTCTTCCTGTAACATCTGTTTTAACTTATTGGTCTTAGAAGAAACCGCTGAATCATCTGCATCACCATCAATATGATAAGCATTTTCCTCATTCTCATCTGCATTGAGATATCCCAGGGTTGAAATACCAAAGCTGGAAAGGCTGTAACTCTTGCCATTCACAGTATATCCCTTATACATGGCACTGGTCATGGAATTTAAAAGATTACCCAGACTGTCATCCCGGCGAAGCAATGCACTCTTTACCTTCTTCTCCCATTCCTCGACTTCAGAATCTGTCATGGCATCTTTTTCTTCCGTTGTCAACGGCTCATATCCTTTGGCAGAATCTGCGTTGTAAAGAGAAGTCATCTCATTAATCAGGGAATTATATTCTTTTAAGAAATCTTTTATTTTCTTGTATACACCGTCTACGTCATTCTTTACCGTTACGTTAATCTCGCTACCTTCGGTGGAAGCCAGTGCCTCAATCTTCAGTCCGTTAATGCTGAAGGAGTTAGAGGATGACGTATATTTTGCATTATTTACATAAATCTCTGCATCCTGACCATCTATGCGGGTTGCATCCGTATTGTACTGTGTCTTGTCAGCTGCATTGGCAAGCTGTTTTACCGCATAGGAAATACGTGCCTCCAATGCAGCCTGATCTTCCCCGTTATCTAACAGGGCATATTTTTCAAGAACAGCCTTATTATCACTGATAATCTGATTCTGGGCAGTAATACTGTCCTGCTCTTTCGTAATCTTATCATTGTATGCATTGGTAAGTTCTTCTATGGATGCATATTCTGAATCTGCTGCCCCCTTATAAGCATGCTGAACACTGGTAATGAAATCATTCATATCCGCTTTTTCATCAGCTGTCAGGGTGTCATCAGCTGCCTGGGCGTCATACTTGTCTACTGCAGCCTTTGCCGCCGCAAATTCTGCAATGGTAACCTGTTTTACACCTTCGCCGGCATTTTCATCCTTCTTCTCAACAAGACCTGCTTTGGCTGCAAGGGCATTCAGGCGGTCTGTACCGGTTGCTTTTTTATCATCTGCGACTGTATCGTCTGCTACAATCAGCTTTCCTTCTGAATCTCTTTTAAAGTTTCCATCATCATCCAGTTCATATGTTTTGGATAAATCAGCTTTGGACATAGCTGCCAGTTCATCCAAATCACGGATTTCTCCTGCATTATCAAGTCCCTTATATGCATTCATCATGGTCTCATAGGAAGATGCATAATTTACCTTTGTTGTATAACCGGAAATCTTAGAGCGCGACTGTGTAATGCTATTATTGGCTGCTGAGATTGCATCCTTTGAATTCTGCAGATCCGCAAGAATCTGCGCTATATCCTGTCCATCATACGCTGCCCATGACTTATAATTCTCTGTATTGCTCTTGGAAGCTACCCTCAAGCCCAGTGCCTTTAATGCTGTGCTTCCATTGTCATCTACTCCTGACAGGCTGAAATCATTGGCTGCTCCTGTGCCGGATGCTGCTACATAGATTCTCTGGTTCGTAGCATCATAAGATGCTTTTACGCCTGCGTCATTTAATTTGGAAACAAAATTACTTACGGTTGTATCTGCTGTCACTTCAATAGTGCTGGTCTTTCCGGCAGATGTCACTTCAATCTTTCCACCGGCAAAGCTGTCATCACCCAATAACTCGCTAAGCTTGGTTGCTCCGGTTGTAGAAGCTGCTAACTGGCCGCCGGTAAGATAACCGGACTTTGCCACCTGATTAATCTTTAAGCTGTAGCTTCCGTTTACAGCAGTACCCTCTGCACTGACACTTGCCTTAGTAGTATCCGACACCGACGCCATCTTGGTCTTATACGCAGAACTGTACTTTAAGCTTGTCATGTTACTGTAAAGACTCTTTACCTTTTTATTTAATGTCTTCCATGCATCCTGCTTCCAGGAAAGCTTGGTCTGTGCTTTTACATATGTATTTTTCTTTACATTATATGCAGATACGAGCTGTGTAACAATCGACTCGGTATCCATTCCTGACGCTAATCCTGATACTCGAATTGCCATCTTAAGTACCTCCTATCTCTTCTCGTCTACCATCAGCCCTGCCATCTCCCAGAGCTTCTGTATCATGTCAAGTGTCTTCTCCGGCGGATATTCTTTAATCACTTTCTTGCTCTCTTTATCCACAATCTTAATGGTAACACGATTGGTTCCTTCATGGATGCCAAAGATTGCTTCTGTATGAGCCTGGCTGCGATTGATGCTCTCCACCGCCTTCTTAACCTGTTCCGAGGAAGCGGCAGTTGCTTTTTCTTCTTCTGCTGGATTCTGACCCTGTGCTGCTGCATTTTCTAATACACTGGCATTTTCCTGCTGCATTTCATCTGCACTTGTCTGTAATCCTTCTGTTGTTACTGCGGAACTTTCTCTTATTGTTCCCTGAACCGGAGAACTTCCCTGATACACCGATCCACTGTTTCTGATTGATTCAATTGACATTGCTTACACCTCCATGTGCTTCTTGTCATTTCCGTTTACCATTGTTCTAACTCTTATATCGGTAGAACCCGTAAATTTATTTAGCGGTTACAGTAAATTTTTCAAAGCTTCTAACCCATCGGCTTTAAGAGAAGCTTCATTTTCTTTCTGAATCTGTAAATATACTTCTTTCCGGTATACCGGCACATTCTTCGGTGCTGAGATGCCGATTTTAATCTGGTCTCCTCTGATCTCCAGTACTGTTATCTCAATATTGTTATTGACAACAAGGGATTCTCCCTTTTTTCTTGTTAATGCCAGCATCTTATTCACCTGCCTTCTTCTTTGCTTCTTCTAAAATTTCATAAATTCTGTATCTTACCGGCAGGTCATCCTCTACGATTATCTGACTCGCTTTTCTTGTGTCTGTATTAATTACAATCGGTGCTTTTAAGTTCACTGCAAGTTCTTTGATATTCTGCGGCACGGTAACTGTTACCAGTACATAAAGGTTATCCTCTTTTATGGTTCCAAGATTCTTTAACAATTCCTCTTCCACACTTGGATTATATGTTTCACAAACGAACAGCGGATCCATTACCGGAAATGCTATCTCTGGCTCGTCCATGGACTGTAACCAGGAAATGGATGGTCTGCCCTCTTTTTCTTCATCGAAGATTAAGGTAAACTTCTTCATATCCGGAAATCCAATGATTCCGTCCTCAAATGTTATGATTTTGCTTTCGTCAATTTCTATTTCCCCAAACAATCTTGTTGCTGCTTTCATGCCAGTTTCTCCTTTCTTACAGATAATCCAGTAAAGTCTGTCTTTCTAATTTAGCGGCCGCCTGTAAAGATGCCTGATATGCAGTATAGGAAGAAGTATAGTCAATGATAATCTCTGATAAATCCTTATCCTCATTGTCTGATTTTAACGCCTCTACCGTCTGCTGCTGATTAGACATGCGGTTCTTTGTAATATCAAGCTGCTGTCCCTTGCTTCCCACATCCGTGATTGCAAGGTTTACATCTGACATATAGCCTTCGAATTTCGTCAATCCCCTGTTAAATACTGTCTGCAGCTGATGGTCTGCATAATCTGCCTGTTTCTGGGCAGCAGCCAGACAGCTTTCCAAATATTCCTGGTCGTCCTTTGAGGAATACTGGCTTAAGCCTTTCATTTCCTTAATGTTATCCACTACACTATGTGCGTCAATCGCTGACTGCACAATGGAAGTAAGATTATCTAAATCTCTTGCGATATCAGAATTGAACACTGTGCTTGCCTGTGTATTTACCACCAGTGTCTGATTCGATGCAATGGTATATTCAATATCCTGCCGGACTCTCTTTCCGTTTTCAAAATTAGTATATTGGATTGGATTAGCTGCATCTGTATTATTGGTACAGTCAAAATAATTCTCCGGTCGTAATTCTCCTTTGGAAAATCCGGTCTTATCATAATTTACAGAAACCGTTGCTCCGAATGATTTCAGATTTGATGCCAGCGTTTTTCCCATCAGGAATTCACCGGTGTCTTTATTAAATACGATGTCATTATCTGCTATTGCATAAGAAGACGCTTCTAAATCACTGGTGGTAACAGTGGTAACATTCAGCTCTTTCGTGGTCATCTGTCCGGTTGCTGTGTCTTTATAACTGTAACTGATTTTTCCACCAGTAATATCGGTAATATTATCATAGGAAAGGCGCAATCTGTGCAGTGTAGTATTCTCCGGTGTACCCGGTGCTGTCTTTGCAGCTACGTCTGCAGCTGTCGGGGTCTTAACATTTCCATAGGAATAATTATATTCTTCGATTTTATCTGCGGATAAATACTCGCTGATATTATAAGCCTCTTTGCTGTCTGCCTGGAATGTCAAGGTTGAATTCGTCTTATAACCGGTAAATACTGTTCTTCCTGCATAATCTGCATCACCTTCAGAATAAATCTGGTCACTTAAGGACTGTAACTGTTTTAAAATAGTTTTACGGTTTTCTTCCGTCAGCGTTCCATTGGCTCCTGCATCACACTGGGTGTGAATGGTAGTCAGCAGCTTTTTCATGTTAGTAAGAGAGGTTTCGGTAACATCTAACCATGCCTCTGCATCAGGAATATTTTTTTCATAATACTGATTAATCTGGCTTAAACTGCTGCGCAGCCGAAGTGCACGGATAGCAATAACCGGGTCATCGGATGGCCTGCTGATTTTCTTCTGTGAAGTCATCTGATTATTCAATGTATTCACATTGGTCTTGTTTCCATTGATATTTATTTTGGTATTGCTCATGATCATGTTATTGGTTACTCTCATTCTAACAAACCTCCTTATACTCCGGTCTCTAAGATTAATCTGTCATACATCTCTGCCATAACAGAAACCATCTTGGATGCCAGATTGTATGCATTCTGGAATTTTACTAAGTCCAGTGCTTCTTCATCTTCATCTACACCGGATACCGACTGTCTCTGCATATCGATAGTCGACTCTATATTGGAATAATTCTTGCTGAAAAGCTCCGCTTCTTCTGTATCTACAGAAATATCCGAAAGCAGACACTGTAAGAAATCATCTGCCCCCGTTCCACGGTAAAGCTTGGTATCACTCTCTAATTTCTTCAAGCTATCCAACAATGTATATTTATCCACACCATCGGTGTACTCTGACCTGGTTACTGCTGCAAATCTTCCCGGGTCTGTTATGGACTCTGAATTTACAGCAAAGTTTAATGCTGTCAGCTGATAATAGGTATTGGAACCGGAGGATATCTGTGTATCTGTAAAATCATATTCTCCGCCTAAAGCTCTCTTTCCTACAAAGAAGCTTCCCATTTCTTTTCCATTTAAATCTACTGCCGGATCAGCTGCGTCTCCACGTTCAATATCATTAAATGCTTTGGTAAAGCTCCTTAAGAACTGGTTCATCTGGGACATATAGTACGGGATTCCCATGGCATCCACACTCTTTCCAATGCTGACACTTTCTCCTAAGAACTTGCTTCTCTGGGATGCATTTAACTCCTGCTTTAATGTAAAAGTATAACTTCCATCTGCATTCATGGTAAAATCGGAATAAAGGTAATCATTGTTTAATACGGTTATGATTCCCTGTTCTGCAATGGATAATTTCTCTACATCCGTCATAGATGGATTCTTTACGGTAATCTGTGTTACGGTTCTTCCATCTACCACAGTATTCTGGATACTTCCGGCTTCTGTTCCTATTTTACCGGTAAAGTTCTCTGCATTATTTCCATCCCGCATTTCAAACAAAGCTCTTAAGCTTCCACCCATAGATGCACTGGCTGCATTGAATTTAACTCCGGTATCTGACCAGGTCAGGTCATATAATCCATCGATATCAGTCTGGTTAATCTTCTGCTCTCTCGCTTCATAAGAGAGGGTACGGTAATCGTATCCGTCCACCATGGTCTGTCCATTGATTTTCACGGTGTATTTATTAATTCCAAGATCCATATCCGGATAGTTACTGTTGGTAATCGGCACTTCTGATATTTCAACCGGAACAATTGTGGAAAGTTCATCCACCAAAAGTGCTCTCTTATCTCTCAGCTCATTGGCATGTCCACCATTGATTTCCACCTGATTAATCTGCTTATTAATCAATGCAATTTTCTCTGCAATGGAGTTTACATTATCTACAGTAGACTTAATCTCATTGTTTAAGGTTCCCTGTAATTCCTGAAGGTTCGTAGCAACTCCGTTAAAATAGGTAGCAAGACTCTGGGCGCTTCCGATAAACTGCTTTCTTACATTCTCATCAAAGTTCGTATGCTGTGTGGTATCCAGATTATTAAACATGGTTTTTAATAATGTGGAAAAACCCTTTTCCGTATCATCATCTGTAAAATATGTCTGAATCTGTTCCATATAGTAAAGACGTTTCTGATACAATCCAAGGTTTCCATTATTATTCCAGTATTTCGTGTCATAATAGCTGTCCCGGAGTTGTGTGACAGAAACCGCATTTACTCCGGTTCCGGTGGTTCCGTATTTTGCATTGACACGCATTCCCTCACCGGCTTCTTTATTCGTTACCTGTTTACTGTAACCCTTGGTCTGTACATTGGATACGTTATTGGCAGCAGTATTTACAGATGCCTGAAATGCATTTAATGCAGATGCTGCTATATTTAATCCAAAAAATTGTGACGGCATATTCCCACCTCTTCTATATTACAATCCGTTAATTAATGTCTCTATCATGTCACTTACCACATTCATAAAACGGCTGGCTGCATTGTAAGCATTCTGGAACTGAATCATACTGGTCAGTTCCTCGTCAGAAGAAACTCCGATTACCTGCTGACGCTTATTATCAACGGTATTTACCGTGTTATTCAGTGTCTCTGACATGGTATTGTAAACAGAACCTGCTGTTCCTGTTTCACCAATCATCTGTGCATAATATTCCATAAAGGTACATTTACTGGTAGCATTCGGATTCAAAGAAATCTCACTCTTCTTCCACATCTCTGTAAATGCGGTACCAAGCTGCTGCGCTACCTGTTTATTATTACTATCCTGTGTCAGATGCGGGATGTAAGATGGCTGGCTGATAATTTCATCATTTACCTTAAGGCTAGACAAGGTATACATTTTAGAAATATCTGTTGCACTTTCCTCATTGTATACATAGTATGTCCTGGTATTTCCAGCCGCATCCGTTACATTCACCTCTGTATAGCGATCCGTTCCTACCCTGGAAAATAGCTCCTGTGGCGGAAGCTTTCCATCACTTCCTACTGCACAGTTATCTGTATCTAAAACTTTCATCCCCTGTGTAATGGTAAACGCATTTCCATCTGCTGTTGTTCCGGTTAAATCTGTGCCAGCATATTCTACATTCGGACAGAAGATATCATTGATTGCTGTAACCAGTTTATGTACCAGCTGGTCTAATTCTGCTTCTGTAGAAAGCATTACAGACATTCCTGCATCATCATTATATTCCTGACGGGATTTTCCTTCTATATCACGGTAATCTGCCACATAATTTCCGCGCTGCATTACCAGTGCCTTCAATTCTCCGATGTCGGTGTTATAAGCAGATGAAATATCTACATTAAAGTTAAATACATTGGCTGTCTGTCCACGATTCGTATCTGACATCTGCGGCCAGTATGGTGTAATATAACCGGTCTCGTCATCTACGCTTTTTCCCATCTCATATACCTGGGCACGATTTACGAAATCAACACCTTCTATTGAAACAAATACAGTTCCATCGTATTTCTCATCATAGTCGATATGAACCAGACCTGCCAGTTCGTCCAGTGCGTTATCCCGCTGGTCTCTTAATTCCATTGCAGTCTCGACTCCACCAGCCTCGATTTTTACAATGTTTTCGTTTAAATCATAGATTTTCTTTCCCAGTTCATTAATCCGGTCAATATCTTTGGAAATTTTTGTATTTAAATTATTCTGATAGTTCTGTAAACTTGTGTAAACGGCTTTCGCCCGGCGGATAAACAGACTCGATTTCTGCATTACAAGGTTCTGGTTTACCGAATCAGATGGATCTTTAGAGAACTCTTCAAATGCAGTATATAAAGACGAGATACTATCTTGGAATGCTTCTCCCTCCAGCTCCTGAAAATATGTATAAATTTCATTGGTTGCAGAGTAGCATGCGGAATAAAAAGACTGTCTTCCAGTCTCTGTCCGATATGATTTATCTAAAAATATATCTCTTGAATGAATGACATCTGCAATACTTACACCAAGTCCGGACTGCTGATTACTGATTGCTGCATTTTTATCAAATGTATTGTAATGGCGGTCCGCCTGAATGACCTGCTGGCGCACATATCCGGTTGTGTCAACATTCGCAAGGTTATTTGCTGTCGTATTTAAGGCATTCTGGCTTGTCCGAAGTCCAGAAGAACCAATATATAAACTTCCCATTCCATTTGCCATGGTACATTTCCTCCTGCCTACTGTTTCGTGTCAAAAGCGCTGCTTCCTAACAAATCTCCGGTATTGTATGCAGATTTGTTATAATTTGCCGTTTCCGGTGCCTGTCGCAGGCTCTTAAACAAGGTCAGGTCAAACTCCACCATCTCTAAGGACTGTTTTATCAGTGCCTGATTCTGTGTGTTTAGCTGTGCCATTTCCTTTAACGTCCTGTGAAGTTTATCCCGAAGTGAAATAAGGCGGCTTTGTTCTTTTGGCTGTGATTCCAGTATCTGTATCATGGTCTCAATGGTAAAATCATCCTTTGATTTACCCAGTACATCTGCCATATCCTGTAAGATAGTTCTGCGGCGCACTTCATATCCATGAAGCACATCTGTCATTTCCTGCTCCATTGCAGTAATTTCTTCCAATCTCTTTACATTTCCAGCAACCAGTACATCTGTCTTCTCTTTTGAAAGAACAATCAACTCCTGATATTGTTTATCTTCCTGCAGAAGTACATCTGCCAAATCCTCCATCAAACTAGCCACGGCTTATCCTCACTTCTTACTTCTTCATTTCGTTATATTTTGCCAGTAACATACTTGCAAAATCTCCGGAATCCACATCATATTTTCCTGACTGGACACTTGTTTTCAGTTCTGCGACTTTATCTTCCCTGATATCCGAAGCTTCTGCGACTGCCTGTTTTGCGATCTGGTAATCTCTTCCCAACTGGGAAATCTGCACTTCATCCCTGCCTGTGCTTACACCATATGGCTGCTGTACTTTACCAGTCTTACTTGTTTTATATATGGATGCGATCTGGTTATAAGCTTCTATACGCATAACGGCATCTCCTTTCTTCCTTGAAATGATTCGCATTTCTGTTGTCTAATCTATTTATCGGACGTTTCTTTGGAAAACTTAGTGCAATTTTAAGAAAATATTTTTTCCTCCTGTTACCGGTCTGTAGTGCCTGCAGCAGCTTCTTGCGTAAAATAGCCCCGGCATCTTGATATGTACCCAGAATCCTGGACACATATTTATGAACTAGGCTGAACACATG
>OGOV01000024.1_pt1 | contig 164321 bp, 151 predicted proteins | sample 1552711 | NCBI WGS metagenome assembly OGOV01 (sample SAMEA2580216, study PRJEB22360) | human gut metagenome | biome: human gut; feature: human-associated habitat; material: faeces | place: Denmark | collected 2008/2010 | reverse complement strand
AGCACTTGACTTTTAATCAAGTTGTCCGCGGTTCGAGTCCGCGATGGCTCACCAAACTAGGATTTAAGCTTTAACTTAAATCCTAGAGAACTTTTAAAGGCCCCGTGGTCAAGCGGTTAAGACATCGCCCTTTCACGGCGGAGACATGGGTTCGATTCCCGTCGGGGTCACCAATTGAATATGCCACTTTAGCTCAGCTGGTAGAGCAACTGACTTGTAATCAGTAGGTCGTCCGTTCAAATCGGACAAGTGGCTCCAATACTTAAAGTTAGACTTGTTATAAACTTGTCTAGCTTTTTGTTTTATAAGGAGAAACATGGTAATTATCAAAATAATAAAGAGGAAAATCTTATATTGTTATGCCCTAATTGCCATTCTTTAACTAGTACGTATAAAGGAGCTAATAAAAATTTTGGAAGGAAGGATAGAAGAAAGTATGCAAAGTAAAGTGGTAATAGTTACTGGAGCTTCAAGAGGGATAGGTGCTAATATAGTAAAAACATTAGCAAAAAAAGGATACAATGTCATTTTAAACTATAATACATCAGAAAAAGAAGCAATAACTGTAAAACAAGAGTTAGAAAAAAAAGGAATAGAAATTGAAATATTTAAAGCAGATGTTTCTAAAAGGCAAGAGGCAAAAAAGTTAATTGAATTTGCATTAGAAAAATTCAAACAAATAGACGTTTTAGTAAATAATGCAGGTATATCGCAAATAAAACTATTTACAGAAATAACAGACGAAGATTGGGCGAGGATGATTAATACAAACTTAAATTCAGTATTTTATTGTACGCAAGAGGCATTACCAAATATGATTAATAACAAAAGTGGGTGTATTATAAATATTTCTTCAATATGGGGAATAACAGGAGCATCTTGCGAAGTACATTATTCGGTTTCTAAAGCTGCGATAGATGGATTGACAAAATCATTAGCAAAAGAATTAGGTCCATCAAATATAAGGGTAAATTCAGTAGCACCAGGATTTATAGATACAGATATAAATAAAAACATATCAGAACAAGCAAGAAAGGAATTTATAGAACAGATACCAATGGAAAAGATAGGACAAACAGAAGATATATCTAAATGTGTAGAATGGTTAATAGAGGATAATTATACAACAGGTCAAGTAATTTCTATAAATGGTGGAATAGTAATATAAAAGACAATCAAAAAAACTGACACCAATGTCAGTTTTTTATTTTATATAAATTAATGCTCTATTCTTCTATTTTTCTTTTATAATTTCCAGAAATTAATTTTGGCAAATAAGTAATTACTTTATAAATAGTAAGCTTTATTTTTTTGCTCCATATATATGTTTTCCTTAGTCTTCTACTTTCTGCAATATTATTATTTTTATCTTGGACAACTAAAGCTAATTCGACTTTTTCAATAGGAAATACATAATTAGCATTGTTATTATTATCCCATTCATTTTTAGAATTTCTAAAACAGAAATTTAAAGTATCGCCTGATAATAAGTCTATTTCAGCTTGAAATCCTAATTCGGTTTTTTCCATTTTAACTTCATTAACATTGTTCCAGTTTGGACCAAATCCGTAATGAATATAAACCTCCTCAGAATTGCCTTGGAAAAGAACACCAACATATGAGATTTTAACTTTAGTGTTTTCAACTAATTTATCTGTATTAAAAAAAACATTTTTTACTAATTCCATTTTTATATCTCCCTCATTCATCTCTTGTTTATATTACAAACTAAATTATATTATTAAATAAAATATTATTCAAGTATTTTCTACAAAAAATATAAAAAAATTAATTTTTTTTGATACCTACAACCTTACCTATAATATTAAATTCATCATATTCCGAAAAATTTATCGATTTATAGTCCTTGTTATCTGATTTTAAAATTAATCTATCTGCTCTAACTACAAATTTTCGTACATAAATTTGACCTCTAATTTGAACTATAGCTAGATCATTACTGCTTAATGGAGCATTTAATTCAACAAAAAGATAATCTCCTTTTTTTATTTTTGGTTCCATAGAACTATCTGGCATTTTTACAGCGACTGCTGCAGTGGAAGCACTAGAAGGACATTCTATAAAATCAGCTATATTTTCAAAAGCTAGAACTCTATTATATGTCATGTGTCTAAAAATTTTATAATAATCCTGTTCATCATATGTGGCTTTATCATACATAAACATAAAAGTTTGATAAGGAACATCTAAAGCTTTACAAATACTTTTTAAAGCTCTGTGGCTAGGAATACGTTCACCTTTTTCAATGTGAGTAAGATGACCAATATCAATTTTAGTAAGTTTAGAAAGTTGTGTTTTAGACATATTTTTTTCTTTTCTTGCTTTAGCAATCATATCACCAATCATTATAAATCACTCTTTTTACCATTTTTTTTCATTATATAAAAAATATATATAAAAGTCCAGAAAAAATAACAATTTTTACTAAATAAAGTATATTGTAAAAAAATAATTTATATGGTAATATATGTTTAAGATAAAGTATAAATATATACTAAAGCAAATAAAAAAATAAAGGGGTACAATATGGAAGAACATGGAGATAAAGCAATAAAAATAGAAGAAAATAAAACCATAGTAGAAGAAATAAATAACGAAAATGAAATACTAAAAAATATAGAGGAAGGCTATGAAGAAAAAGGAACAAAAGAGACAAGAAAATCAAGACGAGAGAAGGCAAAAGAAAGTAAAAGAAAAGCAACAATTGCTATAATGATAACATTAATAATATGTTCTCTAATAATATTTTCTATAATATTTGCATTACTAAATATAAAAAATACGAATATTTTATCAGGCATATCAATATTAAATATAGATGTTTCTGAAATGTCAAAAGAAGAAGCTTTACAAAAAGTAAATGATATAATAAATGAAAAATTAACAAGTGATATTACAATAAAACACGGAAGTTATGAAACAGTAGTAAATACAAGCCAATTTGGGATAAAATTTAATATAGATAAAGCTGTCAACAAAGCTTACAATATTGGAAAAGCAGATAATATTGTAGTAAATAATTATAAAATTTTATTAACTAAACTGTTCAAAACAAATATTGAACCAGAATTAATTATTGATGAGGAAGTTTTACAAAATAAAATAAAAGAAATATCAGCTAAGTTGCCAAATGCAGTAGTAGAAAACAGCTATTATATAGAAGGAAAAAAACTTATAATAGTAAGAGGAAAAAGAGGAAATAAAGTAGAGAGCGAAAAATTTAAAAATATATTGTATGCTCAAATTAAAGACATAAATAAAAAAGAGAATATCATAGAATTACCTGTGCAAGAGGCTGATCCAGAACCTATAAACTTAGAAAAAATAAGAAAAGAGATATACAAAGAACCTAAAGATGCATATATAGAGGAAAATCCATTTAAAGTATATACACATGTAAATGGTGTGGACTTTGATATGTCTATGGAAGAAGCGGAAAAAATTATTGAAGAAAACAAGCAAGAATATGAAATACCATTAAAAATAACTATACCTAAAAAAACATTAGCTGATCTAGGAGAAAAAGCATTTCCAGATCAATTATCTACATATACAACAAGATATAATGCAGGTAATTATAATAGAAGTAATAATTTAGAATTAGCTGCAAAAGCAATTAATGGAACTATACTTATGCCAGGCGAAACATTTTCATATAATCAAACGGTTGGTGAAAGAACAATTAGTGCTGGATATAAAGCAGCAGGTGCATATGCAGGAGGAAAGGTTGTACAAGATGTCGGTGGGGGGATATGTCAAATATCTTCTACATTATATAATGCAGTATTATTGGCAAATTTAGAAGTCACAGATAGAAGTAACCACTGTTTTGAAACTTCTTATGTGGCAGCAGGTAGAGATGCAACAGTTAATTGGGGAACAGTAGATTTTCAATTTAAAAATAATAGGAACTATCCAATAAAAATAGAGACTGTAGCTAAAGATGGGATTACAACAGCACAAATATATGGAATCAAAGAAAAAACAGAATATGAGGTAATAATTCAATCAAAAATAACTTCATATATATATCGTACTACAAAATATAAAAATGATGCAACATTAGAAGAGGGAAAAGAAATTGTTGAAGAAAGTGGATTTGATGGATGCAATAGCGAAACATATAAAATATTAAAGCTAAATGGAAAAGTAATATCACAAACATTAGTATCAAGAGACACATATGATCCTATGGACAGAATCGTAATAAGAGGAACAAAAAAGATAGCAAAACCAGAAGTTATAGTTCCCGTAAATAGTGGAGAAGAAGAGAAGGATAAACCTCAAGAAACAGATATAAACTCAGAAGAAAGTGATATAAATCAAGAAAGCGTAACTTAAATTATTGTGTTTATCTTGACAAATTTAAAACACAGCATTATAATAATAATTGTTTTAAATTTGTCAAGAAAAATATGCGCCATTAGCTCAGTTGGTAGAGCAGCAGACTCTTAATCTGATGGTCGGAGGTTCGACTCCTCTATGGCGCACCAAAGGAGTAGTAAAAAACTATTCCTTTTTTTCAGTTCCTAAGATAAAAAATATGAAAATATTGATAAAATACTTGACAATACAGGACGAGCATTTTATTACTACATATAGTTTTATATAAGGAAGTAAGATTGTGGAAGAGAAATTAAAGAAGAATTATTAGAAAGAATAGTTAATAATTACAATGGACTAACAAAAAAATAGGTCCATGAAATTTTCTTAAAAAAATACTGAATAATTAAATTAAGTAGCCATAATCTTTTATTTATACTGGAGGTAATATAAATGGAGATATTGCTATTTATCTATTGTAAAATACAAAGTTTTATGGTACAGTGTGTCAAAGGGCAGAGTCTCTGACACTAACATAAATTTGTGCCAAAATTCCCCGTCCCCTTTGGCACCATTAATTGAAGAATATATTAAAAAAGTTAGGAGCTAGGATGTTAGAAAAAGAAAAATTTATGCTAGAAGCATTAAAACAAGCTAAAAAAGCATATAACAAAGAAGAAATACCAGTAGGGGCTATAATAGTAAGAGATGGAAAAATTATAGCAAGAGCATACAATAGAAAAGAGGAAAAAAAAGATACAACACAACATGCAGAAATTATAGCTATAAAAAAAGCAAGTAAAAAATTGAATGCTTGGAGATTGCAAGATTGTGAAATGTATGTTACACTAGAACCATGTGCAATGTGTGCAGGAGCATTAATACAAGCACGAATTAAAAAGGTGTATATAGGTACAATGGATAAAAAGACAGGTGCTTGTGGTTCAGTTCTAAATTTATTAGGTGATTATACATTTAACCATAAAGTAGAAATAGAAACAGGAATAGTGCAAGAAAAATGTGAAAAAATTTTAAAGGATTTTTTTAAAAATTTAAGAAATAAAAAGTAAATATTGTGGAGTGGTATCGAAGTGGTCATAACGAGGCTGATTCGAAATCAGTTAGTCTGCGAAAACAGGCACGTGGGTTCGAATCCCACCCACTCCGCCAAATTTTTCATGCGAGGAGGATACATGGAAACAGATAAAAAAAAGCAAACTATAAAATTCTATTTGGCTGTAACTGTATTAATTTTAATATTAATAGTAATTGCAATTATAATGATAAAATATGAAGTAGAAGGGGAACAAAATATGCCTTTTAAATTATCTAAAATTATAATTGTTAGTACAGCAGAAGGTGTGGAGCAGGAAAAAACAAATAAAAAATGGAATTTTAATATATTTCAAAACAATGATATATACTTTTATATAGACAAAAATGAGGAATTTAAAACTGAGAAACAAATGTATATAGAGAGTATTAGCATAGAAAACATTAGAATTGTAAAAGCACCAAAAATAGGAGAAGTAATAACATATATGCCAAATAGCTCAGAAGGAAGGTTATATGATTATTCAGAAGATTATATTGTAGATGAAAGATTAAAATATAAAGGTGGAGCACGTAGCAATTCAAAAATATTAGAAATAGGAAACCAAGGTGGAAATGCAACAATAAGATTTAGCAATACAAATATAGGAAAGTACGAATCTGATGAAGATGAACAAATTATACATGATGGTACATTAATTAAAAAAATAGAAAAAACTACAGACGATATTAAATTTACAGTTGCATTTGATTTCATAATAACAATAAATAAAAACAAATATAAAGCAGAGATAACATTAGAATTGCCATGCGGAGATATTGCCGAAGAAGGAACTGTAAACTTTGAAAAAACAGATATGAAAGATATTATTTTTAAAAGGGAAAAATAATATAAAATATTAAATGGAAAGAAGGAATAATATGTATAGGATATTAGCAATTAATCCAGGTTCAACATCTACCAAAATAGCACTTTTTGACGATGAAAAGATGGTTTTTAAGGAAAACTTAACACATGAGGCAGACAAGTTAGCACAATTTAAAGAAATATCAGAGCAACTACCATATAGAACAGAGATGGTAATTGAAGCACTAAACAAAAATAACATACCTCTAGAAACGATAGATGCATTTTCTGGAAGAGGAGGAGGACTTGTATCAGTAGCTGGAGGAACATATGAGATAAATGATATATTATTACATCATGCACAAATAGGCTATACAATGAAACATGCATCTGTATTAGGAGCACAAATAGCATATAATTTAGCAAAAATAAATAATAAAAAAGCATATGTTGTAAATCCTGTAACTGTAGATGAAAAACAAGAAATATCAAGAGTTACTGGAATAAAAGGAATATACAATCAAAGTATATTCCATGCGTTAAATCAAAAAGAAGTAGCACATCAATATGCTAATAGCATAGGAAAAAAATATGATGAATTAAATTTAATTGTAGCACATTTAGGTGGCGGAATTTCTGTTGGAGCACATAAAAATGGAAAAATTATAGAGGTAAACAATGCTTTAAACGGAGATGGGCCATTTGCACCAACAAGAAGTGGAAAAGTTCCTGCAATAGATTTAATAGAAATGTGCTTTTCAGGTAAATATAGTGAAGAAGAACTTAAAGAACTAATTACTAAAAAAGGAGGACTAGTATCACATTTAGGAACAAGTGACGCAAGAGATGTAGTAAAAATGATAGCAGAAGGAAATGAATATGCAAAATTAGTTTATGATGCAATGATCTATCAGGTAGCAAAGGAAATAGGAGCACAAAGTGTGGTACTAAAAGGAAAAGTAGATGCCATAATACTAACAGGTGGAATGGCATATGATGAATATTTTATAAAAACATTAAAAGAGTATATATCTTTTATAGGAAAAGTTGTAATTATTCCAGGAGAAGAAGAAATGCAAGCTCTATCAAATGGGGTATTAAGAGTATTAAATGGAGAAGAAAAAGCACAAGAGTATACAGGAGTACCAGTAAAATAGAAATTTGTCAAAAAATAAGAAAAATGTAAAGTAAATAACTATTTTTGTCGAAGGTATTGCAAAATAAAATAAAAAATATAAAATTGACAGAGGATAGAGGTTAAAAGCTTTTTAACACTAACCTCTGTTTTTTCTTCAAATAATTTAATTCTAAATAAAAATCAAAAAGAGGTAAAAAATGTTATCAATAGTAAAAAGTATGGCACTATATGGTTTAGATGGGTGTCTTATTAACGTGCAAGTTGATGTTTCTAAAGGTATGCCACGGATGGGAGACAGTGGGATTGCCAGATACAAGTATAAGAGAATCAAAAGAAAGAGTAAGAACAGCAATAAAAAATTCTGGGTTTGAATTAAGAAGTAGTAAAATTATTGTAAATTTAGCACCTGCGGAAATAAAAAAAGAAGGTCCATATTTTGATTTGCCAATAGCAGTAGGAATATTGCTAAGTATGGAAACAATAAAACCACAAAAAGTAGAAGATACGATATTTATAGGAGAGCTATCATTAGATGGTAAACTTATGAAGGTAAATGGAATTTTACCATTATGCATAGAAGCTAAAAAACTAAATATTAAAAGAATAATACTTCCAAAAGAGAATGTAAAAGAAGCAACAATTGTAAAAGGAATAGAAGTAATAGGCATAAATGATTTAAAAGAAATCGTAATGTATTTAAATGAAGAAATAGAAATAATAGAGGAGAAGATAGATGCAGAAATTATATTAAATGAAAATAATAAATATTCATTTGACTTTTCAGATGTAAAAGGGCAGGAAAATGTAAAAAGAGCTTTAGAAATAGCGGCTGCTGGAGGACACAATGTGCTTTTAATACGGTTCTCCAGGGTCTGGCAAAACTATGCTTGCAAGAAGAATACCATCAATATTACCAGATTTAACTTTTGAAGAAGCTTTAGAAATAACAAAGATACATAGTATAAGTGGGAAGCTGACACAAAAATGTCCATTAATAACAACAAGACCCTTTAGGGCTCCGCATCATACAATTTCGCCAATTTCATTAATAGGTGGAGGAAAAATCCCAAAACCAGGAGAAATAAGTTTGGCACATTATGGAATATTGTTTTTAGATGAACTGCCAGAATTTAATAAGAATACTTTAGAAGTGTTAAGAGCGCCGTTAGAAGACAATATTGTTACAATAAGTAGAGTAAATGCCACATTAACATATCCATGTGATTTTATGTTTGTTGCTTCTATGAACCCATGCCCTTGCGGATTTTATGGCGCATCAGACAAAGAATGTAACTGCAGTGAACAAGCCATAAATAAGTATATGGGAAGAATAAGTGGTCCATTATTAGATAGAATAGATATTCAAATAGAAGTTACACCTGTAAAATATGAAAAATTACAGGTTGAAAATAATGAAATAGAAACATCTGAAGAAATAAAAGCCAGAGTTAATAGTGCAAGAAAAATACAATTAGAAAGATATAAAGATGATAAAATTTATTCAAATTCACAACTGACTCCTAAATTAGTAGAAAAATATTGTAAATTAGATTCAGAAAGTAAAAAAATATTACAGTATGCATTTGACAAGCTACATTTAAGTGCAAGAGCACATGTAAGAATATTAAAAGTAGCAAGAACAATAGCAGATTTGTCAGAAAAGGAAAACATTCAAAAAGAACACATAGCAGAAGCAATACAATATAGGAATTTAGACAAAAAATATTGGAAAAATTAATCTATTTATTAAATTTGTATTAGTTTGAATCTTTGATAATCCGCAAGAAAAAATAAATAATATATGGAGTGATAAATATTAAAATAATTAAAAAGATAGATAAAGAATATCCGCAAAGATTATTAAAAACAAAAAAATCACCAGAAAAGTTATATGTAGAAGGTGATTATAGTTTATTAAACAAAAATTCAATAGCAATAGTAGGTTCTCGAAATTGTACGGAATATGGTAGAAAACATGCATTCAAATTTGCAGAAGAGCTTTCTAAAAACAATATTTGTATAGTAAGTGGCTTAGCCGTAGGAATAGATGCAGCTGCACACTTGGGGTCTATGTCTGAAATTGGAAGAACAATAGCAGTAATAGGATGTGGATTTAATAATATATATCCAGAAGAAAATATAGAATTATATAATCAAATATTAGAAAATGGAGGATGTATAGTTAGCGAATATGAGCCAGGTAGAAAGGCCGATTTGAATACATTTCCTAAAAGAAACCGAATTATTAGTGGAATATCTATGGGCACTTTGGTAGTAGAAGCGGAATACAGAAGTGGAAGTAGCATAACAGCAAAATATACCATAGAAGAACAAAAAATGTTGTTTTGTATACCAAGTAACATTGATAGCAAACAAGGAGTGGGAACAAATAGATTAATAAAACAAGGTGCCTTATTGGTAACATCTGCAGAAGATATCTTAGATATGTATGTTTTATATGAAGATATCCCAGAAAAAAATGAAATACCAAAAGAGTATGAAGAAATATACAATTATATAAAGAAAACACCAACAGACTTAAATGAAATAAGTAGAAAGACGGGTTTAAGTATATCCAAAACTAGTAGCTTATTAGCTTTAATGGAGATAGAAGGATATATCAAAAGCTTAGCTGGAAATAAATTTGTAAAAATACAGGGGGAATAATGTATATAAAACAAAGAATAGGAATAATAGGAGAAGAAATTGCATCAAACTATTTGAAAAGTATAAATTACGAAATATTAGATAGGAATTTTAACTGTAAACAAGGAGAAATCGATATAATAGCAAAAGACAAAGAAGAATATGTATTTGTGGAAGTAAAAACAAGAACAAATAAAGAATATGGCGAACCAGTTGACGCAGTAAATGAAATAAAGAAAAAGCACTTACAAAAGGCAATAGAATATTACATATATATAAATAAATTAGAAAATGAATACATAAGAATAGATATAATAGAAGTATATATAGCAGACAAAAACTATATACATCACATAAAAAACACAATTTTTCCCAATTAGAGATAGCTTTGAATTGGGAAGAGTGCTCAATTTGGATATTCATTAAGAAAGTTTTCTAATACCATCTATGTGCAGAAATCTAATTTTCTGATAATTGTAATCATTTAAGTTTTTATAATAAGCATCAAAAGTATGTGTTGCAATCCAAATATTTGATAATACTTTATCTACAACGAATAAACTATGAGCAAAATTGTTCCCATCAAAACTTAATTGTATGATGTCACCTTGTTCTATATCTTCTTTAGAGCAAACATTACCATAAGGACCAATTCCACTGTTTTTTGTTAAAAAATTAAATAAGTATTCAACACCTGTCCATGAAGGACTTTTTTTATTTGCAGAATAATAATACCAACCAAAAGTTTCAGCATGATTCATTACTTTAGAACCTTCATATATGCATTGTGATACAAAATTAGTACAATCTCCTCCAATATTATCATAATTATAATATTTAGGGTTTCGCTTTAAAGCCCAAGTTCTAGCATAATTTAAAGCATTAATTCTATCATATTTTGAATTAATCATATAATCACCTATAAAAAGATATGACAAAAGTAGAAAAATATTAACTATTAAAGGATATATCATTAAAATTTTTAAAAATAGTAGAGAATTCAATATAGCATATATTCTTGCCATAGTTATCTTAATTTGAATTGAAAAATAAATAGCCTATGTCAAGGGAGCGAATTTGACTTTGAATACGAACATGAGTAATAAAAATGTAATAAAAATGTAACAAAACTGTAATAAAGCGTTAAAAGATAGAAAAATAAAGGATTTTTTAGAAAGAATAGTAAAAATAATGCTTACTAATATATGGAAAAAGTCTAGAGAAGGTAGTTAAATAAGGGAAAAGAAATAGATGTTACATAAGACTTAAACGTTTGACATTATAAAAAAGATAATATAATATAAGAATAAATTAGATAATCAGTAGAAAGAAAAACAAAGGAAAAATAATATAAAAACGAAAGAAATCCTCTGCAAAACAGAGTTAAATATATAAAAACTAATATATAAGGAGGAATAAAAATGCAAGTAATAAAAAGAGATGGCAAAATAGTAGATTTTGATAAATCTAAAATTAGAATAGCTATTGAAAAAGCTAATAAAGAAGTAAAGCCAAAAGAGAGAGCTTCTAAAGATGAAATTAATGAAATTATAAATTACATAGAGGAATTAGACAAAAAAAGAATTCTTGTAGAAGATATTCAAGACATTATAGAAGAACAATTAATGGCTTTTGGAAAATATTCATTAGCCAAAAAGTATATTACTTATCGTTATACTAGAGCCCTAGTAAGAAAGGCAAATACAACAGATCAATCAATAAAGGAATTAATAGAGGGTGAAAGTGAATATTGGAATAACGAAAATTCAAATAAGAATGCACAAGTAGTAACAACGCAAAGAGATTACTTAGCAGGAATTACCAGCACAGACATAACTAGAAGATTTTTGTTGCCAGAGGATGTTGTAAAAGCACATGATGAGGGAATTATTCATTTCCACGATGCAGATTATTTTGCTCAAAATGCATTAACAAATTGTGAGTTAATAAACTTAGAAGATATGTTACAAAATGGTACAATTATGAATGGTGTTATGATAGAAAAGCCACATAGATTTTTAACTGCAATGACAATTGCTACACAAATTATTTTAGGAGTTACATCTTCAACATATGGTGGGGCAACAGTATCTTTAACACATTTAGCTCCATTTGTAAGAAGCAGTTATGAAAGATATTATAAAAAATACCAACAAAGAGGTTTATCAGAAAAGCAATGTAAAGAATATGCTCAACAAGATACAAAAAAAGAAATAGAAGATGGGGTACAAACTTTTAATTATCAAGTTAATTCAATGACTAATACTAATGGACAAGCACCATTTTTGTCAGTTTGTATGTATTTAGGAGAAACAACAGAATACAAAAAAGAATTAGCAATGATAATAGAAGAATTTTTAAAGCAAAGAATAGAAGGATTTAAAAATGAAAAAGGGGTATACATTACACCAGCTTTCCCTAAATTGCTTTATGTATTGGAAGAAGATAATATTCACAAAGAAAGCCAATATTGGTATTTAACAGAACTTGCAGCAAAATGTACTGCTAAAAGACTAGTGCCAGACTATATTTCAGAGAAAAAAATGAAGGAATATAAAATAGACAAAAATGGAAATGGAAACTGTTATCCATGTATGGGATGTCGCTCTTTCCTAACACCATATGTTGATCCAGAAACTAATAAACCAAAATACTACGGAAGATTTAATCAGGGAGTTGTAACAATAAACTTAGTAGATGTAGCCTTATCATCAAATCAAGATGAGGATAAATTCTGGAAAATATATGAGGAAAGATTAGAATTATGTCATAAGGCATTAAGGATTAGATATGAAAGGTTAAGCAAAGTAACAAGTGATGTAGCACCAATTTTATGGCAACATGGAGCACTTGCAAGACTAAAAAAAGGTGAAAGTATTGACAAATTGTTGCACAATGGATATTCAACAATATCATTAGGTTATGCGGGATTATATGAATGTGTAAAATATATGACAGGGCATAGCCATACTGATAATGGAGTTGGAGAAGAATTTGCATTAAAAGTAATGCAAAAATTAAATGATAAATGTAAAGAATGGAAAGAAGCAGAACAAATAGATTATAGTGTATATGGAACTCCAATAGAATCTACAACTTATAAATTTGCAAAATGCCTAAAAAAGAGATTTGGAGTAGTAGAGGGTATTACGGACAGAGGATATATAACAAACTCTTATCATGTACCTGTATTTGAAGATATAGATGCCTTTTCAAAATTAAAATTAGAAAGTAAATTCCAAAAATTAAGTCCTGGTGGAGCAATATCTTATATAGAAACACCTAATTTACAAAACAATTTAGAGATTGTATTACAAGTCATTCAATTTATATATGATAATATTATGTATGCAGAATTAAACACAAAATCAGATTATTGCCAAAAATGTGGATTTGATGGGGAAATTCTAATAGATGATAATTTAGAATGGTATTGTCCAAATTGCGGAAATAGAGACCATAATACTTTAAATGTTGCAAGGAGAACTTGCGGATATATAGGAAGCCAATTCTGGAACAAAGGAAGAACACAAGAAATTAAGGAAAGAGTATTACATATTGATAACAAAGACGACGAATAATAGGTCAATAATAAAAGGATGATGGTAAAACTATGAAATATAACAAAATTAGAAAAATGGATATATCAGATGGACCAGGGGTAAGAGTATCTATATTCATGCAAGGATGTGCTTTTAACTGCAAAAATTGTTTTAATCCAGAGACACATGACTTTAATGGAGGAAAAGAATTTACTGATGATACTATAAAAAGGGTAATGGAGCTTTGTGAAAATGAAAATGTAGAGGGATTATCAATTTTGGGAGGAGAACCAATGCACCCAAAAAATATAGAAGGAACTACAAAATTAGCAAAAACTTTTAAAGAAAAGTTCCCTAATAAGAATTTGTGGGCTTGGACAGGATTTCAATTTGATAAAGATTTAAAAGACAAAGAAGTTTTAAAATACATAGATGTCTTAGTAGATGGTCAATATGCAGATGAATTACACAATCCAACATTAAGCTGGAGAGGGTCAGAAAACCAAAGAGTAATTGATGTACAAAAAAGCTTAAAAAATGGTGAAGTGACAGTTTGGGAAGATGCTTCCTAACTGGCACTTTGCCTTTTTATTGTATATTTAAATGGAGGTATAATATGAAAAATATTAAAATTTTTGCTTGTCCATCAGCAGAAGAATTCACAAAGGAGATTTGTGACTGCTTAGATTTACCAGTAGGAGAAATGGAATCTTACAAATTTAAAAATGACAACAATTTTGTACAATTTAAAGAAACCGTAAGAGAACAAGATGTTTATTTAATCCAAACAACACAGCCACCAGTAAATGAAAGAATAATGGAATTATTAATAGCAGTAGATGCAGCAAAACGTGCATCAGCCGGAAGAATAAATGTAGTACTTCCATATTATATTTATTCAAGATCTGATAAAAAAGATCAGCCACGAATACCAGTAACTGCAAGATTAATAGCGGAATTATTAGAGGCATCAGGTGTAAATAGAGTAATTACTTGTGATTTGCACAATCCAGCGATACAAGCATATTTTAATATACCTTGTGATAGAATAACAGGACAACATTTATTACAAACTTACTTTGAAAGCAAAAACTTAAAAGACATAGTGGTTGTTGCAACAGATGCGGGAAGTTCAAAAAAGGCTTATAAATATTCGGAATATTTTAAATGCCCAATGGCATTAATAGATAAAAGAAGAAAAGGAAATGACGATAATGCAGAGGCAACAAATATAATAGGAGATGTAAAAGGGAAAGTAGCCCTTATATTTGATGATGAAGTAAGCACAGCAGGGACAATGGTAGAGGCAGCTAAAATACTAGAAACGCATGGCACAAAAGAAATATATGCTGCATGTACTCATGGTATTTTGTGTGGACCAGCAATAGAAAGAATAGAAAAATCTCCAATAAAAGAATTTGTAACAACAAATACAGTACCAATTCCAGAAGAAAAAAGAATAAAAAAAATGAAAATATTATCTATAGCTCCTCTTTTTGCAGAAACTATAAAAAGAGTAAATGAAGCCCAACCTCTAGGAGATTTATTCGAATTTGATAAATAGAAGTTAGAAATGAGAAAGAGCATGGAATGACTTCACATATTTTTAGGGCAAAACTATTTATTTCCTAAAAAGGTTATGATATAATAGTAACATAATTGTTTTGGGAGGACATAAAATGATTTTTAAAGATTATTACAAAATACTTGGATTAAGCACATCCAAAGCAACTAATGAAGAAATAAAACAAGCTTATAGAGAACAAGCAAAAAAGTATCACCCAGACATAAATTCAGACAATAAATTTTCAGAAGAGAGATTTAAAGATATAAATGAAGCATATAAAGTTTTATCTAATATGGCTTCCAGAAAAAAATATGATAGAATGTGGAATTCGCATATAGGGAAAAAACAAAAAAAATATGAAGAGAGCAAAAGGGAAAAAGGCTCAGCTTTTAGTGAATTTTTTAATATGTTTTTTGGAGAGAGTCAAAACCAAGTAGAACAGAAAAGCATAAAAAACAACAAGGTGCCAATAAAAGGAGAAAACATAGAAACAGAAATAAATGTTAATATAGAAGAAGCATTTTATGGTGCAGAAAAGAAAATATCACTTAGAACAGTAGAAGGAAAAATGAAAACTTTTGCAGTTGCAATTCCAGCAGGAATAAGAAATAGTGAAAAAGTAAGACTTTTGGGACAAGGTAAAGAAGGAAGCAATGGTGGTAAAAATGGAGATTTGTTTATAAAAATAAATATCCAAGATGGAAAAAAGTACAAATTAAAAGGCTTAGATATATATACAGATTTAAAAATTACACCATGGGAGGCTGCACTTGGCACAAGAATTTCAGTAGATTCAATTGATGAAACGCTTTCACTTTGTATACCACAAGGTACAGAAAGTGGAGAAAAAGTAAGAATTCCCAATAAAGGGTACAAAGACGGAAAAGGTGGAAGAGGAGACTTGATTGCAGAAGTAAAAATAATGATTCCTAAAAAGATGAGTGAAGAAGAAAAACAATTATTTGAGCAATTTAATAAAATATCAAAATATAATCCAAGAGAGGCTTAAGAATATATTGACATAATACAAGAACTGTAGTATAATGATAAATGAGTGATGTAACAAAAGAAAATAAGCCTATCAGTAGATTATAGGAAAGGAAGAAAAAAATGGATGCTATAAAAGGTAAATACTTTAGTATTACAGATCCACAAGGAGTAAATACAGTAATATATAAAGTAAACCAAACAGAAAAAGAAATTTCAGAAAATGCTCCTAAATTTACAGTAGAAAGATTAGATGTTGCAGAAGAATTAAGAGGAGATTTAAAGAAAAAAACATTTTTTGTTGAAGAACCAAAAGAAACCGAAAAATTAGTAATTTTATCTTTTGGTAAAGAAAAAGTTATAGTTAATATGGGAATTTTAGAAGGAGATAAATTAAGTATTTCTAAAAAACCTTTACCAATAAAATTTAACACTTTATATTCTGAAAAAGAAACAGAATATAGAGAATTTAAATATACACCAAACTTAAAAAGACCAATATCAATAATCGATCCAGAAACAACAGAAGAAATTAAACCAGTTTTATATTTTGATAAAGAAACAAATGAGGTAAAAGGTAAATGCAAATTAAAACCATATAAATCATATTTTGCATTTGAAATAAGAGAAGACAAAAGTGATGTATAGGAGGTAAAGTAATGAGTACAAATGTACAAGTTAATGTAGTTTCTGCAGACATGGAAGAAAATAAAATTAAAACTAAAGGAGTAGGAAATTTTAAGGAACCATCGGTTGATGAGTGTTTAGTTATACATGTAGAAACAGGAGAAAAAAGAAATTCTACAATATATAGAAAAGATGGACAGGTAGTTGCTGAATTAAAAGGAAGAGATGGACAAGAAAAATAAAACCAAAGAAAAGGTGATTTGATATGGGATATAAATTAAATAAGGCATTAAAGAAAAGTAAAACAAGTTTAATTATTGCACTAGTACTATGGGTAATTATAACCATAGTACTAGTTTCGCCTATTTCATATGCTGTAGCTAGATCTATGATAAATAACAAATTTGATTTAAATCAATTTTTAACTGAAATAGGTCCAGCAATAACAAATATATCAACATTGGTAAAAGTTTTTTCAGAAGGACATGGACCAACTTTCTGGAAAACTTGGCAAATATTTTCAGTAATTTATTTAGCATTTGCAATAATAGGTATAATTAAAGCGAGACCAAAACACGAATATACAGATATTGAACACGGCTCTAGTGATTGGAGCGAAGGTGGAGAACAATATAAAATTCTAAGTAAAAACAAAGGCATAATACTTGCACAAGATAATTATTTACCAATAGATAAAAGAGGAAACGTAAATGTCTTGGTAGTTGGACGGTTCTGGTTCTGGTAAATCAGCTTCATACTCTATACCTAATGCATATCAAATGTTAGGGTCATATATATTTACAGATCCAAAAGGTGAATTGTACGATAAAACAGCAGGATATTTGCAAAAAAATGGATATGAAATAAAAGTGCTTAACCTAGTAAATCCAGCAAACAGTGATGGATATAATCCCCTAATGCATATAGCTAGTGAGATAGATGTAGATGTTATTGCTAATACAATAGTAAAAGGACAACAAGCAGAAGGTAATAAGTCAGATCCATATTGGGATGATATGGCAGAAATGCTATTAAAAGCACTTATATACTATTTAATGGCAGTAAGACCAGAAGAAGAGCAAAACTTAGCAAGCTGTTCAGAATTAGTAAGAGCAGCAAACGCAAATGGAGGTAGTAACTTACTTACAGATTTAATAAATCAGTTACCATATGATCATCCAGCGAGAATGTACTATAAATCTATAGAAATTGCTCCTGAAAAAACATATGGTTCAATATTAAGTTCATTACAATCTAAATTAGGTAAATTTGACTCAAAAGAGATTGCAGAAGTAACTTCAACAGATACTATAAATTTTGAAACAATAGGAACAAGAAAAACAGCAGTATATGTAATATCTTCAGATACACACAAAGCATATGACTTTTTACTTACAATATTCTTTTCACAAATGATTCAACAATTATATGACTTTGCAGACAAAAATGGAGGAAGATTAAAAGTACCAGCATTTTTTATATTAGATGAGTTTGCGAATATTGGACAAATACCAGACTTTGATAAAAAAATATCAACAAGTAGAAGTAGGGGAATTTCATTTAGTGTTATATTGCAAAACTTGGATCAATTAGAAGCAGTTTATGAAAAATCTCATGAAACTATTATGGGTAACTGCGATACACATGTATTTTTAGGAAGTAACTCTTTTAAAACAGTAGAATATTTTTCTAAAGCATTAGGTGAAAAAACTATAACAAGAGATAATATATCGGTAAATAGAGATAAGATGATGAATAGACAAGGATATAGTAATTCAGATCAAATAATGGCAAGAGCTCTTATGACACCAGATGAATTAAGAAGAATGGATAATGATTTATGTATTATATATGAAAAAGGCTTAAAGCCAATAAAAGCTAAAAAATATTATTATTTTGAAACACCTATGATAAAAAAATTAAATGAATATAGGCTTAATCATCTAGAATTTGATGTTGGAAACAGAGGAGAATGGAGAAAATTTAATCCTAATAATCCATACGTAGCAGAAGAGGAAAATAAAGCAAAAGATTTAAAAGTAGATTCGTTAGATGACTTATTTGCAGACGATGCAAATCAAGATAACAATAAAAATAAAGAAGAAATAAAAACTGAAACAAAAACAGCAAATACACAGAATATTGCAGATGCACCAATGTTACCCGATGATGAAGAATTTGCATATGATATTCAGAAAGAATTAGAAGCTAAATTTGATGAGTTATTTGGTACAGAAAATGTAGCAAACAAAACAAATTAAAATAAAAAACTAAGAAAAGGTATTCTATAAAAAAGAATGCTTTTCTTATTGTATAGGAAAAATCTACTATTCTTATATTAACTTGACAAGTGAACAAATATACGGTACAATTGCTTTAAAAAAAGGAGGAAATATGAGATTTGTACACATTGCAGATATGCACTTTGATGCACCATTTGTAGTTTTAAATAGTAGAACTAATTTGGGTGAAATACGTAGAATGGAACAAAGAAAAGCACTAAAAAAAGTAATAAACTATATAAAAGAAAATAATATAAAGTATTTATTCATAGCAGGAGACTTGTATGAAAATGAACATATAAGGAAAACAACTATCGAATATATAAATAATTTATTTAAAGAAATTCCAAACACAAAAATATTCATTTCTCCTGGTAACCATGATCCATATTTAAACAATTCTTTTTATAATACATTTGCATGGACAAAAAATGTAATAATATTTTCACCTAATACGCAGATATATGAAGGAGAAGAAGTTGATGTTTATGGATTTGCATTTACAGATTTTTATTGTAAAGGTATGAAAATAAGCGAAATAAAAATAAAAAATAAAAATAAATTAAATATTCTATTACTACATGGAACAATAGATGGTTCAATTGAAAATGTACAATATAATCCTATGAAAAAAAGTGAATTAAAGCAATTAGGTTTTGATTATATTGCATTGGGACATATTCATAAATTAGATTATAATTCAGAAGAAAACCAAAGAATAGTATACCCAGGATCTACTATTTCATTAGGATTTGACGAATTAGGACAACATGGTATGATAGTGGGAAATATAGAAAAAGAAAAAGTAGAATTAGAATTTATACCAATAGATAATAAAGAATTAAAAGAAATAAGCGTAGATATCACAGAAATCAGTGACAAAGAAACACTAATAGAACAATTAAATAATTTACAATTAGAGGAAAATTGTTTATATAAAATTATATTAATAGGCAAAAGAAAATTTGAAATTAATATATATGATTTATATAAAATGAATTTAAATACAAATATTGTAAAAATAAAAGATAATACCAAACCAGATATCAATGTAGAAGCATTATCTAAAGAAAATAATTTAAAAGGTTTATTTGTAAAGGAAATATTACAAGAAATAGAAAAAGGAGAAATAGATAAAAGTACTTTAGAAAATGTATTAGAAATAGGCTTAGATATTTTAGAAAAATAAAGGAGAAAAAATTTGAAAGTAGAAGAAATAAAAATAAATGCCTTTGGAACTTTAAAAAATAAAGAGATTAATTTAAGTGACAAAATAAACATTATTCACGGAAAAAACGAAAGTGGTAAGTCTACCCTATTAACATATATAAAAACTGCTTTTTATGGTATTTCTAGGAATAAAAATGGAAAAGAAATTTCAGATTATGATAAATATAAACCTTGGAGTGGGGAAGAATTTTCAGGGAAAATAAAATATACATTAGATAACGGTGAACAATTTGAAATTTTTAGAGATTTTAATAAAAAAAATCCAAAAATATATAATGCTAAACTTGAAGATGTAACAAACCAGTTTAATATAGACAAAAAAGAAGGGTCACAATTCTTCTTTGAACAAGTAGGCATAGATGAGAATATATTTACTTCAACAATAATGGCTGAACAACAGGAGGTAAAATTAAGTGAGCAGAGACAAAATATATTAATACAAAAAATAGCCAATATAGCGGGTACAGGTAATTCTAATATGTCATATAATAAAGCCAAAGACAGATTAAATAAAAAACAACTAGATGAAGTCGGAACGGAAAGAACACAAGGAAAGCCAATAAATATATTAAAAAATAAAATAAAAAATATAGAACAGATTTTAGGAAAGTTAAACCTGTATAAGGAAAATAAATCTATAATAGAACAAAACAAAATAAAATTAAAAAATAAAATACGAGAGCAGGAACAAAGAAAAGAACTAATTAAGCAAATAAGTGAATTAAATGAAAAAATTATAATAGAAACCGAAAAAGCTAATTATAAAAGAAACATAAAAGAAGAAAAAGAGAGTAAAATACAAGAATTAATAAATGAAAAAAATAAATTAATACAAGAAAATAAGAATAACAAGACAAATAATAAATTATTTATTATTATATTTTTTGTATTAATAAGTTTGTTAATTGCCAATATAGTGATAATCAAAAATAAATTTATTACATATACAACATTAATATTAGTAGGTGCAGAAATAGTAATATATTACTTAGCAAAGGCACAAAAAGAAAAGAGAAAAAAAGAGGTTCTAAAAAATAATACAGATTTAATAAATACTAAAATAGAGCTTTTAGAAAAGGAAAAAGAAGTAATAGAAGAAGAAATTAAAACTGAAGAAAATGAGCTAAAAGCAGAAAAAGAGCATATAAAAAATAAATATAATATAGAACTATATGATATAGAAAATAGCAAAAATGATTTAGAACAAATAACAAATGAAATAAATGAAGGAAAAATAAAGTTAAATACTCTAGAAATAGAAGAAAAAGGAATATCAAGTCAGTTGGAAGAATTAATAACACTACAAGAGGAGCATGAAAATTTAAGTGAACAACTAAAAGAAATAGAACAAAAAAATTACGAAATCAATTTAGCAAAGGAATTTTTGGAAAAAGCATATGAAAAAATGAAAATTAATATTACTCCGAAATTTACAGAAAACCTATCACAAACTATAAAGAACATAACAAATGATAAATACAGTAAAGTAAATATTAATGATGAAAATGGATTAATTATAGAAATGCAAAATGGAGAATATGTATCAGCAGAAAAATTAAGCATAGGTACAATAGACCAATTATACTTATCCTTAAGAATGTCTATGGTAGAAGAAATTTCTAAAGAAAAAATGCCAATAATTCTAGATGAGGCTTTTGCATATTATGATGATGAAAGGCTAGAAAATATATTAAAATATTTAATAGAAAGATTTAATAATCATCAATTAATTATTTTTACATGTACAAATAGAGAAAAAGAAATATTAAATAAACTAAATTACAAATTTAATAATATAGAACTTTAATAGCAAAATACCACAATACCTTGAAAAAAGTATATATATAGTATATAATAAATAGGTCAAATTTATTAAGGAGAGATAAAAATGTTTCAAAAATTAGAGGACGTAGAAAAAAAATATGAGGACCTAACACAAAAAATAAGTGATCCAGAAATTATTAACAGACAAAGCGAATGGAAAATGATGATGAAGGAACATGCTGAATTAGAGCCAATAGTAGAAAAATATAGAGAATATAAAAAAACAGAAAAAAATATGCAAGATGCTAAAGAAATGATGAACGACCCTGAACTAAAAGAATTAGCAGAAATGGAAATGCTAGAAGCAAAAGAAAAATTACCACAAATAGAGGAAGAACTAAAAATATTATTAATACCTAAAGATCCAGACGATGATAAAAACGTAATATGTGAAATAAGAGGCGGTGCAGGAGGCGAGGAAGCAGCACTATTTGCAGGAACACTATATAGAATGTATTCAATGTATGCAGAAAGAAAACATTGGAAATTGGAAGTATTAAATGAGAACGAAACAGGCCTTGGAGGATATAAAGAAATATCATTTATGATTTCTGGAAAAGGAGTATATAGTAGATTAAAGTTTGAAAGTGGTGTACACAGAGTACAAAGAGTCCCAGACACAGAGGCTAGTGGAAGAATACATACATCAACTGCAACTGTTGCAGTATTACCAGAGGTAGAAGATGTAGATATAGAATTAAATCCTGCTGATATAAAAATGGAGGTATTTAGATCATCAGGTGCAGGAGGGCAACACGTAAATAAAACATCATCAGCAGTTAGATTAATTCATATACCAACAGGCATGGTAGCAGAATGTCAGACAGAAAGATCACAAGTACAAAATAGAGAATATGCAATGAGAATGTTACGCTCACGTTTATATGAAAAAGAAAAGCAGGAAAGAGATGCTAAACTAGCGAATGAAAGAAAAAGCCAAGTTGGAAGCGGAGATAGAAGCGAAAAAATAAGAACATACAACTATCCACAAGGACGTATTACGGACCATAGAATAGGACTTTCTATTTATCAAATGGAGGACTTCCTAAATGGAAATTTGGACGAAATGATAGATAACCTAATAGCAGCAGACAGAGCAGAAAAGTTAAAGGGATCTGAAGAATAAAAATGGAAAAAATGAATACAATTTAGTATTCATTTTTTCATTGTATATTAGACGTTAACTTTTAAAGAAAAGCCACATAGACTTTGTATACATTTTCTCAATGAAAGCAAAATTAAGATTGAAAAATGTAATTTTTTGTAGTATTATGTATGTATATATAAAGAAAGGGGGATTTGAAATGTATAGTGATTATGGAGCAAATACTTTATTAGCTACTTCAAAAGTAACATCTAGTGCTGTATGGATAATAATATCAGCAGTATTAGCTATAGTTGGAGGAATAGTATTATACTTTACATTTTTAAGTAAAAAAAATGAAAGGAAATTTACAGGATTTTTAGGATGGGTATATGATTTCTTAACATTTAAGAAAATGATAATTGAAAATATATTAAGAATATTATACTTAGTTGCTGCTTTATTTATTACTTTAAGTTCATTTGCATTAATATCAACAAGTTTCTTAAGCTTCCTATTAACATTAGTTATAGGAAATGTATTAGCTAGAGTTGGATATGAATTATTATTAATAACACTCGTTATTTGCAAAAACACAACAGAAATAAACAAAAAATTAGATAAAAAAGAAAATGAATAAAAAGTACAACAAAAAACATCTCTAAAAGAGATGTTTTTTGTTATGAAGGAAAATAAATTAATCAAAGATTTGGTATATATACATTCCTTTATATTCCTCAAAAATTCATTCAAAATTATTAATAAAAGTTTAGAAAATATTTTAGTCAAAATTTGATAGCTGGCTTGATTTTATACAAATAAACAATTATAATTTTTTATAAGAGTATAAGAGATTTGGTGACAAAAATAGGTAATAGTATAAAAAATAAAACTAAAAATGAACCAAAAAACAAAAGTAAAAGTCTTAATAATAGGAGGAAGAAAAATGTCAGATTTGGAAAAAGCCATAGATGGAGATAAAGAGGCATTTAGTAGAGTAATAATAAAGAACAAAGAAGCAATGTATAAAACAGCAATTATAATATTAAGAAACGAAGATGATGCTTATGATGCATTACAAAATGCATTAATAAAAATGTATAAAAACATAAGCAATTTAGAGAATAAAGAAGCTTTTAATGCTTGGAGTAGGAGAATAATTATAAATTGTTGTTATGACTTAATAAACAAAAACAAAAAGGTAATAGATATAACATCAAGATTAACTGAGAATTATGAAGAGACAACAGAGGATATATATGATTGTGAGGATACACTTGTACAAATTTTAGAGCAAATAAAACCAGAATTAAGGCTTACAGTAACATTATACTATTACAATGATTTATCTATTAAGGAAATTGCACAAGTATTACAAATACCAGAAGGAACAGTAAAATCAAGGCTGGCGGTAGCAAGAGAAAAATTATATGAGATTTTGATAAAAGAAAGGAGGGAGATAAATGATAAGTGATGAAGAAAAAGACTTATATATAAAATCTAAAATTAAAGATGGCAATATACCACCAAAGATTAATGATTTATTTGAAAATTCATTAAAAATAATTGAAGAAAAAGGGGAGAAAAATATGGAGGAAAATATTGAAAATAATAAGCAAGAACCAAAGAAAAAGAGAAAAGCTTTAAGAGCTATAATATCTATTGCAGCTTGTGCAGTAATAGCATTAAGTGGAGGAAATATATATGCAACAACTAAAGGATATGACAATGTGTTCTTTATGATAAAAGAATGGATAATGCAATCTACAGAAACAGATGATAAAGATAAAATATTATCAGATAGAGATATAACAATATCATATCAACCAATACAAATAACAGACAATATTTGTGTATTAATATCTAAAATGCAAATAAAAGATGGTAAAGCAAACATAGCATTATCTGTTAAAAGAAGTGATGTAGAAAATGATGATGGATTACCATTAAAATATAAAGTATATAATATGAAAAAAGACATTTTATGCGAGCAAACTAGCGAAGAAGATAGTACATCAAAGGTCGCAATTTATGAAGATAATTTAATTTTAGAAAACTATTCAGAACAAGATACTGTTCTAGATTTAGAAATATATAAATCAAATGGAGAATTAATAACCACATTATATATAGACTTAGAAAATAAGGAAATTAATGTTATAGGATCAGGAAAATATTTAGAACAAATTTCTGAGATAGAGCTTAAAAAATTCTTAGAGGAAATAACAGAACTACCTCCTGCAGGAAAAAAATATAATAAAGTAAACTGCATAGACATTCCTAACATATCATATAGCAATGGCAATTACACAGTAACATACACATATTGTTTCTTGGTAAGTGATTCATTGTTTGAAATAAAAGATATTAACAAAGTAGAGATATATCAAAATACAATAGTAATAAAATTAAAAGAAAATGAAGAAAGTCAAGAATTTGAAAAGGTATCTATTGGCGAGCCAATAATAATTCAAAAAGTAGAAATAGAAGAAGGAGGTATTACCGTAGTTTATGGAGATGTAAATTGTGATGGGATAGTAAATAATGACGATGTAGATTATTTATTAAAACATTTAGCAAATTGGCAAGGATATGAACTAACAGAGCAAGGATGGGTTAATGCAGATGTAAATATAAGTGGAAAAATAGATGCTACAGATGTTTTAATAATACAAAGACATTTAGCAAACTTGGAAGGATATGAAACATTGCCATATGTTGAAAAAGCAACATTATATGGAGACGCGAATTGCGATGGAGTGGTAAATAATGCAGATGTGGAATATATACAAAAATATGTACTACAAGTATATGAATTAACAGAACAAGGAAGAATAAATGCAGATGTAAATATAAGTGGAAAAATAGACGCGACAGATGTTTTAATAATACAAAGACATTTAGCAAATATAGAAGGATATGAAACATTGCCACATAAATAATAATAAAAAAATCTCTAAACTGATTTGAGTTTAGAGGTTTTTTGTGCTCAAAATTAGCAATTGCAAGGCATAAGAAGCAAAATGTTAACTAAAAGTGACAAAATTCCAATTAAAGTTGCTTGAAAATTATAGGATAAAATAGTAAAATAAAATCATAATAAATTGCCATACACAAAAAGCATAACATAAGTAAGGGAATGAATAAATTAATAAAATATATTTATGAATTATATGATTTATAAATATAAGAAGGAGTAAAAAATGAAATTTGAAGAAAAATTAATGAAATTAAGAAAGGAAAAAGGATGGTCACAAGAAGAGTTGGCCGAAAAACTTAATGTGACAAGACAAACAATATCAAAATGGGAATTAGGGCAAACTGTGCCAGATATGTATAACCTAACAAAAATTGCAGAGGTTTTTGGAACAACAGTTAGTGAATTATATTATGAAAAAGAAAACACAGAAGATGTAAATAATCTAACAGAAAAAGATAATAAAGGAACAAATAAAATAATTATAATAGTAATAGTAGCAATATTAGCAATTATACTTATATTAGTAGGCATAGGAGCAATGGTAAAAGGTAAAATATTTAATATATTTGGTAATATATTAGAAACGTCCAAAGAAAAGCAAAATTATGCATCTGGACTATTTAATGATGTATATGAGCAAGCTAATAATACAATTGGTAATATTATGCAACAAATGTTTAATTCTGACTTAGAACATTATTATGGAGAAGTAAGAGGAACATCTGTAAAGAATTTAATTGACGATATTGCGAAGTCAAATGGAGAAAATCCTAATAAAGTTATTACTTTAAAATATAATGATATAGAAACATCAAATACACAAGAAATTAGAAATGTAAAAGATAAAATAAATAGTGACAAAGTATATGAAGTTTCTTATGAATATGATGGAGAAGGATATATAAATAAAGCTATAATATCAAAAGAAAAGTTATCAGAAACAGCAATAAACTCATTTAACAGAACTTTTAAAAATTTATATTATGGAAGTAAAGATGGATTTTTTATGAGTCAATTTATAGACGAAGTTATAAAGTCAAATGAAGAAAATCCAGATCATATTATTACTGTAAATTATAATGGTGTAGAAACAAGTAATCCAAATGAACTTAGAAATATGAAAAAACAATTTGAAAATAGAACAACATATGAGATTTTTTATGAGTATGACGCAAATGGTCTTATAAACAAAGCTAATGTTACAAGATAGAAAGTTTCCTTAAAAATTGAAGGATAAAAAATAAAATATTGAAATTAATTAAAATTAAATTAGAATTGTTAAAAAAGTATGTATAAAAAATGTACATACTTTTTAATTGTATGGAAAAGAGCTTTATATGTTTTGGTAATTTTTATAATACTTTACCAATATATTAGTATAAAAACAATATAGAGGTGAAGAAAAAATGAATAATTTGCTAAAAACTACACTAATAGGATTATTTTTTGGAACGTTTGGAACTACAATAGGTGGAATAATTGGGGTAACTGTTAAGAATACATCTAAAAAGTTTTTAAGCTTTATACTAGCATTTGCATCAGGACTTATGATTTCAATAGTATGTTTTGACTTAATACCAGAAGCATTTAATTTAACAGGAATATTAAATGTGTTTATAGGAATAGTATTAGGAATAATCGTGATGATTATTTGTGATGTACTAGTAGATAGAAAATTTAATATAAAACATAAAAATAAGAATTCATTACTAAAAACAGGAATAATAGTAAGCATAGGCCTAGCACTGCATAATTTCCCAGAAGGATTAGCAATTGGATCTGGATTGGAGGCTTCAATAAAATTAGGTTTATCATTAGCAATAGCGATATGTTTCCATGATATACCAGAAGGAATATCAATGGCAGTACCTATGAAAAATGGAGGAATGAACTCTATAAAAGTTGTATTTTATGTAGTATTATCTGGAGTTACAACAGGGATAGGGGCATTTTTTGGAGCATTAGTAGGCTCTATATCACAAACAATAATAGCAATATGTTTAGCATTTGCAGCTGGTGCAATGATATATATAGTATCAGGAGAGTTAACTCCAGAATCAAATAAGCTATATAATGGAAGGATGACAGCAGTTGGTAACATTTGTGGATTATTATTGGGAATATTAGTATTAAATATTACTTAAAATGTTGAAAAACAAAAATAACAAATGGTATAATAGTGCTACTAAAGAAGAAAAGGAAAGTGATGAAATGTGAAGATAATGTTTGTATGCACAGGAAATACATGCAGAAGTGCTATGGCACATCATATGTTAGAAAAAATTGTAGAAGATAAAAAAGATATAGAAGTGTATTCTTGCGGAATATATGCAGATAGTGGAGAGCCTTCAACATATAATGCAATAGAAATAATGAAAGAATATGGCATAGACATGAAAAATCATAGAGCATCTAATATTAAAGAAACTAATATAGAACAAATGGATTTAATACTATGTGCAACAGTATCACACAAACAACTAGTATTAAATATGTATCCAGATTTAGTAGGAAAAGTATATACAATAAAAGAATATGTGGGTATAGGCAAAGAAGGACGAAACATGGATATAAAAGACCCATGGGGATGTAGTACCGAAGCATATAAACAATGTGCAGAAGAAATAAAGCAGTGCATGTCACTTTTGGGACGTTCCTTTTTGTGACATTTTGTCACTTCGGGGACACACCTTGTTAGAAATAAAAGAAAAATGAAATAGTAGCGAAGGAGAAAAAATGCAAGATTTAATAGAAGGATTAAATAACAAACAAAAAGAAGCAGTGCTAGCAACAGAAGGACCATGCCTAGTTATAGCAGGAGCTGGAAGCGGAAAAACTAAGGTTTTAACACATAAAATAGCATATTTGCTTTCAGAAAAAAATGTTAAGCCATGGAACATATTAGCAATTACGTTTACAAATAAAGCAGCAAATGAAATGAAACAAAGAGTAGAAAAATTAGTAGGGGAAGCATCACAAGAAATGTGGCTTGGAACCTTCCACTCTATTTGTGTGCGAATATTAAGAAGATTTATAGATAGAATAGGCTTTGATTCTACTTTTTTAATTTTCGATACAACAGATCAAAGAACTTTAATTAAAGAGTGCATTAAATCAATAGGATTGGATGACAAATTATTTACAGATAGGGGAGTTTTGTCTGAAATAAGCAATGGAAAAAATGATATGTTAGAGCCAAAAGCATATCAAATAAAATATGCAGGTGATTTTAGAAAAGAAAAAATTGGTGAAGTATATGAATTATACCAAAAGAAGTTAAAAGAAAATAATGCACTAGATTTTGACGATATTATAAATTATACAATAAAAATATTAACGGAAAATCCAGATGTTTTAGAATATTATACAGAAAAATTTAAATACGTATTAGTAGATGAATATCAAGATACAAATAAGGCACAGTTTATGTTAGTATCTATATTAGCTTCAAAATACGGAAATATAACAGTTGTAGGCGATAACGACCAGTGCCTTATTGAAGAAACACCTATAATTACTAGCAGAGGGATAAAAAAAATACAAGATATTGAAAACGGCGAAAAAATAATATGTGCAGCAGGAAATGGAACGGTCACAGAAGGAGTAATTGAAGAGAAGTTAAAAAGAGAATATAAAGGGAAAGTAATAAAAGTAATAACAGAAAATGCACATAAAATAATAGGAACGGGCAATCATATAATATTTGCAAGATTAAAACCAAATTATAACCATTACTATGTATATTTGATGTATAAAATGGGAATGGGGTATAGAATAGGACAAACAAAAGGGGTAAGAGAGGATGAATGTGATAAAATATGGCTTTTAAGAGTATGTGACACCCTAGAAGAAGCAAGGTATTATGAAGCATATTACTCATATTATTATGGAATACCAATGCTTGTATTTCATGTTAACGGAAGAGAGCTACAATGGCAACAAAAAAGTATCGAGAAATTATATAATAATATAGACACAAGTAGTAGAGCTAAAAAATTAATGAGAGATATGGAAATATATGAAGAATATCCTTCTTTTGTACCACAAGCATCAATAAGAGGGGATACACAAAGAAAAATATTGAATATTGCATATTTTGCTGGTAAAGGAAAACGACAAGGACCACGTAGTCATAGAATATATATAAATTCGTCAGATGAGAAACTAAAAGATAAATTAGAAAAGGAAGGCTTTAATATACGAAAAGGTAAGGCTACAACATGGAGGATAGAGACAGAGCGAGCAAAATATAACGATGCATATAAGCTAGTTGAACATATAAAAACAATAGATGAAGATATTATAGTGTCTAATAAAATAAAACTTTTAGAAGGAGAATTTTTTCAATTTATGCCACTATCACATGTGAAGCCAAACATGGAAGTTGTTATATATGAAGATGGCATGCTAAAAAAAGATATAGTGAAAGATGTGACGATAGAACAATACGAGGGATATGTATATGACATAAATGTACCAGAATATAGACACTATTTTGCGGACGGAATATGTGTACATAATTGTATATATGGATTCAGAGGTTCGGATATTGCTAATATATTGAACTTTGAAAAAGATTTTCCAGGCAGTAAAATTGTAAAATTAGAGCAGAATTATAGATGCACAGGAAATATATTAAAAGCAGCAAATGCAGTTATAAAAAACAATGAAAACAAGTACGACAAAAAATTGTGGACAGAAAACGAAGAAGGAAAATTGCCTTGTATTTATAGAGCAGAAGATGAATATGATGAAGCCACATATATAGTGAAACAAATAAATAGGCTAAAAATGGAGGAATATTTAAAATTATCTGACTTTGTGGTCTTATATAGAATGAATTCACAATCAAGAGCAATAGAAGATATCTTTAGAAGAGAAAATATTCCATATAAAATTATAGGTGGACTAAAATTCTATGAAAGAAAAGAAATAAAAGATATAATTGCATACTTAAGATTAATATTCAATACATCAGATAATTTATCTTTAAAAAGAATAATAAATGAGCCCAAAAGAGGCATAGGAAAGACAAGCCTTGATAATGTACAAGAAATATCTGATAAAACTGGTACATCTATGTATGAAATAATAAAAAATGCAGAGCAATATGGGTTAAACAGAGTAAAGGCAAATAGCATTGAGTTTGTACAAGTAATAGAAGAATTAAGAAAACAAGTAAATGAAGTTTCTATATCTGAATTAATAAAACTAACACTAAATAAAACAGGATATGTGAAAGCACTAGAAAATGAAAACACAGTTGAAGCAGAGAGTAGAATACAAAACTTAGAGGAGTTTTTGACTGTAGCAATAGAATTTGAAGAGCAAATGGCAGAAAATACATTGGCAGAGTTTTTAGAGAGCATAAGCTTAACAAGTGATATAGATGACATGGAGGAGAGCGAAGACACCGTTACTTTAATGACACTACATAGTGCAAAAGGGCTAGAGTTCCCAGTAGTATTTTTAGTTGGAATGGAAGAGGGAATATTCCCAGGTTACAAATCTATTGGAGAGCTTAAAGAATTAGAAGAGGAGAGACGTCTATTTTATGTTGGAATAACAAGAGCAATGCAATTTCTATTTTTAACATGTGCCCAAAGAAGAACAATATTTGGTTCAACAAGTTATAATCAAATGTCAAGATTTCTGAAAGAAATACCAAAAGATTTATTAGATGGATATGATGAAATAGATAGCGACGGCAACAATTCTTTTAAAGATTCTAATTATGGATGGGAATATGGTACAAATTACGCTGGCAAGGTTAAAACATATAAATTGGACAATATAGAGAAAATGCCAGAGTCAAAAGTGGGAGCAGAAGCATTTCAATTTAGAACAGCAGAAAGTTTCTTAAATTCTTTAAATAACAAAGCCAAAGAAAAACAAGTAGATATAAGTAAATACAAAGAAGGGCAGAGAATATATCACAAAAAGTTTGGAGAAGGAACAATAGACAAAATAGAAGAAGAAGGAGAGGACTATAAATTAGATATAAACTTCGATAAAGTGGGGCATAAGAGATTAATGGCGAAATTTGCAGAACTAGAAATAATAGAATAAGAAAATTAAAAATGAATAATAAAATGTGTACAAAAAACATAATTTATTATTCATTTTTTAATTAATAAAGAAATGTTTTTAATAATATGTAAATTTAAGGACTGTCCCCAAAGTGACAAAATGTCACAAAAAGGAACGTCCCCAAAGTGACAATTATTGTTGTAATTCTGTTTTTACTGTTTGAATTTCTGTTACAGTTGCTGGCTGCGCTGGCTTATAATATCCTTTAGCTTGTGCTATCTTGAATAATTCATATTGAAAACTTTCATCATTGTTGCGTATTTGTTGTATAGTTTGTCTTAATTGCATATTTTCTGCTTCAGAAATAACACCTTGGTATGTTGTAAGTTCTGATTTTACCCCATTTAAAATATCATTCACCATTGTTTTTTCATCCATTTTTTTATTCCTCCTATCCATTTAAAAATGACATCAATTTTTGTTTAGTGTTTAATGCATCTTGAGCAGACTTAGTAAAAATTTGCTTAATTTGTGGGTCAACGGCTTGTGATGCATATGTGTTTAACTTTTGATAAGACGTTTCATGAGCACCTATTAGATGTCTTAAATTTTGTAGTTCTACTTGACTTAAATTTGGCATATTTATCCTCCTTCTATATAAGTAATATAAAATTATTATGAACAAAAAAATATAATTTATACAATAAGGATACTAAAAAATGAAAGAAAAACCACTTTAAAATGAGAAAAATAAAGCAAAACTTTACGGAAATAAGATAAATGGAAAATTTAAGGTATAATGATTATTGAAAATAAAAGGAAAGTAGTATAAAATATTATAGAATAAAATGATAGGAGAGTGTTTATTATTAACATATTAAAGAACATTGCTATATATTTAAGAAAAACTATAAAAATAATTATATTAATAGTTTTAGCTACTATTTTTATAGGAAGTATAGTGTTTTTTTACTATAAACCAACATATGCAGTAACATTAAATGGAGAATTTGTAGGCTATACAGAAAATAAAAGCGAATTACAAAAAAAGATAAACCAATACATAAATGCAGATGATCAAGCAAATGTGGCATTCGTTCAAGTAGATCAAATGCCAGAGTATAGATTATGCCTTTTGAAAAAAGATATAACTTCTAATGATGAAGAAATTTATGCTAAAACTACAGAAAATGGAACTGCATATTATAAATATTATGCAATAACAGATGATAAAAGTGAAAAAGCCTATGTAGCAACTTTTAAAGAAGCAGAACAAGTCATAGAAGGTTTAAAAGAAAAAGATAGTGATAACAAAGAAAAAGTAGGAATTGTTGAAAAATATGAAACAGATTTAAAAGAGTTTACAGATGTAGAAAAGTGTATTGCAAATTTATATGTAGAACCACCACCACAAATAGTTTATGCAAGTACATCAGGATATGCATCTGGCAATTCTAATGCTAAAGTAGATATAGGTATAAATCTGATTAAGCCAATATCAGGAGTAATAACTTCAAGATTTGGACCAAGAGCGAGAAATAATCATGGAGGATTAGATATAGGTGCAGATGCTGGAACACCTATAAAAGCGGCTGCTTCGGGCACAGTAGTAACTTCTGGATGGTTGGATGACTATGGTTATATAGTAGTATTATCACATGGAAATGGAGTACAAACAGCATATGCACATTGCAGTCAATTATTAGTATCAACTGGTGAACAAGTATCTCAAGGAGAAGTAATTGCAAAAGTAGGTTCAACAGGTAGGTCAACAGGAAACCATTTACATTTTGAAGTAAGAGTAGATGGAATAAGATATGACCCACAAAATTATGTGTATTAAAACAATAAAAAGGATGTTAAATAAATTTTAACATCCTTTTATTATTGTATGTGAAAAGTTATTGCTGTATTGGGTTACTATTCTCATTTGCTAAGTGTTTATAAAATGCAATATTAGCAAATTCAATATAAGGCATTAACCAAAGCATACCTATTCCAAAAGTTAGAATCGCTAAAATTGCCCAACCAATAAAACTTAATTGTAATAAAAACAATTTCCAACGGTTTCCTTTCATTAATTTCTTAGATTCATTAACAGCAACTATAGGAGTAATTTCAGGGTTTTCTATGGCAATTACGTTTGAAAAACTGTAGTAGTAAGTCTGAGTTGCAAGCCATATTATAGAGGCAATGTAAGCTATAATTGCAATTATTATTAAAGCTAAAAATGTGGTTTTGTTAGCAAGAAGAGTTGAGCTAAAAAACGTAGCAGTACCAATGCCTATAATAAGAAAAATAACAAGCATACACACAATAAATGGTATAATTAGCTTAATAAAAATGTTTAAAGCTATTTTCCAAGCCTTTACAAAGTTAGTAAAACCCAAAGTAAAGAAGTCAAAAGGATTTGTCTCTTTACCATTATAAAGGTTTACAAATGACATTAGAAGTCCAAAAGATATTGGAACATTTATAACAGTAACAGCAAGTGAAAAAGTTAATTTAAGTGAGTCAGGCAAACGATTTTGTATAATATTAATAATAAATGTTATAAACATATATGCAAGTGTTATACAAGCAGCTTTTCCCCACTTCCCAGACAATTTTTCGCGAGCTGTTGCTCTAAACTTAGATAAAATCATATAAAAATCTCCTTTCATTTTTGATAATATTATGATATATTAATTATATGCAAAAATCAAGTACTACATAGGGAAAAAAATCGAAAAATGTAAGTGAAAGGATAAATAGTAAATGAATAAAATTATAAAAAATATAGCAGAAGAATTAGGCATAAAAGAAGAACAAGTTAATAATACTGTAAAATTAATTGATGAGGGAAATACAATTCCCTTTATAGCACGTTATAGAAAGGAGGCAACAGGAGGGTTAAGTGATGAAATACTTAGAGATTTAGATGAAAGGCTAAAATATTTAAGAAATTTGGAAGAAAGAAAACAAGAAGTTATAAAATCAATAGATAGTCAAGGTAAACTTACTGATGAAATTGTAGAGGCTTTAGAAAATGCAAAAACACTTTCAGAAGTTGAAGATATCTATAGACCATATAAGCAAAAAAAGAAAACTAGAGCTACGGTAGCCAAAGCAAAAGGTTTAGATCCACTAGCGCAAATAATATTTGAACAACAAGATAAAAGAAATATAGAAGAAATAGCAAAAGAATTTGTAGATGAAGAAAAAGGTGTTTTGACTGTAGAAGAAGCAATTCAAGGAGCAAAAGATATAATTGCAGAAAATATATCAGATAATGCAAATTATAGAAAACAAATAAAAAGAATGTGCTACAAAGATGGAATAATAACTGTAAAAGGAGCAACAGACGAAAAATCTACGTATGAAATGTACTATAATTTTAATGAAAAGGTAAATAGAATACCAAGCCATAGAATTTTAGCTATAAATCGTGGTGAAAAAGAGGAATACTTAAAGGTTAAAATAGAAAAACCAGAAGATTATATTTTAGAAATGATTAATAAAGATATTGTAAAAGGCGCTACACAATATACTAAAATTTTAGAAGAAACAATAGAAGATAGTTTTAAAAGATTAATAGAGCCATCTATAGAAAGAGAAATACGTTCTGATTTAACTGAAAAAGCAGAAACACAGGCTATAAAGGTATTTGGAAAAAATGCGAAACAATTATTATTAGCAGCTCCACTAAAAGGGTTAACAGTAATGGGATTTGACCCAGCATATAGAACAGGATGTAAAATTGCAGTAATAGACGAAACAGGTAAATTGCTTGCAACAACAACTGTATATCCAACAGAGCCACAAAATGATGTAGAAGGTGCAAAAAAGGAATTAATAGCATTAATAAAAAAATATAATATTAATATTATAGCAATAGGAAATGGAACTGCTTCAAGAGAATCAGAAAATTTTGTATCGGAAATGATAAAAGAAATAGATGGAAATATACACTATGCTATAGTAAGTGAGGCTGGAGCATCAGTATATTCAGCTTCAAAACTTGCGACAGAAGAATATCCGGACATAAATGTATCATTAAGAGGGGCAATTTCAATAGCAAGAAGGTTACAAGACCCACTAGCAGAGCTTGTAAAAATAGATCCTAAATCAATAGGAGTAGGACAATATCAACATGATGTAGATCAAAAAAAATTATCAGAAAGCTTAACAGGTGTAGTAGAGGATGCAGTTAATAAAGTAGGTGTGGATGTAAATACTGCAACGCCATCATTATTATCTTATGTATCAGGAATTAATAAAACAATAGCAAATAATATAGTTAAATATAGAGATGAAAATGGAAAAATAAAGGAAAGAAAAGAACTATTAAAAATTCCAAAATTAGGGAAAGTAGCTTTTGAACAATGTGCAGGGTTTATGAGAGTCTTTAATGGAAAAAATCCATTAGAAATAACAGCAGTTCATCCAGAAAGTTATGAAGTAGCTGAAAAGTTATTAAATAATATTGGATTTAAAAAGGAAAATCTATTAGATAAAGAAAAATTAATTATAATAAAAAATAAATTAGCAGAAATAAAAATAGAAGAAATGGCAAAACAATTAAATATAGGTGAAATAACTTTAAAAGATATAATACAAGAACTTTCAAAGCCAGGAAGGGATCCAAGGGAAGATATGCCAAAGCCAGTATTAAGAGCAGATGTATTAAAGTTTGAGGATTTAAAAGAAGGAATGGTATTAACAGGAACTGTAAGAAATGTAACAGATTTTGGAGCATTTGTAGATATAGGAGTAAAACATGATGGATTAGTACACATATCACAATTAAGTGACAGTTTTGTAAAAAATCCTTCAGATGTAGTATCAGTTGGAGATATAGTAAAAGTAAAAATAATAGGTATAGATGCAGAAAGACAAAAAGCACAATTATCAATGAAAATTTAGATATTAAATGTTAGATAGAAAAAAAGAAATTGTTATTATATAACAATTTCTTTTTTGTATTATTTATATTGTGCTTGAATTTTTTCAATTTCATTATAATTATTATTCAAAATATCTAAAAAAGTTTTAGCTATTTTAGGATCAAATTGTGTTCCAGCACATCTTTCTATTTCAGATTTAACTACCTCTAAAGGTAAGGCATTTCTATATGTTCTTTTAGATGTCATTGCGTCAAATGTATCTGCAACAGCAGCGATTCTAGCAAAATATGGAATATCTTCACCAGCTAATTGAGAAGGATATCCTTTTCCATCAAATCTTTCGTGATGGTGCTTTACAATAGGTATAATATCCTGGAATACTTTTGCATTACACAAGATATGTGCACCAATAGAAGGGTGATTTTTGATTTCTGAGTATTCATCATCAGTAAGCTTAGACTCCTTAAGTAATATACTATCTGGAATGCCTATTTTACCAATATCATGAAATAATCCACCTATTTTTAAAGTGTTAATCTCAGAGTCGGATAAACCAAGATGTTTGCCAATTAAAACTGAGTATGCGGAAACTCTATCAGAATGACCTCTAGTGTATGGGTCTTTTGCTTCAACCGTAAATCTAAGAGTTTCTACCATATCTAAATATGCTTTTTCTAAACTATCATATGCATCAGATAATTCATCATTTATACGGTTTATTTCATTTAATTGCTCAACAGATTTTATAGCGGCTTCAACTAACAAAAGCAATTGATCAAATTTATCACTTTTTTCACAATAGCATTGAATATCTAATTTTCTTATTGTCTCTAAAGGAGGTGCTAAATCCTTATGACCAGTTAGTAATAAGATATATAATTCTTTATTGAACTTTCTAACTTCTTCTACAACCTTATCACCATGAATAGGTGTCATCATAAAGTCCAAAAGCATTAAGTCGAAATGCTCGTTTTTAACACGTTCAATGGCTTGAACGGGATCAGTAATTCCGACAAAATTATATCCATTTCTAATTAGTAGAACAGATAAAGAATCTAATACACCTTTATCATCATCAACTGCAATTATTTTATAACCTGTAGTGGTATTAGATTGAATGTGTTTTCTCATAATATCACCTCTGCATTAATACATAATATATTATAAAGTGGGGAAAAAATCAATAAAAAAGTAAAAAAAAATCAAAAAAACTGTAATAAAAGTAAAACTTTACTTACATTACAGTTTAAATTTAACTACTGTGGTAAAATTATATTAAATATTGTTCCTTTACCTTTTTCAGTTGAATATGTAATATCTCCATTAAAATGAGCACGAATATTTGAATATGACATAAATAAACCAATACCTGTTCCATCTTTACCTTTAGTTGTTATCATCTCTTTAAATAGTTTTTCTTGTACTTCTTCAGGAAGACCACCAGCATAATCTTTAATTGAAACAATAACATTATTTTTTTCTTGGGTAATAATTAAATCAATATCTTGGTTTGGCTTGCCGGTATATGCTTGAATAGCATTTGAAATCATGTTATTTACTACTTGAACTAAACCATTTATATTACCATGCAACACAAGTGATTTATCAACTTCAAGCTTTACATTTAAAGTAATTAAAGCTTTTTTCAATTCGTGTTTCATAAGAATATCTACTCTTTTAGTTAGTTCATCAACTGTAAAAGAATCTACTGTATTTTCAGATAATGCAACTGCTTGTCCTTTTACAGCAGTAATAATATCTGACATATATTCCAAATATGATTTTATTTTAGAAATCCAGTCTTTCATATCACTTGCAATTGCTAGATGATCTTCAACTGTTACATCTTTATCAACTATAGATTCTTCATATTCTTTAATTAAATCAGTAAGACCCTCTGTAGCACCCGAAATTGACATTATAGGAGATTTTAGGTTATGTGCAATACCTCCAATTAATTGACCTAATGATGCTAAACGTTCTCTTTCTACTAAGATGTCTTGATTATCTTTAAGAGCTTTCATATCTAATTTGTGTTGAGTTATATCTTTAAATAGTATTAATATACCCAAAGAAACTTCTTTATTAAAAATTGAATTTATTTCTATTGTAAAATATTTATTTAAATATTTGAAATGCTGTTCAAACACTATGGTTTCTGTCGAATTTTTTACTTTATCTAAAGCTTTTTGCAATTTATTAACATTCATTTCATACTTTTTATGAGTTTTCAAAAAATTTATTACATTTTGCTCTCTTAATTCACTAGCTGTTAAACCAAAGGTTTTTAAAAATGTGGTATTAAAGTCAGTTATTAAAAAGTTTTCATCTAATACAAGATAACTATCTGATATCCTATTTACAATAGTTTGTAAAGCTATTGGAGCAACCCCTAAAAAATTAAATTTAAATATAGCAAATGTAAAGCATAACATTGTAAAAGCAAAAGATATCGGAGTAATATATACTGTCATAGGTATAATTTTTAAAGTACCTAAAATGTTTGTTATTAAAGGAACACTAATGCCAAGAATAATTAATAATGACTGCTTTGAAAAAAATCCAGAAATTTTAAAAGACGACTTTATTATAATTATTACACTTAGCAACATTAGCCCATATGTATATATAATATGAACATTAAGATACCACCCATAAACCATTTCATTTAAATTTTCAGAATAATGTACATAAAAAGCATGATGCAAATTATTTGTAAATAACACAATAAGAGTAGTTATAGGTACTATAAATAATAATAAATAAATTTTTTTAAATTTAATTATAGTATTTTTAAAAGATAAAGCAGTAAAAAATAAAGCAACAGGCAAAAAACATGAGCCTATATAGATAAAGTTTTCAAAATATATAGGGTTAATATCAAAGCAAGTAGAAAAAATACTTTGAACTAATACTCCAACACATATAATTAATACGCAAATTAGTGAAAAAGTAAATAAGCGCCTTAATTGTTGAACAGACTTCTTCTTATGTTGATACATAAGAAGAAGTATTATTAATATTGTGGAAAAGATTAATAAAAGAAAATATATATTTCCAAGAAGTTGCATTTGTTATTACCTCTATTCTATAAATTTTATCTTTTTAAAATAATTAATGCATTTTACAATATAATTAATATCTATTGCATTCCATTTGAATCCAATTTTATTTAAATATTGAATTGTAAATGAAGCATCTAATTTTATTCTAGAAGTATATACAAGGTTTTTATTAGAGTCTAAATCTTGTACAATACCAGAAATTAAGTGTTTATTTTCATCATCAGCAAGCATACCAGTTATAATGTAGGACATCATCTTATTAGAAACAGGAAGCATTTCAATATTTAATGTAGATAATGCAGATAGAAAATCTGGTATTGCTAATAACTTGGTGTCATAAATATGAAATACATTACAAGGACTATTATATTGTAATATCTTTACTATAGAATTTGCACATAAATCTACAGGAGTAAATTCTATAGAATGGGCTAATAAATATTTCGGAAAAGCGCCAATTTCTATGAATGACTTTATTCTCCTAGCAAATGCATTATCATCAAAATTCTTTTGAAATACACCATCAGAATATCTATTTGTTACATTTCCTACTCTTAATATCTGAGCATCTAAACCATCTTCAATTGCCTCTAATACGGAAATTTCAGCCTTATATTTTGTAATAGCATAAATTCCTTTAATATTTTGTCCAACATATAAATTTTTTTCAGTAAAATCTTGAGAATTTATTTCATTAATATTGGATGTAATATCATCTTTTTCTCCAAAACCAGAAATACTAATTGTAGATATATGAATTAGCCTTTTATTGTTTTGCTTACAAAAATCCACTACATTTTTAGTACCAGTAACATTAATATCTTCAAATAATTTTTTTAATCCAAAGTGTTTAACTAGAGCACCAGCATTAACTACAACATTTATGTTTTGTGCTATTTCTTTGTAATCAGCTTCTGATAATCCAATATTGGTTTTTACAATATCGCCAGCAATTACTTTTATTCTGCTTTCATATTTCTTTATATTATCTCCAAAATAAAATTTTAGTCTAGCCATAAGTCTATCTTTAGGAGATTCTCCGTCTTTAGGCCTAATTAAACAATATGATATACCAGTTTCTTGTTCTAGGAATGAATACAAAATATGAGCTCCCAAATATCCTGTAGCACCGATTAACAAAATATTTCCTACATTATATTTTTCAATCTTATTTAAATTATTAATATTATTTCTAGATAAAAGGTCATTTATTTGTGTATAGTCATAGTTACTCATAAAGTTTTCTACTGGACTTGGAAGTTTTTGCGAAAGCTGTCTAACTGTAGGATAATTAAATATATCAGCATATTCTAATTCTAGTCCATATTTTAAAGCTTCAATTTGCATATTTATTGCTAAAATAGAATCTCCACCAATATCAAAGAAATTATCATTAACATCAATATTATCAATTTTAAGTAAATTTTTCCATATTTGTAATAGTTTTTCTTCATTTGAATCTAATGTTGCAATATTTACATGAGGGGAGCTAACCATTTTGTGAGTTTCAGGTAATGGCAGAGCCTTTCTATCTATTTTTCTATTTATTGTATATGGCATAGTTTCTAGTTTCATAACATATGTAGGTACCATATATTGAGGTAAGAATTTACGTAAAGTTTCTTTAACAGTAGTTTCACTAATATCAGTATCAGCAACATAATAAGCACATAAAAATTCTTGATTATCTAATACTATTTTATTAACTATAGCTGAAGTAACACCATCCATTTTTAAAATTTCATTTTCAATTTCACTTAATTCTATACGCAAGCCTCTTAATTTTACTTGATTATCTATTCTACCTAAACATTGAACTTTGCCATCAAATGTCCAGCGACCAATATCACCAGATTTATATATTTTGCCAGGGCCAAAAGGATTTTTTAAAAATTTCTCTGCTGTCATTTCTGCTTTGCCAATATATCCATCTCCTACTTGAATACCACCTATATATATTTCTCCAATTACACCAATTGGTACTTGTTTCATGTTTTTATCCAAAATATAAATCTGTGTATTTAGTATAGGGGGACCAATAGTTATTTCTTTCTCTCCATTTAAATTTTGAACATTTGAAAGTATAGTAATTTCACTAGGACCATATATATTATATATTGTTATATCATCTGCTAAAGCACGCAAATCTTGTACAAACTTTTCAGGTAATGGTTCTCCACCAAATACCATATTTTTTACTCTTGCCAATGCTGTATCTGGTTCTCTATTATCATAATTAATTTTCATTAAGCTTGGTGTTACAGTCATTACATCAACATCATATTTTTTGATTAGTGCATCTAAAAGTCTAGGATTTCTATGTTCGGCATTATTTGCCATAACAACTCGTAATCCGTGTGTTAGAGAAACAATTATCTCATAAACAAATATATCAAAAGGTGTAGAGGTTACAGAAGCAATAGCATGTTTATTTCCTTCTTTTAGATAATCTAATACTCTTGTCATAGCCTGAACCATATTAGACATACCAATTTGATTTAACATTACGCCCTTTGGTGTGCCGGTAGAACCAGAGGTATATATAATATATGATAAGTCCGTTTCTTTAACTTGTACATCTGGATTATGTGTGTTTTTACTATAAATTTTAGAATTATCTAAATCTATTTCGATAGAGTTTTTAATTTGAGAAACTTTATCTTTTAGTGACTTTTGCGTTAATACACGTTCTATTTTACTATCATTAATGTAATATTCTGTTCTTTCTATAGGATATGTTGGATCAATATTTAAAAATGCAGCACCAGCTTTTAAAATTGCTATCATACATACAATAGTCTCTAATGAACGATTAGTCATAATTGCAACAATATCATTAGGCTTTACGCCTTTTTCAATTAAGTGATGAGCTAAACTATTAGCTTTTTCATTAAGTTCTTTGTAAGTTAAAAATTTATCATCACAGATAACAGCAATGTCATCTGCATGTAGAACAGCTTGTTCTTCAAATATTTTTGAAACAGGAGCTCTATTAATAGGACCATTAGTATCATTAAATTTGTTTAATAATAATTGTTCCTTAGGTGTTATTATATTAATATCATCAATTTTACAATGTACATTATTTAATAATTGTTTTAGTACAAACATATAATGGGCTATAAAACTATTAATAGTTTCCTCTTTAAATATATCTGTTCTATATTCAATATTAATGTTATTACTTTGAGGTTCTATCTCTAATGTAATATTGAATTTTGCCGTATTTGTATTAACGGGAATTATTTTATAGTTTTTATTATTTTGTTGACTTTGATATGTTAAAACAATATCAAATAAAGGATTTTTTGAATTATCTACTGGAACTTGTAATTTTTTTACAAGTAAATCATAAGGGTATGATTGATTTTCCAAATCTTCGGCAACAATTTTCTTTAATTTTTGTAAAAAAGTATAGACAGTTTTATTTGTTGGAACTTTAGCCCTAATTGCAATATTATTTACAAACATTCCTATTATATCTTTAGTTTCTGGAATAGTTCTATTTGCTACAGGAGAGCCTATTACAATATCTGGTTGACCAGTGTATTTATATAAAGTTATAAACAGTGAAGTTAAAAACACAATATATGGTGATACTTGTATTTCTTTAGCAAAATTATTTACTTTATCGAAAAGAGTAGGTTCAATAGTATTATATATTTTATTTCCGATATACCCTCTGTTTGCAGGTAAGGTATAGTCATATGGTAGATTTAAAGATTCAAAATCAAAATTTTTAAATCTATTTAACCAATATTTCTCAGACTGTTTAATAGTATCACTCTTAAAAAACTCTTTTTCGTATACAGAGTAATCCTTATATTCTAAAGGTAATTTATTTAAAGAATGTTGGTTATATGCATTAAAGAAATCTCTTATTAGAATTTCTAAAGAAGTACCATCCATAATTATATGATGTGAATCCAATAACAATAACGTTTTTTTATTATCTATGTAGCATAAAGAAACTCTTAATAGTGGAGCTTTTTCTAAATCAAAAGGTTTAGAAAAAGTTTTTAAAATATCATCAATATCTTTTTCTGTATTATAAGATATGTCAACATTAAAATCTACAGTATCTAATATTTGTTGCTTTATTTCTTCTCCTTCAGATACAAATATTGTTCTAAAGCTACTTTGGTTTTGGATAATTTTCTTAAATGCTTGTTCAACCTTTTCTTTATCTAATAAAGCATCTACTAATATGGCACCAGGCGTATTATACACTAAATTATTGTTACCAATAATCTTACATGCGTAATAAATTCTTTTTTGAGCGGAAGATAATGGGTACCATGTTTGAATTGTAGCTCTATCTATAATGCTTTCAGGAACACTGCCTAAATTAAGCAATGTACTTATATAATCAGATAAATCCTTAATACTATAATTACCTAATAAATCGTTAATACTTAATTGTACATTTAGCTCTTTACGAATACTAGAAATTATCGACATAGCAGAAAGAGAGTCTCCACCTATCTCTAAAAAAGAATTATTTAAGTTAACATTATCTATATGCAAATAGTTTTTTATTATATTCAAAAGAATATTGTCAATATCATTTCTTGGAGAAACAATTTCATCATTTTCGTCCATTTGCATGCTAGGAGGAGGCAATAAATTTTTATTAACTTTACCATTAACATTTAAAGGAAGAGTATCTAATGTTACAATATATTTTGGGACCATATATGATGGTAATACACTTTTTAAAGATTGTTTTAACAAAAGAGTATTGATTTTTCTATCTGAAACTATGTAACTACATATATTTTTTTCATTAGTTTCATCAACATAAAGTGTTGTGAAACTTTCTTTAATATCAGGTATTTCTAAAATTTTATTGTTTATTTCATTTAACTCTACTCTAAAACCTCTAATTTTAATCTGATTATCTATTCTGCCAATAAAATTAATATTACCATCAGGTAGCCATTCAGCTAAATCGCCAGTTTTGTATATTTTAGAATTATTAAATACATTGTAGCAGAATTTCTCATTATTTAGTTTCTCATTATTTAAGTAACCCTTTGAAACACCGTCACCACCAACCCATAATTCACCAGGAGTATTAACTGGTTGCAAATTTCCACTTTTTGAAACAATGTATGCAGTAGAGTTCGCAATAGGTTTTCCAATTGGAATTGAAGTTAAGTAATCCTTATCAATAGTAAAGCAACAAGAGAAAGTTGTATTTTCAGTAGGACCATATCCGTTTATAACAGTAAGGCTAGGATTGTATTCTCTAACAACATTTATATGTTTAGGGGATAATACATCACCACCTGTTAGCAAATATTTTATATTATTGAATATATTAGGGTTTGCTTCGCATAGCTTATTAAATAAAGGTGATGTTAGCCATAAGATAGTAATATTATTATCATCAATGTATTGCTTTAATACGACTGGATTTAACAAATCTTCTTTTTTTATTATAAATAAAGGAATTCCGTTTAATAGTGCGGCCCAAATTTCAAATGTACAGGCATCAAATACAATAGAACCAGTTTGAAGAATCCTATCAGTATTTTCGAAATGGATATAGTTAGTATTTTTAATAAGTCTTATCACACTTCTATTATCAATGACCACTCCTTTAGGATTGCCAGTAGAACCTGAAGTATACATAATATATACAGAATCAGTTGGTGAACCGTTAAATAATAAATTTTCCTTTTCTATACTATCATATAAACTATTGTTAATATTTATGTTGATGAATTTTGTATTAATATTTGTTTTATAAGGGTAATTACTGTTAATTAATACAACGTTTGCACTTGTATCCTCTAAAATAAATGAAATTCTAGATTCAGGATAATTAACATCTAAAGGAAGATATATGCATCCTGCTTTTAATATTGCCAAGATACCAACTATTAGTTCTAAAGATTTGTCAAGGCAAATTCCAACGATTTCACCTTTCTTAATATTATTTTTTATCAAATATCTTGCTAGCTGATTAGCTTTTTCATTTAGTTCTTTATAAGTTAAAGATTTGCCCTCAAATACTACAGCAATATTATCAGGAACTTTATTTACTTGTTCTTCAAACAATTCAATAATAGTTTTATCTCTAGGGTAATCAGAAGCAGTATCATTAAATTCATACAATAATTGGTGCTTTTCTTTTTCAGTAACAATATCAATATCGTTAAGCAAAATATTATTGTTAGCTAATATTTGTTCTATAATATGACAAATACGAGCATGAATATCAGAAATATCCTTCTTAGAATATTTTGAGGTTTTGTAGTCATAAAGTATATTTAAACTGCCAGTATTATTATAATCAGTAACGTGAATTTGTAAATCATCGGCAGAATTTCCATTGAAAATCCAATGGGTTTCACAATCAATATCCTTGTTTTGAGTATCTGTAATTTGATAAGATAAGACTATATTATATAAATTAGGAACAGTTGAATCAACTTTTCTAATATCTTCTAATATGTTTTGATAAGGGTATTTTTGATGCCTTAACATAGACATACAATTTTGAGCAATAGTTTTAGAAAAATCAATAAAACTAGAATTATTTGGAATACTAATTCTTAATGGAATTGTACTAACAAACATACCGCTGGTTTGTTTGTCAGCAAAATTAAGCCTATTTAAGATAGGTGTGCCTATGACGAAATCATCCAAATTTGACACTCTACCAATATAAATTGAAAAAATAGATACTAAGAAATTATAAATAGAAATTCTATTGTCCTTACAAAAAATAGATATTTGTTCTATAACATCTCTAGAAATGTTATATGATTGTCTATCAGCAATAGATGATATCTTTGATGAGATTTTTTTAATACTACCTGGAATAGTAGCAGTTTCAGGAACAGTTTCATATACTGTGTCCCAATATTTTTTGTCATTTTCGCAAGCAGGACTAGATAAATAAGCTTGTTCTTTCTCTATAAAATCAGAATATGAGTATTTATATTGAATTGGGTTAGTCGAATTTGTTAAATTTAAATATTCTTGAACAATTTGCTTACAAAATAGGCCAACAGTCCAAGAGTCTGATATAATGTGATGTATAATTAAAACTGTAGCTGCTGTGTTATCAGAAAATTTAAAAATTTTACAGTTAAAAAGGTTGTTGCTTTCAAATGCAAAAGGTGTTTGACACATTTGCTCTTCAATAGGGTATAATTGAGATAAACTATTAAGTTCAATAATCTCAGGAATATATTGTTCTTGAGAATCGGTGAAAAACTGAATGATATTTTCACCTTCAATTTTAAAGTTTAATTTAAAAATATCAACATTGGCAATAACATTTGCAACTGCTTGCTGAAGCACAGAAATATCCATAGGGCATTTAAAATAAACACTACCGCCAACATTATTTATAGAAGTACCACTGTAATATTTTTCAATATTCCAAATATTTTTCTGTGGATTTGTTAAGTTATAGACTTTTTTGTCCATAAGATTATCCCTCCATCGTTAAAATTTACTCCATTGTACAATAAAATACAAAAAAAGCAAAGTTATATATATTAAAAAGCAAAAATGGTGTATTTTCGACAAAAATTGACAAACATCTTTATTTGAAAAATTTTTAGCCTAAACTATTAAAATTATATATTAAAAAATGGAAAAAAGCAAGAAAATGTTGGAAAAATCTACCTAATTCAAAAAATATATAAATTAGAACAAAATATTGATTTTTTAAAAAAATATTATAAAATGTAATAGTAAACAATTATGAAAGTGGGGAGAAAAATGCTAAAGAAAGCATTCAAACATTTTTTAACAATAACAAAACATAAAATTTATGTATTTAAATTAAGTATTAAGGCAGGGATTCCAATAAGAGGATTTTTTCACGATTTCTCAAAATACTCTTTTACAGAATTTTGGGAATCAGCTAAATATTATACAGATGGGAAAAAAAGTCCAATAACAAATTGCAAGCAACAACAAGGATATTCAAAAGCTTGGTTGCACCACAAAGGAAGAAATAAGCATCACCATGAATATTGGTATGATTATGAAACTAAAGATGAGGTACCAGTTATACCATATAAATACACGGTAGAAATGATATGTGACCAACTTGCAGCAGGAATGACATACAATGGAAAAGACTGGGAAAAAGATACACAATTAAAATATTGGAGAAATATAGAAAATAGAAGAAAAATAAATCCGCAAATTGCCAATATGCTAGACGAAGTATATGTACAAGTAAGTCAAAAAGGAATAGATGAGGTCATAAATAAAAAGCATCTAAAAGAATTATACAAAAAATATTGTGAATAATAAAAAAGTCGGCAGTAAAGCCAACTTTTTTTATCTAAAAATATTTCATTCCAATTTTAATGGCATTATTAGCAATAATTAACTGACCGTTTTCAAGCAGTTTGCTGATAAACACTTTAGAATTATTAACAAATTTAGCAAATTCTATAATAGCAGAATTAAACTTTTGTATATCAGAATAATTAATATTAATACTGTCAAAAACAATATAATATTCTTCTTTATATAGATATAATAAAATATTTTGTGCTACTTTATAGCTTAAAGATAAATTATGATTTTCTAAAAATGTAATAAAATTACAGAAATCTTCAAAGGAGGCAAATTTATAAATAGCATATTTAGCATTTGTTTTGATATTTTTTCTCTTTGCAGAAATCTTTTTATGTATGTTTTTAGTTTCAGGAATTACTCTTGTAACTGTAACAATAAACTCTCCGTTCGCCATAGCTAAAGCTTCGATTCTTACTGGGCAGTCTTTTACTTCAAAACCGATTTCTTCTTCAGCCTCTTCCAAAATGTCTAAAAACAAATCCTGCTTTTCCAAAGAGTTAGACATAAAAGTATGAAAATCAATATTTTTATCTTTCAAATCTTGTGATGTTAAAATTATTCTTATTTTATTTTCACCGAGTTTTTCAAACTTCATTATATATCCTCCAAACATTATTACTACATATAATATTATAAATTTTAAAAATTGTGCTAATGTTTACTATAGCACAAAGTAAATAAAAATAAAAGGGTAAACAGTAAAATATTAGTATTTAAAATTATTATAGCATATATACAATTAAAGTTAAATGATAAAAAAATGGAAAATTTAAATTTTAAATTTTTAAAGTAAATGATATTGATCTTGTGAAAAATATTTGGTAAAATTTAAATATAGACACAAGTATTTTCAATAAAACTAGACTAGTTATATTGAAAAAGTGGTATTATTTATTGAAAGGAGGACTCAGAAGAACATTATAATTAACTAATACCTATTCCAAAATTTATGACAAAGAAAGGTAGGAGAAGCATCAAAAAACAGAAAAGTAGCATTGGCTATATAAAATATTGTGATATTGTAGTATATATAGCCTCTTAGGTAACTAATACAAAAACTATAAGAAAGGTAAAAAAACTATGAAACTCTGGAAACGTATTATTGCTGTTACATTAACTATCTGTGCTGTCTTGACCCTGGGAATTTCTTCAGCAAATGCGGCTTCTTATGTAACTAAGATTACAGAGAATGGTGTATATTATATACAACATGTAGGAAGCAAAAAATATTTGGATATAACTGATGAAAGCACTTCAAATGGTGCACGGTTACAAATTTGGAGTAAATATTCCAATCATCAAAACCAAGTATTTATATTTAGAAAAGTCGGAGACTATTGGAAGATAATAGCTCACCATTCAGGGAAAGCAATTGAAGTAAGAGATTCAAGTATGAGCGATTATGCTCATGTTTCTCAATGGGATTATGCTGGTATAGCATGCCAGCAATGGAAAGCTATCTATAATTCTGATGGTACGGTTTCTTTTTGCAATAGGAATTCCGGAAAATACCTCGATGTTTACGGAAATGGAAATGCTAACGGAACTAAGCTTATTCAATATTCCAGAAATGGAACTAATGCCCAGAAATTTAAACTCTACAGACTTTATAATGCAGATATTTTAAATGCAAACTGGACAAGGAGTTTTAGCACATCAGAAATTTCTTGGACACAGTATGGTATAAATAGTAATGTTTATAACTTTACTCGCTTCAGGAATGGAAGTAAATTTCCCACACCAAATCATACTTATTTAACTAAAGTTGAATACATTGATAGAGAAACAGTATGGAGAACAATAAGAAATAAGAGTTTGGATCAATCCATTCTTGAACAAATTGCAGATGTTATTGAAGGGGAAGGAAAAGAAGCTGCTGCGGCTAGAATCTTAGCAGAGCTTGGCTTTAACGATGTCCCATGTATTGGCATTGCAGTAGGTATTTGCGAGATATTGTTTTCAGCATCTTCGTCTAGTGAGTGGAATAAGTTTGTAAGAGCTGTTCAATACGATGGATATGGAAATACTGGAGTTATTAAAAAAACCTATGTCACCATTACAAAACAACCATATTGGGGACCATTAAATAATGGTACTGGAGCATGGGGATGGAACTATAGACTTATTGAGACAAAAAGTTACACATATACATCGTGGAATGGAAACGGAGGAATAAGCAACCCTAATTATAATGGGTATTGGAAGTACAACTTTAAATAAATAAGAAAGGTAAGAGACTCCTTAATTTAAGGAGTCTCTTAAAAATTGAATAATAATATTATTTTGCTCAAAATATTTATTAAAAAGATTATATTGCTTTTGATATTCCTCAGTAGATATCTCTTTAGAACTTATAAGTTCTCTTTGATATATTTGATTATTAACTAAATAGTCCTTAAATTTTTCAAAGGTATAAGTGCCATCAGTTTTTTTATTTAAACAATAAACATAATATTGCTGATTATCTATTGTTTCATACATATAATAAACAATATTATCAGGACTTTCAAATTTTAGTATTCTTTCGTCAGAATCATAGTAATAATTAATATTAAGAGATGATGAATAATTTATATATATTAAGTTACCGGTATTAAATAGAGGCATTGTAATTTGAAAATTAGATGGTCTAATATGTGAATCTAAACTAATATAGCCACAAAAGTCCAAATCTAACAAAGAAAAAATATTACTATAATTTATTTCTTTATCTAATGATTCATATAATATTTTACTAATAGGTTTATGATTATTATCTGAAACAATAACAGAAAAATATTTTTTATCATTAAATTCAAGTGGGGTTATATTATAATATGACTTTTCTGAATTAGATGTATCATTATTATAAGTAATGTTCGAAGTTATAATTGTACTGTCATCTTCATAATGAAAGTCATATTTGTATAAAATTGTATTATCTTTTGAAACTGCAATTAAATTTGATAATTCCAAAAATCTTTTAGCGTTGTCATATTTAATTTTAATATAATTACCATAATTATCTACAACTTCAGTTATTTTATTATCTTTATCAAAAGTATAATTTAAATTATATTCTTTTTCTTGAAATGAGGCATCTTCTAATTGAAATTTGTATTTATAATGAAGTAAATTTCCAAAATTATCAAATTGTTCTTCAAATATTTCATTAGGATTTCTAAATCTACCTTGTTCGTTTGTTGAATATAATGTAGTATTTTTATTATTATGCATAATACATACTATTAATGTAATCAATAATAGCATTATAATTACTGATATTATAATTAATTTATTTTTTTTCATAGGTGCCTCCTTATATGTAAATTATTATAGTGAAATTGTCCTAAAAAGTCAATGCTAATATGGATAATAAATTTTTAAAAAAGATCAAACAATTTTGGCGAATTAAAAAAGTAAAATAGTAAGTTCTAGTTACCGATTAAAAGCTATTTAAAATGGAAAATTTATTTTTATTTATTATAAATATTGAAAAAAAAACGTATAACGTATATAATACTATAGAACAAATGAAAAAAATGGGAGGAATGGAACAGTATATGGCAACTAAAAATAAAAATGTATGGATATTGCTATTATTTATATTATGTGGATTGGTATTAGGTGGATTTTTAGGAGAGCTTGCCTCAAAGGTGGACTTTTTGTGGTGGGTATCATATGGTGAAGAATTTGGACTATCAACACCAGTAACATTAGATTTAAATATTATAAAGCTTACAATAGGTTGTATGTTCAAAATAAATATATCATCTATTATAGGATTAATATTAGCAATATATATATATAGAAAAGTTTAATTTATTCTAAAGTATTTAGCGGGGGCGGGAAGGACTATATTATGAAAATTAAAGAAATCCCCCAATCGGAAAGACCTTATGAGAAGTTAGAAATGTATGGTGCACAAGCACTTTCTAATGCAGAGTTATTGGCTATAATAATAAAAAACGGAACAAAAGAAGAGAGCAGTGTTATGTTAGCACAAAAAATACTTTCTATGCAAAAAAGTACACAAGACAGTTTAAGATTTTTACAAGACATATCTATAAAAGAATTTATGAGTATAAAAGGGATTGGCAAGGTTAAAGCAATACAACTTTTAGCTGTATGCGAATTAACAAAAAGAATTTCAAGGCCAATTAAAAATTTTAATGTACAAATAAAATCTCCCCAAGATGTAGCAGATTTATTAATAAATGAATTGAAATATGAAAAAAGAGAAATAGTAAAAGTATTAATGCTTAATGTTAAAAATAATATATTAAAGATACAAGATATAGCTCTAGGTGGGACAAGTTTCGCTGTTTTTGAAATAAAAGATGTATTAAAAGAGGCAATAAAAATAGGAGCGCCAAAGATAATTTTAGTACATAACCATCCGAGCGGAGATCCAACGCCAAGTCATGATGATATAGAATTAACGCAAAAGCTAGAACAGGTATCAAAAATGTTAGAAATAGAACTACTAGATCATGTAGTAATAGGAGATGGAAAGTATAAAAGCATATTTTCAATGCTTAATAAAAATAAGGGTAATTTGAATTAGCCCAAGATGGAGGATTTATGAACTTTTTTAATTTTGTTTCAAAAGATATAGGAATTGATTTAGGAACAGCAAATATATTGGTAACACTGAAGGGGAAAGGAATAATATTAAATGAACCATCAGTAGTAGCAATAGATAGAAAAACAGGTGCAATACTTGCAACTGGTTATGAAGCAAAAGAAATGTTGCGGAAGAACACCTGGAGAAATAAAAGCTGTTAGACCAATGAAAGATGGTGTAATAGCAGATTTTACAGCAACGCAACTAATGCTAAAAAATATAATGCAAAAAATAGTCCAAAGACATAACTTAGGGAGACCAAGAGTTGTAGTAGGTGTACCATCTGGAATTACAGAAGTTGAAGAAAGAGCAGTAGAGGAATCTATATTACAAGCAGGAGCAAAAGAGGTTTATTTAATAGAAGAACCAATGGCAGCAGCTATAGGCGCTAATTTAGATGTGGCAGAGCCAAGTGGAAGCATAATTGTAGATATCGGAGGAGGAACTACAGAAGTTGCAGTCATTTCTCTAGGAGGTATTGTAGTAAGCAATTCACTAAGAATTGCAGGAGACGAATTAGATGAAGATATAGTAAATTATATAAAAAGAGAAATGAATTTAGCAATAGGGAATACTACAGCAGAACAAATAAAAGTAGAAATAGGTTGCGCTATGCCACTTATGACAGAAACTAGTATGCAGGTAAGTGGAAGAGACTTGGGTACAGGTTTACCTGAAACAGTAACAGTAACATCTACGCAAGTAGAAGAAGCAATGAGAGAATCTATAAACAAAATAATAGATATAGTAAAACAAACTTTAGAGCAAACTCCACCAGAGTTGGCATCAGATATAATGGAAAAGGGGATTGTATTAGCAGGAGGCGGAGCACTAATTAAAAATTTTGACAAATTATTGTCAATAAGAACAGAAATGCCAGTATATGTAACAGAAGATCCACTAGAATGTGTAGTTAAAGGTACAGGCAAAACAATAGAAGATTTAGAAAGACTGAAATCTGTTTTAATAAACTCTAGAAGAAAAAGATAAAGTGACTGGAGGACTTAAATGTATAAAAACAAAAAAGGTGGAATAGTTGGAATTATAATAACAATTATTATATTAATAATTATAGTTTCATTAACAAATGTGGAAATAAATAAAGTATCTAAAGTAGAAAACATTTTTAGTGCTGTAGTTATGCCAATACAAAATAGCCTAGTATATTTAAAAAACAAAATAAAAGGTAATGACAGTTTTTTTCAAAATATAGATAAATTAAAAGCAGAAAATGAAGAATTAAAACAAAAAAATAGTGAGTTAGAACAAAAATTAAGAGAATTTGAAATTGTTAAATCTGAGAATGAAACTCTAAAAGAATATGTCAATTTAAAAGAAAAATACAATAATTATGAAAGTATACCATCATATGTTATAAATAAGGAGATAAGTAATTTTGGAAGTACTATTATAATAAATGTTGGGAAAAAAGATGGAGTAGAACCTAATATGACAGTTATTTCAGACAAAGGATTAGTAGGTTATATTATATCAACAACTAATACTACTGCAAAAGTTCAAACGATAATAGATACTGCAACAGCAGTAAGTGCAACAATTAGTACTTCAAGAGATAGTATTCTAGTAAGAGGTACACTTGATGCAAATTATACACTAAAAGCAACATATATACCAACAGATGCAAAACTTTTACAAGGAGATATTATAGAAACATCTGGAATTGGAGGAATATATCCAAAGGGAATTAAGATAGGAACAATTAAAGAAATAATTAATACAAAAAATATAACGGATAGATATGCAATAATAGAAACCGCAGTTGATTTTTCAAAATTGGAGACCGTTTTAGTAATAAAATAAAGGAGGATTACTTGAAAAAAATATTATCAATTATAGCTATAACAATAGTTTTTTTTGTAATATATTTTTTACAAATAAACTTATTTAACTGGTTTAATATATATGGAATTTCTCCAAATTTATTTATAATATTTATATTGTTTATAGGACTTTTTATAGGTAAAAAAATAGGATTTGCTTTTGGAATAATATTTGGATTATACATAGACATTATAAATGGAAAAATATTAGGACAAACAGCTATTATGCTAGGAATAGTTGGACTATTAGGCGAATATTTAGATAAAAGTTTTTCTAAAGAAAGTAGAATTACACTAATGCTTATGGTAGCAAGTACTACAATAATATATGAAATAGGTATATATTTAATAAGTATTATTAGCTTAGGAGTTAATATAGAAATATTATCTTTTATCAAAATATTGTTAATAGAGATTATATATAATACAATTATTACGATAATTATATATCCTTTAATACAAGTGGCAGGAGTAGAATTGGAAAATACATTTAAACAGCAAAAAATAAGAAGCAGATATTTTTAAATAGAGGTTGGAGGTTAAGAAATAGAATATAAATATTAGACATATAACCACAAACATCTAACTTTTAGTATTCAGTAAAGAAAGGAACAATGATGAATAATGATAATAGAAGCTCTAACTTAAGATATAATATTATTACCATCCTTGTATATATAGTTGGGATTGTCTTAATTGTTCAGCTTTTTAACTTACAAATAGTAAATGGTAAAGAATATAGGGAAACTTCCAATACAAGGTTAAGCAGAGAAACAGTAGTTAAAGCAGCTAGGGGGTCAATAAAAGACAGAACAGGTAATTTACTTGTAACAACGAAGATGGGATTTAATGTAGACTTATATAAAACAAAAATAGATACAGCAACATTAAATAAAACTATATTAAATACAATAAGAATATTGGAAAGCAATAAAGATAAATACATAAATAATTTACCAATAAAAGTAAATCCATTTGAATTTGAAAATCAAGATGAGGAAACACAAAAAAAATGGAAAAAAGGAAATGACATTAACGAAAATGCAACAGCAGAAGAATGTTTCTATTCCTTGAAAAAAGAATACAAAATAGAACAGGAAGATATTTCAGAAGCATACAAAATAATGGTGGTTAGATATGAAATAGCTAGAAATGGATATAGTAGCATAAGACCAGTAACTATAGCAAAAGATGTAAGTAGAGCAAGTGCTGTAAAATTAGGAGAACAAAGTATATATTTTCCAGGAATATCAGCAACTACTGAGCCACTAGTATCATATCCATCGGGTAGTTTGGCATCACACATATTAGGATATGTAGGTAATATAACACAAGCCGAATTGGATGGAAGAGAAGATACATATGGAATAAATGATGTAATAGGTAAAGTCGGAATACAATATGTGTTTGAGGAATACTTAAGGGGACAAAATGGAATAAAACAATTAGATATGTCTGTAGATGGAAATATAACAGACGAATATATAACAAAAGAAGCTGTTGCAGGTTCAGATGTAATATTAACAATAGATGCTAATTTACAAGCAACAACGGAAAAAGCTTTAGCAAACAATATTAAAAAAATTGCAAGTGGCGGATTTTCTAAAACAAGCGAAGCAAAAGCTGGAGCAGCAGTAGTTATGAATGTAAAAACTGGTGAAATATTGGCAATGGCAAGTTATCCAGATTATGAACCAGAGCTTTTTGTAAATGGAATTAGCCAGAAAAAGCTAGATGAATATAACAAAGGAGACAACATATTTAATAGGGCAATAAGTGGAGTTTATGCACCGGGTTCAACATTCAAAATGATTACGGCAATAGCAGGATTAGAGACAGGAGCAATAACACCAACAGAAAAAATAAATGATGTAGGAGTATACAAAAAAGCACATGAACCAGCATGCTGGATATGGAATAGCTATGGAATGACTCATGGCTGGTTGAATGTTACAGATGCAATAATACATTCATGCAATTATTTCTTTTATGAAGTAGGATATAGAGTAACAATAGATAATATAGCAAAATATGCAAAATATTATGGATTGGGGCAAAAAACAAATGTAGAATTACCAATGGAGGAAGAAGGAGTTGTAGCAACAAGAGATAAAGCAAAAGAAAGAGGAGACGAGTGGCAAATAGGAGAGACTCTCTCGGCAGCAATAGGACAAAGCTATAATTCTTATACACCAATACAAATGGCTAAATATATTAGTATGCTTGCAAATGGAGGAAAGCCAATAGATGTAAGCATAGTAAAATCTGTAATAGACGTAAATGGAAATCAAATTTCAAAAGAAGAAATAACTAAATTTGTAAATGCAAAACTGGGATTAGAAAAACAGGAAAAAGAAGACCTAAATATAAAAAAGGAGAACTTAGAAGCAATATTAAAAGGAATGAAAGGTGTTACAAGTGAAGAAGGAGGAACTGCATATAGTACATTTGCTGATTTCAATATTGAGCTAGGAGGAAAAACAGGTTCAGCGCAAACAGACGTAAATGGAAAAGTAAATGGATGGTTTGTGGGATTTGCACCATATGATGAACCAGAAGTTGCAGTAGTAGTATTAGTAGAAAATGCAGGCTCAGGTTCATATACAGCAGAGGTTGCTAGAGATATATTACAAGAATATTTCGGAATGAATATGGAGAAAGTAGAGGAAAATTTAACAGCATTACCAAGTTCAGAAATTCAAAATTAGAAAGGAATTGAAGTAAAAATGGGAGTAAAAGACTGTATTAATGTAACACTAAAGAAAAATGAAGTGACAATAAAAATAGACATAGGGGCAGAACACAAAAATGTAATAGCAAACCTTAAAAAGAAATTACCAGAATTAAAAAAACTATACAAAGAAGATAAAACACCAATATTAGTAAAAGGAAAAATATTGTCAACTCAGGAAAAAAGAGAAATAAAAGCATTAATACAAGATTCTATTGAAGTAGAAGTGAAATTTGAAGGAAGTAAAGCTCTGGGGTTATATGGAATACAGGAAACTTACTGTAGAGAAATATGCACATCAGAAACAAAGTTTCATAAAGGATCTCTAAGATCAGGACAAAAAATAGAGTTTGAAGGCAGTTTAGTAATTTTAGGAGATGTAAACGGAGGAGCAGAGGTTGTTGCAGGAGAAAATGTAGTTGTTCTAGGAACGCTTAGGGGACTAGCACATGCAGGGGCTAATGGCAACAAATCTGCAATAATAGCAGCCAACTCAATAGAAGCTTTACAAATAAGAATAGCAAATATAATTAAAGAAATAGAAAAAGATGAAATGGACACACTAAAAACATATGCATATATTGGGCAAGAAGACAAAATAATCATGGAATAAGAAGTGCCAGGGGGGTCATCAGTGGGGACGGGGATTTTTGACAAAAACATTGTCAAAAATCCCCGTCCCCACTGGCAACTAACTTAAGAGTAGTAATATAAGTGCAATAAACAAATATTGATCATCTACTTTTTCATTGTACAAAAAAAATAGTAATCCCATTAATAATACATCATCAGAATGTAACTTTAGTCCAAAAATTTCAAACAGCGTGTCATCACTTTTGTTATCTACTTTTTTATCTTCCTTACACTTACTAGAATTATTTTTATTTGAAACAGTACTATTTTTAATAGAATTGTTACTATAACCTGTATATCCGTAGTAGTAAGAAGGGTATCTTCTTCTAAAAAAAGGATAAAAAGGATAATTATACATCATTTTTCTTGTCACCGCCTAAAGGGTTTATAGCTTCAAAAACTTTACCCATACTAAAAATTTTTATGTACTGGTCAACTTTAGATTTTCTACTTTCTCTTAAATATGGTTTTAAAGATTTTAAAAGATTAGCCCTAGGGTCATTTTTCTGTTTATTCATTGAATCTACAATATTTTTCATTTTCAAAATTGTATCAAAATCTATGCTAGAAGTGTCAGTATCAGAAGAGTTAGAATTTTGGCTATTAGAATTAGAAAAATTATTCATCATATTTTTAATATCATCAGGGAACTCATTATTTTTAAGCATACCACTTAACTTGCTCATAATATCTGACATATCATCACTCATTACACTCACACTCCTTAATTTACTATTCACCAAGACAATTGTTTATAATATGCAAAATAAATAGAAAACAATTATAATAATATAATACTAACTTTCAGTATTCTTTTTAATCTCGTTTATAATTGTTTCTTTATCTTTTGAATTCAAAATTTTACTTGCCTTTGCAAGACCTTCTTCTAGATCTTTTTTATCCATTTTAGACAAAATAGACATCAATTTAGCCATATCCATGTTATTATTCATAAAATCACCCCTATTAAATATATGATTTAAATACTATAATATTATATTCATAAAATAAAAAAATGTTACACTATGATGTATTAAATGCTACTTTGCTAGGGAAATAGCACTATTAACAATTGATATAATGAAGGAGTGTCCCCAAAGTGACAAATTGTCACAAATAGGAACGTCCCCAAAGTGACATTTGTAATATAAATTTAATATAAAGTTTCTAAAACAAAGTTCCGTAAATGAAGAGGCTAAAATGCAAAAGGACAGAGTGAAAAATATGTTGAAAAATAAATAAAAAATGCTAAAATAGATATAAATATTTAATAAAAGTAGAAATATAGTATTAATTATACATAAAGAGTTAAGAAAAAAGCATAAAAAGCTTGAAAAATAGACTGAATTTAGGTATAATAAAACTATAGTGTATTAATATGGGAAACCATAAATTATATAAAATTTAAATCTTTATTTAGGAGGTTTTTATGAAAAGGATTACAAAAAAAGTTTTAGCATCAATTCTTACATTTACAATCGCTTTTGCACAGCTATCGACATTAGGAATGTATGGAATAGCTTATGCAACTGAAATAAGAGATACTTCAACAAGTAACTCGAATGTAGAATTTGATGTTTATTTTGCAAATGAAGAACGTGAAATAGTATCAGATGTAAATGCAGAAGATATGATAATGTATCTAAATATTAAAGTAAAAGAAGCTGGCTATTTAAAAAATGGAATAGTTAGTTTTTCTAGTGCAAACTTTAATATAAAAGAAAACGTCGAAAACGAATACATACAAGAGACTAAGGAAGACAAAATATATTTAAAACAACTAGATACAAATTCAAATATATTAATAGAACTTCCTATAACTGCAAAAAAAGATAATATTATAGCAGTTAGCAATTTTACACAAGAAAGCAAGGTACAATTTAATGCAACATATGTAAATTCAAATGGAAAAGAAGTAGCAGTAGAGAAAGAACATACTGTTAAATTATTATGGAATGGAGAAGCAAAGATAGTTGCAGAAGCAACTGTTAATAAATATGTTCCATATAAATTGGGAGAAGAATATGGAATTGTTTTGCAATATAATATAAAAACAGGATTAGAAAATAACAACTTACCAATAAAAACTACAGAGTTAAAAGTAAAAATTCCACAAATAAATGAAAAAAATCCAACAAATATAAGAGTACTAGCTAATAATACAAAAGCAACAAATGGAAAAACAGATGGAATAGACTTCTTACAAGATAATTGGAACTATGATGCTGAAGAAAAAACAGTAAGTATAAAAGTAGAAAATATACCAACAGATGGAAATATTTCTTGGGCAAAAAAGTGTACAGATGAATATTTAGTAACATTTGTATATGAGGGTAAAGAAATATATGATTATGCAAATGCAACAGAAAAAATAGAGTTAAATGCAGACTTTGCAGTTAAAATAGAGGCATATAATAATGTGGAAACAATTAGAGAACAAGAATTTGCAGGAAAATTAGAAATTACAGAAAAGGTAAATGACATTGTAGACTTTAATTTAGTATGCACAAAAGAAATAAGCAAAGGATATATATATGCTAATTATGATGCAAAAGAAAAAATAGAAACACCTTATACTGTAAAATATACTGCAAACATAGCATATGCAGATTTAATTAATGTAATAGAGATTACACAAGAAAATGACAATTATAAAAATTCAGAAGCAGAATACAGCACAATTGTTTCTAACAAAAATGATGTTTATACAAAACAAATAAGCATCCCTGCAAATGTATTTGACAAAATATTAGGAACTGAAGGATATATAGATATATTAAATGAAGAAAAAGTAGCAACAATTAATAGCGAAAACTTAAAAGATAATGCCTATATACTAGACTGTTCAGCATTAGACATAAATAAGTTAAAATTAAAAACAAGTGCACCAATAACAGAAGGCACATTAGTTATATATGTAGAAAAAGCTGTAAAAGGACAAATAGGCTACAACAAAGAAGAAATGAAAGATTTTGAAGAAATAAGCACAAGTATATTAGGAAAAACAGAATTAGCAGAGCAAGAAAAACAAGGAACAATTAAATTAATAGAACCAGTATCAAAAGCAGAGTTAACAATTAGCAAACAAAACTTATCTACAGTAACAGTAAACGAAAATGTAGAAATAAGAACAATTTTAGATACATCAAGCATAAAAAATAGTTTATTTAAAAATCCAACAGTAAAATTAGTATTTCCAGAATATTTTACAAAAATAGAAGTGGCAGATGCAAAATTACTATTTGAAGATGAACTAAAATTAAAAGAAAATAAATGGTCAACTGAAAATGGAAAAAGAATATTAACTTTAACTTTTGAAGGAATACAAACAAAATATAGTTCAGAAGCAACAACAAAAGGGGCTACTATATCAATAGTAGCAGATATAACACTTAATACATTAACACCAGCTAAAAGCGATAAAATAGTAATGTATTATACAAATGAAAACACAAATTTATATGAACAAATAGAAAATGGGGTTGGAGTTTCAGAAGTAGGAATTAAATATATTGCACCAACAGGACTAGTAGCTGCCAGCGGAATTTCAAATTATGCAGAAGATGAAAAAGATATTTTATCAATATCAAATGAAAAACAAGTAGGAAAAATAGCAGTAGGAGCAGAAGCAAAAACAGCTACAATTAAAGGACTTATTATAAATAACAATAATAATAGTATTTCAAACACAGTAGTTTTAGGAAGACTACCATTTAAAGGAAATAAACAAATTGATACAACTACAGATTTAGAAACTACATTTGATGTGGCATTAAGAACTAAAATAACACTAACAGGAGTAGCAAAAGAAAATATAAAAATATATTACTCAGAAAATGGAGAAGCAACAAAAGACTTAGAAGAAGCAACAAATGCTTGGACATTAGAAATGGAAAATTTAGAAAAAGCTAAATCATATTTAATAGTATTAGAAAATACAGAGATAGATTCTGGAAAAACAGTAGAATTTACATATGATGTAGAAATTCCAGCAAACCTAGCTTATAATAACAATGCATACACTACATATAAAGTATATTACGATAATAACGAAGAATTAGGAACTTCAGCAGAAACTAAACTTTCATCATTAGTAGGGATATCAACAGGAGAAGGACCAAAACTAAAAGTAACATTAAGTTCAAATATGCCAGAAGGTTCAGAAGTTAGAGAAGGACAAATTGTAAGATTTACAGCAACAGTTGAAAATATTGGAGAAAAAACAGCAGAAGACGTAGTACTAAACATAGAAGCACCAGAAAACACAACACATGTGGAATATAATTTTCTATATAATGTTTTTGAGCCAGTAGTGGAAAAAACAAAGCAAATAAAATTAGGAAACATTGAATCAGGTAAAACTATACAAAAAACATATGAATTAAAAATAAATAAATTGGAAGAAATAGCAGAGCCTATAGAAATAACAAACAAAGTAAAAGTAGCAGGAACAACTTCTAATGAATATAAATTAAAAATTACAAAAGGATATTTACAAGTTGAAACATATACAGATTTACAAGAAGAACAATTTGTTAGAGTTGGAAGTGTAATTAAGTTTAAAACTAAAATAACAGCTGAACAAGATTTATCAAATGTTGTATTAAAATTGAATATACCAGTAGGAACCTCTCTTGTGGAAATCGAGGGTGAAGAAAATACACAAATTATAGAAAATGAATTAACATATAATCTAGGAGATTTATCAGCAGAAGAATTTAAATATGTAATATTTATATTAAAAGTAAATGATGTGACCGAGGCAATTAATGTATTACCAAAAGTTAGTGCAGATAATATACCAGAACATTATTCAAATATATTTACATATTATGGAGAAACAATAGAATTAGAAATAGAACAAAAAGCAAAAAAAGGGCAAAAACAAACTGTTAAAGAAGGAGAAAATATAGAATATATTGTTAGTATAAGTAATATAGGAAAAATAAATTCTTCTAACAATAATGTAGAAATACTAATTCCAGAAGGTATTAAACTAATAAATGCTACTTATAAATATAATGATAAAGAATATACAGAAGAGTCAACATATAAAAATAAATTAACAATACTAATAGATACACTTAAACCAGAAGAAAAAATTGATATTGAAGTTAAATTAGTAGCTAAAGAATTAAAGGAACAACAAGAAAAAGAAATAATAATAGAACCTGCAACATTAACAGCAACATCAGTTAATCAAATACAAGCTACAAATAAATTAAAATTTTATGTTCAACCTTCAATAGAAGAAAGAAGATATAAAATAACAGGTACAGCATGGCTAGATGAAAACAAAAATGGAATAAGAGAAGAAACAGAAACATTATTATCAAATATGCAAGTAATGTTAGTATATAAAGAAACAGGAGCAATAGTAACAGATACAGATACATATATGACAAAAAAAGTAACAACAGATGAAAATGGAAAATATGAATTCCTTAACTTAGAAAAAGGCGAATATTTAGTAGTATTTTTATATGATACAGAAAAATACATCATAACAGAATATAATACACAAGGTGTAGATGAAAGCATAAATTCAGATGCAATAGAGTTTGAAATGGAGCTAGAAGGGAAAATGCAAAAAGTGGCAATATCTGATGTTATAAAAGTAGAAGACACAAATATAAGAGATATAGACATAGGATTATGCATAGCAGAAAAATTTGACCTAAAATTAGATAAATATATAAATAAAATAACTTTAACAACACCTACAATAGGAACACAAGTATATAACAAAAATAACGAAAAACTATCAAAAGTAGAAGTATTAAACAAAAATGTAGGACAAAGTAGTTTTGTAGTAGAATATAAAATAGTTGTTACAAATGAAGGTAGTGCAGCAGGATATGTTAAAAAGGTAGTGGATTACTTACCAAAAGAAGCAAAATTTAATTCGGAATTAAATAAAGACTGGTTCTTAGCAAAAGACGGAAATGCATACAATTCTATTTTAGCAGATGTAAAACTAGAGCCGGGACAAAGTAAAGAATTAACTTTAATATTAAGTTATAATATAACAGAAAGCTTAATAGGAAGCATAATAAACAATAATGCAGAAATATACGAAAGTTATAATGAACAAGGACTACAAGATATAGACTCAAAAGCAGGAAATAAAATATCAACAGAAGATGATATATCAAATGCAGATATAGCAGTATCTATAGTAACAGGTAAAATAGTAGGCTATACAACACTTACACTATTTATATTAGGTTTATTAGGATTTGGTATATATGAGATAAAAAAACAAGTTTTGGATAAAAAAATATAAGAAGGGAGGTAGATAAAATGACGAAAAATAAATGGACAGTTAGACTAATATTATTAGTAACAATTATATTAGCAGGACTTATAATATTATTTAACATTAAAGTAAAAGAAAATAATATACATATAAGCAAACTAGGACTAGCAAATAATATTCTAGAAAGTGGAAATTTAGACTTCGATTGTGCAAATGGTTTTTGGATAGATGACGTGCAACAAAATCATGGAGATAAGCCACCTTTTACAATACCATATATAAATGGAAGTGAAATATATTGTATAGAACAAGGAAAAGATGAAGGCTATGATTATGTTTCATTGTTACCAAAAAGTAATAATAAATTTAACTTGGTTGATGCTGCTAGGCCAAGTCAGATAATAGTAACAGATTTATTTGATATACCATCTCCAATAGCAGGCAAAACTTATGAAATTAATATAGGAACCAATAATGCAAAAAAAGTAAAAAAATATTGGGACGACCACGCAGAATATGGATATGCTATACTAAGGAGAAGCAGAGGATATTTTTACTGTTCAGAAAATCACATATCAGTTTTAGAATCAAGTAATGATAAAGGAATGGGAGCGGCTGTAGCTTATCTTATTACAGCAAATCCATGTAATAAATGGACTGGAATAAAACAAATTGTTATGTGGTGGTTAGATTCAACATATGGAAAGGACGAGTGGGACAACTTCCTTAATACATTGAAACCAGAAAAAAGAACATATGCTAGAGAAAATAAAGAAGAGATAATAAAATTATATAAAGAAGCTATTTATTATAAAAAATTTTATGATAAGGTACTTGAGGCAACTGACTGGGATAATGATTCAGGATATGCAGATAATAGGACTGAAGAAGATTCATTAACTACTTCAATTACAACAATAAATAATATAGAATATATTAAATCTGGACCATATCAAATGGATTATGTGAAAGGTGATTATGGGACTAGTGTGCTAGATGAGCGAATGACTTTTGGTGGAATAAGCGATTTATATTTAGAAACAAGATCAAATACTCGTATGGATATAGAACTTATTGAGGTAGATGGAGAAATAAAACAGGTTAATACATTTCAACCTATTGAAAAACCAGGAGACCCAGAATCTGAAGATGAATATTATGTAGAGAGAGGCGGGGGAAAGTTATATCCAGTATCTGGTCAAGAATTTTATATTTTGGTACCAAAACAAGACTTGCAAGAAGATGGAATATTAAAGGCAAAATTTGAATGGATGAGAGCAGACGCAACCAAATGTACCAAAATAGGGTTTACTTATTTTATGGAAAAAGTGAATACTAAAACAGGTAAATTAACTGTAAGATTAGATGAGGCATTAATACAAGACATGGCAGAATATAAAGGTTTAAGAACATTGCGTTCTACATCTTTAGATCTAGGAACAGTTACACCACCTCCAGAAGAAGGAAGCTATGTAATTAATATTATTAAAGAAGATAATAATGGAAATCCTTTACCAGGTGCAACATTTAATGTGACAATAAATGGAGAATTACATGAAAATTTAGTTTCTGATGATAATGGAGTTATTTATTCAAATTCCCCATTAGTTAATAATGAAGAAGCAGACATATATGAAATAGAAGAAACTGGTACACCAAGTGGATATATTATGCTACAAAGAAGTATAAAATTTAAAGTTAATAAGCAATACAATAATAATACACATACTTGGGAGGCAATAGGTGTAACACTTATAGATCCAACGAACTTAGATGAAAATAAAGCACAAATAATTTGGAATAACAGTACACATACTGTAACTGTAATTATAAAAAATCTAAAGCCAACTACGCCTCCAAGTCCAGAGCTAGACACATATTATATAGAAGCACAGAAAGTAGACTTAGATGGAAATGGCTTAGCAGGGGCAGAATTTAATATAACTTGGCCAAACGGAGATGTTTCTAAAGCTATATCAGATAAAAAAGGAAATTTAGTCGTTCAAGGTGATGAGCCAGTATTAACTATTACATCAGAAGGTTTAGATCACTTTAAAATAGAAGAAACTTCTGCGCCAGAGGACTATAGTTTAATAAGTGGACCAATAGAGTTTGACGTAAAAAAAGAAAAAGCAGACTTTACCATAGGAGAGGAAGACGTTTATATAGTAACAGGAATAATAAATGTAATAGCACCTGATGGAGTACAAATAGAATGGGATGCTGAAGCAAATAAAGTAATAATTGTTATACCAAATATAAAACAATATAAAATAAATGCATTAAAAACAGATGTAGAAGGTGGAGCATTAACAGGAGCCAAATTTACAGTAGTAAAAAATAATGGAAAAGCAGAAGAATGTATATCAGATTCTAAAGGATATTTTATAAGAAATGAACTTGTAGAAGTAAATAACAATAATAAAGATAATTACAAAATAACTGAAATAGAAGCACCAGAAGGTTATAGAAAAATAGAGGGTGTAATAGAATTTAATGTTTTAAAAGAAAAATATACACCAATAGGAATAGAACCTGTATCGACTAACCCATACCCAGAAGGTGTAACTGTAGAATGGGATACAAGAACAAAAACAGTAATAATAATAGTAAAGGATGAGAAAGCTCAATTAATTACTATTGGTGGAAATGTTTGGGAAGATGCAAAAACAGGAAAAGCAAGTTTAGGAGATGGTATAAATAATACAAGTAATAGCGTAGACAAAAATTTAGCAAACATTAAAGTAAGCTTATATAGGCAAAATGGAGCACTGGCAACATTAACACCACCTGAAACAATAAATAATATTTACCACAAAATAAATCCTACTTTAACAGATGAAAATGGTAACTACAAATTTGAAGGAGTTGATTTATCTAAAGGTGAAAAATATTATGTAGTATTTGAATATGATGGTCAAGTATATATGCCAACAGAATATTTAACGAAAGGAATTAGTGGAGATACTATTCAAAATTATAATTCTGTTGAAGAAATGTTAAAAGATATAGAGGAATCTTCTATTAAAGAAAATAATAATACAGGTAAGACCCAAGGCAAAGAAACGAATACATGGTTTGATATATGGAAATCAAATTCAAAAGCAAGTGAATTTGAAACTAATATAGGAAAAGTGCCAATAGAAAGTAGAGAAGCATTTAACAGCAGATTTGCAGAAATAGGTTCTTCACCTAAAAACTATGTGACTAAGAATAACCTAAATATAAAACTTTACTTAACATATTCAGATGGAAAATACTATAATAAAACTTATACAAGATTAGAACTAATGGGATATACACTTAAACAAGTAGATGGACAACCAGAATATGTGCAAGATAAAGTTCAATTAGTAGATGGCTATAAATATAATAAATATGGTACATTAAATTATGATGAAAATGGAAGAATAACTAATGAATGGGCTGAAGGCTTGATTAGTACAAAGATAAAAGAGTTTATTAAAAATAACAATAAATATCCAAATAGCAAAGAATTGAAAGGCATTTATCAGCAAATAGCTGGTACAGATGCAGAAGTGTGGAAAAAATTACAATTTATAGAAGATTGCAAAATATCTGCAATAACAAAATCGCCATTTAATAATACAGGAATAGAGTATTATCCAACAGATAAAAATGATTATTTCGGAGAAGATTTATTAACAAACTATATTAATTTAGGTTTGTGGAGAAGACAAGAATTCAATGCTCAGTTAATAAAAGATGTAACAGCGATAGAGTATACAATAAATGGTAAAACGGAAACATATAAATATGATGGAAAGAAAACAGCATTAGAGAACATAAAATCATGTATGGATACTTATATAACAGCAAAAGATGATACAAATTTAGCTTGGATATATTCAACATCACAAGAAAACATAAATAAAAATAGAATAAATAATAATTATTATAATACAAAATATAATAGAGCAATCTATAACTCAGATTATGAGGCAAAAGCAGGTATAGGAGAAGAATTAGATATACAAATAAAATATAGGATAACTATAATTAATACTTCTCAAAGCATAGAAACGCAAATTAAAGAAATAGTAGATTATTATGATGATTCATTAACATTAAGAGAAGTTAAAATAAATGGAACCAATATTACATTAATACCAAGAACGAGTATATATGGCTCAATAACAGAAGCAGGCTTTAAAGGCTATAATAAGATTTATATTAGTGGAGATCTGTTAGAAAAACAAATTACTACAGGCGGAGAAATAAATATTGATTTAACATACAAAGTTAATGAAATGAGAATAGAGGACTTAGATAATTACTTAAATATTGGTGACAAAATAAATATAGCAGAAATTAATGGTTATAAAACATATTATGCAGCAAATACATCAACTCCAAATAGACATGGAGAAATAATAGGAAATAACACTACAATAGCGGGATTAATTGATGTAAATTCAACACCAGGAAACTTAAGTACTACAGAAACAATTACAGATGGAGTATATAACTTTGAAGATGATAGTGATAAAATAACAGCAACATTAGAAATTAAACCAAATCCAGATAATCCTACAGAAAAAGCAAAGAGAACAATAAATGGATATGTATGGGAGGATTTAAAAGTCTCTGATGGATTAGGAAATGGCATAAGAGACGATAATGAAACAAAAATAAAAGGTGTAGATGTGGCATTGTGTGAAAAGATAAACTTAGCAACTAGTTCATATGAAAGTGATGAAAAATTACCACTATGGATAAGTCAATATAATCAACAACTAGAAGGATATAAATATATACCAGCTAAAACTTATAATGGTACATCATGGACATTAGCAGTAACAAAGACAGATGAAAATGGTTACTATGAATTTAAAGGATTTATACCAGGAGACTATTATGTAATATTTGGTTATGGATATTCTGATGAAACCTTATTACCTAAAAACAGTGAAACTACTAACATAATTGGAAAATCTGGCGAAAATAATAAATCATATAATGGACAAGATTATAAATCTACCATATTTGAAAATGGCATTAATACTAAGAACGATAGTTGGAGAGATGATTTAGGAACATATAGCTATAGTTTAGATGCAACATTAATTTCAGATGCAATAGATGATCTAGATAGAGTAGATAAGGTAAATAGTTATTCTAAAGAACAAACGAACCATATAGCAGAAGTATTAGTTTCTCCATACAATGTACCAAAATATCCAAGAAAATCTTATGATGCAGATGATATGAATTCATTATTAAATGAATTAAAAGATAGAACTTGGAAGGTAGCAAAAACACGTAAAATAGATGCTAAAGTAGAATATGCTTCTAATGGAACAACAGATGCCATAGGTAAAAAAGAAGAAACTAAAGAATGGACGTTACCAAACCTTGATTTAGGTTTAGTAGAAAGACCAAAAACACAATTAGAGATAACTAAAAATGTAAAAAATGTTAAAGTAACGTTATCAGATGGAAGTATAGTATTTGATGCTACTCAAACAGCAGAAGCAACAAAAGGTAATGAAATTAAAGATGTAATTTGGAAATCAAATAAATTTAATACTACAAAGGGCATAACACCTACATGGGGCTTTATACAACTATATTTAGATGAAGAATTAATGTATGGTGCAACAATACAAATTGAGTACAATATGAATATAACACAACCAATAAACGAAATTGACTATACCGGAGACAACTATTATGTGAAAGGTAAGAAAGATGGAGCTTTAGTAACTACTAATGCTACTGAAGTTATATGCTATATTCCAAACAAAATGCAATTTGATAAAACAATAAATGAAGATAAATGGAGCTTAATTGAAGATACTCAAAAGGAAATATTTGATAATGGATTAGTAAATATAAACTTAACAGACAAAGTAAATTCAATAGATACAAAGGTAAAAATAGAAGATGGTAATGTAGCAAATATAAGTAAAAATAACTTAACAGTATCACAATTAATTACAAAAGAAAGCGCACAAGGTGGATATGTAAGTGTGGTAGAGATAGTTAAAATACAAAACTCTGTTGGTAGAAGAATGGCAGAATATATTATTAATCCTAATGATAAGGAAGAAAAAACAATATATCCTATTGTAGGAAATCAAAATCCAACAGAAGCACCAGCAGAAATAGATTCAGCAAAAGGAGAAGATGTTGCAGTAATGCCACCATTTGGTGCAAGACATGTATATTATTACGTACTAGGTATTGTAGTAGCAGGAGTACTTGTAGTAGGAATAGTACTTATTAAGAAAAAAGTTCTTAAAAAATAAAAAAAGGCTATAAATTAAACTAAAGATAAAAAGAAAAAAGGATGAATTTTCGTCCTTTTTTCTTTACATTGTTGTGTTTTACTACATAATACGATAAAATTATAAATAGAAAATGTTTTATAAAAAAATAAAATAAAAAAAATCAGCACATAATGTAAAAAACTTTTTTGATTTATGTATCTAAAACGACAAAAAAATATTTTGTAAAGTATTAAAATAGAACATAATAAAAAAAGTGAAGGGTGGTAAAAATGTTTCAAAACATTTCAAAAGAAAGTGAACAAGAATTTAATGAGGAAATAAAAGTAAATAAAAAAGAAGAAGTAAAAGAGATATTTAAAAAATTATTTACAAAGCAAAACATTATCTTATATATTATAACCTTTATGGTATCTATGGTAAATATAAGTTCAGATAATGTAATGTTTTCTATTACACCATTTGGAATAGCTATAATTGCAGCAGCACTAAGCTCAAATATGCCAGTAGGAATAATGTATGCAATTTCTTTAATTTCTACATTTATTAAATTTGGACCTAATAGCTTGCTAACATACATATTAACAACACTAGTATTTTTTGTTACTATATTAATAAAAAGGCCTAAAATACAAGATGAAGTAAATGAACAAAAAAGACTTGGGATGCACTTATTTATATCTACTTTAATAGTACAAGTAGTGCCAATGTTTTTTAGAAGCTTTATATTATATGAATTGTTAACAGGAGTAATGCTTAGTATAAGTACATACATATTTTACAAAATATTCTCAAATTCTATAACAGTAATAAGAGAAGTGGGTATAAAAAAAGTATTTTCCATAGAAGAGGTTATAGGGACAAGCTTACTTTTAACCATAGCATTTATGGCATTAGGAGATACTGCGGTATTTGGATATAGTGTAAAAAACATATTAAGTATATTGCTAGTATTAATTTTAGGTTGGAAAAATGGAATATTAGTAGGAGCAACTTCTGGAATTACAATAGGTGTAGTTTTAGGTATAATAGGTAATAGTGAACCTATTATGATAGCATCATATGCAATTTCTGGAATGATAGCAGGCATATTTAACAAATTTGGAAAAATTGGAGTTATATTAGGTTTTATTATAGGCAATGTGTTATTAACCTATGTGGCAAATGGAAACACAGTACCTGTAATATTAATACAAGAAATTTTAATAGCTTCACTAGGTCTTTTAGCAATACCAAAAGGAGTACAAATTAATATAGAAGATTTAGTTAGTAAAACTAAAATGTTACCAGAAACAACTGGAAAAACATTAGAAGAAAACAAAGAAACAGTATATAAATTAACAAGTATGTCACAAACAATATCTGATATGGCTAAAAGCTATCAAGAAGCAGCAGCTACAATAGTTTCAGAAGAGGAGTTAAAAGAGCAAGAATTATCTAATGAAAAAATATTTATAGATGAATTAAGAATAAATTTAGAAGGCTTAGAAGAAAACATACTTTATGATGACATATACAATGATAAAGATATTTTGAAAGATATTTTTGAATACTTACTTAAAGAAGAAATTATGGTAGAAAGAGAGCTAGTAAAAATTTTTGCAAACCACAATAACTATATAGTAGGATTTGAAGAAAAAAACAAAAAAGTAGAAGAAGAAGTTTCTAAAATAACTAAAGTAATAAATTACTCATATAGAATAAGTAAAATGAATTTTATATGGAAAAAGAAAATGGATGAAAGCAAGAAAAATGTATCAAACCAATTAGAAGGAGTTTCAGAGGCAATATCTAATTTAGCAAATGAAATAAGTAAAAACCCAGATGAGTTTGAAGACAAGAAACAAGAAATATTAACATTACTAGAGCAAAAGGAAATAAAAATAAAAGATATAAGTATTAAAAAGCAAAAATCTGGAAGATTTATTGTAGATATATATGCAGATACTTGTGATAATCTGGATGGTACATCATGTGATATAAAGAAAATAGGAAAGATATTAAATAAAGTTTTTAATGATAAATTTATAATCCAAGATCAGCAATGCGGATTAAGGGAAAATAAGCAAAAATGTAAATTTACATACATTATGCAAGATAAATTGAATATACAAATAGGAGTGGCAAAAACAACAAAAGCAGATTCACCAGTTTCTGGAGACAGCAACTTACAAACTAAATTAGATGATGGAAAATACTTGTTAGCATTAAGTGACGGAATGGGTTCAGGTCCAGAAGCTAGAAAAAGCAGTAAAATTGCAATAAAGATGTTAGAAAGATTATTAGAAGCAGGATTTGATAAAGACATATCAATAAAACTAATAAACTCTACATTAATAGCAAATTTAGAAGATGATATGTATGCAACATTAGATATTGCAATATTAGACTTATTTAAAGGCAATTTAGAATTCATAAAAAATGGAGCATGCCCAACTTTTGTAAAAAGAAACAAAGAAATACAAATACTAAAATCTTTATCACTACCAACAGGAATAGTCGAAAATGCAGACTTAACAGTATATGATTATGACTTACAACCAGGAGACATACTAGTAATGTGCACAGACGGAATAATAGAATCAAACACAGAATACGTAAACAAAGAACTATGGGTAAAATACCTATTAGAAGACATACAAACAAACGATGCACAACAAATAGCAGACCTAATACTATCAGAAGCAATAGACAACAACTATGGCAAACAAAAAGACGACATGACAGTAATAGTAGCAAAAGTGTCACAATAGGGACGTTCCTTTTTGTGACAAAATGACACTTTGGGGACACACCTTGCTTTAATAAGAAGCTTGTGCATTTATAAAATAAATGTACTAAATTGGTTGTTAAATAATAAATAAAAATTTTATGCCAATGGAGACTGAAGAAGTGTGGTATTATTTTCCACACTTCATCTGCCTCCATTGGCAATTTTAATAAATTCTTAATATATATCTTACTTTTTTCTTAATAAAAATATGATATATTATCAACAAGTATGATATAATAAACAAAAAAGGATGGAGTTAAATGTATAATATATTAGTTTGTGATGATGATAAAGAAATAGTAAAGGCAATAGAAATTTACTTGCAAAAAGAAGGATATAAAATATATAAAGCATATGATGGAAAGGAAGCATTACAAATCGTCAATAAAGTACCAGATTTGCATTTGATAATATTAGATATAATGATGCCAGAGTTAGACGGAATTTCTGTAGCAAATATAATAAGAAAAGACAAAAAAGTTCCAATAATTATGCTTTCTGCAAAATCCGAAGATTATGATAAAATTTCAGGATTAAATAATGGAGCAGATGATTATATAACAAAGCCATTTAATCCATTAGAATTAATAGCAAGAGTAAATTCGCAGATAAGAAGATACACTTCATTAGGTTCAATAGCAGAAGAAAGTAATAAAAAAATTTATAAATCAGGAGATTTAATTATAAATGATGAAACAAAACAGGTAGAAGTAGAAGGAAGAGAAGTAAAACTTACTCCAACAGAATATAACATTCTTAAATTTTTAACGAAAAATAAAGGAATAGTTTATTCAATAGAACAAATATATGAGAATGTATGGGAAGAGCAATGTTTTGGAGCAGAAAATATAATTGCTGTACATATTAGGCATATAAGAGAAAAGATGGAAATAAACCCAAAAGAACCGAAATATTTAAAAGTTATATGGGGAATAGGATATAAAATAGAAAAGATGTAAAATAGGAGGTAAAAATGAAAAAAGAAAAAATATGTGTAAGCAATCTATGTAAAAATATTGCATATATATTAATTCCAATATTACTATTGATATTAGTAACATCAATAATAAGTGTTATATACATTAGAGAAAATACTGATATTAATTCTAAAACAGACAAAGAATTTTTTGATACTAAAGTATTTTCATCTTCATATATGTATTCAATAAATAAAGCGCTTGCAATTATAATGTCGAACAATTTACCTGACGAACAAGAATATGATTATATTGAAGGAAATTATTATAATTATGATATACAGAAAAATGTAGATATAAATAGAAAACAAGGTAATATATTTTATTGGCAAAAAAGTAGACAAGAAAACTTTATATTCTTAATAATTGATAATAATAAAAATATTGCATATACAAATTTAGAACATACTATGAATACAGATACTATAGCAGAAATAAAAAATGTTATTAATAAAAATAGAATTTATTGGAGTTATGAAAATAAAGATGTAAAAACAACTATAAAAAGATTAAGTATAGAAAATATAAAATATACAGCTGATTTTGAAGAAATTGAAAGCAATGATTATAGCATATATACAGCTCTAATAGATGATTTAATATATAGAGATGAATATTATACATCATCAATTTTAAATAATTGGGCATTACATACTCATAAAGTAGCTGTATATACCATACCAATAAGTGCAGTTTTATTATTAATGTTAATTCCAATTATTTTTAAAGGAATTGGAAAAAAGAAAGGAAAAGAAGGAATATATTTAAACTTCTTTGACAAAATACCATTTGAATTGGCAATAGGATTTTTAGCATGTTTATTTACAATAGGACTAATAATTGTAATAATTGTATGTAATTTAGAAGATGAAACAATAACAGCAACATTAATGCTAATAGGTTGTATTATTATGTATTATGCATGCATATTGGTATTAGAAACTTTAGTTAAAAGAATAAAAGCAAAAAGGTTTTGGAAAACAACACTGTTATATATGATAATACAAAAAATATCACATATATTTAAAAATTTTAATTTATTTATACAAACATTATTATTATATGGAATATTTGTACTTGTAAATATAGTATTATCAGGTCTTGCAAGAAACTGGGCAGGATTATTATGGCTATTTGCTTTTGATACATTTGCATTTTATATAATAACAAAGAAGGTAATACAATTTGATAAAATAAAAAAAGCAATAGCAGAAATTTATAATGGCAATACAAATATAAAATTAAATGAAAACGAAATGAAAGGAGTTTTAAAAACATTAGCAATTCAGATTAATGATATAGCCGGAGGATTATCAAATGCAATTAAAGAACAGTTAAAAAGTGAAAGATTAAAAACAGAGCTTATAACAAATGTATCACATGATATAAAAACACCACTTACTTCAATTATTAATTATGTTGATTTATTAAAAAAAGAAAAAATAGAAAATCCTAAAGTACAAGAATATTTAGTAATACTCGACAATAAATCACAAAGATTAAAAAAATTAACAGAAGATTTAGTAGAAGCTTCAAAAGCATCGTCAGGTGCAATAAAATTAAATATACAGAAAATAAGTATAAAAGAATTAATAAAACAAGTAACTGGCGAATTTGAAGACAGATTTAAAGCAAGAGGATTAGAAGAAATAATAACACTTCCATCAGAAAACATATATATACAAGCAGATAGCAGATATATGTACAGGGTTCTAGAAAACCTATATTCTAATATTTCTAAATATGCATTAGAAAATTCAAGAGTATATGTAGATGTAGCAGTAAAAGGAAATGAAGTAACAATTCAATTAAAAAACACCTCAAAAGATAAACTGAACATATCGGCAGATGAATTAATGCAAAGATTTGTTAGAGGTGAAACCTCAAGAAACACAGAAGGAAGCGGACTAGGACTTTCAATAGCAACAAGTTTAACAGAATTACAAGGAGGAAAATTCAGTCTATATTTAGATGGAGATTTATTTAAAGTAACTATAAATTTATCATTGGCACAATAGGGACGTTCCTTTTTGTGACAAAATGACACTTTGGGGACACTCCTTTTCAAAAAATCAATAAAAAAGTTTACTTTAAATAATTCATGTGTTATAATCTCAAATGATAAGAGGTGAAAAAATGAATCAAATTCTCTATGTAGGTGATAATAAAAATAATGGACCGGTAGCAGTAAAGAGTGTAATAAAGTTTTTTGCAATAGTAATAATAATATTTGGCATTATTTTAATAGGAGAAGGCACATATTCAATGTATAAAGGAATAGTAGCCAATAGTGGTAACAATATACCAACTGTATACATGAATAGAGTTAATGATACAGTAGTAATAAAAGCTGAAAACAATATAGAAATAGCCAAATTAATATATAGTTGGAATAAAGGAGAAGAAACAGTATTACTTCCCAATAATAAAGCTGTAGAAGAAGTTGTACTATTGCCAAACGAAAATAGTATATTAAATGTAACTATTGTAGACATTAAAGGCAAAGAAACAAAATTTATGCAACAATGGAATATTGAAGGAATAGATATAAAAAAACCAGAAATGGAAATAGCAACCGATGATAGTTCTAGAAAGATAACAATTATAGCAAGAGACGAAACACAAATAGATTATTTGATTTACAAGTGGAATAATGAAGCAGAAACAAGAGTAAATGGAACAGAAAGAAATAAATTAGAGATACAGAAAACTATAGATATGAAATTAGGAGAAAATAAATTAACTGTTACAGCTGTCGACAAAAATGGTAATACAAATACTTTAGAGAAAACTATAATTATTTCATCAAAACCAACAATAGCTGTAAAGCAAAGTAATAGTAAAATTCATATTGTAATAAATGATGAAGTCAGCATAAAAACAGTATCTATTAATATTAATGGTCAAGTATATGCAGGAGAATATGAAGCAAAAAAACAACTAAAATTAAATGTGCCATTAAAACAAGGAAATAATACTGTAAGTATAACGGTAACAAATGAATCTGGTTTAGAGCAAAAGGTAGTACGAGAATTTATATATAAACCGTAAAAGGGGGAAAAACAATGATACAAGAAGTTTATTTAATAGATAATGACGATAAAATAAAAGATAAACTTGTAAAAATGTTTGAAAAAGAGGAAGATTACAAATTTAAGAAGGCTAAAACACATGAAATAGATACTGTGCTAAGAAACATTCCTGCATTAATAATAATTAACGAAGATAATATAGATGAAGACATAATAAAATTATGTAATGATATTAGAAATAATGAAGATAATAGTATAACCCCAATAATTGTAATTTCTTCAAATAGAGAAAAAGCTCATAGAATAGAAATATTAAAGGCCTGTGTTGAGCACTATATAATAGCCCCAATAGATGAAGAATATTTATATTATACCATAAAAAACGTAATAAGACTTTTATACACAAACAGAAGAGTAAGCCCACTAACAGGTTTGCCAGGTAATGTACAAATACAAGCAGAAATGAAGAAAAGATTATTAAATAAAGATAATTTTTCAATGATATATTTTGATTTAGATAATTTTAAAGCCTATAATGATATATATGGTTTTTTAAATGGAGATGAAATAATAAAATTTACAGCAAGAACGATAATAAAAAATATACATATGTCACCAAATGAAGACACATTTATAGGGCATATAGGAGGAGATGACTTTGTAGCAATAGTTGGAGGAACAGAATGTGAAAGTATATGCCAAAATATAGTTGCAGAATTTGATAAAGGAGTTACTAAATACTTTACAGACGAAGATATACAAAGAGGTTACTTAGAAGTACCAAATAGGAAAGGAATATTAGAACAATTTCCAATAACTACAATATCTGTAGGTGTGGTAGTAGTAGATGAAGGAAGATTCCATAATGTTCTAGAAATTGGAGAAACAGCAGCACAAGTAAAACATCTAGCAAAAGTGACTCCAGGTAGTACATATGTAATAGATAGAAGGAAAAAATAGAATAAAAAGATAAATACCTCATATATATAAGTGAGGTGTTTTTTTATGATAGTTTTAAGTAAAAAGAGAATATATATAATGCTAAGTATGATTATAGTGGCAACATTAGCATTTTCTTTTAAAATAGCAGATAAGAATAAAACAGTGCAAACTGTAGCTTTACCGGTTTCTAATAAAGTAATAGTACTAGATGCTGGACATCGGGAAACCAGATGAAGGGGCACAAAGTAGTACACGGTACAACAGAAGCCGAAACTAATTTAAAAATTGCCTTAAAAGTGCAGAACTTACTAGAACAATCCGGTGCAACTGTTATATTAACCCGTAGTGACGAAAATGCAATATATGATTTAGATAAATCAACATTAAGGGAAAAAAAGATTTCAGATATTCATAATAGAGTAAAAATAGGAAATGAATCATCAGCAGACATATTTGTATCTATACATCTAAATAAAATACCACAAGAACAATATTGGGGCTGGCAATGCTTTTATAGACAAAATGATGAACAAAGTACAAAATTGGCAAAAAGTTTGCAACAAAATTTAAATGATGCAATTGAAAAGGAAAATAAAAGAGTTGCAATGAAAATAGATAATGTATATATTATGAAACATGTGGAAATACCAATATCAATAGTAGAATGTGGTTTTTTGTCAAATAAAGAAGAAGAAAAAATGTTGTTAACAGATGAGTATCAAGACAAACTCGCTTGGGGAATATATAATGGTATAATGGATTATTTTCATGATACAAAAGAATAGAGGGGCGACGGGCGCCCCTCTCAGCGGTGAGGTAATGTTATTCTACAGATTCTAGTACTTTTCCCATTTTATCAACGAGTTCCTTGCTGAAGTACAAATCCTCAACAAGGATGGAGTCTTTTCCCCAATCTTCGAAGGCACCAATTAAACAAAACAGTTCATCTTCTGCCAAAGAAAAAGACTGCTCTAATGTAGAGTCGACTACAAACTCAGATGAGTTTGTTATGAGTTCATGCAACTCGTACAATTCATCAAGTATATCTCCAGGATGGCAATCAAGGAGACGGTCGATAGAGCCCTGTATCCTTTGTTGGGTTACAAGGACAAAGTTCCGAACGATGAGCCTAATGCTTTCATCAAGTGATGGCTGTGGTTTCATAATGACAATACCTCCATTTTATTTGCAATATAGGCGATTGCCTAATTACAAAATAATTGTATCACATTATGTCAAATGTGTCAATCAATGTGAATATTTTTTCCACTTTTGTAAAGAATATGTACAAAAGCATATTCTTTAAGGAGTGGAATTTTTAATGGAATATAGAATATTAAATATAAAAGGGGCATTATTAGATATACATCAATTAGAAGATTATTTAAGAAAAATAGCATCAGGTCATCTTTTAAAAGATAAGTCAGATAAAAACACATATCCTATTCCGAGACTAAATGAGAATTTTAAGTTTATCACAGAAGTGTATAAACTATTAAATGAACATATAAAATTAAAATTACCAATACATCCAGCTGGAGAATGGATATTGGATAACTTTTATATAATAGACGAAACTGTAAAAATGGTTACAAAAGAATTAACATTAAAAAAATATGTTAATTTTTTAGGTATGGCAAATGGACCATATGCAGGTTTTGCAAGGATATATGTATTAGCATCAGAAATAGTTGCATATACAGATGGAAGAATAAATAGTAAAAATTTAGAAATTTTGTTAAAAGCATATGAAGACAAAAAAACATTAAGTATGGATGAAATATGGAATATAAATTTATTTTTACAAATTGCTTTAATAGAAAATATAAGAGAAGTTTGCGAGAAAATATATTCTGCTCAGCTCCAAAAATATAAAGTAGAAAATATAATAGAGCGACTGGTGGAAAATAAAAGCAAAGATGAACTACAATTTAAACATATAGGAGAATATAAAACAAAAGTAATAGAGCAGGGAGAAATGAAGTATCCATTTATTGAATATATGTCATATAGATTAAAACAATATGGAAAAAAAGCATATCCTTTTTTAAATATATTAGAAGAACAAGTAAGTAAAATGGGAACAGAAATATCAGAGGTAATAAAAAAGGAGCATTTTGATATTGCTGTTAGAAAAGTAAGTGTAGGAAATAGTATTTTAAGTATAAAAAATATAAATAGAATAAATATGATAGAAATATTTGAGAAAATAAATGGCGTAGAAGATATATTAAAAAAGGACCCTGTGAATGTATATGATAAAATGGATTATAAAACCAAAATTTATTATAGAAATAAATTAAAGGAAATATCTAAAAAGACAAAAATATCAGAAATATACATTGCTAGAAAGTGCTTGGAATTAAGTAATAAGGAATATGAAAAGGCAAGGTTAGACATGAATAACAAAAAGGCACATATTGGATATTACTTAATATCAGAAGGAGAGCAAACTCTATTAGGGATACTGCAAAATAAAAAAATAGTAAGACAAACATATATGAAAAAGGCAAAAAATTATATATTAACACTTACTATTATTACTATAATTGTGTCTGCTTTTTTTGGGAGTTATATAAATGCACAAATAAAAAACATTTTGTTTAGTATTCTATTAAGCATTTTACTATTAATACCAGTAGAAACGATCATTACGCAAATAGCACAATATATATTAGGAAAAATTAAGAAAACAAAAATAATACCAAAATTAGATTATCGAAATGGTGTTCCGGAAGAAGCATCAACTTTTGTGGTAATTCCAACTATTATAAAAAATGGTAAAAGAGTAGAGGAACTAATGCATAAATTGGAAGTATATTATATAGCAAATAAAAGTGATAATATATATTTTGCATTACTTGGAGATTGTAGTACAAGCGGAAATGAAGAGGAGGGGTTTGACGAAGAGGTAATAAATGCAGGCAAAAAAATGGTAGAGATTTTAAACAAAAAGTATCCTGACGAAAAATTTACTAAATTTAATTTTATATATAGAAAAAGAGTATGGAATGAAAAAGAAGAAGCATATTTAGGATGGGAAAGAAAAAGAGGATTGCTAAATCAATTTAATGAATATATTTTAGGTAATATTAGTAATCCATTTAAAGCTAATACAATACAAAGCGTAGAAAATATACCAAACATAAAATATATTATAACACTTGATGCAGATACAGATTTAGTTTTAAATTCAGCAAAAGAATTAATAGGTGCTATGTCACATATTTTAAATAGACCAGAACTAAATAAAAGTGAAGATTTAGTAATATCTGGACATGCTTTATTACAACCACGAGTCGGAATAGATTTAATGTCGAGTACAAAAAGTTTATATACAAAAATATATGCAGGAGCAGGAGGAGTTGATGTATATGCAAATGCAATATCAGATATATATCAAGATAATTTTGAAGAAGGAATATTTACAGGGAAAGGAATATATGATTTAAAGGTATTTTCTAAAATATTAAATAATGAAATACCAGAAAATACGGTTCTGAGTCATGACTTATTAGAAGGGAGTTATCTAAGATGTGGTTTGGCAACAGACATTATGCTAATGGATGGATACCCTCTAGGATATAATAGTGCAAAATCTAGACTTCATAGATGGATTAGAGGAGACTGGCAAATTGTTTTATGGCTTAAGGGTAAAATAAAAAACAAAAGAGGAGAAATAAAAGATAATCCACTTAATATATTATCAAAATATAAAATTTTTGATAACTTAGTAAGAAGTTTATTAGAAGTTACAAGTATATTAACAATAATATACGCTTGTATATTAGACTATATATATAAAATAAAAATATGGCCAATAATTACAGTAGTATTAATTGCAATACTTGCTCCTACAATAATAGATGTAATTAATAAAATTATATTTAAAAAAGAAGGAGAAAAAAAACAAAAAACATTTAGTAAGATGATAACAGGAATAAAAGCAAGCTTATTAAGAGGAATATTAGCTTTAGCTACACTGCCAGATAGAGCATATATGTCTGCAAATGCTATTTGTAAAACTATTTATAGGATAAAAGTAAGTCAAAAACATATGCTAGAATGGGTAACGGCAGAAGAAGCGGAAAAAATGGCGAAAAGAGATGTAAAATCATATTATATAAATATGATGCCGAACGTTGTGTTTGGTATTTTAGGCATTTTGTATTTATCAATTAATGAGAACAATTTGTTAAACATTTTTTTTATATTTGCATTAACTATATTGTGGTTAGTAGCACCAGCTATTATGTGTTATATTAGCAAAGAAATTATAGTTAAGAACAAAATAGAATTATTAGTGGATAAAGACAAGCAATATATATTAGAAATGGGGAAAAGAACATGGCAATTTTTTAAAGATTATTTAGTAAAAGAAAATAATTACCTTCCACCAGACAATTATCAAGAAGACAGAAAGAATAAAGTAGTTAAAAGAACTTCATCAACCAATATAGGATTGGCATTATTGGCGGTGGTATCAAGTTATGACTTAGGATATGAAACTCTAAAAGATACATTAGAACTTATAAATAAAATGCTTGATACAATATGCAATTTACCCAAATGGAGTGGACATTTATATAATTGGTACAATATAGAAACATTAGAGCCACTAAAACCAAGGTATGTTTCATCTGTAGATAGTGGAAACTTTATTGGATATTTATATGTATTAAAACAATTTTTAATACAAAATGGACATGAAGATGGTAGAATAGATAAACTAATAGAAGAAACAGATTTTACTAAATTATATAACGAAAAAATGCAGTTATTTTCTGTAGGATTTAATATAGAAGAAAATATGCTTACAGATTCATATTACGACTTGCTAGCTTCAGAAGCTAGACAAACAAGTTTAGTGGCAATAGCTAAAAAGGATGTAGAATCAAAACATTGGTATAACTTAAGTAGAACATTAACAATACTAAATAACTATAAAGGTCTAATATCTTGGTCTGGTACTGCATTTGAATATTTAATGCCAAATATAAATATTCCTAAATATCCAGGTAGTTTATTAGATGAATCTTGTGCATTTTTAATAATGAGTCAAAAGGAATATAATAAAAGATTAAAAATTCCATGGGGAGTTTCAGAATCAGCTTTTAATTTAAAAGATTTAAATAATAACTATCAATATAAAGCGTTTGGAATACCTTGGCTGGGCTTAAAAAGAGGCCTTGCAGACGAAATTGTTGTTACACCATATGCCAGTATATTAGCAATTACAGAAGAACCTATAGAAGTAATAAAAAATTTAAAACAATTAGAAAAACTTGGAATGTACAACAAATATGGTTTCTATGAAGCAATAGATTATACACCAACTAGGCTAAGAAAAAATGAGACAAAAGCATTAGTAAAAACATATATGGCACATCACCAAGGACTAATACTTTTATCAATTAATAATTTAGTAAATAATAATATAATACAAAAACGATTTATACAAAATCCAGAAATAGAAGCAGTAGATATATTATTACAAGAAAGAATGCCAGATAATATAATAATAACAAAAGAGGAAAAAGAAAAAGTTGAAAAAATAAAATATATTGATTACGAAAATAATACTCAAAGAGAAATAACAAAGGTAAATAATGAGCTAAATAGCATAAATGTAATAGGAAATGACAGTTATACAATAGTAATGGATCAAAAGGGAAATGGATACAGTAAATATAATAATATTTTAGTAAATAGATATAAATATACAGATGATGAAGAACAAGGAATATTCTTCTTCTTTAAAAATATAAAGACAAAAAGAATATGGACTTCAAATTATATGAATTATTTGTCAAAAGCAGATAAATATGTAATGTATTTTACACCAGATATGAATAAAATAATTAGACAAGATGGAAATATAGAAACAATAACCAAAATATCTGTTGCACCAACAGAACCGGTGGAAATAAGAAGAGTAGAACTTATAAACCATGGATTAGAAGATGAAATAATAGAAGTAACATCATTATTAGAACCATTGATATCAGAGAAGGAACAAGATTATGCCCATAGAGCATTTAATAAATTATTTTTAGAATATAAAATTTTAGATGACTCAAATACTATTTTAATAAGAAGAAAATCAAGAGATAAAAGCAAACTAGATATGTATTTAGGGGTGGATTTATATGCAGAAAATGAAACAATAGGAGAAACAGAAATAGAGTCTGATAAAGAAAAATTCTACGGAAGAGTATCAATAGGACTTCCAAAAACAGTAGAAAATTCTATACCATTGGGAAGAAATATTGGCTTAACAACAGAACCAATAATAGCAATAAAAAATACAATAATAATAAAGGCTAACGAAAAAGTAGTGTTTAACCTAATTATGTGTGTGTCAGAAAGCAAAGAAAAAGTAATAGAATTAACAAATAAATTTAAAAATTCAGAGACAATAAAAAGAAGTTTTGAACTAGCAAAAGTAAAAGTAGAGGCAGAGTCAAGATATTTAGATGTAAAGGGTAAGGAGATAGATTTATATCAAAAAATGTTGGGATATTTAATATTCCCTAATCCATTAAAGAAAATTATAAACAAAAATAAAAAACCTAATAGTGCATTTGCAAGTGAATTGTGGAAATACGGAATTTCAGGTGATTTGCCTATACTACTTGTTAAAATAGAAAATATTAGTGATATAGGAATACTAGAACAAGTAGTAAATGCTTATGAATATTTTAGAATAAAAAATATAAATCTAGATTTAGTTATTTTAAATGAAGAACAACATAGTTACGAAAATTATACAAAAGAAGGTATATTAAATATTATATTAAATAAAAATATAGGATATTTGCAAAATATAAAAGGTGGAATTTTTATACTAGATAATTTATCAAAAGAGGAAATAGAACTACTTGAATACAGAGCAAATTTAGTTTTAAAAACAAGTTTAGGGAAAATAGAAAGACAGATTGAGGACTTAGAAGAAGAATATTTAGAAAATGTAAATCAAATTGGAAACGAAAAAATACCACAAATAGCAGAAGAACAAGAGGTAATACGAAAAAAATTAGAGGATGAACAATTAAAATATTATAATGAATATGGTGGATTTTCATTAAATGGTAAAGAATATAATATTAGAGTAAACAAAGATAATAAATTACCAATTGTATGGAGCCATATTTTAGCTAATGAAAATTTTGGAACAGTGATTACAGAAAATATGGGCGGATACACATGGTACAAAAATAGCAGATTAAATAGGTTAACAGCATGGGCAAATAATCCTATGAGCGATATACCATCAGAAATAATATATTTGGAAGATATGGAGACTAAAAAGGTATGGTCTTTAGGGCAAAATCCTGCACCAGATAACAATGATTATTATATAACTTATGGATTTGGATATGCTAGTTATATGCATAAAAGTAATGGCATTATACAAAAGGCAAATGTATTTGTACCATGCAAAGATAATGTAAAAGTGAATTTAGTGAGATTAGAAAATATAGAACCTAGAAAGAGAAAAATAAAATTATTATATTATATAAAGCCTGTATTAGGTGAAGATGAAATAATATCAAACACATACCTAAACTTAGAATATAAAGAAGGTTCGAACTTATTATGTGTAAGAAATATTTCTAATGAAGATTGTAATAGTATTTTATATGTTTCAAGTAGTGAGAAAATAAATTCATATACAGGTAGCAAAGACTTTTTTATAGGAAATGGAACAATTGCGAATCCAGAGGGAATTCATAAATTAGAACTAGATGGGCAAAATTCTTTATGGAATAATGGAATTATAGCAATGGAATTTCAGGTAGAATTAGAAGCATTAGAAAGTAAAGAAATATCAATTATATTAGGTGCAGAGGAAAATATAATTAATTGCCAAGATAATGCTTATAAATATAGCAAAATTAGTAATGTAAGAGAAGAATATAATAATGTAAAAAAATATTGGGAGGATATAACAAATAAAGTTCAAGTAAAAACACCATTAGAATCAACTAATATTTTACTAAATGGATGGCTTATATATCAAACAATATCGTCAAGACTATTAGCACGAAGCGGATATTATCAATCTGGCGGAGCATTTGGATTTAGAGACCAATTACAAGATACAATAGCACTAAAATATATAAAACCTGATATAATGAAAAATCAAATAATAAAGCACAGTTCACATCAATTTATAGAAGGAGACGTAGAACACTGGTGGCATGAGGAGACTCGGAAGAGGAATAAGAACTAGATTTTCTGACGATTTGCTATGGTTGGTATATATTACAGAAGAATATATAAATTTTACAGGAAATTATGAAATATTAGATATTGAAACTAATTATTTACAAGGAGCAAGCTTAGAAGAAGGAACAGACGAAAAATATGATAAATATTTATCATCAGAAGAAAAAGGAACGATATATGAACATTGCAAAAAGGCAATAGAAAAATCATTAAACTTTGGAGAAAAAGGATTACCTAAAATCGGCTCAGGAGATTGGAATGATGGATTTAGTACAGTGGGAAACAAAGGAAAAGGAGAAAGCATATGGTTAGGCTTTTTCCTAAGTGATATACTAAAAAAGTTTATTCCAATTTGTCAATACAAAGGAGAAGAAAAACTGGCAAAAAAATATGAAGATATAATGAATCAACTAAAAAAATCGTTAAACACAAATGGATGGGACGGAAGATGGTTTAGAAGAGCATTTACAGACAATGGAGAAACTCTACGGAAGCTTGCAAAATGAAGAGTGTAAAATAGACAGTATTACACAAAGCTGGGCAGTAATATCGGGAGTAGGAGATAACGATAAAAAATATATATCAATGGAAAGCTTAGAAAATCATTTAATAGATAAAGAAAATGGTATTATTAAATTATTAGATCCACCATTTAATCAAAGTAGTTTAGAGCCGGGATATATAAAAGCATATCTACCAGGGACAAGAGAAAATGGAGGACAATACACACATGAGTGTTGTTGTTAGGACCATCTTTTGAAAAATATTGATACTCTTAAAAATACATATTGTTATTATTTTTGTATCAAAAGTATTTAAAAACACACCTTATTGATACAAAATCAGTGAAAAGAATAAAAAAATTATTGCATATACTAATTGATAATCTGCATATAAAATTGAAAAATATATGCAGAAAAGAATTAACTATATGCATATAATATTAGACAAAATCAAAAAAAAGCACAACAGATTACTAAAAATTTGCACAATAAATTTCTTAAAAAGTGTATATTAAAAGAATTAAAAAATGTATATCAAATTTCTTAAAAAATGTATATTAAAATCATTAAAAAATGTATATTGATATTGAAAATATATAGAATATATGGTAAAATATAGTTGTAAAGAAGGGAGCGGATGATATGTCTTTAAGAAAAGAAGAATATATAGATAGATTAGTTGACAAGAAAATAAAAGAATACTTGGAGATTTTTGGTGCAGTAAGTATTGAGGGACCAAAATGGTGTGGCAAAACATGGGCATCTTTAAATCATGCAAATAGCCAAGTACTTTTAGATAAGGATGATATTAAAGAAAAAGCAAAATTAAGTTTAGACTTGATTTTAGATGAAGAAAGACCAGAATTAATTGACGAATGGAACTTAATACCAGAGGTATGGGATGCTGTTAGAAGAAAATGTGACGAAACTACTAAAAAAGGAAACTATATTTTAACTTGTTCTACGAAATTAACAGATGAAGAACAAAAAGAAAAAATACATCATTCTGGTGCAGGAAGAATAGGTAAAATACAAATGCATACTATGAGTCTATATGAATCAGGAGATTCTACAGGAAAAGTGTCTATAGCAGACATGAAAAATGGTATTTTTAAAAATGGGTTAAATGATAAAATTACATTGCAAAAATTAGCAAATTTAATTATTCGTGGAGGATGGCCTTCAAATATTGAAACACCAGAAGACAGAATTGGAATAATACCTAGAAGTTATATTGATGCAATTTTAGATAAAGATATTAATGATGATAAAAAAAGAGATAAAAATAAAATGTCAATGTTGCTAAAAAGCTTAGCAAGAAATGAATCAACTATTGCTAACAAAAAGACATTATTAAAAGATATAGAACAATGTGGTAATGAAAAAGAGATTATAGAGAGTAGAATGACTATTGATGACTATTTAGATGTTTTAAATAGGCTTCATATAACAGAAAATCAAAATGCATACAGTGAAAACTATAGATCTCCAGATAGATTAGGCAAAGCTGTAAAAAGACATTTTACTGATCCATCACTTGCATGTAGTTGTTTAGAGTTAACAAGAGATAAATTAATAAATGATCCAAAAACATTTGGATTTATGTTTGAGGCATTAGTTGAAAGAGATTTAAGAATATATATGGATTATTTAGGAGGTAAATTATATCACTTTAGAGATAATGTTACTGGATTAGAAGCCGATTCAATATTAGAATTTAATGATGGAGAATATGCAGCAATAGAAGTAAAATTAGGATTCGGAGAAGTAAAAGAAGCAAAAGAAAGTTTAATGAATTTGTATAATAATATGACAAAAAAGCCTAAATTTATGTGTGTTATAGTTGGATTTACAGATGTTATAGCAAAAGACCCAGAAACAGGTATTTATATTGTACCAATTACAGCACTAAAACCATAGTAAATGAGGAGAAGTAGATGATATATTTCATAGCGGATACACATTTTAATCATAGGAATGAATATAATTGAATATTGCAACAGACCATTTAAAGATACAAACGAAATGAACGAATATATTATACAAAAGTGGAATTCTGTTGTTAAAGAAAATGATATAGTTTATCATCTTGGAGATGTAGGATTTGGAACTACTGAAATGTTAAAAGAATTGGTTAGTAGATTAAACGGAACAAAAATATTATTACGAGGAAATCATGATTTTAAAAGAGGCGTTAATGGATGGAAAGAAGTAGGTTTTAGCGAAGTATATAAAAAACGAATAGAATTAGAAAATTTAGTATTAACGCATGCACCAATAGAGATAGTAGAAAAAGGGAAAATTAATATTTTTGGACATATACATGATAAACCATTAGATGAAAGATTTAATAAAGATAACCATATATGTGTTTCTTGTGATGTTGTTGATTACATGCCACAGATGATAGAAGTTGGAAAAAAATAAAGGAGTAAATATGGGAGAATATAATGGAAAAATAAATGTATCAAAAGATTCAATGTTATTTGTAGTAAATAGTGTATTTAATCAAGGAATAAAGGAAAGTACAACGAAGGAAAATATATTAAAATTAATGCCAGCCATATATGAAAACGCAGATGATGAAGAAATAATAAAAATGTTACCATATAGAACCTATAAAGATTTAGAAAGATTAATCGACTATATAAAAACAAGTGATGATATAAAATCATTTTTCTATAAAAGAGAACACCCAGACATAAGATTTTTAGAAGAAGCAATGATTATAGTTATGAGAGCAAAGCATTTAGAATATAATTATTCACTTAATCCAGGTGTTATAGAAAAATTAACAAGATTATTTTCAGATGAAAATAAAAAAATAGCAGAGAGATATGGAAATATAGAAAATTTAACTGTAGGAATGTTATATGAATATGGAATAGTAGACTTTGATTTTTTAAGAAAACAGTTGTGTAAATATATGAATGAAATAATAACTGAGGAGGAACTACGAGACATATTCTTTACAAGAATGAATTTAAATAGATTTGTAAATGATTATAATATTAAGTGGACAAATACAAATGAAGTACAATATTTTGTTACATATTTAGATGAAGAATATTCACCAATTGATATAGGTGAAATTGCTGAAGAACAAAAAGCAAGAAAAATGAAATATAAACAATTTAGTAAGCAAGAGTTATTAAAAAGAGAAGAATATCTATATGACGAAAGAGCAAAGAAATTATACAAATTTCTAAAATCTAAAAATGACAATATATATGAATGGACATTTAAGAGACTATTAAAAAATAACGAATTAGGAATAGATATTTTAGGTGATTTATCTAATATGTGTATGTTTGCGGATGATATAGAATTAAAAAAATTTATGGATTTATTTACAGATTGGTACAATAATAGTCCTCAATATATGTTAGGTGGATATTCACCAATTGAGTTTAGAAAAACATTTAAATAAAAAGAAAAGGAGTAGAATATGGTAACATTATCTAAAATAATAGAAGGATTAGAAATGGTAGATAATATTGTTGATTGTTATTACAATCCAGAAAAAGACGAAATATTTCTATCAAACATAGGAGAATATGAAGAATTAACAGAAGATGAAATAGACGAATTATTTGAGAAATCAATAATACTTCCAACACAATATGAAATAAATGAATATCAAATAATGCTTGATTTTATAGATACACTAGATAATCTTGAAATAAAGGATAATTTACATAGACTAATACAAGGAAAAGGAGCTTTTAGAAGATTCAAAGATTATTGTTTTGATGAAAATATTATTCAAGATTGGTATAAGTATAGAGACGAGAGATACAAGGAAATTGCAATTGAATGGTGCAAGGAAAATGAATTAAAATATAAATAAAATGTGAAACAAAATCAATAAAAACAATTTAAAAAGTTTCACATTTTAAATAAGCCTTAAGAGTGAAATCTTAGGGTTTATTTTTTTGCTCTAAATTTAATTTGATGCAAATAAAAAAGCCTAAAAATCGATTGTGAAGCTAATTAAAAATAAAGAAAGGAGAGTTATATGAGCAGACAAAAATTAAAGGGATTATGGATTCCAGCAGAAATTTTATTAAATAATGATTTATCAGACAAAGAAAAAATAGTATTATCAATGGTTCTATATTTAAGTGATGATACAGGGAGCTGCTTTGCAAGTAATAAATATATAGCAAGTATTGTAAATGTAACCTCCGATAGAGTTTCAAAAATAGTAAGTTCACTAAAAGATAAGGGAAATGTAGATGTTAATTTAAAATATAAAATTGATACCAAAGAAATTAAGGAGAGACAAATTATACCTATTGCAGAAAGGATTAATAGGTATAGTGAAAAATACCTAGAGGGTATAGGTAAAAACAACTATTCAGATAGTCCAAAAGAACTACACCCTATAGGTGAAAACGACGAAGATATAAGAAAATCTTATAATAAATTAAAAGATAAAGAAGATTTTCTTGTTACTGATGTCGAACACAAGGAACAAAGTCGCGTAATAATAAATAATATAAAAAATAAAAATAATTATAATAAGGAATTACAAATTAAAAAGAACAATAAAGCCAACTTTGAACAGCGAGATTATACTGGCTTTGACTTTACTAAATTATATGCAAATGCAGATGCTTTTTTATAATAACGACATTTGCAAAATGGGGTGTGGGGAAAATTTTTTCCCTGCCACAACTAACACTTTTTTGCGATAGCATAAAAAAGTGTTGTAGTTGTGTTACAAGACAAAAGAGAAAAGCAAAATTTTAGGAAGAATATGTCTTATTAGTAAGACCGCCAAAGAAGAATTTATTTAGAGGAGGTTGATAGAAAAATGAGTTATGCAATTATTAGAAACACAAAATACAAAAGAGAAAATTTAAAAGGAATATTTAGACATAATGAAAGAAGAAATAAAAATTATTCGAACGAAAATATAGATAAAGAAAAATCATATTTAAACTATTCGTTAAAATCTCCACAATATAGTTATGAAAAGGAATTTGATAAAATAAGAGAAAAATATAATTTAAAAGGACAAATTAAAACAGTAAGTAATATAGCTTGTGAATATATAATAACATCAGATCATGATTATTTTGAAAGAATAGGAGAAGAAGAAACAAAAAGATTTTTTGAAATTGCATATAAATTTGTATCTGAATATAAAGAATTAGGAGAACAATATATAATGTCTGCAAAAGTGCATATGGACGAACAAACGCCTCATATGCATTTAGTATTTTTACCAGTAGTTCATACAAAAGATAAAAAAGGAAATGCTATTGATAAATTGGCTTGTAGTGAATTTTGGAAAGCAAAAGATAGTTATAGACAATTACAAGATGCGTTCTATAACTATATGGTGCAAAACGGATTTGAATTACAACGAGGAATACCAAGGGAGGAAACAGGTAGAGAACATTATTCTGTTGAAGAATATAAGAAAATAACAAATTTTAAACAGACTAAAGAAATTTTGAATAATATGAAATTGAAATTACCAGATATTCCAGATATAACAGATATAAATATAAACAGATTATCAAAGAAAAGAGATGAAAAAATTATAGAAGAAATTATAAAACCAAAGGATAATGTAATTCAAAATTTATATCAAGATAATATGAATTTACATAGACAATTATCAAGACAAGCACAGGTTATAGAAGAGGCAGAAAAATATCAAAAAGAAAGAGATAGAATAATGGCAGACAACGAAAAATTACATTGTGAAGTAGATAACATCAAAACAGAATATGATAAAAAAGAATTTGAATTGGAATGGAAATATACTAATAAAATCAATAAGTTAGAGAAAGAAAATAGATTTTTACACAAAGTAGTAGATAGATTTAAGGAAACTATTGATATATTTATAACTTGGATTTGTAAGAAATTTGATATGGGTGAAGAAAATAATTTAATTAGAGATTTTGAAAGAGAAAATAATATAATGCTAGATGCTGAAAAACAAATAAAACATGAAGAAAGAGAAAAAGATTTAAATTTTGAAAAGTTTACAAAATTTGCAAAATGCTAGAAAATGTGGTATTATAAATATAATAGCAGGTGCTATTGTTGAAACCGTAAAAAATTTACTTAGGAGGCAAGACAATGAAACGGTCAAAAAGAATTGTGCTTGAGGCACCAGATGGTTACACCTTTGGCGTTTCTGAGGAAGACAGTGGTGAACTGAAAATCAAACTCATTCCCACAGTCGCTACCGAGTACTCTGGAAACTATACCGATCCTCCCATTCCGGAAGGATGGGAATATGTCGAAGGAGATTGGAACAACGGATTTACGATCCAGGATTCTAAGGGAAACCAGTTTGTTTGGGTACCTGTTGATTTCTTGGATCCCAATGGAACCCTTGATGGTTCTAGTTGCTCCGAGAAGTTCGGCAGAAGAAATTATCAGGATGATGAATTCTCTGATGACGGATTCAACGAAGAATTGGAGGGAGAACTGCGCAAGCAGTGGCAGAGCGTGCAAAAGTATGGGGGGTTCTATATCTCCTGCTACAACATCTCCCGAAGTAAGACTGGCGAAGCCAAATCTGTCAAAGGAGCAATGCCTTGGACAAACATCAACTGGTTTGATGCCATGGAGGCTGCTAAAACCTTTGGAGATGGAGTCTCTGTTAAGAGCCATCTTCCCTATGGGGCAGAATATGACTCTGTGTTGGAATGGTTTATCAAATCGAAGGCAAGAACCACAGATGAGATTGCAAGCGACTCCACCCAATGGGGTAATTTTTGGAACACCAAGGATTCTCCCGGGAAGGTTGTTAAGACCGGAAGATGCAAAGAGTGGTCTACAAATGGCATCAACGATCTTGCAGGTAATGTCGATGAATGGACACAAGAGAAGAACAAAAGTTCGTATCGTGTTATCCGTGGTGGCGGTTACCACAATAGTGGAAACTTTTATCCTGTCGCCTATCGCAATTTCAGCAACCCTAATCTCAGCTATAGCTTCACTGGTTTCCGTGCCGCGCTTTTCCTTGCGTAGCACTGACCACTGACACAAGCACAAAAGGAAGGAGAGACTTTGAAATTTCAGAGTCTCTTCTTCTTTTTTTGAAAGGGGGATATATGAGATGGAGAAAAACAAAGATAACAGATTGGTAATAATAGTAAAAATAGAAAAGTATATTGAATATATGCTTACAATATTACTTAAACTTCCAAGAACAGAAAAATTTAGTATAGGAACAGAAGTAAAGACAAGTATGTATGAAATGCTAAAAAATATTCTTTTAGCAAGTAAAATAGATAAAAGTAAAAGACTACAAATCTATAATATCGTTGATAGTAATATATATTATCAAAGAATTTGTATAAGAATAATGTATAATCAAAAATGGATAGATGAAAAGAAATACAAACATAGCAACGAATTACTGGCTGAAATTGGAAAAATTTTAGGAGGACTTATTAAATCTCTAGAGGTGAAAAAATATGCCTAAAACAATTAAAAATATATATGATAATTCAATATCGTTTGAAAATCTACTAAAAGCACATAAAAAAGCAAGATGTGGAAAAAGAGAAAAGAAAAAAATAATATTGTTTGAGTTAAAACTAGAACAAGAATTATTAGAATTAGAGAAACAATTAAAAACTGGTACATACAAACATGGTGGTTACACAAAATTTAAAATATATGAGCCAAAAGAAAGAATAATTATGGCATCAGAATATAAGGATAGAGTAGTACATCAATGGTATGTCGAAAAATTTATAAAGCCATACTTTGTACCACAATTTATTAGTACATCATATGCTGGAATAGAAGGAAGAGGAATGCATAAAGCATCTAAAGATGTTCAAAAAGCAATGAGAAGTGCAAAATCTAAATGGAAGAATTATTACATATTAAAAATGGATGTTACAAAGTATTTTCAAAATATAGATAAAAGAATACTTTGGGAAATATTAAAAAGAAAAATGAAGGATAAAAAGTTACTATGGTTAACTAGAGAAATTTTATTATCTACAGAAGGCATGGTAGGACTACCTTTAGGTAATTATACATCTCAAATGTTTGCTAATATATATTTAAATGAATTAGATCAGTATGTTAAACACATATTAAAATGCAAATATTATTACAGATATATGGATGATATTGTTATAATGTGCGAAAATAAAAAAATTGCAAAAGATATCTTAAATAATATAACTAAATTTTTAAAAGATAATTTAAAACTAACTTTAAACTCAAAAACAAGAATTTTTAAAGATATACAAGGAGTTAATTTTTGTGGTTATAAAATCAATGAGAAAAGGTTAAAAATAAGACATACAAGTAAATGCAGAATGAAAAGAAAATTAAAAAGATATACAGAACAATTAAAAGAGGGCAAAATAACATTACCTGAAATACAAAGAAGTATAGCAGGTTGGCTAGGCTATGTTAAACATGCAGATTCTTATAATCTAAGAAAAAGTATGTTTTATATAGAGGGATAGACTTTAAAAAGGCATTCGTATCGTGTTATCCGTGGTGGCAATTACAACAATAATATTCTCTTATGACGAATTTATAAAATCTAGTAATAACAAAGGTTTCCTCCTACAATCAATTTAGTAATAATCATAAATTTTCAAATATTTAAAAGATGAATTTATAAAAATCAAATTTATAAAATCATCTTTTTTTGATTTTATAGAAAAATTAAAATTGGAAAGGAATAAAAAGAAATGGAAAATAAAGAATTAAAACAAAGTTATATTGATGAAAGAACAGGAATTGAATATAATTTAGTCAATGGCTATTATATTCCAAATATTGTACTGCCAAAACCAAGAAGAACAGGAAATGTAGGAAAATATGGAAGAATGAGAGCAAGATATTTGAGAGAAAATAAAAAAGCAGAATATTCAATAATGCTAATTAACAATGAATTAATAAGTCATTTACTAGACATTGACGATATTTGCAGAGAAAGAATCGATATGCTTGTAAAACAAATGTCTGAAAAAGAAAATGTAAATGAAGAATTAAAAGCAAATAATCAAATAAAATGGGTGCAAATGATGAATAATATAAAGAATAGAGTTGAAGAAATTGTTATAAATGAAATTATATATCAGTAAAATTCATCTTTTTTCAAATTTCTAATGAAATTTATGGAAATAAATGTTATAATGTCAATCAATAAGAGAAAAAATAAATTGTGCAATCGATAACTGCACAATTGGAAAGGTGGATTGTATGAACGACATAGAGAAATTGATAACTGATGAAAAATACAATTTGGAATTAAAGGAACAAATAAGTTTTGAAGAACCGAAAAAATATTTAAAAGCGGTTAGTTCTTTTGCTAATGGATATGATATTGGATATGTAATATTTGGAGTAGAAGATGGAACAAAGAGAATTGTTGGTGTCAAAGATATAAAAAAGTCCTATGAAGAAATAGCTAATAGAATAAAAACAAGAATAGATCCTAGTATTATACCAACAATTGATATTGTTAATATAAAAGGAAAAGACTTAATAGTTGTAAAAGTTATTCCAGGTCAACATACGCCATATTATTATGTAAATAAAGGTACAAGAATTGCATATATAAGAAAAGGCGACCAAGATTGTGAAACAAATAGTACAGAATTAAATGAACTTATTTTAAGAGGAAGAAATCAAGGTTGGGATGAATTAGTAACAGATAATTTATATAAAGATTTTACATTTGAAAAATTAAAGAAATATTTTAAAGATATAAAAGACTACAAAGTAGGAAAAGAAGAGTTAGAGTCATTTGGCTTATTAAGTGGCGAAAAATTAACAAATGCAGCTTTATTATATTCTGACCAAAATCCAGTAGTTGGCTCATTTATTTCCTGTACTCGTTGGAACGGATTAGATAAATTATCAGCCAAAGATGATATTGAATTTTATGGAAGTATTTTAGACCAAATTGATAATGCAATGGAATTTATCAAAAAGCATATGTCAAATGGTTGGGTTAAAGAAGGCGGAAAACTAGCAAGAAGAACGATTCCAGAATATGATTTAGATGCTATGCGTGAGGCACTTATCAACGCAGAGGCTCATCGCTCATACCTGATGAGAGGAACAAATGTTGAATTAGCATTTTATGATGATAGAATTGAAATTGTATCTTGTGGTAAAATTGGAAACGGAAAAACTTTAGAAGAATTATTAAAAAGACCTACTAGTCAAAGAAGAAATCAATTAGTTTGTGATATTTTTTCAAGATTAGACTTTATGGAAAGACGTGGAAGTGGTATAAAAAAGATTTTTCAAGCCTATGAAAATGATGAGAAAAAGCCTAATTTTGAAATTATTGATGATGTTTTTATCGTTACTTTTTATAGTAGATTATATAGAAATGTAGATAGAAATGATGATAATGTAGATATAAATGTAGAGAAAAATGTAGGTATAAATGTAGAGATAAAAATAAAAGAAAAATATCCTGAATTATCTAATACATCAATAGATATAATTAATTTAGTAGAAATCAATAACCATATAACACAACCTGAAATTGCAAAAGAATTGGATAAAGCTACAAATACTATTTATAGAAATATAAAAGTTTTAAAGGATATGGGAATTTTGGAAAGAGTTGGATCTAACAAAAAAGGTTATTGGAGAATTAATTATTAACTTTACAAATTATTCAGAAGTGTCTGGAATTTTTGCAACAGCGGTTGCAAAAAAATATAAAAAATTGCTTTGAATTTAGAAATAAGTTCAAGGTGATTTTTTTATGGAAATTTTTTAGCTACAATTTCAAGATATAAACTTATATTATTTATATCTTAAAAACGAAAATAAAGCCAAAATAAAGCGAACGAATTTGAAAGAGAGGAGGGGATGGCAATGTCAAATTTAAATTTAAAAGGATTATGGATTCCAATAGAAATATTAACAGACAAAAATTTAAGTGATAAAGAAAAACATATATATTCACTTGTAATATTTTTAAGTCAAGAAAAACAATATTGCTTTTGTACCAATAAAACTATAAGCGAACTTTTAAATATATCAGTAACACAAGTATCAAAGCTAGTAAATTCATTAAAAGATAAAGGTTATATAAATATTGAAATGGTATATAAAGAAAATAGTAAAGAAGTAGATATTAGAAAACTAATACCTATTGAAGAAAAGTTAAATACCCTATTTAACAAAAGTTTAATACCCTCCCCAACAAAACTTCAATACCCTATTGAAGAAAAGTTTAAGGATAATAAATATAATATAAATAAATATAAAAATACTAATAATAAAAGGCTTTGCAATTTTGAACAAAGAGAATACGAAAAAGAAGGCTTTGATTGGAATAGCTTATATGCAAATAATAATTTTACATCGTAGTTATCCTATAAAGCAAAATATAAAGTATAGGTTTTGTTAAAAGTAAAACCTATGCTTTTATTTTGGAATTTTGAAACCGAGTAGGTTTCAAAATGAGCCAAGAAAAAATGTAAAATGTTTTTCTTGGCTCTCTTAACCATAAATTGCGGATAGCAAATTATGGTTAAGCATAAAAATATACTTGTTATATTTTTATGGAAAAACTAAAAATGCAGTAAAGCTATTTTTAGTTTTTGGGGGTGCAGGAACTCCTGCCACACTGACACTTTTTAGCAATAGTGTAAAAAAGTGTTGTAGTGTGTTACAATACAAAGTAAAAATGAAAGGTGTGGGAACAGTTACTAAACCTATTGTAGCTACTATAATAACACCTTGTATTTTTGCTTGTATTACCCCTTACGATAGCCAAGCTATCGCCCGTTATATGAGCTGAAAAAATCAGCTAGAAAATTGAAGGAGGTTGTATAAGATGAGTTTTGCAATTATAAGAAACACAAAATACAAAAGAGAAAATCTAAAAGGAATATATAGACACAACGAAAGAAAAAATAAGAATTATTCAAATGATAATATAGATAAGGAAAGGTCATATTTGAATTATTCACTAAAAAGCCCTAAATATAGATATGACAAAGAATTTGATATGATGAAAGAAAAATATAATCTAAAAGGGCAAATAAAGACAGTCAGTAATATTGCTTGTGAATATATTATTACTTCTGATAAACAATTCTTTGAAGAAATAGGCGAAGAAGAAACAAGAAGATATTTTGAAACTGCATATAAATTTGTTAGCGAATATAAAAATCTGGGCGAACAATATATAATGTCTGCAAAAGTGCATATGGACGAGGAAACTCCACATATGCACTTAATTTTTTTGCCTGTTGTTCATACTACAGATAAAAAAGGAAATAACATTGATAAACTTGCTTGTAGCGAATTTTGGAAAGAAAAGAATAGTTATAGAAGATTACAAGACGCCTTTTATCAATATATGAGTTCACACAATTTTGAATTAGAAAGAGGTATACCAAAAGAAGAAACAGGTAGAGTTCATATTGACATTAAAGAATATAAAGAACTAACTAATTTTGATGAAACAAAGGAAAATTTACAAAATATGAAACTAGAATTACCAGATGTTCCAGAAATAGATGATATAAAGATGGTTAGATGGTCAAAGAAAAGAGATGAAAAAATTTTAGAAGATATTATAAAACCAAAAAATGATTTAATAAACAAATTATATCAAAATAATTTATTAATGTACCAACAATTATTAAGACAAGCTAAAATGGTAGAAGAAGCAGAGAAATATCAAAAAGAAAGAAATAAGATTATGGCTGACAACAGAGATTTGCATAAACAAGTAGATAATATTAAGGCTGAATATCAACAAAAAGAAGATAATTTAGAATGGAAATACGAATATAGAATTAATAAATTAGAAAAAGAAAATGGCTATTTGCATAAGGTTATAGACAAATTTAGAGAAACTATCCATAAATTTATAGAATGGATCTGTGTAAATTTTGATATGGGTACAGGAGATACTTTAATTAGAGATTTTGAAAAAGAAACAAGAACTTATTTAGATGCAGAAGAACAAATTAAGCGAGAAGAAAGAGAAAAAGATTTGGAAATGGAAAGATAAATAATAAATTTTTATCAAAATACCCCATGATTACAATTGACAGATAAGCAGAAAAGTTATATTATATTAGACAATGGAATATTTTGTATAATAGAATATAAATAAAGTTAACACTAAAATTTACTAGATAATATATTTTATAGAAACCAAAAAAAATTGGTATAAAAAATAGTGTGAACTTAGTTGATAAGGAGATTTTAGCTATGGTTAAAAGTAATAATTTAGATGATTTATTTAACAGAAGAATACCTGAAATAGAAACATTAAATATGTGGGAAGAACATGAATTTATTGATTCTCCTTTTGTTGAAATTCCTAACATTGTAAAACTTGGTAAAGAAACTAAAATAATAGTTGATTTGCAATATCCAAAACTTGGTATGCAAAATGCGATTAAAAAAAGTCTAATTAGGAAAGAAGTATTAGAAAGATTGTTAATTGCTTGTACTATATTACCACAAGGTTTAGCTTTTAGAATATGGGATATATATAGAACATGGAGTCTTCAAAATGAACTTTATTATGCATATAAACCAGAAATAATTAAGCAGTTCAAATTGGAAGATTTATCACCAGAAGAGCAAGAGAGAATAATAAGTAATTATGTTTCTATACCAAATAAAAATGAAGTGTTACCACCATTACATACTACAGGAGGCTCAGTTGATTTAACTATAACAGATTTAGTAACTGGTAAGGACTTAGACTTTGGAATAGGATTTGATGATTTTTCTGATTTGACTAATACAGCTTCATATGAAAAAGAAAATTCGAATGGACTTGTGAGAGACAATCGTAGATTATTATATAATATAATGATTGAAGCAGGATTTACTAATTTGCCATCTGAAGTATGGCATTATGATTATGGAAATAGATCATGGGGCTACTATAAAAAGAAACCAGCAATCTATAAAGGTGTTCTTGAAATGGATAAAATACCTTCAATAATTTCATTTAAAGAATTTATTGAAAAATTAAAAGAACATAAATCTGATATTGGTACTAAATTAGCAACATATAATTGGGGCTACTCTGAAGATTTCGAAAGATAAAGCATAATAAGGTATATGCTATAAAAATAATATAAATTTATAAGAATTGTTAAATTTACAAAGATGGGAAGTGACTAAAATAGAAACATATATAGATAATTTAAAGATTAATTATATAAAGAAAGGTTCGGGAAAGACTGTTCTTATTATTCCTGGATGGGGAACTGTTATAAATACTTATACTACATTACTAAATTCAATATCTACATATGCTAATGTTTTATGTTTAGATATGCCGGGATTTGGAGAATCTAATGAGCCACCAAAAAGTTGGAATTTAGATGATTATATTACATTTATAATTAAATTTATAAAATCTCAAAATATCAATGAATTAGATTTAATAGGGCATTCTAATGGTGGAAGAATAATTATAAAATTAATGAGCCAAAACGATTTGGGGTTTAAAGTAAATAAAATTATATTAATTGGAAGTGCAGGTATTGTTCATAAAAAGACAATAACACAAATTGTTAAAATAAAAACATTTAAATTTTGTAAAAAATTCGCACAAATCAAACCAATAAAAAGCATTTTTCCAAATCTTTTAGATAAAGTGAAAAATCATTTTGGATCTGCCGATTATAAAGATGCTAGTCCAATAATGAGAGAAACAATGGTAAAATTAATTAATGAGGATGTTAGATGCTTTTTACCAACCATTAAAGTACCTACTTTACTAATATGGGGAGAAAACGATACAGCAACTCCAATAACTGATGCTGAAATAATGGAACAAATGATTCCAGATGCAGGACTTGTTAAAATAAAAGGATGTTCTCATTATGTTTTTTTAGAAAATCCTTCATATGTAAACATAGTAATTGCAAATTTCTTAACTGGAGGAAACGATGGAAATAATAATTAAAATAGAGTTAATTGCCAACCTGATTTTACTATTATTGTTTTATATGCATATGTTTCAATTAAATTCATATTTTTTAAAAAAATATGGAAATTGGATGAAAGTAAATATCAAAAAAATTTTATTAAGAAGTATTAATATAATAATACCAACATTGATATTATTATTTAATAATAATATAGCAAGGATAATCTCTATAATAATTTTGGCAATTTCAATTTTAGCTAATTTACCAAAAAGCAAAGCAAAAATACCACTAAAATTTACAAATAGAGTAATTAGAATGTTTATAACTCAAGCCATTTTAATTACAATTATTTGTATAATTAGTAATAATTATATAACTTTTGGAGTATTAAATATAATAGCATTTGGCTTATGCATTATTGCCAATATAATCAATTACCCAATAGAATACGGAATTAGAAAACACTATATTAATGATGCAAAAAAAATATTGAAAAATATGCCAAATTTAATTGTCATAGGAGTAACAGGAAGCTATGGTAAAACAAGTGTTAAAAATTTTTTGGTAAAAACATTAAGTGCAAAGTATGAAGTTTTAACTACACCTAAAAATTATAATACCACAATGGGAGTAGTTAAAACAATAAGGGAAGAACTAAAACCTATTCATCAAATTTTTGTGTGTGAAATGGGAGCAACAAAAATAGGAGATATAAAAGAAATATGTGATATTGTAAACCCTAAATTTGGAGTTATAACTTCTATTGGACCACAGCATTTAGAAAGTTTTAAAACAATTGAAAATATAATTAAAACAAAATTTGAATTGTATGATTCAGTTAATAAAAATGGTGGAATAACTTTTTTAAATTATGATAATGAGTATCTTGCTAAACAAAATAAATCTAATACTTTAGCTTATGGTATTAACAATGAAAAATTAGATTATAATGCTTATAATTTAAAATCATCATCTCAAGGATTATCTTTTTCAATAAATAATGTTGATTTTAAAACTAAGCTGATAGGAAGACACAATATTGTTAATATCACAGGAGCAATTGCAGTAGCAAATTATTTAGAAATACCTTTAGATAGATTAGTTCCTCGAGTTAGGGAATTTAAAAGTGTGGAACATAGACTACAATTAATTTCTAAAGGAAATCTCAATATAATTGATGACGCATACAATTCGAATCCTGTAAGTTCTAAATCTGCAATAGATACACTTTCAGAATTTGATGGAACGAAGATAATTGTTACTCCAGGATTGATAGAATTGGGTGGAGATGAAGAAAAGTATAATTTTGAGTTTGGAGAATATATGTGTGATGTTTGTGATTATATATTTTTAGTAAATAGCACAATATCTAAATATGTTTTAAATGGAATAAACTCAAAGAAATATAATAATGATAAAATTTTTATGGTAAATAGTCCACAAGAGGCAGTTATGCAAATTACAAACTTTGGATTAAATGATAAAATTACTGTTTTATTAGAGAATGATTTGCCAGATAATTATAATTTATAAGAAAGGATATGAATAAATTATGAAAATTAAAGTTGGAGTATTTTTTGGGGGAAAAAGTGTTGAACATGAAGTTTCTATAATTACTGCTATTCAAGCAATTGAAAATATGGATAAAGACAAATATGATATTGTTCCTATATATATTACAAAGGACAATAAAATGTATTGTGGAGATTTAATAGGAAATATATCTAATTATAAAGATATTGATAATTTATTAAAAAATAGTATTCAAATTATACTTGCTCAAAAAGATAATAAAGTTGTATTGTTAAGATGTGATAAAAAAATTTATCAAAATGATGTATATGATTATATTGATATTGCATTTCCAATTGTACATGGAACAAATGTTGAAGATGGAACTTTACAAGGATTTCTAAAAATGTTTAATCTTCCATATGTTGGATGTGATGTTATATCTTCTAGTGTTGGTATGGATAAATATGTTTGCAAATGTGTTTTAAAGGATAATGATATTCCTATATTAGAATGCAAATGTATAAGTGCAAAAGATTATAATGAAGATTCAGACAATACTATAAAAGAAATTGAAACAAAATTTTCTTATCCTGTAATAGTTAAACCTATAAATTTAGGCTCTAGTGTAGGAATTAAAATTGCTAAAAATCAAGAAGAACTAAAAGATGCAATAGAAAATGCATTTGCTTATTCAAGAAAGGTACTTGTTGAAAGAGCAATTAAAAACTTAAAGGAAATCAACTGTTCAGTTGTAGGAGATTATGAATTTGCGAAAGCATCTGAATGTGAAGAGCCAGTTAAAACAGATGAGATATTGAGCTATAAAGATAAATATATATCTGGGGGAAAAAAGACAGGTGCTATGAAATCTATGAATGCTTCAGTATTAAGACTTCCTGCAAATATAGATAAAAATGTTAAAGAAAGAATACAAGAATTAGCATTAAAAACATTTGATGTTCTAGGATGTTCAGGTGTTATTCGTATAGATTTTATGATAGATAATGATACCAATGAAATATTTGTAAATGAGGTAAATACAATTCCTGGATCATTATCATTTCATTTATGGAAAGCTACAGATTTAAATTATACAAAATTATTAGATGAATTAATAGACCTTGCTTTAAAAAGGAACAGAGAAGAAAAAAATATAACATATTCTTTTGATAGTAATATACTATCAGGTGTATCTATGAAAAGCTTAAAAGGTGGCACTAAATTAAAATAAATTTTAAATATGCATATCATTTGATTTGCAAGAAAGAGAGGTAAATATGAATAATTCAAAAGCATACATTTTAAATATACATTATGAGAATTGGTCAAATCAATTATGGTTTGAAAATGAAGATTCAATCGAAGTTCAAAATACATTTAATGAGGCTATTAAAGATATGGAGAAATTAAAAAATGAATCGGAAGATTGCTATGATTATCAAAACAAGGTAATTGAATATTTAAAAACTTTAGGATTTCAAAGAGTGCAAAAATAGAAAGATTGCATATAAAAAAACGGTTAGACTGACTTTTGTCAATGCTAATCGTTTTTTCAAATATTTTATTTATTTTTTAGAATCCAATCATAAACTTCCTTTTCAGTAAGTTTGCCTTTTTTCATATCATTAATTTTCTCTTTAGCTTGTTTTTTCCATTTTTCAAAGTTTTTAGCTTTATTTTTATCTTTCTTAACTTGCATAAATTTTTGTTGATATGTTCTTCTGTATTCGCCCATTGCTTGATTATTCTTCAATCTTTCAGTATAAGATTGAAATGCCCCTAGTTCTCTACAAGGTTTTAAATTTTCTTTTGGATAATCACAATAAACCTCGTCAGTTTTCGCATTTGGAATAAAATACATTCCACAATTTTGACATTTTTTAATTGGATAATTAGATATTTTAGAAAGTTCTTCAAGTATTGCATAGCAAATACTTGATAAATCATTACTTTTATGTGTATCACTCATTGAAAGAACTTGTTTTTTACTTTGCAATGTTTCTAATAATTCATATTCGCTATCATTATCAAAATCTTGATATTTCCTTGAATAACTATCTCTCATAATAAAATCATTTTTGTAATAAGAATATAATTTGCCTAGTCTTTTTATTAAGTAAACAGCAAATCTTTCTGAATATGTATATTTTTCAAGTGATTTTATATTATCTAAATTATAAATATATGTAACAGCTCTTTTTAATTCTTCTTGTGTATCAATTAAGTTTTCGTGTAAATCTTCAAATATTTTAGTTGTTGCCTTTAAATATTCTTTATCATTACCATAGTTTTGTTTTAATTCAAATTTATAACTTTCATCTAAATCTCTTAATATTTCAAACCCATAAGCATAAAAGAAAGTTTTATTTGCTATTTCATAATTTGATAAGTCTGCATTTAGAAATCTTAATAATAATAGTCCTAATTTTTCGTGAAATGGAAAGTATAAGCTAGCAGGGTGTTTAAGACCTCTATCAGTTAATTCCGTTTCTTTATAATATACATCTCTTAATCTATTTTCTGTATCTAAATGAAAATCTGCTTTATAAAAATATAAAGGTGTAGCATAATATTCTTTTTTAGTTTCAGTATTAAACCAAAAGTAGAAATCATCAAAAAAGGTTACTTCTGGCAGTCCCATAGGCTTTTATCTCCTCTCATATAATAATATATTTATAAACAATATTTAACAATATAAAAAAAATAATGAATTGTTATTGACATTCTATAATTATTATACTATAATACTAATATAAATACAATACTTTTTGCAAAACTTATTGCTAAAAGTTGTAGATAAAAAATTCACTAATTATCTTAAAATTATTGTAAAACTTAATATTTAAGGTTTTAAACAGACTATAAAAGCACAATAAAGTAATTAAATTTGTATTATAAGGTGCTAAAAGTATAGTTTGAGAGAAATATAAAATTTTAAAGGAATGGAGGTGTGAAAAATAAAAACTAAAACTGACAGCAAGGAAACAAAAGACAAAATTATTGAATTATTCTATGAAAAGCATTTAAGACCAGTAAATATAGCAGATGAATTAAAAATTGCAAAATCCTATATTACAAAGGTCATTCAAAAAGATTCCAGATATATTGAAGAAAAGCAATCAAGAAAAGCTAAAAATAAGGAAAAGAATAAAATTCAAAAAAGGATATGTGCGAAAAACAGAAGAGAAAAAGAAAAGCAAGAAAGACAAGAATATGAAAAATTAATGTTACTAATAAATAACGATAATGTAATCTTGTCTACTAAAAAGAAAGAAAGTGATTTACAAGACGCAAAATGGAATAGAAGTGTTTACGAGTATGCTGAAAATTCAAGTGATTTAGTATTAAATTCAAATGTAAATGCTGGATATAATCTTGCTAAAAGAGTTAGAAATATTGTAAATCCAAATAGTATAAAGAGTAAAAAAATATATGTTTAATTTGTATGCTTTGAAGAAATCAAGGTATATTTTTTTACTCTAATTTTTTAGAAAGAGGTAATAAAAAATGATTTTATTTATCAAGAATTTAGGAAATTTATGTTGAATAGCAATAGGTTGATAATTTATATATAACTGAATTTATAAACCGTAAATAGCTATTCACAGGAAAGGAATAGGTATTTATATGAAACAAGAATATAAAATTAAAGAAGTTTTTAACGAAAATGCAAAAACAATACAAGAAAAGTTGCAAGAAGTATTTATAAGTTATTTAATTGAAAAAATTAATAAATAGTTATAAAGGCTAGTATATATGTGGTTTTAAACATATTTACTAGCCTAAATTTATAAATATGAGTTGCATTATTCTATAATTAAGTATATAATTTCAGTTATAAATTGGATAGGAGGAAACCTATTGTTATTAGAAAGAGAGGTTTAAATGATAACAATAGCAAATCCTGAAAAATATAGAGCAGGATTATATGAAAGATTATCCAATGAAAATATTGAAGTTGCAAGTGGCGAAGTAGTTGTTTCAAAAGATGATGAATTAGAAAGTGGAAGTATAAGCACACAAAAGATTTTTAATGAAGATTTTTGTAGACAAAGAAATATTTATATATACGACCATTATACTGATGATGGAGTATCTGGAGCAACTTTTGATAGACCAGACTTCAATAGAATGATAAAGGACATTGAAAACAAAAAAATAAATATGGTAATTGTAAAAGACTTATCAAGGTTTGGAAGATTATCAAGTCAAATATCATATTATTTGGAAGAATACTTTATTGAAAAAGGTGTAAGATTTATAGCTGTAAATGATGATATTGATACAGGGAATGCAGAGTCATCAGAAGAAATGACACAATTTAAAGCATTTTTTAATGAGTGGTTTTTAAGAGACACATCAAAGAAAATAAGAAATGGTAAAAAGACAAGAGCAAAAGAAGGAAAAGTAATGACTACTTATCCTACTTATCGGTTACAAAAAAGACCCACTAGACCATAATCATTATGTACCTGATCCCGATACTGCACCAATAGTTAGAAGAATATTTATGATGGCTAGAAATGGAAAAACACCAACAGAGATAGGAAAAATTTTAACTGATGAAAAAGTTTTAGTTCCATCAGAAATATGTCGGAAATAACCATACAAGAAAGAACGGAATAAAACGAGGTTGGAATAGGAACACAGTTAAAAGAATATTGCAAAATGTAACTTATCTTGGTTGGGTATCAAATGGAAATGTTAAGAAGATAAATTATAAAAGCAAAAAGATAATGACAATGCCTATGGAAGAAAGAACTATTGTAAAAGGAAAACATACACCATTAATTGATGAAGAAACTTTCAATATAGTACAAGATATGATAAAAAGTAGAACTAGCACAAGAGTTAAATCTTATGATTGGCTATTAAAAGGATTACTAACTTGTAAAGAATGTTGTAAGAAATTAAGTATAGTACCACAAAAGAAAAAGACTAAAACTACTTTTTATGTAAGATGTAATACTTATGCTTGTAATACTCATTTACATTTGTGTACTCCACATAGTAATAATTTAGAAAAATTAACAAACTATGTGATAGAACAAATAAAAACAAGATGTAATGAGTTTTTAGATGAAAACAAGTATATGCAAGTTGCTAATTCTTCCAAAGACAAAATCTTAAAAGATAGGTTTAACTTTAAGAATGAAATTCTAGTTTTAGAGAAGAAACTAAAAGACATTGATAAAATGATAGACAAATTGTACGAAGATAAGTGCAAAGGTTTATTTGAAGATGAGGATTTTACAAGACTTTACTCAAAACAAATTGAAATGAGAAAAGATACTAACGAAAGAATTAAATGTTTGCAGAAACAAATAGAAAATGAAGATTCTTCGGTAGATATTAATAAACTTGTAAAAGACTTTGTGGAATTAAAAGAAATAACAAGAACAATGCTAGTTTCTTTAGTAGATAGAATAGAAGTGTCAGAAGATAAGGAAATTACAATATATTATAAATTCAATATTTTAAATATGAGAAAAGTAAATGATGAAGAAGAACTAATAAATGTTGGCTAGATAAAAAATAGTCATAACAGAATATGACAACAATAATGGAAACAATTATCCTGTCGCCTATCGCAATTACAACAACCCTAATAACAACTATAACAACACTGGTTTCCGTGCCACGCTCTAATATTAAATTAGATTATATATTTTAAGGAATATATACAATATTTGTATTAGATATTAAAGGAAGTTTATTCCTTCTTAAAAGTAATTTTAAGTAAATATGAATCATAAAAGTATACATATTAGTAAATTTAAAAATTGAATATATGTATACTTTTTTATTTTTTTGTGTTATTAATCCATTTTTCAAATTCTTTAGGAGTAATTTCTGTATTTAAATATTTTTGTTTCATTATAGATCCATCTTTTTTATACTTTTCAAATCTAGTGATAGCAGTATCTGTTCCGTAATGGGAAACAGAACTAGCAAGAGACATATATCTTTTTCTATATTTATCTAAAAGTGTATCTTCTTTTAGAGATTTTTTATAAGCTAATTCCTTTCCAATTTGCCTACAAGTTTTTCCAGTTTTTTTATATTCTACATTGCAATATTTTGTCTCTTTTAAATTTGATGGAACAAAGTAAAATCCACAATTTTGACATTGCCTTATAGTATTATGATTGTCAGACATAAATTCTTTAAATATTAGAGCTATTATTGATAAAATATCATCACTTTCAAAATAATAAGGAATATTATACTTATCGACATCTATATTTTCGAAAATTAAAGCAAAAGTTTCAAACTGTATATTTAGCTTTTCCATAAATCCATTTATTTCTGTTTCGTTATATTTAATTGATTTATCTTCAAAAAAGATTTTTTCATCTTGCCTTATGCTTTGGATGTCCTCTGGAGTAAATTCTGCTTCTTCTTCAATTTTTTTGAAAAAATCAGTATCATATGGTAATCTTAAATTTTTTAATAAGGTATATTTAAGATATAAAAATTCTTCTTTATATTCTTTTACAATTTCATTTAGTTCGTTATTAAATTCGGAAAACGAAAGCCTCAAATGTTTTGATGAATTATGATTTGCTTTTTTTATTTTGGGATGTTTTCTATAATACAGGCTTTCAAAACAAAACCAAAAAACAAAAGATCGACAATCTTCATCATTTTCAAAATTTATATTTAAAAATATAAGTAGAAAAGAACCTATTGGCTCAATCATATGTTCAGTTCTATATGATGAAAAAAATATCTTTTTACTTTTATCATAATATATGCGTTTAAAAACAAATAATTCTAGTCCGAGATTTTTATCAAAAGCTAGTTTAAAATCCAAATGGAACACCTCCACATCAAACAACCTAAAATTAATAAAAAATTTTTTGAGATTGTACAGTGTGAATTTCAAAAATTCACAATTATAATGTATACAACACTTGATTGACATAATTTTACTACAAAAAGTAGAAAAAGTCAAAAAATGGAAATGAACATTGAAAATTGAATAGTAGTTGCAAGCACAAATAATGATACTTTCGTCTGGCTAACGTGATGTAAAGGGGCGATTCTCTAAAAAGAGGAATGAGGGCAAATCTCATATGGGAGCTAATCCACTTGTAACAGTATAAAAAACTAAAATTTGGAAAAAATAAAACAAAAGGAGTGAGGCTATTGGAAGAAAAAAAGAAATATAAGAAAAAGAATGAATTTAAGATAAATGTATTTTTTAATGAAAAAGGAGAGGCATTGGAGAAAGTTGTAGAAAGAGCCTTTGGAAATTATTGCTTAAAAACAGTTAAAAAATAAAATGAAACAATGGTATTTGATGAGATAATATGGTATAATGAAAATCAAGAGTATCAATATTATCTCATATATTTTTATAGCAAAAAGGAGGTAGAAGTGAGCTATACAATAATGAATAATATTGATTATAAAGTCGGTATATATATTAGGCTTTCAAGAGAAGATGAAGAAAAAGAAAAGTATCAAGAAAGTGAAAGTATTGGAAACCAAAGAACTTTGCTAATGCAATATATTAGACAAAACAAATTGAATTTTATTTCAGAATATGTTGATGACGGAGTTTCAGGTACAAGTTTTGATAGACCTGCATTTAATAGAATGATTGCAGATATTGAATCAGGCAAAATCAATATGATTATTACAAAAGATTTATCAAGACTTGGAAGAAATTATGTGCAATCAGGATTATATATTGAAAATTATTTTCCAGAACATGAAGTTAGATTTGTTGCAATATTAGACAATATAGATACGGCTTTCGATAATTCAAATAACGATATAGCACCGTTTAAATCAATATTAAATGAAATGTATGCTAAAGATACATCAAAGAAAATAAACAGTGTATTACAAGCAAAAAGAAATAATGGAGAATATTTAGGAACAGCACCTTATGGCTATAAAAAAGATCCAGAAAACAAATACCATTTAATTATAGATGAGGAAGCAGCAAATGTTGTAAAACTGATATATGAAAAATATTTAGCAGGTTTTGGTACAATGCAAATTGCAGATTACTTAAGTAAAAAGAAAATTCCAATTCCATCAGATTATAATAAAAGAAAAAGAGGTACAAAATCTCTAACTTATGGATTGTGGCAACAATCTACTGTAAGATTTATTCTTTCAAACGAAATTTATACAGGAACAGTAATACAAGGGAAAAGAAAAAAGGTAAGTTTTAAATCTAAAAAGTTTATTAATTTACCAGAGGAAGATTGGGTTAAGGTAGAAAATATGCATGAGGCAATAATAAGTAAAGAGGATTTTGAAAGAGCAAAAAAAGTAATAGATGCAACAAAAGGTTCAAGAGTAGTTCAAAATGATTATTTATTTAAGGGATTACTTAGATGTTATGATTGTAAAGGATATATTGGAATAAGAAGTCCAGATAAAAACGGAAATATTTATGGCAGATGTCAGAGATATGGAAGATTTGGAAAGTTTGATGTATGTTCTCCACATAATTTTAATTATCAAGTTTTTGAAGAGCAAATGCTAGAAGTTTTAAAAGAAGTTTGCAAAGAATATACAAATAAAAAGAAACTAGAAGAAATTGCAAAACAAACTAAAACAAGTGGGGCAAAAGAGTTTGATATAAATAAACAAATTGAGTTATTTAAACAAACAATAGAAAAAGAAACTAGAAAACTTGAAGTAATGTATGATGACAGATTAGCAGGAATAATTTCTCTTGATGAATATATGAAAAATGCAAAAAGAATAAAAGAAATTGTAAAAGGTTATGAAGAAAATATTAAAGATTTAGAAAAAGAATTAGCAGGAGAAAATACAAAAAATAAAGAAACAAAATTAGATAATTTAATAGAAGAGTTTCTTGAAATGGAGAAACCAACAAAAGAGATAATTAGAGAGTTTATAGAAAAAATAGAGATTCATAGTGACAAGCAAGTTGATATATATTTCAACTTTAAACCACTACAAGATTTAAATAATAATTTTATATGTGCTAAGAAGAAATATGAGATTAAAACAGCATAGAGGATATATTGTTTTTGCTCGAATAAGAAACGAGTATTGCTAGGCGGATGAGGGAGTCATCGACGCAGGCGTACATAGGTACGTTGAGGAGAGACGACTGAAATCCAACAACGCAAGACGAAGTTTATTATTAGAGCTAGTAAAAATGTCCACAACTGCAACATACACATGCAGCAGTATGGGTAATAATTGCAGAAGCACTATTAGGATTTGGAGATAAGGCAGGGGAACTATTTAGAATGATAAACCCTATAGAACACGCCAGAACCAAAGAAGCAGCTAACAAATATAAAGTAGAGCCATATGTAATAGCAGCAGATGTATATGGACAGGCTAATTTAGCTGGACGAGGAGGTTGGACTTGGTATACAGGCTCAAGCAGCTGGTTTTATGAAGCAGGATTAAGATATATATTAGGATTAAAAATAGAAAAAGAAGAACTAACGATACAACCTTGTATTCCAAATGACTGGGAAGATTACAGCATAAAATACAAACATGGAAAGAGTATATATAATATAAAAGTAACAAAAAAAGGAGTAAACAGCTTTAAATTAAACGGTAAAGAAATAGAAGAGAAAAAAATAAAATTATCACCAAATGGTGGAGTATATCAGCTAGATGTAACAATCTAGCTTTTGTCACTTTGGGGACGTTCCTTTTTGTGACAAATTGTCACTCGGGGGACAGACCTTAGCATATCAAGGTGTGTCCCTAAAATGACAACTTGTCACAAAAAGGAACGTCCCCAAAGTGACAAAATTTAAAAAAATTTTAAAAAAGTACTTGCATTTTATAAAAAGATGTATTAAAATTTAATTGAAGTGGAGAGAAGTGGTAAAAAGTGGTTTGAAATGTGTGGGAGGTGAAACAAAGTGCTTATAGGTGAATATGAACATTCTCTAGATGTAAAGGGCAGAATGATACTACCTGCTAAAATAAGAGAAGACATGGGAGATAAGTTTATAGTAACCAAAGGATTAGATGGGTGCTTGTTTGGTTTCTCTCAAAACGAATGGACAAACTTCGAAGAAAAGTTAAAAACACTTCCACTTACAAATAAAAATGCAAGAGATTTCGTAAGATTTTTTCTTTCGGGTGCAACAGAATGTGAAATCGATAAACAAGGCAGATTTTTAATAGCAGGAAATTTAAGAGAATATGCGAACTTAGAAAAAGATGCAATAATTATTGGTGTTGGCACAAGAATTGAAATTTGGAATAGAGAAAAATGGAAATCTTATAATAGTGACGAAAACATTTCTGCTGATGAAATTGCAGAAAATATGACTATGTTGGGTATATAAATTGCAAAAGTTTATATAAAGCACACTAAAGATAAATAATTGAAATACAAAAGAAGAGAAAATAAGGTACAAAAGATAAATAAAACTAAAGATAAAATTTTACAAAGGATAAAGCAAAGCAAATTTACACAAAAGATAAATTATAAAAAACAAAAGATAAAAAAATTAAATTATCACAAAAGAAAAAAATATTAGAATACAAAAGAGAAATAACAAAAGAAAAGAGTTCTAAAAACAAAAGATAAAATTATCAAAATACAAAAGTAAAAAGTACAAAAGACAAATTAATATTTGTACATAGGATAAAAAAGTAATATACAAATGAAAAACATTTGTAAAATATAGACCATACTAAAGAGAAAATGAAATACTAAAGAAAAAACTAAAAATAAAACAGACAGTTGGTATTTTAGTTAAAATACCAACTATTCTCATATAAAATGAAAGCAGGGGTCTATTAATCATGGATTTTAAACATAAGCCGGTACTACTTGAAGAGTGTATAGAAGCATTAAATATAAAGCCAGATGGCATATATGTTGACGGCACTCTTGGTGGTGGAGGACATAGCAAAAGAATATTAGAAAGTTTATCTAGTAAAGGTATGCTAATAGGAATTGATAGAGATGTTGATGCTTTAAAAGCAGCAAAAGAAAACTTAAGCTTATATTCAAATGTTAAGTATGTTCATTCAAATCATGATGAGATAAAAGAAATATTAGAAAACCTGAAAATAGAAAAAGTTGATGGAATATTATTAGATTTAGGTGTTTCTTCATATCAACTTGATGAAAAATCAAGAGGCTTTAGTTATTTGGGAAATAGTATTTTGGATATGAGAATGGATAATACGCAAGAATTAGATGCTAAAACAGTGGTTAATACTTATTCTGAAGAAGAATTATCTAGAATTATATATGAATATGGTGAAGAAAGATTTTCAAGAATTATAGCAAAAAATATATGTGAACAAAGGAAAAATAAAGAAATAGAAACAACAGAGGAATTAGTAAATATTATAGTAAAATCGATACCTCTATCAAAACAAAAGGAAGGACATCCTGCTAAAAGAACATTTCAAGCAATAAGAATAGAAGTGAATAATGAAATAAAACCATTATATAATTGTATAGGAAATTGTATAGACGTTTTAAAAAATAATGGCAGATTAGCAGTTATAACATTTCACTCTTTGGAAGATAGAGCTGTCAAAAATGCATTTATAGAAGCAGAGGGAGTTTGTAAATGTCCAAAAGATTTACCTTATTGTGTATGTGGGGCTGAGTCCAAAGGAAAAATAATAACAAAAAAACCAATACTTCCAACAGAAAATGAACAGAATGAAAATTCTAGAGCTAAAAGTGCTAAATTAAGAGTTTTTGAGAAAAAAATATAAATAATAATTGGCAAAAAGGTAGGTGAGAATATGCCAAATAGTAGGTATAGTGGGTATCAATATGAAACTAGTCCACGAAAAATAAAACCAGAATATGAACCACAGCAGAAAAAGAAGAATAGTAATAAAACAGGAAATAATAATAAAAACAAAACAAGTACGGCAAAAAAGAAAACAACCAGTGCAAATACAAAAAGAAAAAAACATGTGAATTCACAGGTAAAAGTGGTATCTTATGTTCTATTAGGCTTTGTAATACTATTGGCAATAAGTTATAGAAACTCACTTATTACAGAAAGTTTTAATAAAAAAGAGCAGTTAAAAAGTGATTTAGCTGTAATAGAAAAAGAAAATCAGCAATTGGAAGTTAATATACAAAATAGTTTGAATTTAAGCAATATAGAAAAAGCAGCAAAAGAAAATTCTGGAATGAAGAAATTAGACGCAACACAAAAACACTATGTTAATCTTCCTAAAAAAGATTATGTAGAACCGGCAAGTGAGCAGATAATAATAGAGGAAGAAAAAAATTGGTTTGAAAAAATAATAGAGGTATTAATAGAAAAAATATTTTAAAGAAATTACTATATAAAAGTTATAGTAATTTTTTTATGCCTTTATGTCTTATTTTAGATTGTATTTGAATAATATTATTATAATTACAATGAATAGAAAGGATTATGATAATGGGAAATAAGAGAAAAATTAAAAAAAGGCAAATTAAAATATGGAAAAACGAAAAAATAAATATAAAAAAATTAGAAAAAAAGTCAAAGAAAGAAAAGAGAAAAAAATATAAACAAGAAATCAAAGAAATAAAGATAAAGGCAGAGGAAAAAGTAAGCGATTTAAATAGAAAAAAGAGAATGAGAAATGCTATATTGATATATACAATGATTTTTGGAGCTTTGATATTTAGAATTGGATGGTTGCAATTTGTTATGGGGGCAGAACTGCATTCTATGGCATATATCCAACAAACATTAGACAGAAGTGTAAATCCCAGAAGAGGAACAATATATGATGCAACAGGAGAAAATATTTTAGCAATATCAAGTACTGTAGAAACAGTAACAGTAAATCCTACAAATATATCAAAAGAGAATAAAGAAAAGGTGGCAAAAGCATTATCTGATATATTTAACTTGGATTATGATAGTACTTTAAAAAGAGTAAGCAAAAGGAGTTCTATAGAAACTATTGTAAAGAAAGTCGATAAAGAAAAAGCAGATGAGCTGAGAACATGGCTAGTAGATAATAATATAACAGCTGGAATAAACATAGATGAAGACACAAAAAGATATTATCCTAATAATAGTCTTGCATCACAAGTAATAGGATTTTGTGGCTCAGATAATCAAGGTTTAGACGGAATAGAAGTTATATATGAAAAAGAGTTAAAGGGTGAAAAGGGCAAGATAAATAAGGTAATAGATGCTAAAGGAGGAGAAATATCTAAAGAAGGGGAAAACTATGTAGAAGCAGTTGATGGAAATGATTTAGTATTAAGTATAGATGCTATAGTGCAAGGAATTGCAGAAAAATATTTAACAGAAGCTTGTATAGATAATAAATGTACGGACGGTGGAAATATAATAATAATGAATCCACAAACAGGAGACATACTTGCAATGGCAGGTTATCCAAACTACAATTTAAATCAACCATATGAACCAAATACAGAAGAATTAAAATCTAGTTGGAGTACACTATCACAAGGGGATAAAACAAAAGCTTTGCAACAAATGTGGAGAAATAAAGCTGTATCAGATACATATGAGCCAGGCTCTACATTTAAACTTATTACAACATCAGCAGCTTTGGAAGAAGGATTAGCAAGTGTAGATAAAGAAGGAGAGTTTTGCTGCACTGGTGGAATAGAAATAGCAGGTGTTAGAATAAAGTGCTGGAGATATTATAGACCTCATGGTTCAGAATCACTAAGGCAAGCATTAATGAATTCGTGCAATCCGGTATTTATAGGACTGGGGCAAAGAATAGGTGTAAGTAAGTACTATACTTATTTAAATAAATTTGGATTGTTAAAAAGAACAGGTATAGACTTACCTGGAGAAGCAGGAAGTATATTTTTAAAAGAAGAAAAAGTAGGACCAGTAGAACTTGCAACTATTGCATTCGGACAAAGATTTGAAATAACACCTCTACAATTAATAACAGCAGTATCAAGTATTGCAAATGGTGGAACATATGTAAAACCTAGGATAGTTAAAAAAATAATAAATAGTCAAACAGGAGAAGTAACAGATATACCTGTAGAAAAGCAAGAAAGAGTAATATCAGAAGAAACGGCTAAAAATGTGTTGAGTATGATGCAGTCTGTAGTGGAAGAAGGAACAGGAAGAAATGCACAAGTAGAAGGATATAACATAGGTGGAAAAACAGGAACTTCAGAGGATGGTGTAAATACAAATAAGTACGTAACTTCATTTATGGGAGTAGGACCAACAACAAACCCAGAGGTTGTAATACTTGTGACTTTATATAATCCAACAGGAGAGGGGGGACACCAAGGAGGTGCGTGGGTAGTTTTAACAACACACCATAAAACTATTGAAAAATCAACAATAATATAAACTATCTACAGCCACTGGTAAAGTGGCTGGGAGGGACTTGTGTAGAAATATACAAGTCCTTTTTTCTATTTATATTTACAAAAGATTTTAAAAGTTTGTACTTTTTGTATGTGTCGATGACATTTATGTAGTAAAAGGGTTAATTTAGGCATAAAATTTTGGAAGAAATAATAAACTTAAACATAAAATCCTCTAAAGGAGAATATGGTTTGAAAAATCAAGATAAGATAATTAAATTTTTAAATGAAAGTGAAAATCCATATATATTAAAAGTTGAAGATATGGTTGTAGAATTTCAATATTCAGATGTTAAAAAAACTTTTAATGAATGCATAAAAAATATTTTAAAACAAAAAAAGAAAATGGGCTGACAATCTACAAAGGTCACGTTACAATTAATGTGAAAATATATAAAACAAATCAAAAACAAGTAGTACAAGGCAATCAAGCTAAAAATCCGCAGACGTACTTTTGTACTTCGAGGACATTTTTAGTGAAGATTAACGTAGTAATACGCAGTTTTTCATTTGTTTTAAAGGAAAGGAGGTAAAAACATTAATGGCAAGAAAGTCAAAATATTCTTCTAATGAAAACGTAGTAAATAAAAAAATATGGTCTGTTGCACTATATATAAGACTTTCACAAGAGGATAGCGACAATGGCACAGAAAAGCAAGAAAGTAATAGTGTAACAAGCCAAAAGACATTATTAAACGAATTCACCGACACACATGATGATTTGATAGTGTATGATACTTATATAGATGACGGATTTACAGGAACAGATTTTAATAGACCATCATTTCAGAGGCTATTAGAAGATATGAGAAATGGAAATATTAATTGTGTAATTGTAAAGGATTTATCAAGACTTGGAAGAAACTATATAGAAGTAGGAAATTATATAGAGCAAGTTTTTCCATTATTTAATATAAGATTTATTGCCATTAATGATTCAGTAGATAGTTTTAAAAATCCATCAAGCACAAATACAATTTTAGTGCCATTTAAAAATTTGATAAATGATGAGTATGCACGAGATACATCAATTAAAATAAGGACATCATTGAATGGAAAAAAGAAAAAGGGAGAGTTTATAGGGGCTTTTCCATCTTATGGTTATATTAAAGATCCAAAAGATAAGCACAAGTTAATAATAGACGAGGTAGCAGCAGAAATAGTGAAAAAAATATTTCATTGGAATGTTAATGAAGGGTTAGGAAAGATAGCAATATGCCATAGATTAAATGATTTAGGTATTTTGAATCCTACAGGACATAAGAAATTAGAATTAGGACAAAATTATAACAACTATGGAATAAAAGATAATACATATACTTGGACACCATCTACAATAAGGAATGTTTTGAAAAATGAAGTGTATATAGGTAACACAGCACAAGGAAAGAGGAGGGCTAAAAGCTATAAAATACATAAAATAGAAAATGTTCCTGAAGAAGAATGGGTTAGAGTAGAAAATACTCATGAGCCAATAATTGATAGAGAAACATTTGAAAAGGCACAAGAATTAAGTAGAAAAGACGTAAAAGTATCTCAAAAAACAAATGAATTATCAATATGGGCAGGTTTTTTAAAATGTGCAGATTGTAGGAGGGCAATGAATAAGAAAAGTAGCACAAATAAGGGGGGAAACAAATATGAATATTATATCTGTAGTACATATAAAAAAAAATCTAATAAGTTATGTACTAAACATACCATAAAAGAAGAATGGCTAGAGAAAGCTGTTATGCAAGTTATTAATTTGCATATTGAATTGTTAATTGATACAGAAGAAATCGTACAACAGATAAATGAAAATAGTTTTCAAAATACTAAAAATGAAAACATTGCCAATGTGATAGTTACAAAACAAAATAAGATTCATCAAATATCAAATTTCAAAAGAACTCTTTATGAAGATTGGAAAAATGAAGATATAACAAGAGAAGAATATATAGAATATAAGCAAAAATATGAAAATGATATTGAAAGATTAAACCAAAATATTGAAAGACTAGAAATAGAGAAGAAAAAGTACGAATCTCAAAACAAAGACCAAAATGAATGGATAGAGAAATTTAGAGAGCAAAAAGGAATTACAGAACTTTCAAGAGATATAATAATTGAATTAATAGATTGTATATATGTAAAAGAGAACGGAAATATAGTCATAAAATTTAAGTTCGAAGATGAGTTTAAAAGAATATTGGAATATATAAAAAATAATAAACTATGTATAATTGAGGAAAAGTTAGGTTATAGATTGAAAAAAAATTAGGTTTGTGATATCATATTAGTTACCATAAAACAAAAAGGAGCAAAAATATGATTGGAATAAGTCAAAATACAAAATTAGAAATAGCTGTTGAAATTATGGCAGCTAAAATTGCTAAAACATCTAAAGAAGGATATACAATAAATGATGAAAAGATGCAGCAATTAATAAAAGAAAGAAATGAAATGTATATTGGAAATGAAGATATTATAAATAAGATAATAAAGGAATATGGTTCAGAAATAAAAAGAGATTATAATAATATATAAGGAGATATGATATGAAAGAAATTAAAACATTAGAAGAAATATGTTCTGAATATAAGCTTCCTAAAGATGAGCGCAATGAGATAGGAAATAAAATAAATGCAATTATGTTAAATGGAAAAGAACCTAGTGAACATCCAATTGCAATAATAAATATTGCTCCTCCTGGTTCTGGAAAAACAGGTTTGAATGGCTATGCATGTGCACAATTCAAAGATAATAATGTTGTTATTATTAATAGTGATGAATTAAAGCCATTTCATCCTCGAATAGATGAGTTAGCTAAAAAATACCCTCAATATTATACGAAAGTAACTAATCAAGAAAGTAATTTTTGGACAGATAATTTATTTGATGCTATAGTAGCTAATAATTATAATGTTATTTTTGAAGGAACAGGTAGAAACTTAAAGCTATTAAAAAACATGATGTATAAAATGCATGGGTACAAAATAATTGTAAGAGGAATGGCAGTTGATGAGATGAACTGTTTAATGTCAATAATTGAAAGATACGAAGGACAAGTTAAACAAAAAGGTTGGGGAAGACTAGTGGCGTTAGATCACTTTTATAAAGCTTATGAAGAGATGTTAGACAATATACAGGCAATAGAACAATCAGAAATGGCAGACATTGTTGAAGTTTATACAAGAGGAGAGATTCCAAGTAAGCCCATAAGACTGTATAATAGTAGAAACAGAGAATTTCAAGATGTCAGAGCAGCTGTAATTGTTGGAAGACAAAGAGATAGAAAAAGCGCAGAACAGTATTATGAAAGAAGCTTTAGTAGAAGACAAGTAATAACAAAATATTTTACCGAAGAGAGTGAAATATTAGATAGGATAATAGAAATCTACAAGAGACAAGAGTGGATAGAAATATAAATTAGTGTGAGGGGTTTTTATATGGATAAAGAAAGAACAATAAAAAAAGTTGTTGAGAAAGTCGAAAGAGCTTCGACTACTTTTGAAAAAGCAAATACGGAGTTGAAAAGAAAATATTTAAAATGGAATATAGAAGTATTTAATATAATTGCTGCTTCGGTAAGTGTAAGTAGAGGATCATTTGGAACCGGATATCCGTTTTATGTATTGGATAAAGACTTAAATGGAGATATACCAATTATTTCAGAGCAAATTAGGTATAACAGACAATTATTAAGAGATGGTGAAATTGTTCAAAAATCAATATGGCAATGCGAGTCTTGTCTAAAGAGAAATTACGAAATAATGCCGGATTTAAAAATAATCTGCAAACCATGCCCAAATATGATAGATTCATTAAAACCAAGAAAAATTATAAATAGATTACCTGATTTAGATATGTGGCTAGTATGCGAAGATGGAAAAGTGGAAGAAGCTCAAACTGAGCTAGGGGCATTGTTAGAAAAATATAATATGCGTACATCAGATGTTGCACCATTACAATCTTTAAGTGATGTTGTAGAAATTGCAACAAATTTAAAAGATGGCACATTTCCAAAAATATTCTTGCCAATAGATGCACATATTATGGAACAATCAAAATTAGAAGAATTAATATCACAAGTACCAGATGAATTAAGATTGACAAAATTAGAAGGAAGAAAACCATATTTACCAATTAGACCAAAATCACTTAGAAAAAAATGGCAATATGATGATGAAGCATATAATTTTATTTATGATTATCTTTCAGCATTTACAGCTTTTAATTTTACACAAGAAATGGAAGATACATTACAAAAAAGTAGAATAAGAGTAGTGCAAGAGCATACTCCAGAAGAATTATTTGAATTTCTTATGCAATCAGCAACTCCAGCAAACTTTAGAAGATTTCAAGAACATAAGTTAGAAGAAATTTTTTATAATAGAGTAACAAGCTGGAGTGATCTAGCAAAGAAGCAAAAAGAAGATTTGGAAGAGGAACTAATGCCTGAATTTTAAGAAGGAGAAAGATAGAATGAAAAAAAGAATAGATTTACATATTCATACAATAGTCTCAGATGGTTTGTTAACACCTAAAGAAGTAATAGATGAAGCTCATAGAAACGGTGTATCTATAATTGCAATAGCAGATCATGATACTGTGGATGCATATAATGATGAATTATTTGAGTATGCAAAAAGTAAAAACATAAAGTTAATTAATGCAGTAGAAATTTCTACTAAAACAAAAAAAGCAGGAGTACATGTATTAGGATATAATCTGGATTTGGATAATGAAGAATTCAAAGAAAGATTAAAAAAAGTTAGAAATGCAAGACATAATTATTTACGTGATGTAGCTAAAAAACTAGAAGAACTAGAATATTATATAAATGTAGAAGAATTAGATAAGATAGAAGCTGTTACAAAAGCCCATATAGCATTAAATACAATAGAAAATCCAAAGAACAAAGAAAAATTATTAGTAGAATTTGGACATATTCCAAGTAAAGGTGAATTTATAGAAACTATTATGAATGAAAATTGTCCTGCATATGTAAAAAAAGAGAGTTTAACTCCAAAAGAAGCAGCAGAAATAATAAGAGCTGCAAAAGGAAAAGTTGTTTTAGCACATCCTGTGGCATATGTGCACGAAGATAATTTCACAGAAGAAGATATTTTAGCTATTGTTAATGATATGAAACCAGATGGTTTAGAAGCAAATTATTTATATGTAGATAGATATAATAAAAAAATTGATGAAATAAAACAGTGGAATGAATTTGCAAAAAAAAATAATTTATTTGTAACAGCTGGTTCAGATTTTCATAATAAAGATGGACTTAGACCAGAAATTGGTTTTGTAAATACAGAATTTGTTTTATCAGAAGATGTTATAGACAAGATTATTGAAAATTTGGAAAAATAATATCATAATGTCATCAAAAAATACAAGAGTGAGCAAGACACAGAAAAGCTGTTTAAATATTTGTGTTGCTATAATTACCCAAGGAGGTGCTGTCGCAGCACCTATTGGTGGAAAAGTTTTAGCAGAAGTATTACCATATTTGGAAGCACAAAAAGATAATATAAAAGAAGAAAATATAAAAAAAGATATAGAAGTACCAAATATAGAAGGACTTACAATAGATGAGGCAAAGAAAAGATTAAAAGAAGTAAATTTAAATATATCAATAGAAGATATGGAAGAAAAAGAAGGTACAGAAATAATAACACAACAATTACCTAAAGCTGGAATAAAAGTAAAAGAAGGAGTAGCCATAATTGCTTATAACTAATCTATATATACATATAATAAAAAGTATGGTATAATTTGTAAAAATAATTTGAAGGAAGGTTAGTAATATGATACATAGAATGAAGTTAAATGAAAGCCCGTTTGAGAGAATAAAAGATGGAACAAAAACTATAGAATTTCGATTGTATGATGAAAAAAGAAGACAAATAAAGATTGGGGACCAAATAGAGTTTTCAAAATTGCCAGAGTTGCAAGAAACAATATTAGTAGATGTATTAGAATTATACATAGAACCAACATTTGAAAAGTTATTTAAAAAATTATATACAGATGAAGAAGATATAAAAAGAAAAACAACTGCTATGTACCAATATTATTCACCAGAAAATGAGAAGGAATATGGCGTAGTAGGAATAAAAATATCACTACATAGTACTGGATTTAGATACACATATAATAAACTAGTACGAGATAAAATACCTGAAAATATAGATAGTGAACCAGGCAGGAAAAGCAAATATAGAATTCTTGATGACAAAGAGTACTTAACAGAACTAAATAAAAAGGTTATAGAAGAAGCTAATGAGTTTATAGAAGAAAATAGTATTGAAGAACTTGGAGATTTAATGGAAGTTATAAATGCTATAATGAAATTAAAAGGTTATAAAATGGAAGAAGTATATAAAATTATGAAGGTAAAAGAAGAAAAGAAAGGTGCTTTCTATAATAAAATTTATTTAGAGTATGTTGACGAAGAAAAAAGAAACTTAGACGAAGAAAAAGAATTGAATAAAGAATTTAGAAAGTGATACAGTACTTATGAATAAAAATGTAAGATTTGAGGTATTTTATGGATAATAAAAAATATTTAGAGAAAACTCTAGAAGTAAAAATTGATAGACCTTTTGGAAGCAAACATCCGAAACATGGATTTATATATCCAGTAAATTATGGATATGTTCCGAATACAATAAGTGGTGATGGCGAGGAATTAGATTGTTATGTCCTTGGAGTTTTTGAACCTTTGGAAACTTTTAGAGGAAAATGTATTGCTATTATACATAGGTTGGATGATAATGATGATAAATTAATTATAGTTCCAGAAAATAAATCTTTTTCAAATCAAGAAATAAGAGCTCTAACAGAGTTTCAAGAAAGATTTTTCAAAAGTGAGATAATAAGAGACTCAAATTATTTAGAGTTCAACAAGAGTATTCCTGAACTTTCAGTTACTAATTTAGAAAATAGCCTGAAGTTTTATAAAACTATAGGTTTTAAAATTGAATATGATAGACCAGAAAATAAATTTGTGTTCATTTCTTTAGGGAAAATACAATTTATGTTACAAGAAATTTCTGATAATGATAAATGGAATATTATGGAACTTACTTATCCATTTGGAAATGGTATTAATTTTCAATTAGAAGTTAATAATGTTAATGAAATATATAAAAATTTAAAAGATAATAATTACAAAATTACTTTTGAAATTGAAGAAAATTGGTATAGACAAGGAAATAGACTATTAGGAAATAAAGAATTTTTGATACAAGATCCAGATGGGTATTTATTAAGATTTTTTGAGGATTTGGGAGAAAAGTAAATAATTATAAATTTTGACACATCAAGTAATAAATTCAACTATTCGCGTGATATTACCACAGAAATTAATAATTTTTAAAATAAGAAAATGTGAAAATATAAATAGAGAAGGTATAGAAAAAATTAAAATATATAACAAGCAAGAACTTCGTAATTGAAGTTCTTGCTTATTCAATTATACCGCAAGCAATTTTGCTTCCAGAATTGCCACTGGGTTGAGTTGTAAAATCATCTGGAGAATCATGAATAATAACAACTTTACCTAATATATCTTTTATTTTAAATTTATTTATTAAAACAGTCATATGTGCATAACCATTATTTTCAATTAGTGGTGGTAAATCCCCCATATGAAAAGGATGAGGACAGTTTGTAGGATTTAAATGTGTTTTTGCATTTGCAAATTCGTCGCTTATAGTCCCACTACAAGAACTGCCTTCATGAATATGAAATCCAAAAAATCTACCGGTACAACTGTCAGATGATTGAGGTAATCCATTTACTTTAGCAGTAACCAAGACACCATTTTTTACTTCTCTAAAAGTAACAGCACCATTTATTTTAGGATATTTTTTTCCTCCCTTTATATTTGCTTTAGCAATATTAAAAATATTTGTAAACATATTATACATCTCCAATTATTATTTATATTAATATAATATTCAAAGAAAATTGAAATGTTAAATAAGTTGTAGCTATAAAATAGATTGTATAATGAAAAAAGCAAATAAAAATTGCTAGAATTTAAAGAAACAATATTAGCATATATGTTAGAAAATGGAAAAATATTTATTTGATAAAAAAGTATTGAAAAAGAACATTAATATATGATAAACTTTTAACAAAAAAAGGAAGAATAAAATGAATTATAATATAACAAACAAAATAGAATATATAGGAGTTAATGATAAAACATTAGATTTATTTGAAAGTCAATATAATCTTCCAAATGGGGTATCATATAATTCATATATACTTAAAGATAAGAAAACAGTAGTAATGGATACAGTCGACAAAAGAGTGACAAATGAATGGCTGGAAAATATAGAAACAACTTTAAATAAAAAAAATATAGATTATTTAGTAATTTCACATTTAGAGCCAGATCATTCTGCTAATATACAATTATTAGCACAGAAATATCCAGAGATGAAAATCATACTAAATCAAAAAGCCGAAAGCATGATGAAGCAATTTTTTGATTTAGATTTATCTAATAGATATGTTATAGTAAAAGAAGGAGATATTATAGATACAGGAGAACATAAATTACAATTTTTTATGGCTCCTATGGTACATTGGCCAGAAGTAATGGTAACATATGAACAAACAGAAAAGATTTTGTTTAGTGCAGATGGATTTGGTAAGTTTGGAACTTTAGATACTGAGGAAGATTGGATAAATGAAGCAAGAAGATATTACTTTAATATTGTGGGAAAATATGGCACACAAGTTCAGCAGTTGCTAAAAAAAGTTGTGGGGTTAGACATTAAAATGATATGCCCATTACACGGACCAATTCTTAAGGAAAATTTGAATTATTATATAAATAAATATGATACATGGAGTAGCTATAAACCAGAAGATGAAGGCATATTAGTAGCATATAATTCTATTCATGGAAACACTAAAAAAGCTGTAGAAGAATTAGAAAAAATGCTAAAAGAAAATGGTGTGAAAAAAGTAGTAGTAAGTGATTTATCAAGAAATGATATGTCAGAAACAATAGCAAATGCATTTAGATATGATAAATTAATTATTGCTTCTCCAACATATGATACAGGATTATTTCCATCAACAGAAAAATTTTTAAGAAACTTAAAACATAAAAATTATCAAAATAGAAGAATAGGAATAATAGAAAATGGATCATGGGCACCAATGGCAGCCAAATGTATGAATGATATAATAAAAGAAATGAAAAATATAGAAATATGCAATACAACAGTTACAATAAAAACAAGAATGAATGATGAATCAAAGAAAAAAATGAAAGAACTTGTTAAAGAACTTTTAAATAAATAGGAGGTGAAAAATTATGAAATATGAATGTACAGTTTGTGGATATATATATGATGAAGCTGTAGAAGGAGTAAAATTTGAAGATTTACCAGAAGACTGGGTATGTCCACTATGCGGAGTAGGAAAAGAAATGTTTCAAAAAGTAGAAGAATAATAAAAAAGAACTTCACATTGAAGTTCTTTTTTAATGTGAAAGTTTCGCTAAGCATTGCACAGAAAAATGCAATACAAATATTAGTAAGTAAGTTGAGCAGATAAAACATATAACAAATAAATACAGAATTTTAAAAAAATTATAAAAAATCTATACAAAAATAAAATTTCATTATATAATGACAATGAAAAAATATATAAATAAGGAGAAATTTATGAAATTAAAATCTATATTAGCTGGATTGGAGAATTTAAAAGCTAAAGGAGAAATAGAATTAGATATACCTAACATAGAAAATGATTCCAGAAAAGTGCAACCAGGAGATATGTTTATTGCAATAAAAGGTTTTAAAAATGACGGAACTGAATATATAAAAGACGCAATTGCAAATGGAGCAAGAGTTATACTTGCTCCAGATGATACAGATAAAGAAATAATAAAACAAATACCAGAAGGAGTTACAATCATACTACATCCAGATACCAGATATGCTTTAGCAATATGTTCTTGTAACTTTTACGAAAATCCTTCTAGCAAGTTTAAATTAGTAGGAGTAACAGGTACAAAAGGTAAAACTACAACTACATATATGATGAGGGAAATACTAAAAAAACAAGGAATAAAAACAGGTTTAGTAGGAACAATAGCAATATACAGTGGAGATAAAAAACTAAAAGATAGTGATAGGACAACACCAGAAAGTTTAGAGCTACAAAGAATGTTTGCACAAATGGCTGAAGATGGATGCGAGGTTGTTATTATGGAAGTATCTTCTCAAAGTTTAAAACTTTCTAGAGTTGCAGGCTGTAATTTTGATATAGGAGTATTTACAAACTTTTCAGAAGACCATATAAGCCCAAAAGAGCATCCAGATATGGAGGATTATTTAAACTCAAAACTAAAATTATTTAATATATGTAAAAAAGCTTTTGTAAATGTAGATAATATTTATGCTTCTAGAATTTTAAATTCAATAAAAAACTGTGACGTAAAAACATATGGCATAGACAATGCAGCAGATTTATTAGCTAGAGATATTACAATAACCAATTCATATGTTGACTTTATGGTAAAGTTAGAAACAAGAAATGAAAGAGTAAAGGTAGGTATACCAGGCAGATTCAGTGTTTATAATGCTTTAGCAGCAATAAGCGTTTGTAAAAAGTTAGGATGCAGTTCAGAAAACATTAAAAAAGCATTAGAAGAAGTGAGAGTTCCAGGTAGAAGCGAGCTTGTGGACAATAAAAAAGGTTTAACAATAATGATAGATTATGCACATTCACCAGAAAGCTTACAAAACATCTTATATGCAGTAAAAAGTTATACAAGAGGAAGAGTAATTTCTGTATTTGGGTGTGGAGGAGATAGAGATACCACCAAAAGGGCTATAATGGGAGAAATATCAGGAAAAGCGGCAGATTACACTATAATAACATCAGATAATCCTCGTACAGAAAATCCAGAAGAAATAGTGAAACAAGTAGAAGAAGGAATAAAAAGAACAAAAGGAAAATATGTATGTATAGTAGATAGAAAAAAAGCTATAGAACATGCAATAAAAATGGCAAATAAAAATGACATAATAGTTTTAGCAGGCAAGGGACATGAACCATATCAAGAAATAAATGGAGAAAAAAATCCTTTTGATGAAAGAATTATAGTAAAAGATATAATAAACAAAATGTAAGGAGATAATTATGCAATACCAAATAAAAATATTATTATTGTCATTTGCAATTACAGTAATTTCATCTTTTATAATAATACCAATATTAAGAAAATTAAAAGTAGGTCAAATGGAACGAGCAGAAGGACCAGAATCTCATTTAGGAAAACAAGGTACACCAACAATGGGTGGAATAATAATGATTCTTGTAATTATGCTACTAACAAGTTTTATGTGTTATGATTATATTAAAGATGAACAAGCAGAGGTAGCACAAAACATAATACCAATAGCAGGTTTAGCAGTAGGTTTCGGATTAGTTGGTTTCATAGATGACTTTAAAAAATTAGTTTTAAAAAATACAAAAGGATTAAAACCAGTTTATAAAATAATTGGATTATTAATATTTTCAGTTGCATTTGTATTATACATAACACAAATATTAAACATAGGTACAGAAATATACATACCATTTTTTAAAACTTATATAACATTACCAATATGGTTATATATACCATTTGGAATACTAGTATTACTAGCAACTTCTAATGCAATTAATCTTACAGACGGAATTGATGGATTAGCAACAAGTGTAACGGCAATTATTTTAACTTGTTTAACAGTAATAGGAATTATATTTGATATAAAAGAGATAGTAGTGTTTGGAAGTATTGTAATAGGAACTTGTTTAGGATTTTTATTATTTAACTTAAATCCAGCAAAAATATTTATGGGAGATACAGGTTCACTAATGCTAGGAGGAGCTGTTGCAGGCATGGCATTATATCTAAAAATGCCGCTATTATTATTGATAATAGCCTTAGTACCAGTAATAGAAACTATATCCGTAATAATCCAAGTAAGATATTTTAAAAAAACGGGAAATAGAATTTTTAAAATGACACCAATACACCACCATTTTGAACTATCTGGATGGAATGAAAATAAAATAGTATCAGTATTTAGTATTATAACTTTAGCTTTATGCATAATAGGTTTAATAGCAATATAATCATAAGAAAGGAGAAATCTAATGACAAAAAACAAAAAGACAGTTCCAAACTTTATAAATAATCAATTTGATTTTATACTTTTTGTAATAATTATTATATTGCTATCATTAGGAATAGTTATGGTATTATCAGCATCTGCACCATCTGCTATTGCTGAATCTGGAAATAGTTATTCATATGTTATACAACAACTAAAAGCAGCAATATTGGGAATAATACTAATGCTAATAATATCAAAAATAGATTATAGACTTTATAAAAAGTTTTATAAAGCAATATATTGGATATCAGTATTAATATTGCTACTAGTTTTAATCCCGGGCTTAGGATTAAGCTCTAATGGAGCAACTAGGTGGATAGACTTAAAGTTTATACAATTTCAACCATCAGAGCTTACAAAAATAGGTTTAATAGTTTTTTATGCCGGATATCTTGCAGACCATAAATCAGAACTAAAAAGTTTTTGGAAAGGTTTTGTAAAGCCATTAATATATATATTACCACCAATAGCAATTTTATACTTTGTACAAAATCACTTAAGTGCTTCAGTAGTTATAGGTGCAGTAACTTGTGTAATGATGATTATGGCAGGTTGCAGATTATTATATTTTGTAATTGCAGGATTAATAGGGGCTCTTGTAATGACAGTGGGAATAATAGCTTTACAAGCTACAGGAAAAGGTGGATTCCGTATAAAAAGAATTATGTCATTTATGGATCCTTGGGCAGATGCAACAGAGGTAGGATGGCAAGCAGTACAAGGACTATATGCAATTGGCTCAGGGGGACTTTTTGGAGTAGGATTAGGAGAAAGCAAACAGAAATATTTGTACATACCAGAACCACACAATGATTTTATATTTTCCATTTTAGCAGAAGAATTAGGATTTGTAGGATGTGTAATAGTAATTTTATTATTTGCAATATTTATATGGAGAGGAATTTTAATAGCAATAAAATCTCCAGATATGTTTGGAAGTTTATTAGCAACAGGTATAACTACATTAATAGGAGTGCAAGTAATTATAAATATTGGTGTTGTTACGTCATCAATACCAAATACAGGAATGCCATTACCATTTTTTAGCTACGGAGGAACAGCATTATTAATTTTATTATGCTCGTGTGGTGTATTACTAAATATTTCGAGAGCAGGTTCAAAGGTATAGGAGGCGACTAGCAGTCACCAGAATAAATATAACGAGGAGGGAAAAGATGAGAGTAATCATTGCAGCAGCTGGTACAGGTGGACACATAAACCCAGGAATTGCAATTGCTAATAAAATAAAGAAAGAACAACCAGAATCACAAATAATTTTTATAGGAACTAATAGAGGCTTAGAAAACGATTTAGTACCAAGAGCTGGGTATGAACTAAAAACAATAGATGCATATGGTTTTGATAGAAAAATTTCATTAGATAATATAAAAAGAACATACAAAACATTCAGATCAATAGGTGAAGCAAAAAAAATAATAGAGGAATTTAAACCAGATGTAGTTATAGGTACAGGTGGATATATTTGTATTCCGGTTATACTTGCTGCAAAGTCGAAAAAAATACCAACAGCATTACATGAAAGTAATGCTTTCCCGGGAATAGCAGTAAAAATATTATCTAAAAAAGTAGATGTGGTATTAGTAGGATTTGAAGATGTTGTAAAAAGATTACCAAAGGCAAAAAAGATTGTTGTAACAGGTACTCCAACCAAATTAAAAAAAGTATATTTAACAGAAGAAGAGAAAAGAAAAATATCGAAAGATTTAGGGTTTAATGATTATGAACCTAAAGTATTAGTTTTTGGTGGAAGTCAGGGAGCACAAAGCATAAATGATAGTATGATTGAAATTATATGCGAAAAGAAAAATAAAGAATATCAAATTATATGGGCAGCTGGACCAACACAATATGATGGCATTAAAGAAAGATTAAGTAATAAAGGAATAAATATAAACAATATACCAAATGTCAAGATAGTGCCATATATATATAACATGCAAGAATTAATGAATTATGTAGATTTAGTAGTATCAAGGAGTGGGGCAATGACAATAACAGAAGTAGCACTACTAAACAAACCTGCAATTTTTATCCCATTTCCATATGCAACTGAGAACCATCAAGAATATAATGCCAGAGTTCTAGAAAATGTATGTGCTGCCAAAATTATTTTAGATAAAAATTTAACTGGCAGTTCATTAGACCAAAATATATATAGTATAATTTCAAATCCTGAATTATTAAAAAAGATGGGACAAAATACGACAAAAGTATCAGTAAATGATGTCGAAGAAAAAATATATGAAGAAATAATTAAAATATTAAAACAATAATTGTCGAAAAACATAAAATTCGAACGAACTAAAATGCTTGCACTTCTAAAGTAAATGATATATAGTTACATTAATAATTAACAAAGGAAGGTATATGTTATGGATAGTATAAGAGAATTTTATGGAGAGACAACTATTGATGAAAAAGATTCAGAAGAATTAAATTTGGGAGAAAAAATAAAATTAGAATACTACAAGACAATAAGCAAATTATTCATAAATGAAGGCAAAGAAACATATGGAATAGGCATAGTAAAAAAATGTAGAAACAATGGAAAAGAGAAATTTGAAAGCAGAGAAATAAACAACATATTAGTTGAAGAAAAACAAACAGAAAAATTATTAAAGATTTTAGTGGATAATAAAGTAACACCAATAGCACTAGATGATGTGTTAACAGACTTAATAAAAGTACCATAAAAGACCGAAGCAATCGGTCTTTTTTGTATTTACTATATACAGATATATCTAAATTTTTAATTTTTTTATAATTACAATTTCATTTTTTAATTTATCAATAACTCCTTTTCTAGTAATTACAGCTTGCCTATACTCATTTAAAACTTGAAGAAAATTATCAAAATTTTCACCGTCTTGGAATAATAACCTAATTCCCTCTTTGTAATAATTCTGCTGTTTTTCTTTTGTTGCTTTAAGCATTTTAATACTATAGCTTTCCATTAGTTCTAATCTTTTAATTTGTGACTCTAAGTATTTAATATAATCTACTATACAAGAAATTTCATAGTTAATATCATCAATAACAACCTTGAATAACACTTTTAAAATTTTTCCGTTTATTTTGCCCATTTTTTTATTTTGATTTAATTGATCTAAAGCGACAATTACTGGGTCAGGTCTAGCATCTTTTATTAAGTCACGTAAGGTTTCAGAAATATTTATGTGTGTAGTATATCTCCTTTTCGTAACAATAGCATCATATTCATCTGCAACTCTAATGATTTGAGCACAATAAGGTATATTTTCTTTAGTAATACCATTTGGATAACCAGTACCATTTAATGCTTCGTGATGATATAATGCTCCCATGGCATAAGGCCTTAATTCTAAATCTTTTATACACATTTCATATCCTAAAGTTGTATGAGTTTTCATTATTTCATATTCTTCAGGCGTTAATTGATCAGGCTTGTTTAAAATACTTAGTGGAATAAAGATTTTACCTATATCATGCAAATATGCACAAATTGTACAAAAAACAGTATAACTATTTTTGCAATTTAAATATTGACAAATTCTACAAACAAGATTAGCTACATTTTCACTATGACGTTTAGTAAAATAGTCTAGATTACCTAAAACATTTAGCTGATATCTCATTGTTTTATCTAAATTATACGATTTTAATGCTGTGGGACTATAAAAATCTATTTTTGGATCCTTCATACTGAGTCATCCTTTCTGAAGATGTGAAAATATTAATATTTTACACACATTTCTCATTGGTAAATTATAAAACTATAATACTACATTTATTATTTTTTATCAAGAAAAATGTATTTATTTTTTGCATAAAGTATTATATAATTAAAAAAATTAAAGTTGGGAAAAGAGGAATAGTATGTCAGAAGTTTTAATAAAAAATGGCAAAGTTTTAATTATAAAAAATAATGATGTAATAATAGAAGAAAGAGATATTTTAATAGAAAATGATAAAATAAAAAAAATTGACAAAAGCATAGAAAACGGTGAGGCTTATATAATTAATGCAAAAAATAAAGTTATAATGCCTGGATTAATAAATGCACACTCACATGTACCAATGAGCATTTTTAGAGAAACAACAGAAGGGTGTAGTTTATATGAATGGTTAAATAAAAAAATATGGCCAAAGGAAAATGAATTAACAGAACAAGATATATATTGGGCAAGTATGTTATCATTTATGGAAATGATAAGAACAGGCTGTACTTGCATAAATGACCAATATTTCATGTCTGAGCAAATAAGAAAAGCAGCTGAAGAAAGCAAAATAAGATTAGTACTTACAAGAACAATTACATCAACATCAGGTGAAGAAGGAACAGATAAAAGAATAGAAGAGTTTGAAAAATTATACGAAACAAGAAATAAAGAAGATGACTTAATAACATATACAGTAGCACCACATAGCTTTTATACCTGTTCAGATGAATGTTTAGAAAAAGTTTCTAAATTAGCTTTAAAATATAATTTACCAGTACATGTTCACTTTCTAGAAAGCATAGATGAAATAGAAGATATAAAAAAGCAACATGGTCAAGAAGCAATATATGTTCTACAAAAATATTTTGCTAAAACACATACCATATTAGCGCATGGAGTCAAATTAAATGACAAAGATATTGAAATATTAAAAACAATGGATTGCAGTATAGTTCATAATCCTATATCTAATTTAAGGTTAGGATGTAAAATTGCAGATACTACAAAATATTTAAAGCAAGGACTAAATGTTGCTTTAGGTACAGATGGACAAGGTTCAGGTAGCAATTTAGATATGTTTGATGCTATGAGAACAGCTTGTTTAATACAAGGTGGAATACACGAAAATGAGGAAAGAATAACTGCAAAAGATGTTATAAAAATGGCAACAATAAATGGAGCTAAAGCTTTAAAATTAGAAGACAAAATAGGAAGTATAGAGGAAGGAAAACAAGCTGATTTAATTATAGTAGACATAGAAGAAAAATTAGATAATATAAAAATGATTCCAAACTTAAATTATATTTCAAATTTAGTATATAATACAAGCGGTAATAATGTAGAAACAACAATAGTAAATGGAGAAATTTTAATGGAAAATAAGGAAATAAAACACATAGATGTGGACAACATAATAAGAAATGTAAATAAAATGAATAATTGAAATTCATTTACCAAAAAACGTGGTTAGTATAAACTTTTAGTAGGAAAATTTAAGAAAAAAATTGAATAAGAGATACCGATTTGATAGAATATTTTTACCGAAAAAATAATATTCAAGGAGGTATCTCTTATGTATTCAATTATACAAAAGATTTATGAGAAAAACAACAAAATTTTAAAAGAAGGATTAAAAAAAGTATTATCAGGAGAAGATGTAAGTTCTCTAACAGTTGCAATAAAAGAGTTTACAGATGTTTTAGGAAAAGAATTATTTTCAGAAATAGCCAAACAATTAGATGAAATAATATTTGAAGATAATAAAAAGAAAAAACAATATGAGCCAGTAAGATTTCAAGAAAAAAGTTTAATAACAAAAAATGGAAAAACCAAATTTGAAAGAAGATATTATCAAGATAAAGAAACAGGAGAATATGTATATTTAACAGATGCAATACTTGGAATAGAAAAAGGCGAAAGAATAGACAAAAAAGTAAAATCAGAAGTAATTGAAAAAGCAAATGACCAATCGTATAACAAATCTGGAAAAATGGTAGTACCAGGACTTGAAATAAGTGCAACAACAGTAATGAGAAATGTAAGAAAAAATGAGTGGAATATGGAAATTGAAGAGCGAAAAGAAGAAGATAAAATTAAGGCAAAATATATTTACGTTCAAGTAGATGAAGACCATATAAAAGAAATAAATAAAAAAGGATGTACAATATCAAAAATAATAACCATATATACACGAAAAAGAACTTTAACAAAGCCAGATAGAATAGATGAAGTACAACAAGTAAGAAAGGAATTAGTGGATAAATTTACATTTTCAGGGTTATACAAAGATAATCAAAAATTATGGGAAGATGTAGCATATTACATAGATTGCACATACAAGAAAGATGAAATAGAAAATATTTTCATAATGGGAGATGGAGCATCATATATCAAAGCAGGAGTTGAATGGATAGATAAATCAGTATTTGTATTAGATTTATTTCATTTAGAAAAATATATAAATCACTTAAATTATGATGAATATTTAAAAAGTAAATTACAAGAAGCAATAGACCAATATGATCCAATAAGCACAGAAAATATAATGAACGAAGCAATAAAAAAGATAAAAAAAGAAATTAAAGAAGATGAAGAATTAGGAAGAAATACAAACAGATTAAAAAATAGATTAAAGAAAATAGAAAATACAAAAACATACTTAATGAATCAATGGTCTGGAATAGAAGCACATGATAAATATAAAGACAAATTAACGGGATGTTGCCAAGAAGGGCAAGTTCATCATACACTATCAGAAAGAATGAGTACAGATGCAAAAGTATGGTGTGAAGAAGGAATAGATGAAATGAGCCAATTAAGAGCGTTTATACAAAACGGTGGAAATGTTTACCAGAAGATAATAGATATATCAACACAAGAAAAAAGAAATAAAAAAATTGAAGCATTAGAAAAAAGGATAAAAAAGAAAGCAAATAAAAAATTATTTGGAACAACAGGAGTATCAATCCCAACATTAGCAGGAGCTAGAGACGAATTATATTATGAATTAAAAAATATTTGGTATGGAAAAGCTGTATAAGTATTGAAATATAAGTAAATATATGATATTTTAAAAATGCCTATAAAAAGGTTTATTAAGTGAACCTTAAAATATAGAAAAATAAAGATAAAAATATAAAACAAATTAGGAAATCTCAGAAGTCATGAAATAAAATAAATTCATGATTCTAGTAAAAAGTTTTCCTACAAAAAATTTATGCTATCAAAAAACGTGAAAATACTGGACTTTTACGGCATTTTGTGGTATAATTATAGTATAAGTGGGTTAAGATAAAATTATGTTTTGGAGGTACCTAAAATGTTTAATGAAGAAGTTTTTAAATTTGATATAGATAATATAAAAAATGATTTAGCAATAGAAGGAATGGAAATAACAAATGAAGATGTAGACATGTATAGAAGATTTGCAAATGATGAATTAAATATGCCACAATTAATAGAAATAATAAAAAATCAAAGTTTATAAAATTAAAATTACACAAAAAACTGCCAATAAACAAAAGGCAGTTTTTAATTGTAAAAAGTGTAGAAAGGAAAAATTATGAGAGACATATATGAAACCTATAACTCTAAATATTGCTATCCAGGAACCACTGTATTAAAAAATAAATTAAACATAATGAACATAGAAAAATTGCAAACATATGAAGCAAAAATCACAGCAGCAAAATCTTTAGGATTAAGAAAAAAAGGAATAACAGGAGATTTTGATGTAAAACATATTAAGCAAATTCATAAATATTTATTTGAAGATATATATCCATTTGCTGGAGAATTTAGAACAGAAAATATAGCAAAAGGGGAATTTAGATTTGCACAAAGTGAATATATAGAGCCAGAATTAGAAAATCTATTAAATAAATTAAAAAAGGAAAATTATTTAGAAGGTTTAGATAAAAAAGAGTTAGCAATTAAATTAGCCTACTATTTAGCAGAACTAAACGTATTACATCCATTCAGAGAGGGAAATGGAAGAACAAACAGAGAATTTATAAGACAATTAGCATTAAAAAATGGCTATCAGTTAGACTTAAAAAAAGCCAAAGCAGAGGAAATATTAGAAGCGAGCATAGAATCAATAGTAGACACAAAAAAATTAGAAGAAATAATCTATGAATGCCTACAATTAGGGACTGCTCCAAATTGTCCTTAGTGACAATTTGGGCTGTCCCTAATTGGGAATATTTTCTATTTCTTGCATGGTTAATCCTGTTGCTTTAGCTATTGTTTCTTTGCTTATTTTTAACTCTAACATTTTCTTTGCAACCTCTAGTTTACCTTTTTCCAGTCCTTTAGCGTAAATCGCTTTTTCGTCCATTATTGCTTTTAGTCGTAAATCTGCTATTCTTTGCATTCTTTCGTCTTCACTTAAACTATCAAGTTTTTCTGTTGCCTCTTTTATTTCTTTGTTTTCTCCCATCTTTTCAGTCACCCTTTCCGATTTTGGATTTTCCAAAAAATATAACCAATCTAATAGTTTATCTTTTTCCTTTTCTCTTCCCTTTATTTTTGGTAACTCTATAATATCAATTTCTAACTTATCTGTCAATATTTTACCTCCTGTTTTATTATCCATTATTTTCCATACACTATGATAATCCATTTCTTTTAAATTCTTTACTTCAAAATCTGTTATTAATATTACAATTGTTTTTTCAAGTAACGAATAATCTTCTCCTATTTTTATTTGTCTTGTATACAACCTACTCCAATAATATAGTATTCTTTCTATTATATTGCTTTGATCAATTAATTGCATTTCTATATTGCATTTTTCCTTTCCATCAAGCTCTGCTAGTATGTCTAATACTCCTAATTTGTCGTCTTTAAATTCTCTTCTTAATATCGGGTTCTTACTTAAATCTATACTTTCTATTTTTCTTTTTAATATTGTTTCTAAAAAACCTTTTGTTATTCTTTCGTTTCCTATTTCACCAAATAATGCTTGAAATACTACATCTAATTTAGGCGATAATGTTTTTGTTTCTTTGTTTTTTTCCATAAAATGTTCCTTTCATTGTTAACTATTGCTTAAACAGTTTCTTAAAGTAGAACATTCACCTCCTATCATTAGATTTTATTTTCTTATTTTTTGGATTTTAATTAGATTTTAAATTTTAGAATTAAATTATTTAAAATATGTGTTGATTTTTGAATAAATAACTTTTTAGATTTTAATATATTTTTATAAGTTATTAACCAATTGGTTTTCACTATTCAAGCAATGTAATTATATATAATCATAATTCACAATTTTTGTCAACTCATTTTTGTTATGTTTAATTGGTAATATTTCAGGGCTGTCCCCAATTGGGCAAATGGGACAATAGGGGACTGTCCCTAAATGGGGCAAAAAAAAGAGGGGGGCAGATGCCACCCTCAATTGAAAGGTTTCAGAAGACACCGTATCACGGTGAAAACTATTTCAGTTCTATTCTCAACATATCTGAAGAGAACAGTTCTACGTTAAACTCTTTAGATATGCTTTTTTCAATGCGCGACTGCATAATTATCAGTGCGCGTCTCCGCTCGGCGAGTTGTGACTCCTTGTGATTGTAATTACTAAATACAATCATCCGCTCGGGGCTTTTAAAGGACCAGTCGAAATTCCGTACAAAACGGAATTCGCTGTAACACTCATTCCACCACAGTTTTTCTGCCCATTCCTGGAACCCAGGGGTTCCGAAGCAATCCGATTCCATGCCAATGAAGATCGTGGTCTTGTATCCGCACTTGCGTACGTCCTCAAGATAAAGTGTTTCGAACTCCTTTGAATAGGAGTCCTTGCTGCTACTTTCATAAGTAGCTTCTTTTAATTTCCTCCGTGCCATAAGGGCTTTGAGCCCCCCTTTTGTGTTGCTGGATTCTACCAGCTGTACATATTCACTGAGCGAATACTTTCTCATTTTTCATATTCTCCTTTGTTCCTTCTTTTACTAATATCCTATTGGATACTGTACCTTTATTATACCACATACTTCACATAAAGTCAAGATTATGTAAAATTTATAAAAAATATTGCGTTATTTTAAAAAATGGGATATAATTAGTTATTAAATTAAGGGGATAGTGAATAAGCATGCCTAATAAAGAAACTCATAGAGCATTTAACCAGTTGTTAAATACTTTTTTAGAAATTAATAATAAAGAGAAAGAGTTGGCACAAGATGGTACTAGTGGTATAAAATTAGTACCTATATTTTTGTATAATGATACAGACAAAAAGCTAAAGGTAGAATTTAAAATTGGAAACGAACAATTAACTAAGATTAATAATCTTCCAGATTTTTTTGAAAGAATGCTTAATAGAGAAAAATATAAATATAACAATGTGCTAGAGTTTATACATGAGGAAAATGCTTTTGAAGAGCAAAGTAGGCCCTTGCTAAAATTTTTATTAAAATATGCAGAAATAATTAAATATGCAAATGATGTAAATAATAACTATGCATATTATGGAAGAAACTTTAATGTGAATAATGTGGTACTATCAAATACAGGTTTAGATGAACTATTTGAAATATTAAAAGGGAAAACAGTAGAATTTGAAACAAAAACAGGAGAAAGAAAAATTCAATTTATAGATGAGCCAATAGATATAAAATTTATACTAGAAAAATCAGATGAAAGTACATATTGTTTAACACCTAATATAGATGTGTATGGGTATGATATATTTTATGGAAAAAATTATTCTTATTTTTTGATTGATAATAAGATGCACAAATGTTTACCAAAAGTGGAAAATAGGAACTTAGAATTGCTAGAAGTGTATAAAAAAAATTATACTCAATCAATAATATTTAACGAAAATAATTTAAGAAATTTTTTTGCAATTGTTGTACCAAAAATAAAAGATAATTTTGAAATAAAAAATATAGACAAAGAACAAATAGAAAAATACATGCCTAAAGATTTGTATGTAAAAATATTTTTGGATTATAACGAAAAAGGTTATATAGTAGCAGATGTTAAATTCTGTTATGGAAATGTGGAATTTAATCCAATAAAAAACGTAAATTTGGAAATAACAAGAAACGCTATACAGGAAAATGAAGTACTTGATACATTTGTACAAACAGGTTTTATGCTTGATAGTGCAAACGCAAGATTAGTATTAGCAAATGATGAAAAAATATATAATTTTTTATCAAAAGAAATAGAAGATTATATGAAAAAATTTGAGGTGTTGGTTGCAAAAGACTTCAAAAAAAAGGACATAAAAAAAATAAAAATAAAATCAATAGGGGTAAAAATAGAAAACAATTTATTAGACATAAACTTGGAAGATTTTAAATTTAATATTTATGAAATAAAAGATATTATAAATAAATACAAACTAAAAAGAAAATTTTATAAATTAAAAGATGGAACCTATATATCATTAGAAAAAAATAACAGTTTGGATTTTTTGGAAAATGTAGTAGATAATATAGAAATAGACTATGTAAATCCGGAGGAGGGTACAATAAAACTTCCTATATACAGAGCAATGTACCTAGAAAAATTATTTAAAGAAATGAACAATACTAATATTCAAAAAAATGAATATTATAAAAAAATGATTAGTGAAATAGAAGATAGACATATAGATATAAATACAAAAATTCCTAAAAAATTAAATACTGAATTAAGAACATACCAAAAAATAGGCTATAAGTGGCTTAAAACATTAGAACAGTATAAAATGGGTGGCATATTAGCAGATGATATGGGCTTAGGCAAAACTGTACAAGTTTTGACAGTTATACTTTCATATATACAAGAGAATAAAGAAAAAGCGAAAAACTCAATAATAGTATGTCCAAGCTCACTAACATTAAATTGGTATAATGAGATACAAAAATTCACACCAACAATAAAGAAATTAGTGATAAGTGGAGATTATTTAGAAAGAAAAAGAAAAATAGAAACTATCAACAATTATCAAATAGTAATAACCTCATATGATTCTTTAAAAAGAGACATAGATTTATATACACAATATAATTTTAAATATATTGTAGCAGATGAAGCACAATACATAAAAAATAATAATACTAAAAATTCAAAAGCTGTAAAATTAATTAATGCAGAAACAAAATTTGCATTAACAGGTACACCTATAGAAAATTCACTTTCAGAACTATGGTCAATATTTGATTTTATAATGCCAGGGTATTTATATAAATACAAAAAGTTTAAAGAATTATATGAAATACCTATTATAAAAAATCAAGATGAAGAAAAAATGAATAAATTAAAAAAGCAAATAGAACCATTTATTTTAAGAAGAACCAAAAGCGAAGTATTAACAGAGCTTCCGGATAAAACAGTAACAATATTAAGTAATGAGATGAAAGAGGAACAATATTCAATATATATGTCTTATATGGCACAAGCAAGAGATGAAATAATGTATCAAATAGATATGAAAGGATTTGAAAAAAGTCAAATAAAAATATTATCACTTTTAATGAGACTAAGACAAATTTGTTGCCATCCAAAATTGTTTTTAAGCGAATATACAGGCGAAAGCAGTAAATTAAATCAATGTATAGAAATAATACAAGATGCGGTTTGGGGAGAACACAAAATTTTACTATTTTCAAGTTATACGTCTATGTTTGAAATAATAGAAGAGCAATTAAAAAAATTGAAAATTAATTATTTAAAACTAACAGGACAAACAAAAGTAGGAGAAAGAATAAAATTAGTAGATGAATTTAACACAAATGAAAACATAAAAGTATTTTTAATTTCTTTAAAAGCAGGTGGAACAGGATTAAATCTAACGGGAGCAGATATGGTAATTCATTATGACCCATGGTGGAATTTGTCAGCAGAAAACCAAGCAACAGACAGAACTTATAGGATAGGACAAAAGAAAAATGTACAAGTATATAAATTAATTACAAAAAATTCAATAGAGGAAAAAATATATGAATTACAGCAGAAAAAAGCAAAATTAATAGATAATATGCTATCAACAGATGCAACCTTTATAAGCAAATTATCGAAAGACGACATAATGGCATTGTTTGAATAATAAAGGACAAACATTTTATAGAGAGTGTGAATAAAGAAGTAGTAATCTAAAAGGTGGACTCTTTTTTACCGAAAATTAGCTTTATATATTGACAAATATGTTAAATATAAGGTATAATAAAACACATATGGTGATAGGAAAATAACCATGAGCGTTAATTTAGATTGGAAAAGTTACTTTTTCTTAATCCCACACGTAAAAGTGTAATTACTGAAGGGAGGGATATATATATGTCAGAGGTTAAAGTTAATAATGGAAATATAGAAGATGCCCTAAAGAGATTTAAAAGACAATGTGCAAGGAATGGAGTATTACAAGAAGTAAGAAAAAGAGAGCATTATGAAAAGCCAAGCGTTAAAAGAAAGAAAAAATCAGAGGCAGCTAGAAAAAGAAAATTTTAATTTAAGTGAAGGAGGTTGAAAGTATAAAAAGCTTTTGACCTCTTTATGTTTTAATATGATAAAAAGCAATTTTTATAGAGTTATTAAAAGATAAAGGAGGAGTGTAAATGTTAAAAGAAAAATTATTGGAAGATTTGAAAGAGTCTATGAAGGGAAAAAATGTAATTAGAAAAAATGTAGTTCAAATGGTAAGAGCAGCAATTTTACAAATAGAAAAAGACAAAAAAATAGAAGTTAGTGACAGCCAAATAGTAGAAATAATAGCAAAAGAAGCCAAAAAAAGAAAAGATGCATTAGAGGATTACCAAAAAAGTGGAAGAGAAGATTTAATAGAGCAAATGAACCAAGAAATAAAAATACTAAATGAATATTTACCAAAACAATTAACAGAAGAAGAATTAACTCAAAAAATGCAAGAAATAATAACCGAATTAGGTGCAACTTCTATAAAAGATATAGGAGCTGTAATGAAAAAGGCAAAAGAAACAATAGGAGCGGCAGCAAATGGAAAGGCAATTAACGAAGTAGCTAAAAAAATATTAAATAATTGCTAAATAAAAACCATATGAACTATACAAAAAAAAGTAGAGTTCATATGGTTTTTTAATAAATTATTAATATTAAACTTGTATAATTATTCTAAAGTATATTATAATAATATAAGAAAAATTTAAGAGAGGAATGGTGTAATATGAATTATAATAAGCAAGAAGTAAAAGAAGGAATAACTTTACACCAAATAGACACAAAAAACTTTAAAACAAATTTATATGCTATATTTTTAGCAACTCCAATAACGAGAGAAAATGTAACAAGAGATGCTTTAATATCAGCAGTATTAAGAAGGGGAACAAATAAAATAAAATCACAAGAATTAATAAGTCAAGAATTGGAGGCTATGTATGGGGCAACTTTTGACTGTGGTATAGAAAAAACAGGAGACAACCATATTTTTAAATTTTATGTAGAAGCATTAAGTGATGAATTTTTACCAACAGAAGAAAATTTGACGAAAAAAAGCTTAGAAATATTATTAGACATAGTGTTTAATCCATTGATAGAAAATAACGGTTTTAAGGCAGAATATGTGGAAGGTGAGAAGAAAAACATAAAACAAATAATAGAATCTAAAATAGATAACAAAGGACAATATTCGTTAGATAAATGTATAGAAGAAACATTCAAAGGAGAACCTTATGGTTTATATAAATATGGATATGTAGAAGATTTGGAAAAAATAACACCACAAGATTTATATAAATATTACAAAAAAATGATATCAGAATGTAAAATTGATATATTTTGTTCAGGAATATTAAAAAATGTAGAAAAAATTATAAAAGAAAATGAAAATATTAAAAATCTGGAAGCAAGAAAAGCAAATTATGTAATAGATAAAAAACATGTAAATAACAATAAAGCAGTAAATTATATTCAAGAAAGCATGCAAGTGTCACAAGGTAAATTAGTAATAAGCTTAAATATAGATAGCAACATACCAAATTTAGCATATATTGCATCTATTTACAATGCTATTTTAGGTGGAGGAGCAAATTCTAGATTATTTCAAAATGTAAGGGAAAAGGAAAGCTTGGCATATACTGCAGGATCAAATTATTTGAAACAAAAAAATGTAATATTTATAAGATGTGGAATTGAAATAGAAAACTATGAAAAAGCTTTAGAAACAATAAAAGTTCAAATAGAGAATTTGAAAAAAGGAGAGATAACAGAAGAAGACATAGAAAACGCTAAAAAATTAATAATAGCATCTGTAAAAAGTATAACTTCAGAACAAGATACAGAAATAACATATTACTATGGGCAAGAACTATCAGGAACATTTACAACAATAACTGATTATGAGAATAAAGTAAACTCAGTAACAAAAGAGCAAATTGTAGAAATAGCAAATAGTGTAAGCATTAATACAATATATTTTCTTAAAGATTAACAAATAAGGGCGTACTTTGTGCCCACTATAAAATAAAAATCACCTATAATTATATTGTAATATTGGCTTGTGTGATGTAGAGCCGAAAAGGAGAATAAATGAAAATTATTGAAAGTTTAAAGATTAAAGAAAAAGCTTATGTGGAAACTCTAGAAAATGGACTAAAAATAATAATAGTACCTAAAAAAAATACAAATAAAAAATATATAATATGGGGCGTACATTTTGGATCTATAGACAATCACTTTATAATGCCCGGTACAGGAGAAGAAGTATATATACCAGATGGAGTAGCACACTTTTTAGAACATAAAATGTTTGAACAGCAAAATGGAACTAATAGTTTAGATACTTTAATGGCATTAGGATTAGATGCAAATGCATATACAACAAATGACCATACAGCATATTTGTTTGAGTGTACGGATAATTTTTACGAGGGATTAGATGAACTTATGGATTATCTTCAGAATCCATATTTTACAGACGAAAACGTAGAAAAAGAAAAGGGAATAATAGGTCAAGAGATAAAAATGTATGAAGATGACCCAGGATGGCAACTATATATGAATGCATTAGATTGTATGTATAAAGATAATCCTATAAAAATAGATATAGCAGGAACAGTAGAATCAATTTCAAAAATAACACCAGAAATATTATATAAATGTTACAATACATTCTACAATCCTGCAAATATGACAATGGTAGTATGTGGAGACTTTGAACCAGAAAAATTATTAGAGGAAATAAAAAGAAGACTTGTAAAAAGAGAAAGTCAGGGAGAAATAAAAAGGATATATCCAAAAGCAGAAAATGAAATAAATATGCCATATAAAGAAAAGAAAATGGAGGTAAGTACGCCAGCTTTTGTAATTGGATATAAAGATATGCAAAATATAGACTATAGTGCAAAAACAGCGACAAAGAGACATATAGCGATAGAAATATTGTTAAATATGATTATAGGCAAAAGTTCTAATTTATATAAAGAATTATATGAAAAAGGAATAATATTAGCAGAGCCAAGTATGGACTATGAGTTTACAAAGCAATATGCACATGTTATAATATCTGGGCAATCAAATAACCCAGAAGAAATACAAAAAAGAATAAAAGAAACAGTAATGAAATTCAAAGAACAAGGAATAGAAGAACAGCACTTTGATAGAATAAGAAAAAAAGTGTATGGAGACTATGTAGTAGAATATAATAGCGTTGGAGATATAGCCAGAATGTTTTTAGCAGACAATATGAAAGAAATAAATAGCTTTGATTATATAGAAGAATATGAAACCGTAACAAAGCAATATGTAGAAGAAATATTAAAAGATGTATTTAAAGAAGAAAATATGGTATTGTCAATAATAAAATAGTAAACAACTATGGGACAGAGAATTAGTTATCAAAAAAATATATTTATACTCTAGAAAAGGAATGAAAAAAATGAATATAGTAAAATTTCCATTATTAAATTTAGAATTAGAAATATCGGAAGTTGCAATAAATATATTTGGATTAGGAATAAAGTGGTATGCCATAATAATAGTTTTTTGTATTATTTTGGCACTAATATGGTGTAAATTTAAGTCAAAGAAATATGATATAGACTTTGATGAGATATTAAATTTATTTATTATATTAATACCAACTGTAATAATTTGTGCAAGGCTTTATTATGTGATATTTAATTTAGATTATTATTTAAAATATCCAATAGAAATATTAAACATTCGAGCTGGAGGACTTGCTATTTATGGAGGTATAATAGGAGGAATAATAGCAAGTTACATATATTGCAGAATAAGAAAAATTAATGTACTGAATTTATTAGATTGTATAGCTCCTATATTAGCACTTTCACAAGGTATAGGAAGATGGGGAAATTTCATTAATTCAGAAGCATATGGAACAGAAACAAATTTGCCTTGGAAAATGGGAATAGTTGAAAATGGAGTAGAAAAATTTGTACATCCTACGTTTTTATATGAATCTATAGGTACAGTAATTATATTTATAATATTAACAATATTACAGAACAAAAGTAAATTTGAAGGACAAATAGCATACACGTATTTAGCTCTATATTCTCTTTTAAGGTTTTTTATAGAAGGTTTAAGAGCAGATAGTTTAATGTTATTTAATTTTAGAATATCTCAAATTTTGTCACTAATAATTTTTGTATTATCAATAGGAATTATAGTAGAATCTATAAGTAAAAGTAAACGTATGTCGAAAAACGAAGAAAAATAGCAAAAAAAGTCACTCGAAAAATAGCTAAAAGCCTGAAAAATCAACAAAAACAGTTGACTAAGATGTAAAAATATGGTATTTTAGATATATACAAAAGAAAAAATAGAAAAAGGGAGAGTGATTGTATGTTAAATGAAGAAATTTGTAAATTAAGAGAAGAGTTAAATAACAGCATTACATCCGGAAAAGATTATAAAGAGATATACGAAATAAGTATAGAGCTGGATAGATTAATAGCTTTATATTATAGAAAAAATATAAAGGGTAAAAAGCAAAAGAAGAAAAAATTATGTAAAAAAATATTTAATTTTGTTATAGCATAAAGATGCGAGAAATAAAAAAGTCCTAGCTAAACTGAAGTGATAAAATGAAAGTAGACACAAAAAGTCTGCTTTCATTTTTTGGTGTTAAAATAATTTCATAGGAGGATAAAATATGCCAATAGGTGCCAATAGGGACGGGGAATTTTGGCACAAAAATATTTTGCCAATAGGGACGGGGAATTTTGGCACAAAAATATTTTGCCAATAGGGACGGGGAATTTTGGCACAAAAATATTTTAATTTAACAAAAAGCGAGTGAAAATGAAATTTCACTCGTTCTGGCGCAGATGAGCTTAAATTTTTACTCATCTTTTCTTACACCTTCAGGCTTTTTCAAATTTCGTATCTTTGTCCCGACATTGTCGGGAGGTATTTTCTATTCAATTATTTATTATTATTCTACTTCGATTATCTTATTATTTTCTAGTAGTTTTTCATATTTCTCGTTCATCTTGTCCATATATTCTGTGTATTTATACATTTGTTTTTTCTGATGATAATCAAATATATCTCCATAAATATTAATTGTAGTTTGAATATTAGCATGTCCTAGAACTTTTTGCAATGTTGCTAAATCCATACCAGCCTCAATACATCTAGTTGCAAAAGTATGCCTTAACATATGAACATGCACATCACTTGTCTTTTCATTTACATAGTGAACTCATTTCGATTTAAGTTTGTTTTGTAAAGTTACCATCTATTGACATTATTTCTTAAAAATTATATAATATAGATATAGTTATAAGATACTTGATATATCTTATTGAAATAGCATAGAGACTTAGCCATTACAACTATATATAACATATTATTATAAAAGTCAAGTAGTTTTCTAAAATTTTATAAGATTTTTTATGAGGTGTGAAATGATTAGAGAAGAAAAGATTGAATTTACTGCAAAATGGTGCAAGTACAGTAAGTATATAATTGAAAAGAAAGACGATAAATATTACATATTACCAGACAAAAATGCAAAGCCAAGTACTTATGATCCATTTGAAGTAAAAAATCAAATATTAAAAGACTTATTAGTAATAGGAAAAGAATCAGTTGATAATGAGATGTTTAAATTAGGAAATAAAGAAGTATCAATTGAAGCTTTAAGCAAAATGGAGAAATTTCAAAACCTAGTTCTTGAGTTTGTTAATAACTATGGATTACTAGGCAACTTTAGATATTTACCTGAAAACTATGAATTTATGGATAATGGAGAAATTCCTGTTAATTTAGGATATAATACTTCTATAAGTGCATTAGAATTTGAAAAGAAATATTTTTGGAAAGATTCGGAAATTGATTGGTCAAATACAATGGATTCAAATGACTATCATAGGAATACTGGATTAGATGAATATTTTAAACAAACTGAAGGAGATAGACTTGATGATATAATCTTTTCAAAGAATTATGCTGAAACTATTGCAGAAATTATTAACTTTGCAACAATTATATACAATAAAAAGCTTTTAATTTGTGCATACTTATATGATGATGTATCAGAAGATATAAGACAAGTATATCAAGAAAGTATTACTGGAGATAGCTTAAAAAAGCCAAATATTTCATATAGTGCTGAAGATGGACAAATAAAATTCAAATGGAATTTTATGTCTTTAAGTGAAATAATAGAAATTATCTTACTTTTAAATGAAACATCTGGAAGAACTGAAGTAAAACTATGTAAGCATTGTGGTAAACCATTTATTGCTGAAAACATTAAAGCTGAATATGACACTATACAATGTAGGAATAGAGAAAATATAAACAAAAGCAGACAAAAGAAGAATAATTATATTGAGTAAATTAAAATTATTTGGAGGTTGAAAATGGAAATTAATTATCCACCATATAAAATTACTAATAAAATGTTAAACTATGTATCAGATATAATGAAAAAAATTGGAGAAACAAACTATTTCGAAAGCTTAAATAGATATCCAGAACTAAGAAGAAAATCAAGAATAAAATCAATTCATTCTTCACTTGCTATTGAAAATAATCAACTATCATTATTTCAGGTTGAAGATGTAATAAATGGAAAACCAGTAATTGGAGAACAAAAAGATATACAAGAAGTAAAAAATGCTTATGAAGCTTATGAACAAATTGATAAAGTAAATCCATATTCTGTAGATGATTTAAAGAAAATACACGGAATATTAACTTTCTTAATTGAAAAAGATGCTGGTAAATTTAGGAATCATGGCGAAGCGGTTTATGATGGAGATATACAAATATTTATGGCTCCTCCTTACAAAATGGTTCCTACATTAATAGATAACTTATTTAACTGGATGAATGAAGTTAAAAACACAATAAATCCACTTATTTTATCGTCTATATTCCATTATGAATTTGTTTTCATACATCCTTTTCATGATGGAAATGGTAGAACAGCAAGGATATGGCAAACTGCAATCTTATCACATTGGGAAAAAGCATTTACCTACTTACCTATTGAAAGTATGATTAGAAAAAATCAAGAAGAATATTATAAAGCTATTCAAAATTGTAACAATGCAGGAGAATCAACAGAATTTATAGAGTTTATGTTAAAAATTATCGATGACACAATAGATGAATTGATGAACTCAAAAGAAATGAGAGATAAAGCTCAATTACTACTTTCTGATAATGAAATGAAAATAATTGAATGTATTAAAAGAAATGTTTTAATAGGTGCAAAAGAAATAATTGAAGAAACTAATATTGCTGATAGAACAGTAAGAAGAATTTTAAAAAAATTACTAGATAATAATACCATTGAAACAATTGGAAAAGGTGAAAAGGACCCTAATAAAAAATATAAAATTATTGAATAATGGCATAGTACTGACATAGTAATGGCAGAGTTAAAAGTTATTTTTACAACTTCCCGACCATTTTTGATGAGTATATATTAAAAAATGGTCATGTAGACTTAAATCATTTCATTCGTTTTTATGAAGAAAATAAATCTAAGTATATTATCATTGATGAATATAATACTGAATTTACTCTAGATGAGTTCTTAAGGGAAGTAAATTTAAAATAAATGTAATTTATAAAGAGGTTTAAAAATGGAATTAAAAGATTTAGAAAAAGAAATTGAAAATATTAAGATTAGAAACAAAAGAGTTGAATTAGACAAGAAATGGGAAACTTGCTTAACTAGAAAAATATGTATTTGCATATTAACATATATTGTTGTAATTGCCTATTCATACATAGTAAGAAATTACTCTAATATACTTTTAAGCTCATTAGTTCCTGTTATTGGCTTTACATTATCAACACTATCATTAAAATACATAAGAAAAATATGGGAGAAAAAAATTAAATGAATATAGTTTACACAAAACAATTTATAATTGCACAAATCATAGGAATATTAGCATTAATAGTTTTAATGCTAAGTTTTCAAAAAAATAAAAAAAAGATTTTATTAAAATATCAAATTTTCTCTAGTTTTCTATATGCTTTACAATATGTCTTTTTAGGTGCTTATACTGGAAGTTTAATGAATTTAACTTGTATGGCAAGAAATATAATTTTTAATCAATATAATAACAAAAAAATACCAATTTATTGGTTATTTTTTATAATAACTCTGATGATTGTATTTTCATTAATGACGTATATAGGTGTTATAAGTTTACTTCCAATGTTTGCAGTTATTCTATATAGTATTGCTATATGGTATGGTAATCTAAAACTTATTAGATGTACGGAAGTAATTTCTTGTAGTTTATTTATTATATACAATATAAAAGTACTTGCAATAACAGGACTTATTGCAACAATTATTGAATTAGTAGCTGCTCTAATTGCAATATATAGATTTGATATAAAGAGAAAGGAAATGAAATAATATGAGTAACTATTTTATAATACATGGAAGTTTTGGAAGTCCATTTGGTAATTGGTTTCCATATTTAAGAAAAGAAATTGAAAATAAAGGCTTTGAAGTTTACACCCCTGACTTTCCTATTGGTGTAGGATATCAAAATTACGACAATTGGGAGAAACTTTTAAAAACATATTTAGAATCTGGTTTAATAAATGAAAATACAATTATATTTGCCCATTCAATAGCACCTATATTTGTATGTAAATTCTTAATAAATAATAAGGTTAAAGTTAAAAAACTAGTGTTTGTATGTGGATTTAATAATTATTTAGGCATAAATGAAGAATATGATAATGTAAATAAATCAATGTATATAGACAAATTAACTGAAATAAAGAACTATTGTGATGATATAATTTGCTATTATTCTGACAATGATCCTTATGTAAAATATGAGGTTGAAAAAGAATTTGCAGATACTATTTCAAATAAGCAATTCGTAATAAATAATGGTGGGCATTTAAATAGTGAATCTGGTTATATAGAATTTGAAGAATTAAAGAAATATATATAAGAGGTATATAAAATGTTATATGTAATTAGACATGGACAAGTTGATACAAATATAAAAAATCAGGTTAATGGCTGGAACGAGGAAAAACTTAATTCAGTAGGAATACAACAAGCTATAAATGCAGGTAATCAGCTTAAAAATATAAAAATCGATGTAGTATTTTGTTCACCATTATTGAGAACAAAACAAACTTACAACAATTTAAATATAAAAAATATTCCAATCTTCTATGATGATAGAATAAAAGAAAGAAATTCTAATAGTATGGTTTACGCTGATGTAGAAACATTAGATAGTAATATTTGGTATGATAGAACAAAAAATATTATATATAAAGATTCTGAAGGCTTTAAAAGTATAGTAAAAAGAACTGAATCAATATTAAATGATATAAAAAATAATTATATAGACAAGAATGTATTAATAGTCACACATGGAGATATATGTAAGGCTATTTATTTATATTTCAACCCAAAGACCCAAGATATTAGTAAATTTCAACAAAATAATTGTGAAATAATTAATTATAATTTTTAGAGGTATTTATGAGTAAAAAAAGAATATAATATATACAATTTTGTGTGGTATTGCATCTAGAGATTATTTTCTAGGAACGATAATATTAGCAAGTTTGGTTATTTATTAATAAATATATATGGTTTAATAAAATGGTATAAAAAAAGTAGGTGCGAAGTATGAAATATTGTATGATTGAAGTTGCCTTCGGTAATAAGGAAGAAGCAAATAAAGCAATTGATGAATTATTAAATAAAAGATTAGTTGCAAGTTGTCAAATGTTAGAAAGTAATAGCATTTGGAATTGGAAACAAAAACGAGAAAATAGTAAAGAATATATTGTTTTAATGAAGGCAAAGCTTTCGTTACAAAATAAAATATATAATGTAATTAAAAATATACATAGTTATGAGTGCTTTGAGTTCGCTGTTTTTGAATTAAGCAGTTGTAATGAAGATTATTTAAATTGGATAGAATTAGAAACAAATGAATAATTGAGGAGAATAATAAATGAATAGATTATTATTAGTAATAGATGTTCAAAATGATTTTATAAATGAGCATACAAAAAATATTTTAACAGAAATAAAAGAATTAGTGGATTCAAATAAATATGATTTAACTGCTTTTACTAGATTTATCAATGATGAAAATAGCATTTGGTATAAAAAATTAAATTATAAAGGCTGTATGACTAAAGAAGGACAAGCAATTGCTATTAATACTAAAAACAATAAAGTATTTGATAAAAACATATATACTGCAGTAAATGATGAATTGAAAAAATATATTCAAAAAAATAATATTTCTAAAATATATTTATGTGGCTTTGATACAGATGCTTGTGTTCAAAAAACTGCTATTGATTTATTTGAACAAAACTATGATGTATATGTTTTAAAAGATTATTGCATGAGCCATTTAGGTAAGGAAACTCATGATTTTCATATAAATAATCTTGCAAGATTAATAGGAAAAGATAGAATTATTTAAGCACTTCAAATTGAAGTGTTTTTTAGTTTAGATCTTCACACAATAGGAAAAGCTGAATTTGCAAAAATTCACATAATGTGGTATAATTATATTGTATCACGTAAGTGAACATATCAAAAGTCCCTAAATGGGCAATGCTTGCAATGCAAGCAAAAGGAGTCAGCATGAGTAACGAAATCGCTAACAACGCATCCTTCATCTTTGCAGGTAAGAAGCCGAAATTCTTAAATCTCGTGTACATTTCTTGTGAAGGCGACATTCAGAAACTTCCTGAAGATGTTCGGACTGCAGTTTCGCTGGAACCAGGAGGAGCAATCCGCGTAGAATCCAGAGAATATGCAAATGGAGAATTGATTCCCCTTCCTGCATACATCGCTTGGGAAAAGGAGGACAAGGACAAAGAAAGATGTCCTCATGGTTGGAATCTTTGGAACAAGGCGAATGCTTCCGCACAGCTTTCCGAAGGATTCCTCGAAGAAGTTGATGGTAAATTCCGTCAGACGAAGATAGTGCCCCTTAAAGCACAACTCTTCACTGGTGAAATTCCCGAAATCTTTCTCGAGATGCCCCGTTTTGATGGGCAGGTAACCGTTGAAAACGGAAATCTGTTTATCAAGACTCCGTGGGGGATTTCCAATTGTAAAGCTGGTAACGGTTTTGCAATTGTATATGGTTTGGGAAATGACGCTGAAAAGCCTAAATTCTTCGGAATGCTTGATGGGAATATTCTTACCGTTGGAACAGCTTCGTTTGAAGATTACTACCACGTCACGGAGGATGGCAAGGTGATCGAAACTCTTCGCGAGTATTTTGAGAGCCTGCATTAAACCCCCAAATAGTCAACTGTGACTTGAGAAGATAGCTATCAACTCTAAAAACAGCCAAGAGCCAAGTCGTATACAAACGCTAGGCTCTTGTTTTATTTATATTTTAAGTCAGATTTAAACTTCTTTCAGATATAAAGTTAAATAATATGCCAATAGGGACGGGGAATTTTGGCACAAAAATATTTTAATTTAACAAAAAGCGAGTGAAAATGAAATTTCACTCGTTCTGGTGCAGATGTTGGAAGTCAATTCTCTGCAATGTGCTATTTAAAAGCATTTTTATTGTCTCAAGTGTGCATATTGTGTGCAAATAGAATACCAACAAATAATTTTAAATATTGTTAAAAAATGATAAAAAATTACTTAATATGCTAACTATAAAATTGTAATTTGTGTGTTACATTTCACTCAAATATTTTTCAACTTCATCTTGTGATAAATGTTTTATTTGAGTATTATTAAATTCTTTATACTCGTTCATTGTAAATAGTGCTTTATTACCATTACATATTTTATCTTTGTTTTTAAATAAATAGTCATTAAGTTCTGTATCACTTGCAAATATTTTATATGATTTTCTTCCTTTTGAATTTTCTATTTCATAAATGCCACAACACTTTTTATTGATATAATCTGCTGTTCTTAAATATAATTTTGCAATATCTAAACTTTTAAATGGAAAATTCCATCTTTGTAAACCTCTAATTTTATCTTTGTCAATACAAATACATCTGCCACAAGTTCCACAAACATATTGTAAATGATTTTCTAAACATTCTCTTGCACCAAGCAATGGTGTAATTCTATTTTTATCACTATAACATTCTTTACATTCCATACTATCATCTCCGCGATAACTTACTATTTTTGTTTCACTTGTTTTTATCTATTTGCAAATAATTTTTATCTTCAGCAATTACCTCTTTCTGTTAAAAAATTGAATAATTTTATATTTTAATAAATTATCTGTTTTGTAATTACATTCTATAAATTCTTTACATTTATTTTTCATTCTATTTCTTACTTCAACCCTAACCCTCGTTTTCGCATCTATAAAAGAATTTATTTCATCAAGAATCTCCTTAAAATCATATTTTGTTTTATTCATTAATGTAAATTCATTAATACCATTTTGAACCTCCATTGTTGTTGATATATAATCTGGAAAATTTCTAACACAAAATGGTGATTTTTTTAACTTAAATGTTTCTACTCTATCCTTCTCAAAGTATTTAATTTCATTGTTTCCTTCATTGTTTTGTGGTAAAATAAAAATATTCTTTTTTTCTATAATTTTGTTATTTATATTTAATTTATAGTCCATTTTAATTAGATTATAAGAGAAACACCACCAATCATTACAAATTCCATTATTAGAAAAATCAAGATTTATAACTAATTCATTATTATCTAACCTGTTAAACTCTATTTCTTGATATTTATCTTTTAATGGAAAAGCATCATACTCTTTTCGTGGCAAAATTCTCATTAAATCATCTGTTCTTTTTACAAGTCTGCAATTTCTTATTTCATCTTTTAATTCATTATTCTTTCTTAATAAAGATATATGCTTCTCTCTCCAATTAGTAAATTCATTATCTTTATTAAAATTCTCCAGTATATTTACATCTATTTTTTTCCTTTTTAAATATTTTTTTAAATCTATAATATTCTCTTTATCTTGATAAATTAGTACATCAACTATATCTTGATATTTTTGTATTATTCCTATTTTATACTTTTGACAGTATTCTTTTATTTCTGGCTCATATCGTTCTTCAAATATTTTCTTATTTTGTTGTAATTCTTCATTATTTTTTTCATATTTTTTTTCAAGTTTTGGTAATTTATCGTTATATTTCTTGAATTTATTTTCATCGTAATATTTATTTTTTAATAATTCCTTTTTATCTCTTAATTCATATTCTATTTTTTTTGAATTTTCTCCAACTGTATATGTTTTAGGATAACAATGATAATAATTAAATTTTGTATATCCATATCCAAAATATTTTATAAAATTTTCGCAATCGTCTAATTCATAATTTAATAATTTATCACTTGCTACAAATCCTTCTAAATTATTAAAATTTGCAAAAAATTCTTTATTTGCCTCTACAACCGTATTTACTTGATTGAATCCAAAAAAAGCAGGTAAAAATTCTGTAAAATATTTTTGTTCCTTTTTATCTAATAATTCTTGTATATTATCACTATTTCCATCAATTTTCTCTAATACTATCATACGAAAGTCTTTTAGTGTGCAATTATGATCGACCATATATTGAAAAATTTTACAAGACTTATAATGTCCATCATAAAAATTATCTAATAATAGTTCTTTATAATAATTATATTCCAACCTATTTAATGCCATGATTTCTTGTAAATGCTCTTTATACCTATTTTGGAAATTTCGATTTTTGCCATAGCCAGTTTGTCCAATGTAAATTGGTATAACTTTATCATCATTTAAATTATCAATATAAATCATATATATACCTATATTCTTACTGTCAGTATTATTGTTAATTTCTTCAACGTTTCTATCTTTTATTATCTTTTTCACTTTATTTTTTATCTCTTCAAACATAAATTACTCCTACTTGTTATTATTTATATTTGTTATACATTTCCATACAAATTACTATTTGTATATAAACATATAATAACATATACGCCATTAATTATCAACTTCACTTATAAAGATTTTCTCTTAACAAAATACCGTCTATAAAACCCTGTAAATAAATATAATTACACTCTAAATCATTCAATGAATAAATAGAATTTGCAAATTTTTCTATATCGTCATTATTTAATCTATTTGTTAACATTTCATATAAATTGCTATATTCCTGATACTTTTCCTTATATTTACTATCTTTAGCAGCTTTTTTTAATGCTATATCACTTCTTTCTTCAATTAGATTTTCGCAACTCTCAATAAATTTTTCTAATTCTTTTTGTTTCATAATATAAATTCCTCCTTTAAAAATCTTATTTCATTATGGCTCTCATAATATATTAACATGAATTCCATGATAATATCAATAAAATATTGAAAAAATCTGTAAAAAGGTGGAATTTATATGAATAAATATAAAAATAAAAGCAATATTTCTGGAGATATTATTCACGATAGTAGAATTGAACATAATTTGTCTCTTGAAAAATTATCTAATAAACTTGAATTATTCGGTATAACCTTATATCCAAATGATATTTATCTAATAGAAAAAGGACAAAGAATTGTAAAAGATTTCGAATTAATGGCTATATGTGAAATACTTGAAATTGATACTAAAAAGATAAAGGAAAAATTATAAATCTTACTCAATTTATAAATTCTACTTTCATAATACATGCAATTTCTTCAATAATAGTTTTATTTGTAAAATAATATTGGTCATATTCAAACCCAAAAACTCTTTCAAAATTTTCTTTTGCTTTTTCCTCTACTCTACTATTTAAAGCATAAGAAATATCATTCTTAACTTGTTTTGGAGTAATATTGCCATAAAAATTGGCGATATTATTATAAATATCTTTGATTTTTACAATATCATTATCAGTAATAATTAATATTTGAACAGCTTTACTAAGATATTTTGTACCTCTATGGCTAGTATTTAATCCTATATCACGAAGAATATTAAAGATAGTTATAATTTGTTTAGGCTTAATTACTGTATTAGTATTAACTCCCATTAATATTCCCCCCAAAAATGAATTTCCATTACAATACTAATATATCAAATTTATGTAAACTGTTCAAAAATAGCAAATCTGCACAATATGCAGTAAAAAATGCACAGTATGCAGATTTATTATTTCAATATAGTAATAAAAAGATACTTTTAATATGATTTTAGATAAAATACAACAAAATTCATAAAATAATGCACATAGTGCAGACTTCAAAAAAAGAACACGGGAGAATAAGCGTAACCCCGTGTTTTTTGCTTTAAGTCTTAATCCATAAAGCATTTATTAATCTAAACTATTACGACTAGAATTAGATTAACTAATTTAATTATACACTAAATTTACCTGAATTTCAATAATTTTCATAAGAATTGGGGGAACTGCTCCCCCAACAGCCGAATGGCTATTTTTTGAATAATGGACTTTATCCACCTGGACTACCGTCCACCAGAACATAGTAACTTTTTCATACGCTTATTCTCCCGTCAATAAATTCTTTAAGTAAAAATTCAATGATAATAATACGAGAAAATAAGCTAATAACTTAAATCTTGTATATAAATAGTCTAGGCAGTCGTAATGCCTAGATGTTATCATTGAACAGCAAGCATTACGCCTGTGGAATAGACTAATTAATTAAGATTTTAGCCATTCTTTTTACTATAAAGTTATACTAATTATAACATATTTTTACATAGAAATCAATGCATGCCTTTTAGCACAACGGTTATGCCACTTTAAATAGTTGAAAATGCTGTAAAAAAATGGTATAATTAAAAGTGTAATATGTATTTTGTTAAAGGAAGTGGTTTTATGGCTGAATTTAATAAAAGAGATTTTGGAGAAAGATTAAGAAATTTTAGAAAAAATAAGGGCTTAAGTCAAGAAAATTTGGCAAAGGTTATTGGAAAAAATGCAACAACTATTGGTAGATTTGAAAATGGAAAACTCATACCAGACGCAGAGCAAATATTTTTAATGTGTAATGAATTAGAAATAGACGAACAAGAACTATTTGATATAGATAAAACAATACACACTAAAGAAAGCGATAACCCCTTTGAAACAAAGACTTTATATGTTTATTATAATGGCTTTTATCCTACACATAAAAAATTTGATAAATGTAAATTTAAAATAAATATAATTCAAAAATCAAATTACTGTGCAATAGAAATGGCTGATTATAAAACAAATAAAATATATTTAACAGGTCATATTGAAACAGATAATTTTATGGCATTTCTAAAATTTAATAATTACAAACCGACTAGTCCAAGATTAGAATGTTCACAAATAAATGTTAATATAGCAAATGGAACTGATCGACTGATGCGAGGAGTTTTCTTTTGTACTAATGGAAAATATGAGCCAAGTGCCAGAAAATGCTTTATATCAAAAAAAGATATAGAATTTACTGACGAAATGTTGAAAGATTTAAAGATAACTACTGAAGAAATAGAAAAACTACAAAATATAAATATATGGTATGTAGATATAGAAAACAAAGAAGATTTTGAAGAATAATAAATATTATTAAAAACTTTGAATTATAGATAAATACTGTAATTCAAAGTTTTTTTATGCGTTTTATAGTAATAACGTAAATTGATTTTTAAAATTGTTATAAATATTGATTTCAATACACTTTCAAAGATTTTTTGAAGGTGTATTTTTCAGCTTTTTTAGTCTTTTTTATGTTTATTTAGCTTTTTTTATGCTTATTCTCTTTCTAGTAATAAATCGTTGTATCATAAAATCAAGCTTAAGCCCTATGGGTTATCGATAACCTAAATATATTTTAGGAGATTTAAAAAAATGAAGAAAATTAGAAAAATCAAAAAAACAAGTACAAAAGATAATTTTGAAAAGCTAAAAACTAAAGACAATTCATTTATTATATGTGAAATTAGTTTAGACGACAAGGCAAACCAAGAATACTTTGATATTTTAGCATATGAAGAATATTTGAAAAATTTAGACAATAAAGGTGGTGGATTTTCTGATGAACAATAAGAATGAAATTGTAGTGATTTATAAAGAAGTTGGAAAAAAGCCTGAACTTAAGAAAATTCAAAACGAATTAAATACTTTTAAAAATTTACTTGGTGGCGAATTAGATTACATACAATACAAAGATATAACAATAATAACAAGAAAAAATAGAAAAAGGCTACAGCCTAATATTTACTTAAATACTACTATGTTAAATATTATAGAAAGAAATATTAGAGGCAACATTATTGTAACTGGTAGTGAAAATGGAAATTTTAAGTCGTTAACTAAAAAACAGGCTATGCAATATCAAAGATTTTTACAAGAAGAAAGTTTTAACTACAATAGTTTTGATAACAAAAACACATATATTCCAAAGACTAATAAAAGTCAATTTATTATAGAAAAAGAAATTGGAGATAATGATACAACCACAATAACGGAAAATGTGGAGCAAAACACTGATACTAACGAAACTTTAAAAATGATTTTAGCAATTCAAACGATAATTTTAAAATTTATAAAAAGGAACGGAAACTAGGAAGGAGCGAAAAAAATGGAAGAAATAAATAATTTAACAAATCAAGTAATGAATGAAATACAAAATACAGAAACAAAAAATATAGTAATTGAAACAAAAGAAATATTAACGCCAGAACAAAGAATGGCAGTAGATACAATAAGACGAGTAAAAAACCCTTTTAAAATGCTTACTGTTAAAGATATTATGCGAGATTTAAACATTTGCGAAACAGTAGCATATAAGACTTTTAAAAGAGACGATTTTCCGTCAATTAATGTAGGCAAAACTAATCAAGTAATGCTTGTTGCCTACTTAATATGGAAAATGCAAAAAAGAGTTTAGGGGTGGGTATATGCAGAATAGTAAAAAAGAAAAAACTGGCAGTATCTATTATGACAAAAACCGTAAAAACTGGCGTTGCACCTATTACATATATGAAAATGATACACAAGAAGAAACAAGAAAAACAAAATCTTTTCCAACAGAACAAGAAGCAAAGGATTTTTTAACAAGTATTCAATATCAAAAGGGAAATGAATTATTTATAAAAAATAATGGGATACCATTAAATCAGCTTATGAGGGAAAACGTCCAAAGAAAATTAGATATGAATGTTATAAGTGAAAGAAGTTACACAAGATTAATGGAAAGCATTAAAATAATTGAAAAAAGCCCAATGTCAAAGAAAAACATAAATGACATAACAAGCAATGAAATTCAAAATTACTTAAATTCATTAAAAGATTATAGTAATTCAACTATTAAGAAAGTAAAAGAGCAATTTTCACAGGCATTTAGAGAGGCTGTAAATAAAGGCTATATTGTAAGAAATCCTATGCTAGAAATAATAAGACCCAAAAGCACACAAATACGAAAACCTGTTAGAGCATTAGAAATTGAAGAACAACAGAAACTAACTAACTATTTAATAAATGTACCTATTACAGATCTACCTTTTAAAGCAGTATATTTAATTCAAATGTATTTAGGTTTGCGTATAGGAGAGGCATTGGCATTACGAAGTACAGATATAAACTTACATAGAAATTTAATTACAGTTGATAAAACTTTAACCAAAGATAAGGAAGGCAAAATAATAATGAAATATTTACCAAAGACTTATGCTGGAATTAGAGAAGTGCCTATCCCTGTTTTTATAAGAAATGAAATAATAAATCAAATGCGATTGGCAGAAAACAACAAAGATAAACAATTATTTTTAGATAAAAACGAAAATTATGTAAGACCAGAAAATGCTAATAGAAGATTAAGAGAACTAATGGAAAAAATGAACATACCAAGTATATCTTCACATAGCTTACGACATACTTATGGGACTAGGTGTGTTGAAGCAGGAATGAGAGCAGTTGCACTTCAAAGATTAATGGGACATTCTGACGTAGCAATAACATTAAATACATATACTTCTGTTTTTAACAAATATAAAGAGGCAGAACTAGAAAAAGTCAATAACTATTATATGAATAATGAAATTGTAAGTGCTGATAATTTACTTGCAGAAAATAATAATTTAATTGAAAGTATATCTAACGAAAGAGAGGAAAAAGAAATTGAGTAAATCAGATATAATAAAAAGAATAAATGGCTTAAATGAATATATGCTAGGAGATAGTGAAAAAGAATTATTACTTTTAAAAACGTCTAATGATTATACATATAATAAGGCTGTTGCAATAATAAATAAAAATGCAAAACGTAAAGATTGGTATTCTATTGACGATAAGAACTGTTTTAAAACTTGGGACGAAGTAGAGGCATTTATTGACGGCATATGTAAAGGTAAAAATACTAATTTTGGAAATGACCACGAAGGAAGATAAATTTGTGAAATTGATTAAATTTTATTTAATCGATTTCACAAATGAAGTGGAAAGGTTTGGGAAACCGACAGAGGTTTCCCAAGCAAGATTTTTTAGACAATTATATAAAATGCATTATTTATTAATATTTGACTAAATATTAATGAATAATGATAAAAAATCTTGCATAGGGGTTATTAGGGGCTTGCCCCTAATCATACGGAACACTTTTTTTAAAAGTGTTCTAGTATGTTCTAACACTTATTATTTGTGTTATATTAGCCTGTTTATAGAGTATTTGAACATAAGTAAGGCTTACGAAGGTTGGCTTGAAAAATAGTACAAAGGGGGTACTAAAATGTGAGTTATGCAATTATTAGAAATGAAAATTATAAAATGGGACAGTTAGCTTATATATATAGACATAATGAACGAAAAAATACTAATTATTCTAATAAAGATATTATAAAAGAAAATGGAATAAAAAACTATTCTTTAAAAAGTGTAAATACCTCATATCAAAAAGCATTTAACAATATAAAAGAAAAATATAAATTAAAAGGACAAATAAAAAAGGTTAGTAATGTAATGTGTGAATTGATTATTACGTCCGACAAAGAATTTTTTGAAAGAATTGGCGAGGAAGAAACAAAGAGATATTTTCAAATGGCTTATGATTTTGTTGCAAATTATAATAATCTTGGCGAAGAATTTATAGTATCTGCAAAAGTACATATGGACGAGCGCGTACCTCATATGCACATTGTATTTATACCAGTAGTTCACACTAAAGATAAAAAAGGAAATTCAATAAATAAAATTGCTTGTAGTGAGTTTTGGAAAGGTAAAGAAAGTTATAGAATTTTGCAGGACAAATTTTATAAATGTGTAACAGATAATGGTTTTGATTTAGAACGAGGAAATACAAAAGGCAATGAGCATATTAATATAGAACAACTAAAAAAGATTACTAATTATGAAATGCAAACAATGTTTGAAAGTACCCAAGATTATGAGCAAGAAAAGGTAACAAATGATATTGAAGTTATGCGAGAAGATTACAAGCGAGTAATTAATAAATATAATAAACTTGCTAAAAAATATACAAAAGTTAAAAATATTATTGAAAAAACTATAAACGAAGTTGAACAGGTACAGGAAGAAAATAGAGAATTAAAACAAGAAAATGTTAAACTAAAGAATGAAAATAGTAGAATTAAAGACTATATAGACAAGACCTTTGAATATGTTAGCTTATTATTTGACTTTCCTTTAGCAAGATTAAAGCATTTAGTAAATTCATTTATTAACAAATTTAATCGTGAAAAATAATAAAAAATGTCAAATAGGGTTGTGTGCAACAACTCTATTTTTGTGTGCACGAAAACTTTTAGCCAAGTTTTGTAATAGTATATTTTAATAGTGTTTTAAAGATTATTTTGTGTGCAATGCTTGTGTGCATATTGTGTGCAGAAACGAAAAAATAATGAAAAATGACAAATAATTTTGAAAATAGATTGAATAATGAAAAAGTCTAAAATGTAGTTATATCAATACTTATAAGTAATGATAGATAAAAATAAAAACCACTGAAATTGGTTAAATTTCAATGGTTTTGGTGCAGATGGCCGGAATCGAACCGGCACGGTTTATTCAACCGCAGGATTT